>WNFI01050905.1_pt1 | contig 12522 bp, 12 predicted proteins | sample 5400471 | NCBI WGS metagenome assembly WNFI01 (sample SAMN13153348, study PRJNA577476) | soil metagenome | isolation source: 100 cm saprolite on Douglas fir-dominated hillslope | place: USA:California | collected 2013-09-17 | reverse complement strand
GGCGATACTTCTCCTCGGAGCGGCGGACGTTGCTGAGCAGGTGCCGGGAAGTCCCTATGCCCAAGACCAGGAGAAGGGCGCTGGTCCCCACGGTGAGCACGTTGAGCAAATTACGGGTCCAGAGATCACCCTCTGCCAGCGTCGCAGAGAAGTGATTTTCCGTTAGAGTGAGGCGCGAGTCGCACGCTTCGATTTCATCGAGGACACGCCGCACCGCTACCGAATTTTGGTGGTCTGAAAATGTCTCCGCATGGAGCTGATCCGCGAGCTCCGTGAGATTGTCGATCTCTTGATCCGCGGCGGTCCAATCTGCGATGGCAACTCGCATGAAGCTGAAACCGTGAAACCAGCGAAACAAGCGGACCATGCCGGGGATGTCATCCGGATTGAGCTGGCCCCTTATAAACCCCTGATACACGATGGTCATATCTGGAGTGGGTTTTTCAAGCTCGATGCGGGCAAATTTATCTCCCAGGGGCGCCCCGATGGCATTCAGGTAAGCTTGGAAGTCCGCTTGGGAACTCGAGTTAGCGTACTGCATCAGGCTGATAACCGCTTCTTTTTGTCCTTTAGACCAATAATCTTCACCCTGGATGTAGGCGCGCACCGACGACAGAATCATGGAGCGGAAGGCGCCGAGGAGAAAAACAAATAGGACGATGCAGGCAAACAGAGAAACTACAACAAAGAGCTTTCGGCCCAGGGTCGATTGACGATGATCGCTGCGGAATGCCATTTAGCGTGCCGTCTGCAAGGGATTGCGAAGACGTGGGCTTTCTTTAATTCTGCATCATCTTTGCTGCGGCTCGCGGACCTGTGTTCAGATCGGCATATGTGATTGCGACACATCTCCGGAAGCGCTCTTCTAGCGGCAATCAGAGAGACTTACTCGCTTCTGATGGTATGGTCCCGTCGTCTGAGGACTGTGTCACAAAGACAAAAATATCTCTTGCAATAGGTCCCCAATGTGATACTATATTCGTAGGGCAAGTTGTGGCTTCACGCGACTTGCCCTTTTCCTTTTTGCGGGCGGCCCGCCCCGGCTCGTTCTCTCCCTTGTAGGGGCGCAGCATGCTGCGCCCCAGCTTGGCTAGCCGTCAACTTCGTGTTCTCTCCCAACTAGGATCGTGCCGTTCTCCGTCCGCTTCCGTTCTACTTTCTCTTTTGTACCGGACGTCCTAAGTTTCCCTGCGCCAGGACGCCGCACTCTCACTCGCTCGTTAAGGATTCGCATTATGAAAAACAAAAAGCTCAACGCCGAACTCATCTGGAAACAGTTCGAAGATCTTCTTGTGCCCCAGCTGCGCCTCTCCGTCGTCGACCGCGCCGTCTATTCTTATCTCCTGCGCCACAGCCGACTCGAAGGGAAGCTACGCTTCCGCTTTTCGATTGCCCGGATCGCCCGTGGTATCCGGCTCTCGAATGAACCCGCGCGCGAAGCGGTGCACCGCCTCGTCGAGCAGGGGGCATTGCGCCTGGTGGAACGCAGCAAAGCCGGTCACATCGTCGAGGTGCGTTTGCCCGAAGAGATTCGCGGGGTCCATCACGATGGAATCGCTACCCGCGGCCTCACCCGGCAGCCTCACGCGGCCAGCCTTGAGGAGATGGAGTTCCTGAAAACCAAGGCTCTGCGCCAGGCCATTCACTCGCGGGAGCGCGGCCTCTGCTTTTATTGTCTGCGCCAGCTGACTCCGCTGGTTCGGTGCCTCGACCACGTGGTGCCGCGCGCCCGCCGGGGCGGGAATTCCTGCCGCAACCTCGTCTCTTGTTGTCTCGAATGCAATTCGCAGAAAGGGGAACGCCCCGCCGGTGATTTCCTCCGCTGGACCTACCGCGAGGGCCGCTTGACCCCCGCCGAACTCACCGACCGGCTTCGCGCACTGGATAGCCTCGCCTCCGGCAAGCTCCCGCCTGCTTTGCCTGCGCCCGCCAATCCGCTCCCCCGCAAACGCCGCTCTGTGACCTCTGTGCACTCCGTGAACTCTGTGTAAAGTATTTTTGCGCATGCCCAACAGCCCCGTCTTCTGCTCGCAGCTTGGCTGTGCTAGCATCGTGCGTACCCCGCGTACACTTACACGATGGATTTTTCGCTTAACGACCACCAAAAACTGATACGGGATACGGTTCGCCAATTCATGGAGGCGGAGGTGCGCCCGATCGTCAAGGAGATGGAGAAGTCGCAAAAATTTCCGGCGGAAGCGATCAAGAAACTCGGTGAGATGGGCTCCTGCGGGATGCTGGTGCCGGAAGAATGGGGCGGGCCGGGACTCGATACCGTTTCGTATGTGCTGATGCTGGAAGAAGTTGCGCGGGTTTTCACGGCCATGTCCACGGCGCTGGGAGTGACGAATTCGGCGGTGCAGGCGCCGCTGCTGCTGTTTGGAACGGACGCGCAGAAGAAAAAATATTTGCGGCGCATGGCGACGGGGGAAACGCTGGGAGCGTTTTGCCTGACGGAGCCGGCCGCGGGTTCGGATGCGGCGGGGATACAATCACGAGCAATTCGCGACGGAAATGTTTACAAATTGAGCGGAACGAAGACCTGGGTGACGAACGGGAGCGCCGCGGGCGTGCTGATTGTGTTTGCGAAGACCGATCCGGCGGCGGGCGGGAAGGGGATTTCCGCGTTCTTGGTCGAGCCGGGATTTGCGGGGTTTCGCGTGGGGCGGCATGAGGACAAGATGGGGCAGCGCTCGTCGCCTTCAGTAGAGATTTTGCTGAACGATTGCGTGGTGCCGGTGGAGAACCGGCTGGGCGAAGAAGGGCAGGGGTTGAAGATTGCGCTGAGCGCCTTGGACGGCGGGCGGATTGGGATTGCGGCGCAGGCAGTCGGTTTGGCGCAGGGGGCGTTGGAAGAGACGGTGAAATATGCGAAGCAGCGGAAGGCGTTTGGGAAGAACATTAGTGAATTTCAGGCGATTCAGTGGATGATTGCGGACATGCAGACGGAGATTGAGGCGGCGCGGGGGCTGACACACTACGCGGCATGGCTGAAGGATGCGCATCCCACAAAAGTAGGCGCAAGTGCCTCCAAGGCCAAGCTTTACGCCAGCGAGATGGTGAACCGCGTGGTGTATAAAGCGGTGCAAGCACACGGGGCCGTGGGGTATTCGCGGGAGACGGATGTGGAGCGGATGTACCGGGACGCGCGGGTAATTACCATTTATGAGGGGACGAGCGAAGTGCAGCGCATGATCATCGCGCGCGAGCTGCTGGAAGCGCCGGACAAACAGAAGGTTGCGGTGAGCTAGTTTTGTTTCTCCGGTCCTCTTCTCTGCGCTGTCTCCGCGTACTCTGCGTCTCTGCGTTATATTTTTCTTTCTTTTTCTCGTAGCAAAGTGAATCGGGTTCGGAAGAGGAGCGAGACTTGGCGACAGCGGCTGAGGGGAAGAAGAGCAGGGTTTTGAGTGGAATGCGGCCTACGGGGCGGCTGCATATTGGGCATTACTTTGGGGCGTTGCAGAATTGGGTGCGGTTGCAGAATGATCCTGCGTATGAGTGCTTCTACTTTATTGCGGATTGGCATGCGCTGACGAGCGATTACGCGGATACGTCGGGGGTGGCGGAGAATACGCTGCAGATCATGATTGATTATCTGGCGGCGGGGCTGGATCCGGCGAAGAGCGTGATTTTCTTACAGTCGGCGGTTCCGGAGCATGCGGAGTTGCATTTGTTGCTGTCCATGGTGACACCGCTGGGGTGGCTGGAGCGGGTGCCAACGTATAAAGAGGCGCTGGAGAACGTTAAGGATAAGGACCTGCACAATTATGGGTTCCTCGGGTATCCGGTGCTGCAGACGGCGGACATTGTGATTTATAGCAATCCAGGGGCGCTCCTGGTTGTGCCGGTTGGGGAGGATCAGGTTTCGCACGTGGAGATCAGTCGCGAGATTGTGCGTTCTTTTGTTGCCAATTTCGGCGAGTATGACTGGGATAGGATGACCCCCGAAATGTATGGGGACTTGACCAAGCATTTCGATCCCATCGACGTGTTCACTCCAATGGATAGAGAATCTTCTCGCCAGCGAATCTACCAATTGGCTCAGACATCAGGCAAATCCGCGAGGCTGTTGATGGAAAAGGCCGTGCGAAGTGCCGATGCTCAGTACCGAACTTCCATCCAGAAGAGCCTGAACATTCCGGGAAAATTCTTGTTGCAAGAACCAAATGTGATGCTGACGAAGACGCCGAGGATACCGGGGTTGGATGGACGGAAGATGTCGAAGAGTTATGCGAATGCGATTACATTGAGCGAGACGGATGAGGAGATACGGAAGAAGACGAAGGTGATGGTGACGGACCCGGCGCGAAAGAGGCGGACGGATCCGGGAAATCCGGACGTGTGTCCGGTGTATGACTGGCATAAACTGTTCTCAACGCCGGAGACGCTGCAATGGGCGGCGGCGGGTTGCCGGACGGCGGGGATTGGGTGCATCGAGTGCAAGGCGAAAATGGCGGACCATCTGATTGAGTGGATTGCGCCGGTGCGGGAGCGGCGGGTGGAGTACGAGCAGAACCCGAAGCGCGTGTTGGAACTTTTGGACGAGGGATCGAGGAAGGCGCGGGTGGTGGCTCAGGGGACAATGGAGCGGGTGAGGGAGGCGGTTTTCGGTTGGGAGAAGAAGAGGAAAGAGATTGGTGGATCGGCGGCTAAGGCGTAAAGATAAAAATAAAGTCAAAGAATAAGAATTAACACAGAGGTCGCGGAGAACACAGAGGGCACAGAGAAGAGAGAAAAGAAGGAACGAATGGCGACGCCGTACAAAATCAACATACCGATGTATGAGGGGCCGCTGGACCTGCTGCTGGATTTGATCAAGCAGCAGAAGATGAATATTCACGACATACAGATTTCTAAAATCACGGCGCAATATCTGGAGTATTTGCACAAATTGGAAGAGCTGGACGTGGATGTTTCGGCGGAATTTATTTATATGGCGGCTACGCTAATTTACATCAAGTCGAAAATGTTGCTGCCGCCTGATCCCTTGGGGGAGACGGAAGACGCGGCGGGTGATCCGCGGGCGGAGCTGGTGCAGCGCTTGGTGGAGCACGAGAAATTTAAAAACGCGGCGCAGCTTTTGTATCAGAAACAGCAGATTGAAGAGAACGTGTGGTCGAAGCCGGACAAGTCTCTGTACAACGACGAAGGGACCGAGGGCGACCTGGTGGTTTCGCTCGTGGATTTGGTGAAAGTGTTCCAGCAAGTGCTGGAGCGGCGGAAGGAAGTTTCGCGGATCGAGCTGCGGCACGAAGAATTCACCGTGGCGCAGATGATCGCGGCGTTGCGTGCGCAGATTCTGGCGAGCGCGGACAATTCGGTGAACTTGATTCAGTTTTTTGAGGCGTGCCCGTCGCGGCACGCGATGATCGTGGCGTTTTTGGCGGTGCTGGAGATGGTGAAACTGCAGGCGGTGGCGCTGGTACAGGAAAAGCAATTTGGGGAAATCGTGGTGCGGAAACATAAGATGTTTGATTTGGTGTTTGATGAGCAGGGCGGGATAAAGCAGATTGATGAGGAATACAAATAGGAGGTAAAGGAGGTAAATGAGATAAAGGAGGTAAAGGATGAAGAATGCCGCTGGAACAGTTTGCGAATATTGCACAACCGAAATGCGCGGATTGGGTTTCTCCTTTACTTCCTTAACGTCCTTTATTTCCTTTACCTCAGGGGTTCTATGACAAACGAAGAGAGAAAAGCGGCGTTGGAAGCGATTATTTATGCGGCGGACGAGCCGGCTACGATCGATCAATTGGCCCGCGCGCTGGGCGAGGAGAAGCTGGCGGTGCAGGCGTCGCTGGATGAGTTGGTGGCGAGCTATGCGGCCGAAGAGCGCGGGATCGAGGTGCGCGCGGTGGCAGGCGGGTACAAGTTGTATACGAAGCCGCAGCAGCATGACGTGGTGAGGCGGTTTATCAAGAGTCTGCGGCCTCCGCTGCGGCTTTCGATGCCGGCGCTGGAGACGCTGGCGGTGATTGCGTACAAGCAGCCGGTAACGTCGCCGGAAATTTCGGAGATTCGCGGGGTGAACACTTCTGGAGTGATCAGCACGCTGCTGGACAAACACTTGATTACGACGGCGGGGCGGAAGGAAGTGATGGGGCGGCCTATGATGAACGAGGCGAACTTCGGAGAGCCCACGGCAGAGAATTCGGCGAGCGCGAAGATGGAAGCGCGGGAGGAATTGTTGGAAGAGACGGCGGCGAATAATGAGGGGATGCCGGAGGCGGAGAGCGGCGAAGCTCAGAAAGCTGCGGCGGTGGGGGAGTAGGAAAAGAATTCAACACAGAGAACACAGAGGGCGCAGAGTTCGCAGAGAAGAAAAGAGAAAGTCCTCGCTTCGCTCGTGATGGCAGTTTTTCGTTGGTTGCAGATAAAGGTTTAGGCGCCTTTCCACTAAGGCCAAATCAGGAAAACAGTCCAAAACTCATGGAAGAAAGATTACAGAAGATTATTGCGCGGGCGGGGATTGCTTCGCGGCGGCATGCGGAGTTGCTGATCCTGAGCGGACAGGTGCGCGTGAACGGGCACGTGGTGAAGGAATTGGGGACGAAGGCGGACGCGGCGAAGGACCGGATTGAGGCGGCGGGGAAAGTCGTGGAAGCGAAGGAGGGGCGGCGCGTTTACATTTTGCTGAACAAGCCGCCGGAAGTGGTGTCAGCGATGGCGGACCCAGAAGGGCGCAAGACGCTGCGAAATTGTTTGCGGGGATTGCCGGAGCGGGTGTTTCCGGTGGGAAATCTGGAATATGCGGCGTCAGGGCTGGTGTTTTTGACGAATGACGGGGACCTGGCCGCGGAGATGCTGAAGAACTGGGCGCAACTGGAGCAGATCTATCACGTCAAGGTGAAGGGAATGCTGACGCTGCTGGATCTGGAGCGGATCGGGAAAGAGATTGGCATGAAGTTGCAAACGGTGCGGCAGCCGGACGCTACGCGCGGGCGCGCGGCGAATTTCTGGTACGAAGTGCGGATGCGGGATTCGAAAAAGGAAGAGCTGCGGCGCGTGTTGTTCAAGGAGAAGCATCCGGTGGAAAAGTTGAAGCGGATTGGATTGGGGCCGCTGACGGTGGAGGGGATTCCGCGGGGGAGATACCGGTTGATTGAGCAGAAGGATGCGGAGAGGTTGGGGAAGTTTGAGAAGGCGGACGAGGGGCGTGGTGAAAAAAGAAAGGGGAATTTAGCACAGAGGTCGCAGAGAGCACAGAGAACGCAGAGAAGACAGAGAAAAGAACCGGTCTGAAGACTAGGTTTTGTTTGGAGCGCGGCGGCTTGCCGTCGCTTTTCTTGCCACCTTGGCTGCTCGTCCACCTACAATCGCCCGGGCTGACGGAAAAGCGGGAGCAAGCTCCCGCACTCCCAAGAGGGAATCCACCCACCGTGGCTTCGGAACGACTACAAAAAATTATGGCGGCTTGCGGGATTGCGTCGCGGCGCAAGGCGGAGGAGATTATTGCGGCGGGGCGGGTGACGCTCAACGGGAAAGTGGTGGTGGAGCAGGGGACGAAGGCTGATCCGGAACTCGATGTGATTTGCGTGGACGGCGCGCCTCTGAAGAGGCGGGAGCGGCTACTATATTTCCTTCTGCACAAGCCGAAAGGTTATGTGACCACGGTGAGCGATCCCGAAGGGCGGCCGACGGTCATGGAGCTGATGAAGAAATGTCCTGAACGCGTGTATCCGGTGGGACGACTGGACTATGCGAGCGAAGGATTGCTGCTGATGACGAATGATGGAGCGCTGGCGCAGAAGCTGATGAAGGCCGGGTCGCACGCACCGAAAACCTACATGGTGAAAATCAGCGGAAAACCGGACGAGCAGGCGATCAATCGTTTGCGGGCGGGAGTCACGATTGAACTGGAGGATAGGACGCGGGTGAAGACTTCGCCGGCGAAAATTCGGCTGGTGGAAGACGGCACGAATCCCTGGTATGAGGTGATTCTGATCGAAGGACGGAATCGCCAGATTCGCCGGATGTTTCAGCGCGTGGGATTTCTCGTGGAGAAAATCAAACGCGTGCAGCTGGGGCCGCTGGTTCTGGATGTGCCTCCGGGAAAATATCGCGCGCTGACGGTGCGGGAAGTGGCGAAGCTGAAGAGTCTCTGAAGGGAAGTAAATGAAGCAAAGGAGGTTAAGGAGGTTAAGGAGAAGAGCCGGCACATTGGCGGGTGCAACACGATGGCGGCACCCAGCTTGAGCAGCAAATCTTTGAAAATGCGAGAATGGTTTGGAGTCGTGGACGAGAATCAATGACAAGAACGATTGAAGAGCTGATACCGGATTACCTGCGCGGGCTGCCCGTATACGTTCCGGGAAAACCGATTGAGGAAGTGGAACGGGAGCTGAAGATTCACGCGGTGAAGCTCGCTTCGAATGAGAACCCGCTGGGGCCTTCGCCGAAAGCGATGGCGGCGGCGCGAGCGGCGCTGGGCGATTCGAACCGGTATCCAGATGGCGGGACGCACTTGCTGCGGCAGGCGCTGGCGGAACGACGCGGAGTTTCGCTGGAAGAGATTTTCGTGGGGCTGGGCTCGAGCGAGATTATTGATTTGGCTTCGCGCGTGCTTTTGCGGGCCGGGCTGCAGGGGCTCACATCGGGAGGGACGTACGCGCCGTTTTCGGTGGCGATTCGCGCGAGCGGCGCGGAGCTGGTGCTGGCGCCACAGCGGCAGTTTGCGTTTGACTTGAAGGCCATGGTGAAAGCCATCACGCCGAAAACGGGCCTGATCTATCTGGCGAATCCGAACAATCCGACGGGCAGCGCGTTTACGGGCAAGGAATTCGAGGAATTTCTCGCGAGCGTTCCGGAAGGGGTGCTGGTGGTGCTGGATGAAGCGTACATCGACTACGCGGTGAGCATGAACCTGCGGCAGTCGGTGGAAGCTTATCGCAAGAAAAACAATCTGCTGATCCTGCGGACGTTCTCAAAAGTGTATGGATTGGCGGGATTGCGCATCGGCTATGCCATCGGGCGGCCGGAGCTGCTTTCCGCGATGAATAAATTGAGAACGCCATTCAATACGTCGGGAGTGGCGCAGGCGGCGGCGCTGGCCGCACTGGATGACAACGAACACGTGACCCGCTGCATCCAAACAAATGCGCGGGAGCGGAAGCGCTTGAGCGAGGATTTGGCGAAGATGGGTTTCCGGCCGGTGCCGAGCGAGGCGAATTTTGTGTTTATGGTAGTAGGTCCGGAAGCGCAGGCCCTGAGCGATGATCTGCTGCGGATGGGCGTGATCGTGCGGCCGCTGGGGTGGATGGGATTTCCGGAAGCGATCCGCATTTCGGTCGGGACGGCGGAAGAAAATGACAAATGTTTGTCGGCCATGGCGCGGGTGATTTTGAAGCGCGCGGGCAGGGGTGAACTAACCGCACAATGAGAGTAATGCTTCCTGGTGGCGTAAAAGCGGGCGCTGACGCGATTCTCGAACTCCTGAAAAACTACAAGACCATCGCGGTGGTTGGATTGTCTTCGAATCCGATGCGGCCGAGCTATGATGTGACGGAATACATGCAGGCTGCGGGGTATCGGATCATCCCGGTGAACCCGAACGAGAGGAAAGTGCTGGGGGAGAAGAGTTATGCGCGGCTGGAAGAGGTGCCGGAGAAAATAGAAATTGTGAATGTGTTCCGGCGGGCGGAGGAAGTGCCGGCGGTGGTGGATAGCGCGATTCGCGTGGGGGCGAAGGTCGTTTGGATGCAGCAGGGAGTTGAGAATGAGGAAGCGGCGGAGAAGGCGCGTGCGGCGGGGCTGATGGTGATTGAAGATGCTTGCATTCTGGTGGAGCATCGGAGGAGAGCAAGAGAGCTGAAGCAATAGACGGATGACAATTAGGAAAGACAGGGAGGCCCGCGCGGGAATGATGCGCGGGCGTTTTGATTTCAGGGGACAAGGAAAAGATCAAAGAAAGAAGATTTACACAGAGAACACGGAGGTCACAGAGGGCACAGAGAAGAGAGGACAGAGAAGAGCGAAGGGGAACGAGGATTCAGCGCGGGGGGAGAGGGAAGACGAGGAGATTGCGTTTGCCGGTTATGACGACGGCGAGGGAGCGGCCGTCGGGGGAGATGGCGAAATCGCGGAAGCTGAGGCCGTGGAGGATGGGGATGGGCATGGGCTGCGCGACGGGAATTTCATGGTTCGAGGGGATCGGCGCGAGCGGAGGAAGATCGATCCAGACGAGATCGCCGGATTTCTTTTCGAGGGAGCGCTTAAGGAGGATGCGCGATTCGTCGGGCGACCAGCGAAAGACGCCGAGGCCGATGCGAAGACGGGCCACGCTATTGAGTGAAGTGAGATCGCGAATTTCGAGAATTTCCTTGTCAATGAAATAGGCGACCTTTTTGCCGCTGGGGGAGACGCTGAGGCCGCCTTCGTAGCCGTCCAGTGTTGCCAACTCTTTGGGATCATCACTGAGGAGGTCAAGGCGCTGCAGACGAGGGGGGCCGGTGAGGTTGCGATCCTGCTCGACGGCGATGGCGGAGTTTGCTCCGGACGACCAAGCGATGTCGCGAAAGGTGCGCCCTTCATAAAAAGAAGGAAGAGCGCCGGTGGCGGGCCGCGTGAATTTCAAAGAGAAGAGCAGGCGGGGCTTCAGGGATTCCGAGAGGTAAGCGATGGTGGCGTTATCGGGCAGACAGATAGCGTTGGCGGCGTCGGGGATTACGCTGTCACCTTTGTTGATGCGGATTTCCCTGCCGGAGTCATCGAGGAGAAGAGTCTGGAAGGAGTCTTCGGCCTTGCCGGAGTCGTCGACAATGGTGGTGGTGAGCAGCTCGGCGAGGATCATGCGGCCGTTGGGCGACCAGCGGAAGGAATTGATGAGATAGCTGAACGACTGATTCCCGCGCGTGTATTTTTGCCCTTCGAGGAGGCGGCGGCGCTTGCCGGCAGCGTCCTGGATCCAGATGTCGTCGTGCTCGAGCGCGTCGTAGACTTTTGTTTTCACTCTGCGATAGACGGAATAAACGATGCGGCCGTCGGGGGCGTAGGCGAAGGCGGTGATTTCTTCGTCGATGGATTGGAGAGGCTTGTCGAGATTTTGGGCGCGGGCCGCAGGCAGGAAGCAGAGAGGTAGCAAGGCGCACATCAACAAGCCGAATGCGACGAGCCACCTTGGATTTTCGAGAGGGCGGGCAGGAGTCATGGTTTCGGATGCGGACCAGTATATTCCGAGCAGCAGGCCTTTTGCACGGGCGTGAATTCCATGAATTCGATGCGTGTGTCGTCGGGGTCGTAGAGATTGAGCTGCCATTTGCCGCCGCGGCCAATCTTGGATTCTTCGCCGGGCTTCCAACCGTTTTTAATGACTTGCTCCCTCGCCGCTTTGATGTCAGGGACACCCAAAGAAATGTGGTTCATCACGCCAAGTGCGTGGTGGTCTGCATTGGGCGAAACATTGAGCATGTATTCGATCCAGTCGGTGCCGTCGGGGACTTGCATGTCGACCCAGTCGGTTTCGTCGTCCTTCCTTCCGCCTTGCCAGTAAAGGTGAAAGCCAAGGATGTCTTTGTAGAAGCGATCCTCGGCAGCGCGGTCCTTAACGATAAAGCCGGCGTGAAGAATGCGCGTGCTGATTTGTTCGGCGGGAGCAGTAAACACGGTGCGAGGGTGAAGCTGCACGAAGATGATGGAATTACCCTCGGGATCGTGGAGACTGAAATGGGTGACGGCGCTGATATCTCTGGTAACAGGGCTGACGGCGACGTTATGGGCAAGGAAGTAGTTGCGCATCCGGGCGAGGTCCGGTGTGGCAAAGGCGATTTCGGCGAGTAGATTTGGGGGAGGGGCGGAGGCCCCTTCCGAGAACAAAATTTGCTGGTGGTCGTTGACGATGAAGCACGGGGGCGTCATGCCCGTGCAGCCCCCGTTGCGTACCGCCGCGCCCAGAGTCCGGCTGTAAAAATCAGCCGACTTGTGAATATCGGTGGAAAATATGCGGACGTAAGCGATGCCGGTGATGGGAGGACGCGCGGGCTGGTCCTGCGCGGCAAGCGAGAGGCAGCCAAGGATAACTGACAGAAGATGGAGAAAGCGTTTCACGTCTGGCTCCTAAGAGTTTGGCACCGCGCGAGACTTTATCTTACGAATTTCGTCGAGGCGAGCGCGGAGGCGCTGTTCGAAGCCCTGGTCGGTGGGCTTGTAGTAGGTGCGGCCAGCGAGATTGTCGGGGAGGCAGGTCATGTCTGTGACTTTATCATCGAAATTGTGGGCGTATTTGTAGCCTTGGCCGTAGCCGATGTTTTTCATGAGGCCCGTGACCGCATTGCGGATGTGGAGAGGCACAGGTTCGGCCTCGGTTTTGTGAACGTCATCGATGACCTCGCCGTAGGCAGTGTAAACGGCGTTGGATTTTGGCGCTAGGGAGAGATAGACGGCGGCTTGCGCGAGGGCCAGATGGCCTTCGGGCGCGCCGAGGAAATCGAAAGCGTCCTTGGCGGCGAGGGTGACGGCGAGGGCGCCGGGTTCGGCGAGGCCGATGTCTTCGCTGGCCATGCGGACCATGCGGCGCGCGAGATAGAG
>WNFI01270783.1_pt1 | contig 12523 bp, 11 predicted proteins | sample 5400471 | NCBI WGS metagenome assembly WNFI01 (sample SAMN13153348, study PRJNA577476) | soil metagenome | isolation source: 100 cm saprolite on Douglas fir-dominated hillslope | place: USA:California | collected 2013-09-17 | reverse complement strand
GCACGTCCCACACCGTGATCAGCTGCGTCTGGGTGCGCGAGATACGCGCCAGCATCTTCAGCGCCGGATCGAGGTCGTCGCGCCGTATGCACTCGAGAGCGGCCGTCAGCTCGTGCAGCATGAGGCGCATCCACAGCTCCGAGACCTGGTGCACGACGATGAAGAGCATCTCGTTGTGCTCGCCCGAGAGGGGCTTTTGCGCCGCGAGGAGCTTGCCGAGCTGCAGGTATTCGCCGTAGGAAAGCGAGGAGCCGAGGTCCCAGTGCACCGCTTCGTCGGCGAGCTCGACGCGCTCGGACTTCTCGTAGGGACCGTTGGCCATGAGAGCGATGGTACACGTCGCCCGCCGCGCGGCAACTTCGCGCGGAATCCGCTAGGATCGCGCGCCAGTCCGGCGGAAACCCCGCGTCTTTGAGTGCCGTGAGCATCCCCATCCTCGAGGTCCGCGAGCTCGTCAAGCAGTATCCGGCCACGACCGCCGTGGCCGGCATCTCCTTCAGCGTGCCCGAAGGAGTCTGCTTCGGGCTGCTGGGGCCCAACGGCGCCGGCAAGACCACCACCATCGAGATCATGGAGGGGATCCTCCCGCCGAGCGCGGGCGAGGTGCGCTACCGCGGCGCGCCGCTCGGCGCGCGCTTTCGCGAGGACGCCGGCATTCTCTTTCAGAGGACGGCGCTGCAGGACTTCCTCACGGTGCGCCAGTCCCTCGCGCTGTTCCGCGGCCTCTACGCCCGCGGCCCCGGGGTCGATGAGCTGCTGCGCCTGTGCGCGCTCGACAAGCTCGCCCGCCGCGAGGCCCGCAAGCTCTCGGGCGGGCAGATGCAGCGGCTGCTGCTCGCGATTGCACTCGTCAATGATCCGGCGGTGCTGTTCCTCGATGAGCCCACCACCGGGCTCGATCCCCAGGCGCGCCGCAACTTCTGGGAGCTGGTGCAGTCGATCAAGGCGCAGCGCAAGACCATCCTCCTCACCACCCATTACATGGAGGAGGCGGAGCTGCTCTGCGATGAGATCGTCATCATGGACCGCGGCCACATCATCGCCCAGGGACCGCCGCGCCGGCTTCTCCACGAGCACTTCGACGAGGTGCTGCTCGAGCTGCCGCGCCAGGACTTTCCCGCGACCGCCCGTGCACTGCCGCTCAACATCATCGAGGCGAGCGACCGGATCGAGATCAGCACCCATGATCTCGAGGCGACGCTGCGCACGCTGCTCGCCGCGCACGTGCCGCTGACGCATCTGCGCATCCGCCCGGCCAATCTCGAGGACCTGTTCCTCGAGCTCACCGGCATGGAGCTGCGCCCGTGATCCGCCGGCTGCTCTCGGTGCTGCATGCACGCAACCTCGAATTCCTGCGCGACCGCGGCACGCTCATGTTCACGGTGCTGCTGCCGGTGATGCTGGTGATCGGCATGGGTTTCGTATTCGGGGGACCGGAGCGCCCGCTGTTCAAGGTCGGCGTGCTCAACATGCCCCAGCCGCGCGAGGCGCACCCCTTCCTGCACGAGCGCTACGTCGAGTTCATCGCCCTGCCGCAGGAAAGCGCGGCGCTCGGCAAGCTCAGGCACCAGCAGATCGACCTGCTGCTCGACCTCGGGGCCCCGGAGCGCTACTGGGTCAACACCGACTCCCCCAAGGGCTACATCGTCGAGAAGCTGCTGCTCGCCGCCGAGCCCGGCGCCGCGCGCCAGAAAGTGACCGGGGCGGCGCTGCGCTACATCGACTGGCTGTTTCCGGGCATCCTCGGCATGAACATGATGTTCAACTGCCTCTTCGGCGTCGGCTACGTGGTGCTGCGCTATCGCAAGAGCGGATTCCTCAAGCGCCTGCACGCCACCCCGCTCACCGCCTTCGAGTTCCTGAGCGCGCAGGTGCTCTCGCGCCTCGCGCTGATCCTCTCGATCACCGCGATCCTCTACGCCGGCATCAGCCTCATCATCGGCTTTCACAACGCCGGGAGCACCGTACTGCTCGCGCTCCTGGGCGTGCTCGGCGCCCTGTCGATGATCGCCCTCGGTCTCACCATCGCCGCGCGCTTCTCGAGCGAGGAGCTGGTGGGGGGGCTGCTCAACGTGCTGACCTGGCCGATGATGCTCCTCTCCGGGATCTGGTTCTCGCTCGAGGGCTCGCCGCGCTGGGTGCGCTGGGTGGCGGATGTCTTTCCCCTCACCCAGCTGCTCGATGCCGCCCGGGCCGTGATGCTCGATGGTGCGGGGCTCGGCCAGATCGCGCCGCAATTGCTGTTTCTCGTCCTGACCACGCTCGCCTTCCTCGCCTTCGGCGCGTGGTCCTTCCGCTGGCGCATCGACTGAGCCCGCGGGAGTTGCGCGCCGGGAGACAACGCGCGCTGAAAATCGGCTAGGCTTCGCTTGGTGCGTTTCTACAGCGACAACACGGCCACGACCTGCCCCGAGATCCTGGCGGCCATCGCCGCCGCCAATCGCGGTCCCGCGATTCCCTACGGAGACGACCCCTGGACCCAGCGCCTCGATGCCGTGCTCGGCGCGCTCTTCGGCACCACGGTGCGCGCCTTCGCGGTGACCACCGGGACCGCCGCCAACGCGCTGGCGCTCGCGACGCTCACCCCGCCGTACGGGGCGATTTTCACGCAGCGCGAGGCACACATCGTCACCGACGAGTGCGGCGCGCCGGGGTTTTTCTCCGGCGGTGCGCAGCTCATGCTCATCGACGGGGAGCACGGCCGCCTCGCGCCCGCGACGGTCGCAGCGGCCCTCGCCGCGCGTCCGGTAGACGTGCACGGTGTGCAGCCGGCGGCACTCTCCCTCACCCAGGCCACCGAGCTCGGCACGGTGTACCGCCCGGCCGAGATCGCCGCCCTCGCCTCCCTCGCTCACGGGCACGGGCTCAAGGTGCACATGGACGGCGCGCGCTTCGCCAACGCCGTCGCCTTCCTCGACTGCCATCCGGGCGAGCTCAGCTGGCGCGCCGGGATCGATGTGCTCTCCTTCGGTGCGACCAAGAACGGTGCCCTGGGGGCCGAGGCGGTCGTGTTCTTCGATACCGCGCTGGTGCGCGACTTCGAGCTGCGCCGCAAGCGCGCTGGACACCTGCTGTCGAAGGCGCGTTACGTCGCGGCGCAGCTGCTCGCCTATGTCGAATCGGGTCTGTGGCGGCGCAATGCACAGCGCGCCAACGCCCTCGCCCGCCAGCTCGGCAGCGTGCTCGGCCCGAGCCTCCTGCATCCGGTCGAGGCCAACGAGGTCTTCGCGCAGCTCGGCGAGGAGCGCAAGGGGGAGCTGCGCTCCGCGGGATTCGAGTTCTACGACTGGGGCCCGCAGGCCTCAGGCCAGGCGCGCTTCGTCATGTCCTGGGACCAGCCGGAAGGGGACGTACCGGCGCTGTGCGCCGCGCTCGCGCGCGCGCGCTAGCTCGGCTCAGAGCTCCCGCAGGCTCGTCGTGATCGGCACCCGCGCGGCGCGCAGCGCGGGCAGGAAGCCGCCCACCATGCCGATGAGGAGCGCGATGATGAGGCCGCGCGCGACGAGCTCCGGCGTGACCTTGAAGTCGAACACCACCTGCGTGAAGTTCTGCCCGAGGGTCGACACGGAGAAGTTGTTGAATAGCAGGTAAGCGATCACCGCCCCGAGCAGCCCCCCCGCCAGGGCGAGCAGCAGCGCCTCGATCATCACCGATACCACCACTGCGAGCCCCCCGAAGCCGAGCGCACGCAGCGTCGCGACCTCCTTGGTGCGCGTGGCCACGGCGGCGTACATGCTGTTGAGCGCCGCAAAAACGGCGCCGAGCGCCATGATGAGGGTCACGATGCCCGCGAGGAACCCGATCGTCTTGCGGAACTGCTTGGTCTGTCCGCTGAAGTAGTCCTGCTCGCGCATGACGTCCATGGTCAGGCGCGGCTCGGCGGCGATCGCGGCCTTGAGACGCTCGAGCCCGCCGGGCTCCTCGAGGGCGACGAGCACCGAGCTCGAGCCCCGCCGGCCGAAGGTCGTGCGGGCGACATTGACGTCGGTCCACATCTCGCTGTCGTGGGCATCACCGGTCGCGAAGACCCCGACCACGGTCCACTCCGAGCCGCGCATGCGCACCACCTGGCCGAGGTTGGCACCCTGGAACTGGCGCAGCACTCCGGCGCCGACGATGAGCTCGCGCAGGCCGGGCGTGAAGTTGCGACCGGCGATGATCTTGAAGTGCGCACGCAGCGCGAAGGCCGCCGGCTCGACTCCCCGTACCGTGATGTTGGCGCCGCTCTTGACGTCATCCCTGCGCACCAGCTCGGCGATCACCATGAGCTCGGCCGAGGCTTCGGGGCTGCCGTCCGCTCCCGCACGGATGCCGGGCGCCTGCCTGATGAGGTCGGTCGACTCCCGGTCGAAGGCGGAGTTCAGCTCCGCATCCGACCCGCCGCGCAGGATCAACGCCGCATCGGGCCGCCCCGTCGCCTTGAGCGTGCTCTCAAACCCGGTGGCCATGGCAAGCAGCGCGGTGAATACCGCCACGACCCCGGCGAGGCCGATGACGATGACGAGCGATGGCGCCCAGCGCTCGGGAATGCTGCGGATACCGATGCCGGTGATCGCGAGAGTCTGACTCAACACGCCTCAGTCTCCTTAGCGGCCGGCCAGGGCGTCGACGATCCGCAGCCGCCGCGCACGCAGCGCCGGCAGCAGTCCGACGGCGAGACTCATGAGCACGATCGCTACGATCCCGAGCAGCCAGACCGAGCCGTCGAGGTGCAGCTGGAACTGCCCGCCGGTGCCCTTTTCCACCATCGCCCCGAGGAGCGAGGCGAGCGCAAGCCCGAGCAGCCCGCCGAAGAGGACGAGCGCAAACGCCTCCGCGAGCACGAAGCCGAGAACCGCCCGGTCGGAAAACCCGAGTGTCTTGAGCACCGCGAGCTCGGGGATCCGCTCGCGGACGCTCTGCGCCATCGTGTTGCCGGCGACCAGCAGCAGCGTGAAGAACACCGCGAACAGGATCCAGCGCACGATCAGGCCGATGTCGCCGATTTGCTTGACGAAGCTGATGTTGAAGTCCTTCTCGGTCTGGGTCTTGGTCTCATCGGGTGAGTTCTCAAACATCGCGTCGATCGTCTTGCTGACCGCCTGTGCCTGATTGCCGTCGCTGAGCTTGACGATCATGAAGTTGGCGCGGCCCTTGACGCCGAACTGGTTGGCCTCCTCGAAGTAGTCCTGCTGGATGAACGCGAGGTTGGTGCGCTTCTTCCACTCCTCGTCCTTGCCATCGAAGATCCCGACCAGGTCGAAGGCCCAGGCTTTGGTGCCGTTTTTCTGGGGATAGATGTTGGAGGCGATCGGGATCTTCTGCCCGACCTTCCAGCCGAACTGCGCCGCCAGCTGCTTGCCCGCGATCATGCCGGTGCGGTTCTGCGCGAACGCCTGCCACTGCGCATCGGGCATCACCCACTCCGGATACGCATCACGGTAGCGCTGCGGGTCGAGAGAAAACATGATCAGCGGTGTGTTCGTCTGCCACACCCCGCCGAACCAGGTCTGGTAGGCGACGCGCGCGACGCCGGGGATCGCCTCGAGCTTCGGCACCATGCTGAGCGGCAGCGGGGAGGTGAACGACACCCGCGCCTGCACGATCAGGCGCGTGGCGCCGACGAAATCAGCCCCCGCGTTGAAGATCGTGTTCACCGACTGCAGCAGCCCGAAGAGCAGGAACGCCATGAGCACCGACAGCAGCGTGAGCACGGTCCGGGTGCGCTTGCGGAAGAGGTTCGCGATCACAAAGCCGCTCTTGGTCATGGCGCGGTCCCCCTGAGTCCCGCTCAGGCCGCCTGCTCGAGCAGCTGGCCCTTCTCGAGATGCAGCGTCCGCCGGGCGAACCCGGCGGCCTTGGGATCGTGCGTGACGATCACGATCGTCTTGCCGTGCTCGCGATTGAGCACCTGCAGAAGCCCGAGGATCTCATCCGCGGTCTTGCGATCGAGATCCCCGGTCGGCTCATCGCACACCAGCAGCTGCGGGTCGGAGACCAGCGCGCGGGCGATGGCGACGCGCTGCTCCTGGCCGCCCGAGAGCTCCTTGGGCTTGTGCTTGGCGCGATCGGCGAGGCCCACGACCTCGAGCGCGACGGCGACGTTCTTGCGCCGCTGCGCAGCGGACAGCTTGGTGAGCAGCAGCGGCAGCTCCACGTTCCGCTCGGCGCTCAGCACCGGCATGAGGTTATAGAACTGGAACACAAAGCCGATGTTGAGTGCCCGCCAGCGGGCGAGTGCCCCGCTCGAGAGCCGATCGATGCGCGTGTCGCTGACGCGGATCTCCCCTGCGGTCGGCTGATCGAGGCCGCCGATCAGATTGAGCACGGTCGTCTTGCCGGAGCCCGACGGCCCCATCAGCGCGACGAAGTCGCCCCGGGGGATGTCGAGCGTGAGCCCGTGCAGGACCTCGATCTTCTGCTTGCCGCGCTGGTACACCTTGGTGACGTTGCGCACTTCGACCATCATTTCGGACATAACACCCTCATGCTTCGCTCATGGCCTGGCGACCCGCACGGCCGCGTTGTCTTTGAGGTCGGCCGGTGCATCGACGATCACCGCCTCCCCCGCACTCACGCCCGCAATCACCTCCCGCCCCTCCCCGCGGGTGCCCCCGAGCCTCACCGCGCGGCGCGCGGCGCGGCCTTCCTTGAGGACGAACACGACGTCCTGATCCGCGTCCCGGCGCAGCGCCGCCGCCGGCACCAGCGCGCCGTGCGGGGCCTGCGGAGTGCGTGCGAGCGCCCGTGGCTTCTCCTCGAGGAACGAGACCCGCACGCCCATGTCCGGCACGATGCGCTCGTCCTTCAGGTCGAGGCCGATGCGCACCTTGACCGTCGCCTTGGAGCGGTCCGCGGTCGGAATGATCGCGATCACGTGGGAGGGAATCGTCCACTCCGGGTAGGCATTCAGGGTCGAGGCGACCGGCTGTCCCGGCTGCACGCGGTTGATGTACGCCTCGTTCACGTCGACCTCGATCTCGAGCGAATCCATGTCGACCAGCGTGCCGATGCCGGTGCGGGTAAAGCCGCCGCCCGCGGAGAACGGCGAGACGATCTCCCCGACCTGAGCCGCCTTGGCGATCACGACACCCGTGAAGGGTGCGCGCACCGTGCAGTAATCGAGCTGCACCCGCGCCGAGCGGACACCCGCCGCCGAGAGCTCGATCTGTTTGTGCCGCGCCTGCACCTGCGCCGCGGCGCTCTCGGTGAGGGTGTGCGCCTGCTCGACCGCCTGCTGCGAGATGAGGTTGCGCTTCACGAGGTCCTCGTCGCGCTTCACGTCGCGCTCGCCCTGGGCATGCTGCGCCTCATCCTGCACGAGCAAGGCCTCGGCCGAATGCAGCTGCGCCTGTGCCTGCGCCAGCGCCGCGCGCTGCGAGGTGTCATCGACCCGCGCGAGTACCTGCCCGGCCTTGACGTGATCGCCCTCCTCGATCAGCACCTCGGTAAGCGTGCCGGTGATCTGCGCGGAGACCGTGGCCTGACGGCGGGCCGTCACATACCCGGTCGCATCGAGCACCGAGGCATTGGCGGCGCCGCCGCCGATCGGCTGCGCGAGAGCCGTGTGCACCGTGAGCGTCGGGCGGCCGGACACGACCCATGTGCCGGCTGCGATCAGCGCCACGAGCAGCACCGCCGCCGCCAGCCCCATCCGCAGGCGCACGCGCGTGCGATCCGGGGCGGGTTCGGCCGCGCCGCGCTCGATGCGCAACTGTCCCAACAGCGCTCTCTTGTCAGGCTCTGAAGCCATCCCGTCCGTCCAGGGGCAAAGGCGCGCAACGATATCATCAGCCGCCGGGTATTGCTGCCTTGCGGCGGTACCGCGCGGGTCTCGCCGGCAGCGAGTCAGTCCCCGGTGAACTTCGCCATGAGCCGGCGGGCCTGCGCGAATTCGGGGGCGATCAGCAGCGCATGCTCCAGCGCATCCCGTGCCGCGACCGGCTCGCTGTGATCGAGCAGATCGAGGGCGAGCAGCAGATAGACCTCGGCCGCCCCCCATCCCGGCAGGGCCTCGGCTTCCGCGCGCTCGCGCTCGAAGGCCGCCGCGGCCTGGCGCAGCTTGAGGAGTGCACGTTCCTTGTTCCCACCGGCTTCCCGGCGCGACTGATAGTCGATCATGGCATCGACCAGCAGCACGCGCGGATTGCGGCGCGCGAGCTGCAGGGCGCGAGCGAGGTCGCGCCGCGCGAGGTGCGCGGCGTGCGCCGAGGGCCCGCCGTTCCCGTCAACGGGCCCGAGCAGGCACGCGCCGCGCAACGCCAGCGCTTCGGCGAAATCCGCCTGCACGGTGAGGGCTGCGTCGGCATCGCTGACGCAGCGCGCGGCGAGGCGTGCGGGGGAGGGGCTCTGGCCGGCGGCTGCGGGATTCGCGGCGGCGAGCTGCGCCTGCCGCCAGGCGAGGAGCCCGGTGTAGTAGCCGTGCAGCGCCTCGTGGGACTCGTCAGCGGCGAGTGTGTCCTCGAGGCCGCGCAGTGCGGACGCGTCCTCGGTGTAGTAGCCGTACTGAATACGGCTCTCGATATCGCGCCACGACACCTCACCACCCCCTGGTGCGGCGTCGCCCGCTGCGCTCCTGAGAACGGCGAGCAGCACGGCAGCCCCGAGGCGCCGCAGGCTTCCAGGAGTGCACGGCATGCGCTCGCCCTTCAGTAGAATGTGCTTCCCGCGCATGGTGAACGATAACACACCGCAACTGATCGACATCGGCATCAACCTCGCGCACGACAGTTACGATGCCGACCGCGAGGCCGTGCTGGCGCGCGCGCAGGCGGCCGGCGTCGTGCAGATGATCGTCACCGGCTCGACGCTCGCGGGCACGCGGCGCGCGCTCGAGCTCGCGCGCGCTCATCCCCAGAGACTCTTTGTCACCGCAGGAGTTCATCCCCATCATGCGACGGAGCTCTCCGCCACGGCCGCCACCGAGCTCGAGGAGCTCGCCCGCGCGCCCGACGTGGTCGCAGTCGGTGAATGCGGACTCGATTACTTCCGGGACTTCTCCCCGCGCGAGGCGCAGCGCCAGGCCTTCCACCGCCAGCTCGAGATGGCCCTCGGGCTCGGCAGGCCGGTGTTTCTTCACCAGCGCGATGCGCACGCCGACTTCGTGGCGATCCTGCGCGAGCACGCGGCCTCCTGGCGCGGCGTTGCGCACTGCTTCACGGGCTCCGGGGAGGAACTCGATCGCTACCTCGGGCTCGGGCTCGCGATCGGCATCACGGGCTGGATCTGCGACGAGCGGCGCGGCCGGCACCTGGCTGCGCTCATGCCACGCATCCCCGCCGGCCGGCTGCTCGTCGAGACCGACGGCCCCTATCTCCTGCCGCGTGACCTCGAGGTCAAGCCCGCCTCGCGGCGCAACGAGCCGGCTTACCTCCCGCAGATCGCCCGCGCCGTGGCCCGGGCGCGCGCCGAGCCGCTGGAAACGCTGGCGCTCTCGAGCACGCTCGGCGCGCGCGCGCTCTTTGGATTGCCCGGGCCGTGAGGGCGTCGGGCGCTAGCCCGGCGGGGCGCTCACCCGGCGTTGACCGAAGTAAGCGTTGTAAGCTAGGGGCCACCATGGACCTGAACCGACTTCGTGCCTCGATCAGCACGACCTGGGACGACTCGATCCTCGAGCAGCTCATCGCCTACGTGCGCATCCCGAACAAGTCGCCGCTGTTCGACCCGCAGTGGGAGCGGCACGGGCACATGGACAGGGCGGTGGAGCTCATGGCGCAGTGGTGCCGCCGCCAGAGGCTGCCGGGCGCCCGCGTGGAGGTGCGCCGGCTCGCGGGCCGCACCCCGCTCCTCCTGGTGGATGTGCCCGGGGAGCTCGACGGCTGCGTGCTGCTCTACGGGCATCTCGACAAGCAGCCGGAATTCACCGGCTGGCTCGAGGGCCTCGGTCCCTGGGAGCCCGTGATCCGGGACGGGAAGCTCTACGGCCGTGGCGCCGCGGACGACGGCTACGCGGTATTCAGCTCATTGACGGCGATCGCCGCGCTCAAGGCGCAGCAACTGCGCCTGCCCCGCTGCCTGGTGCTGATCGAGGCCTGCGAGGAATCGGGCAGTATCGATCTGCCCGCGCATCTGGAGGACCTCGGCAGCGCCCTCGGCGAGCCCTCACTCGTCGTTTGCCTCGATGCCGAGTGCGGCAACTACGATCAGGTCTGGTGCACGACCTCGCTGCGCGGCAACCTGGTCGGCACGCTCACCGTACGCGTGCTCACCGAGGGCGTGCACTCCGGCATGGCGACCGGCATCGCGCCGACTCCGTTTCGCATTCTCGAGCAGCTGCTCGCGCGCCTCGAAAACCCGATCACGGGTGAGCTCCTGCTCGATGAGCTGCAGGTGCCGCTGCCGAATGACCGCCGTCTGCAGGCGGTCGCGGCGGCGCAGGTTCTCGGGGACACCGTGGCCGGGAAGCTCCCGTGGGCGCGGGGAGCGCGCGCGATCAGCAATGATCCGACCGAGCTCATCATCAACAGCACCTGGCGGGCGACACTCGCGGTCACGGGCGCCGACGGGTTGCCATCGGTCGTCTCGGCCGGCAACGTGCTGCTGCCGCAGCTCGCCTGCAAGCTGTCGCTGCGCCTGCCGCCTACCTGCGATGCGAGCCGCGCCGCGCAGGCGGTGAGTGAGGCCCTCACCCGCGAGCCGCCCTACGGCGCCCAGGTGAGTTTCGATGCGGACTCCGCCAACGCCGGGTGGAACGCGCCCGCCTTCGCGCCGTGGCTCGAGGAGTCCGTCACGCGCGCCTCATGCGCGGTGTTCGGGCAGGACTCGGTCGCCATCGGCTGCGGCGGCACGATTCCGTTCATGGGCATGCTCGGGGAGCGTTTCCCGCGCACCCAGTTCTTCATCACCGGGGTGCTCGGACCGCACGCCAACGCGCACGGCCCGAATGAATTCCTGCATCTCGAGTACACGAAGAAGCTCACCGCCTGCGTGTCCCTCGTGCTGGCCGACCACGCGCGCACGCTCGGCGCCTGAGCCCACGCCGCTGCGCGCGCCGTGGGGCGGTGTTTCAGCGCATGTGGGCCATGTAGCTCGGCTTCACGGCACCCTTGAGCCGCGCCCATCCCTCGCGGAAGCGCGCCTCGCTCTCGGCCGGCCAGCTCGGCTCCGCGGCCGGAAACTCGGCGCGCAGCCCATCGAGCATCAGCGTCCACTTGGGGAGGCCCTTGGGAAAGCGGCCGCGCCGGGTGAAGACGATGCGGCCCTCGACCGGCACGTCCCCGGTTACCGCCTTGACGGCGGCGATCCTGTCGTAGAGCGCGCTCTGCGGATTGGTGAAGGTGAAGCGGCGCGGCCCATCCATGACGGTCCACTCGGCCATCTGATCCCCGCCGAAGATGTTGCCGGGCACGTCGCGCAGGTCGATGACCACTACGCCACGCAGCGTCAGCAGCAGGTAATCGACGTGGAAGCCCCCGCCCATGCCGTCGGGTACCAGGGAGTCGATCAGATGGTCCGAAGCGCCGTCCGTGACCGCCGTGCGCAGCGCCTTGCGCGCGCGGTACTGCCGGTACCAGCGCCAGACGAAGGCGCCGGCGAAGCCCAGTACGGCCCCAAGCCCGATCAGGCCGTAGGCGCTCAGTGGCAGCTCGCTCAGCTCATCCCACATCAGTCCTCCCGCAACAGCACGCCACGCAGAGCCTCAAGGCGGGCATCGATTTCAACATNGGCTTCGGCGGCCGTAGCCGTATGCGGGCAGAAGACCTGCCCGTAGCGTCGGTAGCTCGTGCGGATACGCCCGCGAATCTCCTCGTCCGTCACCGAGCAGGCGCGGACCGCGCCACGCAGCTCCTCTAGGCGCCCGTAGAGCGCGCGCAGCCGCTCCATATTGCTCGGGTTGCCGACGTCCATCGCCGAGGCGAGCGTCGGGATACTCGGGGCCGGGCGCCATTCCCCGCCCGCGAGAAAGTCCGGAACGACGCGGTTGGCATTGTGCGCCAGCACCACCTCCCCGATCGGCAGGCCGACGGTGCGGGCCCAGAGACAGGCGACTACGTTGCCGAGATTACCGCTCGGCACGACGAAGGATGCGCTCTCCCCGTGAGCGCGCCAGGTCGCGAGGCTCGCCGCCGCGTAGTACACGCACTGCGGCAGCAGCCTCCCCAGGTTGATGCTGTTGGCGGAGGAAAGCCAGAGGCGAGACCTGAGCTCCTCATCCAGGAAGGCCTCCTTCACGAGGCGCTGGCAGTCATCGAAGGTGCCGTGCACGCTGAGCGAGCGGACGTTGGCTCCCCAGCAGGTGAGCTGGCGTTCCTGTGCAGGCGATACGCGTCCCTTCGGAAAGAGCACCGCCACCTTCACCCCGGGCCGCCCGTGGAAGGCCGCCGCGACCGCGCCGCCGGTATCGCCCGAGGTCGCGACCAGAATCGTGAGCGCGCGTCCCCGGGGAGGAGGCAGCCGCGCAAACGAGGACGCGAGGAAGCGCGCGCCGAAATCCTTGAACGCGGCGGTCGGGCCGTGAAAGAGCTCGAGCACCGCGAGCCTCTCCTCTCCGGCGAGCGGCACGAGCGGCGCCTCGAAGCTGAACGCCTCGGTGGCGATCGCCGGG
>WNFI01147237.1_pt1 | contig 12523 bp, 3 predicted proteins | sample 5400471 | NCBI WGS metagenome assembly WNFI01 (sample SAMN13153348, study PRJNA577476) | soil metagenome | isolation source: 100 cm saprolite on Douglas fir-dominated hillslope | place: USA:California | collected 2013-09-17 | reverse complement strand
TGCCGGCACGAATGCTTCGACGACCGTCCCGGCCGCCGGCGCCTTCGACATCACGGGCGCCAGCCTCGTCGAAGGACTCAACCGCTTCACTCTCCATGCCGTCGATCCGGCCGGCAACAGCGCGGACGTTCCGTATCAATTCACGCTGCGTACGACCGTTCCGGCCGTCTCCATCAATGACAACGGCACGGCGATTCCGAGCGGCGCGATCTTCAACCGGAGCGTCACTCCGGTGATCGTGGCCAGCGCTGCTGACGCTACGATCGCCGCGCAACTGAACGGTCAGGCGTTCACGTCGGGCACGAAGATCACGGCCGACGGCTCCTACACGCTCTCCGCCACGGCTACCGACCCGGTCGGCCATAGTGCCAGCGCGTCCGTTGCCTTCACGATCGACACCGTCGCGCCCGTGGTGAAGATCACCTCGCCGGCCGACCGCCAGACCATCGATGCCGATCATGTCACCGTGACCGGCACGGCCGGCACGAGCGTCTCGCTCACCGTCAATGGCCTCACGGTTCCGCTGCTCCCGGACGGCTCGTTCGCATTGTCGCTGCCCCTCGACTTCGGCGAGACCCCGATTCTTGCCACCGGTGTCAGCCGGGCCGGCAATCGTGGCAGCGCTCAGATCGTCGTCACGCGCGCGAGCTCGGCCACGGGAGTGATCGTGACCGCGCCGACCGACCTCACGTCGACGAACCGTCCCACGACGGTGGTCAGCGGCCGGATCCTCACACCGGCCAGCGCAAAGACCCTCACGTTGAGCGGCCCGGGCAGCAATGGTCCGATGGCGATCTCCTTCGATCCATCCGGCTCGTTCCTAGTTCCCGACTTCAAGCTTCTCGAGGGAGTGAACGCGATCACCGCGACAGTGACCTCGACGAACGGCAAGAGTGAATCGGCCACCGTGCAGGTCACGGTCGACCTCACGCCGCCGACCGTCAGCATTCTCGCCAGCGCCCAGACGCTCGACGATGACGCCCACTTCCCGGCTGCTGTCACGCTGTCCGTCTCGGCCAGCGATCTGCCGGCCGGCAATCCCGCGCCGACGGTGTCCGTGCTGCTGGACGGCGCCGCGGCCTCGCTGCCCGCGGTCGTCTCCGCGAACGGCTCGCACACGGTCGTCGTCACCGCCACCGACGCCGCCGGCAATCAGACCCGCATCAAGCGGAGCTTCTCCATCGGCACCCAGGCCGCGACCGGATGCTCGCTCTCCGCGTTCGATCCCGCGGACGGCTCCATCGTTGCTGCATCCACCGTCACGATCGCCGGCCAGTCGGGCGGTGCGGTCGGTGTCAAGATCAATGGCGTTCCGGCGCGCGTTGCCGGCGGCGGCTTTGCCGGCACGGTCGAGCTGACCGCCCGAGATGGCGGTTCTCGGGACGCCGTCCGTCGCCGTCAGCGGCACGATCGGCGCGGGCGTCACGGCTGTCGACGTCAACGGTGCGCACGCCACAATCACCGATTCGACCTACTCCGCGCCGGCCATTCCGCTCTCCGGCCCACTCACCATGCTCGTCGCCCACGCGACGAACGCGGCGGGTCGGATAGCCACAGCGTCGCGCCGCGTCGTGTACCTCAAGGATCAGCCGTCACTCACGATCAACTGGCCAACCGATGGTTTCGTCACCGGCGCCACGACCACCGACGTCAGCGGCACCTACAGCAACGTCGACCCAGCCTCGATCCTGGCCTCCGTCAGCGGCGGCACGGTCGAGACGCATGTCTGGTCGGATACCAGCGGCAGCTTCGTCATCCACAACCTCCCGCTCGTGACCGGCGCGCAGCAGCTCACAATCAGTGGACACGACGTTCTGAACCGCAACGCCACAGCGACCGTGAACGTTTCGCTCAGCAGCGGTCCGTCCATCGCCATCACCTCGCCTGCGAACAACAGCTATGTTTCGACGGCCACCGTCGCGGTCTCCGGCACGTTCGCCTCCAGCGCGTCCGGCGCGCAGGTCGACGTCGGCGGCTCGTCCGCGACGATCGGCAGCTCGGCCAATACCTTCACCGGCTCGGCCGCTCTCGGAACCAGCGGACCGACGCCGGTCGTCGCACGCGTAAGTCAGCCGGACGGTGGCAGCGCCATCGCCACCGCCTTCGTCACGTTGCTCAGCGGCGCGCCGTCGATCAAGCAGGCGTTCCCCTCGGCGGACGCTACCTCGGTCGATCCGGGAGTGATCGTCCTGGTCGGGTTCTCGGCGCCGATGGACCGTGCGTCGCTCAATGACGGCTTCGCGTTGCTGGATGGCTCGAACGCTTCGGTCACGGGTCAGCTTCGCCTCGATCGCGACGTTCTCACCTTCGCACCGGCCACGACGCTCACGCCGGGCCAGCGCTACACCATCGACATCCGCACGACCGCCAAGGATCTCGCCGGCAACGCCATCGCGACCGAAGTCAAGAGCAGCTTCACCATCGCCACCACGGCGCCCGGAGTGCCTCCGGTTGTCGATGCCATCGCCAGCCCGGTCTGCGGCAATCAGCTCACGATCTCCGGAACAGCACCGGCCTCGGCACGCGTCGAGATCGACCTCGGCGGAATCCCACAGTTCGTCACGGCCGATGCCACTGGACGCTTCAGCCAGACCATCGCCATCCCATCGCAGGCCGGCTTCCTCGTCGCCCGCGTTCGGATCGTTGGCGCCGACGGCACCTACTCTCCCGTCGCCGAGTCCTCGTTCCAAGTGGGCTGCGGCACGGTCCATGGGAGCGGCACGCAGGTCACCAGCGCGACCTATGACAGGAGCGCGAACGCCATCGCTGTGAGCTTCTCCGCCCCGATCGACATCTCGACCGCCACGATCGGCGCAAGCGGCACGATCCAGCTCCAGCTCCTCGACGGCACTGCCGTGACCGGCACCGTGACCCCTGGGACCGCGGGCGTCTCGCCCGCGTCGATCGTTATCACTCCCGGCACGCCCGACCCTCGCGCCCTGACACTCGTGCTCACGCTGACGACCGGCATCAGGGACGCCACCGGCCAGCCGATCGCCAACCCCTTCTCGACCACCTTCACTATCACGAGCACGACCACCAACCCGAACGACGGCTCCGGATACGTCTCCGGGCAGATCCTCGACGCCACGAGCGGCCGTCCTCTCCCCGGCGCCACGGTCACAACCGCCATCCCACCGCTCTCGCTCCGCACACCCGTCATCCAGAGCGAGGCGCGGAGCGCCGGCAGCTTGCCGGCCGGTCCGCCGGCTGCCAGCCGGCGGTTCACGAGCAACAGCACCACCTCCAACTCCGTCACCACCAACGCCGGCGGCCAATACACCGCGTTTGTCCCCGAGGGCGCGTACACCATCCACGCCTACGCCGATGGCTACACCGACGTCTGGCGTCAGGTCGTCGTCCCAGCCGGCACCGGCATCATCCCGATCGACATTCGCCTCGGTGCGCGCGGAGTCACCGCCACCGCCGCCGGCTCCGACCTCCACCTCGTGCACGGTGGCGACACCACCGTCACGCGCAAAGCCACGCTCACGGTTCCCTCGGCGTCCGTGCCGACCGGTACCAGCGTCACCCTCACCGCCGTGGGCTCGCAATCGCTGGCCGGCCTCCTGCCTCTTGGCTGGTCGCCGATCGCCTCGGCCGATCTGCACGTCAGCGCGCCGTCCGGCACGCCGATCGCCAACGCTGCCGCGCAGCTTTCGTTCGATGTTCCCGCCTCCGACATCGCCGCCGCGGCCAGAACGCTGACCGCCGTCGAGTACGACTCGGCACGCGACCAGTGGCGCGTGATCCAGCCGGTCGTCTCGATCTCCGGCACGTCCGCTACCATGAATATCAGTGTGCCGACCCAGGTCGGCGCCTACGCCCTCGTTTACCCCGACCTTCCTGGGAGCGCGGGCGTCCCGCCCGCCCCTCCGACTCCTGTCGCCGGCGGCATCCTGGAAGGCGTCACCGACCCCTGCCTCACGACCGCGTGCGCGCCGCTCACGGCCAAAGCGCCGCTCAGCCTCAACCCTTCGATCATTCTGCCGACCGAACGTTCCGTGGCCACGCTCGTCATGAACGCGGCCGTCGCTTCGAGCGGCCCGACGAACCTCTACCCCTCGGGTACCGCCGTCCAGGCCTACGTCAATGAGGAGCTCCGACTCGTCAATGGCACCGTGGCCGGCAACCAGCCCTTCTCGGCCGACCTCATTCTCTATCGTTCGTTGGCCGGCGACACCGCCACCGCCGACTTCCACATCGCGCCGAGCGCCGACGCCGCCCGACTGCAACTGCAGACCGGCTTCGAGCACCTCCAGGTCTTCCCCTACCCCGGCCGTCTCGACCGCGGCACGCTCGTCGGTCCAGCCGGTGGCCAGGTGCCCTCGGATGAGACCGTGCAGGTCGCCATCCCGAGTGGCGCGACCCCCGCGCCTGTCCACGCCACCACAACGTCGATGAAGACGAGCGACCTCCCGTCCGGAATCGCCGGCTTCGACGTCCTGGCCGGTCTCAACCTGACCCTTGATTCTGTGAATGGGACCGCGGGCGTCTCGCCCGCTCCTGCGACGCTCCTCAAATCCGCCATCGCCACCTTCACCGTCAACGCCTCGGCGCTCGGCGCTCAAGGCAATGCCGCTCAGCTAATCGTCGTCGAGGTGCTGCAAAGCACCACCTACGGCCGCATCTTCCGTCTGGCCGACGTGATGAACACGCCGCAGGCCATCGACGCCACTTCGCAGGTCCGCATCACCAGCGCGCCGGTCGATCCTTCCAAGCTCCAAGTCGACGGCATCGTCCGCGCCGGCCAGTATCTGCTCCTCCTCGCCAAACAGCCCATCGCTTACGCTTTCGGCGGAGTCCGACTCGGCGCCTCCGGCCCCTACGCCAACGGCGCGCTCGTCACTCCTGGGAGCGCGGGCGTCCCGCCCGCCGTGCTCGGAGTGACCGACGTCTCCCGCGTCACCGGCCTCTTCGCCGTCCCGGTCGTCTCGACGCCGGCCGCTTCCTTCACGCTCACGCCGAACACGCCCACCACCGGCGACGGCTCGGCGTTCACCGCCGCGTCGGCGCCCGCGGCCGGAGCCTTTGTCGCTGTCGGCGACCTCGTGCTCGTCGGGCAGCCCCCGGTCCTGCAGCACGTCAACGTCATCGGAGCGTCGGGTCTGAGTAGCGGCGCGATCGACCTCGTCGCCTCCAATGGCGGGCAGAACGTCTCGCTGGCCACGACCGTCCATGCCCTTTTCAGCCAGAGCCTCGACCCCGCCTCGGTGACCGCGACGTCGATCGTGGTCGTCAACTCCGGCACAGGCCAGACCGTCTCAGGCACCACCATAGTCGCCGGCTCGACGCTGACCTGGACCGCCGGCTCGACCACGCCGTTCGCTCCAAACTCCACCTACGTCATCACGATCGCCTCGACGCTGCGCGGCTCGCACGGCGCGCCGCTCGGCACCGCCTCCTCCTTCACCTTCTCGACCGTCACCGTCATCACCAACTCGCAGATCCACCCGGAGAAGATCCACATCACGATCCCCGACGCCAACGGCATGGCCACGATCTCCGGTGACGCCGGCGCGTTCCCGACCGTGCCACCCGAGGTGAAGGCCTGGCGCGCCGCCGCCCTGCGCCGAGGGACCGCGTTCGTGACCCAATACCAGGTCACGAGCGCCGCGGACGGCAGCTTCTCCTTCGCGATCGGCAACTGCGGCGGCGCGACTCCCTGCGCCGACGCCGTGAAACTGACCGACCGCATCGACCTCGAGATCCTCAACACCGCCGACAACATCGCGGCCATCCTCCCCCTCGGCCCATTCGTCTCCGCCGACGGCCAGGCCTTCGTGGCACAGCCCACCGACGACACGACCTTCACGAGCCGGGACGGCGTCACGATCCACGTCGCCCCCAACTCCTTCGACCAGCCGACCGTGGTCCATGCTGCCAAGCTCGCCGACGCCGGCGCCTTCGCCGGCGTGCCAAACTTCTCGACGGAGTTGAACTACTACACGGGCGTCAAACTCGACCTCGACTGTTCCGCCGCCGCGCCGCGCTCGGATCCGAGCGTTCCGACTCCGCCGTGTCAGGCGAAAACGCGCCTCGACGTGTCACTCCCGATTCCAGCCGGCGTCGACCCGACCGGCAAGAGCTTCCTCCTTGGATGGCTCGGTGACTCTGTCCGTGGTCCGAGGATCATGGTCGTCGACACCCTGCGAGTCGACGGCGGCAACGTCACAACCGTTCCTCTGCCCGGCAGTGCGAGCATCGCAAAGAAGCCTGTCATCCAGTCGACGGGAGCGCGGATCGGTTCGATGGAGGTCATCACGGGCAGCGGTGTGAAGAGTGCTCTTCTCGGTGTCATCAGGAGTGGCATCTACAACGTGATCGACCTGCACGTTCCAACCGGATCAGCCGCTGGCTGGGCGGCCATGGACGGCATCCAGGCGAACTACGACCTCTTCTGGGACCAGTACTCGTCGCTCTTCGCTTCGCACCTCTACCTGCTCGAACCCGCTGCCGCTCGCTGATCCTGGGAGCGCGTTCGTCGTCGAAACACCTCAGACGAGTCAAGCCGGACCCTATCCCGTGTTTGCCTCGCCGAACCGGATCGAAGTCGTCGATCTCACCGTAGAAAAGTCGGACATCGTTTCCGTGAACAACTTCCGTATCCGGCTCGAGGGTGGCTATGCCAGCGTCTACGACGCGACTCCGGTTCTCCCGGCGAGCGTCGAGGTCACGTTGTTCAATGTGACCAAGGGGCTGGTCGATGCCAAGCGCAGCGACGGTCTCACGGTCCAGGCCGACCTTGGCGACCGTTTGATCCTGGTCGTCGGTGTTGTGGATGTCGACCCTGAGACGTCGTTGTCCGTCGTCTTCAACCGCGCCATCTACACGTCCGGGGCTACGAGCGCCGAGATCGATGCCTATCTGCACGGACTCGTGCGGCTCGAGCGCGCCCAGGGAACGACATTCATCGACGTCAGCAACATCGCCACACTCAGCGTCGACTCCTCGGGGCGTCGACTCAAGATCGATGTGCCCTCGTCACTTCAACGAGGCGCGCTGTATCGGATCACGCTCACCGGCGATCTCGCCGCGGCGAACGGAAGCGCGCCCGGACTAAAGATCGGTCAGTTCCTGACGCCCAGCGGTCCGGCCGGAGGGATCCCAGCGGGCCTGCGTTTCTACTTCCAGGTCCGCGACAACGCCTCTCCGACGACCTCGTTCGATCTCCGCCAAAACGACAGCACCTCGGTTGGCGCAATTCGCGACATGTGCCTCAACGGAAACGTGCTGCTGATCTCGGCTGGGCCGGGTGGCATCCTCGCGTATGACGCGGCCAACCCGCGGGCTCTCAGCTCCAGCTCATTGCCACTCGGATACGTGCAGCCAGGGCCGACTGAGTTCTGGGCCATCGCGTCCGACCAGCATGGCCGCGTGTACGCGACCGGCACGAACGGCGTCTTCGGCTTCGTTCAGTCGTACCGCCTCAGCGATTTCCTTGGAACCGGCACGACCCCGAAGGTCATCACAGCGCCGCGGTCGGCGGCCACCGTGGCCTGGGTGCCGGGCTATAGCGCCGGCGCGGATCTGGCGAACGACACCATCCTCTCAGATCGCCCCGAGGGCCTTCCGCGCAAACTGCAGCTCGCCGTGCAGGATTCTGATGCCCGGTATGACAACGTCGCTGCGTTCATCGCCGGAGTTGCGGCATTCAATGCCACGACTACGGTCACCAATGTCGGCGACTTCAAGGACATCCAGCTCACCATCCCGCGGCTGCATGACGCCGCGTATCGCACGCAGCGCGTCACTGTCGAGAACCTGACCCGCGACATGCGCTGGTCTGACGATGCCACTGACCTCGGCCCAGCCGTGATCAAGGACATCGTGGCCCGGCCGGACGACCAGCTCCGCATCGTCTTCAACCAACGCACGTACGGGATCGTGACGATCTTCGGTTACGGCGTCGGCGTGTTCGATCTCAACGCGGTCGAGTCCAATGCTCTCGCCAACCCGCCGTCCGGATATCAGAAGCTCAGCGAACGGGTCACGGTCACCAAGGCCGAGCTCCAGACCGAATGCCCTGGACAGGATCCGGCGAATCAGCTCGCCATCCCCGACCTCGGCCTGTCAGCAGAGACAGCGGTCGTCCCCGGAAGCACGAGCGACAAGGTCGTGCTCTATGGCGTCGACGTGCACCGCGGCGTCCTGGATCTTCACGTCGATCTCAACGCCGCTCCGCCGCTAGCCGGTCCGGTGTGCAACGACCGCCCCGAGCTGGGCATGCTCCTGACGCCCGATCAGAATCCGCGCCTCGCCAGTCTGGAGAGCGCGTTCCTGGCCGCATCCGGGCGGACGCCGTTCCGGCGCTTCAACGGTATACAGACCTACGAGTCGACTGCAGCGACCGGCGTTGTACGCGAGTACCTCCTCGTTCCAGGCTTCGAGTACGGCCTCCTGGTCATTGACGCCACGATGCCTCCGGGATGGCTCGGCCCGTTGAACCTCGCCGACATCATCTGGATCCCGGGCGGAGCGGTCGGTGTGCGCGTCATCCCGAGGACTCATTACGCCACGGTCGTCGACCGCAACGGCCGGGTCCTGCTCGTGGACCTCAGCCGGATCGACGAACGCTGGAATGCAGACGGTACCGCCATCAGCGACTCGCTGCTCTTCAAGACCGTCAACGCGGCGCTTTGCACCTCCTGCGCCGGCGTCGGCACGCCCGATCCGCTGGGTGTCGGCGCGCCCGATCCGCGCATCGTCTGGACCTCGGCGCCTGGACTCGTGAGCGGCTCCCTGGCGCCGGTCATCGATACCGACACTGGAATCCTTTTCGCCGGTCAGCTCGAGCAGAAGACAACGTCGGTTCTGGCCATCAGCGATCCGCGCGTGGAGATGAAGGTCGACACAGGCCACGGCAGTCTCGCCGAAGTCAGCGGCATCGTCCCGCTGGGGATCGAGCCGCCGACAGGCATTCTCAACGACGCCGATCCGAACGCCTCGCTCGCAGCGTTCCGTCTCGAGCTGACCCTGCCCGGCGGTCTGGATCAGTCACTCTCGGAAGGTCAATTCCGCGTGGCCGTGGAGAGCGAGCGCGTCTCCGGCGCGCCCGTGGCACAGACTCCGTCCGGGTTCCCCCGCGCGAACCTGCGCGCGACGCTGAGCGACGGCTCGGTCGATCCGCGCGGCGCATCCAACTTCTACCTCACGCGTGACATCCCGCCCGGCATGGACCAGGCACTTCGCAGCCAGAAGGGCTACAACAAGTTCATCTCTCCCTGGATCGTGGCCCTTGCCGACCCACGCGCCAGCATCCAATACGATGCCTTCTGGCCGGCCGGCGTCGACAAGCCTGCCGTCGGCTGTGTTCGTTGCGATCGTCCGGCGCGGCTCAAGAATCTGACCGAGGCCCAGGGAGTCTACGAGCTCTGGTCCGCTGGTCGCGTCCTCTCCGTTCGCCCCGAGGCTTGTGGCAGCACCGTCCCGGGTTGCGCCGGATCGCAGACCATCTTCGACGGTACTCCATACGAGTACCTGGCCAGGAACAACCGCCTGACCACGCACTTCGCGACGATCATGGCCGACACCGTACGACCGCCGGCGGTCCTCACCGCGGCGCAGGCTCCGGCCGTCGCCGGTGGTGCCGTGGAAGAGGCAGTCGCTCTCCACTCTGGTGAGCTCGCGACGTCGCACCTCGACCTCTCGGCCGGCGGCCGCGCCGGATGGAACGTCGAATTCGATCGCACCCATCGCGGCCGCACCATCGTGCCCGGCATTCTCGGCCGCGGCTGGTCGTCATCGATCTTCCGCAGGATCCGAGCCCTGCCGAACGGCAATGTCGAGTACCGTGACGGCACCGGCGAGATCTGGGTCTTCAAGCCGCCCACGGGGACTGGCAGTCCCTATCAGGCTCCGCCCGGCTTCTTCGTCAACCTGATCCGGACCGACGACGGCTGGCAGATGGTCGACCTCAAGCGCCGCGTCTCAACCTTCGACGCTATGGGACGTCTCATCACCGAGTCCGACGAGTTCGGCGGCTCCGGCTTCACCGGAGCCGGCAACACCATCCGCTACCTGTATGACAACAAGGGCCTCCTTGTCTGCATCGTCGATCCGGTCTCCCGCGAATCGAAGCTCCAGTACTGGGACGACGGGCAGACCGGCTGGAAGGCCGGCCGTCTCAAGACCATCACCGACTGGCGCGGGCGTGCCGTCGATTTCGACTACGACGGCAGCGGCAGGCTCCTGAGCGCCGCCCTGCCTCAGGTCGTGAACGTCGATGGCATTCGGCCGACCATCCAATATGGATACGACTCCACCCCGAGCGCCTACAACGACGATCTGGAACTGGGCGGGCTGCTGCGCACCATCACCGATCCCTCCAGCGTCGCCGCGGCGACACCACGCATCACCTTCACCTACGGCTCCGATGCCGACCGAGGCCGGGTGAAGTCCCAGGAGTGGGCGACGAACGAGACCGTCTCGTTCTCCTACGCGCCTGCCGCGGCCACGGTCATCGACGCCCTCGGGCAGACCCGCAACTACACGTTGACGTCGCAGCCGACGAATTACTCCGACGACCGCGCGCATGTAGCCACGCTCACCGAGGTCGCGGTGCCAATTGCCTCGATTCCGTTTGGAACCTTGCCTACCTTTGTCTCTACGTCATCCGTCACCACATCGCCGGTCGACCGCCCAGCCGTTGGGAGCCGCTGTGCCCAGCATGCCCGCGTCGGCCTCGGCGCCGATCGAGCGCAAGTTCAACTACCAGTCGGGCGATCCGCTCTTCCTGCAGTCCGTGAGCGCGAACGGCGTGGCCATCAACTCTCCCGAACCGCACCGCGCTCTCATGCAACCGACGTCGTCCAACGACAGCGTCACCGCCACCTCGACCTACCAGGACGACGGACTCGTGCACAGCACGCAGTCCACCGGCGGCACGGACACCGCCGGCGCAGGCTCGAACGTGACCATCCTCTATCGTCCCGCTGACTCGGGGAACGATTGGGAGCGCGGTTTGCCGTACTCGATTGCCCAGCCCGACAGCACGACCGCCATCGCCTATCCAGACAGGAACACGGTCTCGCAGACCGATCCCCGCAACATCACGACGATCACGAAGCTCGACGAGTGGCAGCGTCCGGTCGACGTCCTGGTCAGCGGCTCCGAGCTCTCGCCGCACGAGACCTACGCTTATGACGCCAACGGCTGGCTCCGCACGAAGACGCGCCAGCAAGGCTCGCGCACCGTTCAGACGACGTACTCCTATGACCTGATGGGCCGCCTCACCTCCTCGGCGACCGACAACTACGTCGTTGACGGCGCAGCCTCCTCGCGCACCACCAACGTCATCTACGATCTGCCCAACCACCTCATCACGACGTCGATCTCGCCGGTCGGCCCGACCACCAAGCAGACCCTCGACCCCCTCGGCCGCGTGGTCGGCACCGAGACGGTGACGGGGACGACGCCGATCCTGATGAGCTATGCCTACGACAAGGCCGACAACCGTGTCTTCCAAGCGGACAACTTCGTGGCCATGGCCGCGGCCTTCGACGCCCATGGGCGTCGCATCGCCGAGCTTTATCAGGATGGAACGAAGAAGATCATCGACCACGATGCCTGGGGCCGCGCCAATGAGCTGACCTCGTACGACGCCGGCGGCACGACCGTCACGGCGCACACGAAACTCGATATCCAGCCTGCCGGCGACCTCAAGTCCGTCCAGACCGACCTCGAGACCGGGCTCTCCCGTACCACCGATTTCCAGTGGGACGGCGCCGGCCGCACCACCTTCACCGGCGTCAAGCCCTCGGTCACGGGCACCTCGTCCGGCGACCTTCGGGCCGCGCACCAGGTGTTCGACGCCAGCGGCCGGCTCAAGAGCGCGCAGTCGGGCGCGGGCTCCAACGGCACGGTCAGCGACAGCTTCATGACCACGCAGGTCTCCTCGTTCGTGGGCGGCTCGAGCGATCTGCCCGCCGCTGTCAAGAGCACCGAGCGCGGCAGCGTGGCCTCCTTCATCCACAACCTCGGCTACGACACGACCGCCAACGTCACCAGCTCCACCCTCGGAACGCTCAACTGGCAGCAGCACTTCGATGAAGCGGGCAACGTCGTCAGCTCGACGCCTCCGGCCCGCGGTACGACGACGGCGAACTACGACGGCCGCGGCGCGGCCACCGACGTGACCGAACCCGCGAACCCGGCCACGGGCACACCGGCCGGGACGTCCAACTACAAGTGGAGCAGCATCGGCGCGCTCAAGAACTACACCGACCCCAGCGCCCAGTCGACCGCGACCGACACCGATCTGGCCGGACGTCCGCTCAAGCGGGTCTATGCCGACGGCACGGTGGAACAGTTCACCTGGAACGGACCGCGACTGGCCAGCTACACCGACCGGCAGGGACGAACGCAGGCGTTCGGCTACAACGACCTGGGCCAGCTCAACTCCATCCGCGATGGCGCGGGAGGCGAGCTCGATCACATCAGCTATGACACGGCCGGACGTATCCAGTCGTGGAACAACCGCGACTCGCTCATCGAGTATCTGGACTTCGACTTGGACGGCCAT
>WNFI01108216.1_pt1 | contig 12523 bp, 9 predicted proteins | sample 5400471 | NCBI WGS metagenome assembly WNFI01 (sample SAMN13153348, study PRJNA577476) | soil metagenome | isolation source: 100 cm saprolite on Douglas fir-dominated hillslope | place: USA:California | collected 2013-09-17 | reverse complement strand
AACAGGACCCGCCTTAACCACGCCACCGATCGAACACGATTATCAAAGAAAAGTCCCAAAAAACAAAGACTTTGAGATAAACCACTCACAGATTGTCCATTCTGATTCTGATTCTGATTCCACTTATTCAAAGTCTTGGCGCCCGTAGTCATAAGTGATGCCGCAGCCTTTGGATTCTTCACAGCTGCTTGATGAAGCGCCAATGCAGCAGGAGCAGCAGCTATCGCAACAGTTTCAACGTTCTTCGTCCCTCCTCCAAGTAAATGAGGACGAGACTGAAAATACCTGAAACCAACCATTCCGATCGAACGAGCGCGATTATAAAAACACCGATCAACTTGGGCACTATAAACAAGTACTCACTCATCAAGGAGAGCAAAGAAGGCTTGTTTGTCTTGATACGTCAAATTACTGAACATCCTCAAAGACGAAAGCCGCCAGCGAAAGCGGTGCTCCTTTCAACGGTGGGCAAGGACTGGGGGCACAGTCCGGATCGGACCATCGATGACTGTATTTTGGGAGGATGCTAATTAAAATTACCAGTGAACCTCGAAACCAAGATGTAATGCCCAAGAGGGAATAAGAAAAAAAAAAAGAAAAGAGTCAGTGTACGTATCTAGAATGTAGTGAAGGGAAACCAGGAGTTGAGCTCAGAATGAAAACGAAGGATAAAGGACGAAGTGGGGTAAATGGAAATGGTTACATAGAAACGTGGTAAGATTTCGTGTTGTTATCATGTGTTTCAACGACAAAGTGAAGAAGAGAGGGGGTTCATTCACAACGCTCTTCCTCCAACCGTCGCTCCAAGAACGACAAACATGGCATAGATTATACCATCCAAGTTAACCCCGAAGGAATTCATAGCAGCACCAGGCTTGGGCTTCGATGTAGAAGTAGTACTAGAACTCGAAGTCGACAAATTCAAACTCGTCTGCCCGCCATTATTACTAGTAGTCGTCGTCGTCTGCGTCTGACTAGTCGAATCACTTGAAGATGTAGCCGTCGTATAGGAAATGGGGAATGAAGGCGAAACAGCGTAAAAATCATTGATGTTCGCAATATTCACCAAATGAATCTAATCCAAAAGAAAAAAATAATGATGATGTTTGGCTTCAAGTTCCAGGCGTACACAGTGGTGGGAGGTTTCGACGTACAAAGTAGCCATCTCCTGGAGGGAGAGCAGGTAATTCAGGTCTAGGAATTATGATTCCGTGATGAAAAGCCTTACGGTGGATCAGTCTTCGACCACGTCCTATAAAACGTAGAAGAATACGTTGAGTTCAGTATCTATGAGATATGATGGAGTTGCCACGAACCAAGCTACTGTGACCGTTCTGTTCCCCTTCCAGCCGGCGCTAGAAGGTTGAGTGACTTGAAGAGTAGCAGAAACCAAAAGCGGGACGAACGCAACGAGGAACGAGCAAATGAACGACACCATGGTGTAATAGTTGGGGGGCGAGAGAGGGGAAGAAGAAGGATTTGGAAAATAGTAGGATGCAGTGCTTTCGGGGGCTTTTATAATAAAACTGTTTTGAGGGCATTAAAGCACAGGAGTCATTTGTCGTCAGTATATCAAAGAAAGCTGTACATTTTTGAATTACGCGTGTTGTACGTTGTATGACACTTACAGGTGAAAGATGGAATATGGTTGGCAAGGAAAGGAGTTGGGATGGACGGTCGAAATTGTCCGATGAAGCGCTTGTAGATATGCCACAATTTAAATGCCGAACTCGATTCATTTTGGAAAAACCTGGTACATGTACAGTTCGACGTGGAAACCAGAGTGATCGGGAGACACCATCATGCAAGGATGGTGTTCATTTGGTATCCCTTCTCATCGTCACAGAGACTGATATTACCATATCCAGCAGCATGGCGCACATTCAAAGCGATGCAACAGCTAAATTTGGATCCGCCCGGCAAACCCCACCATAAATTGAAACAAGAAAAAAAAAAAGCTCCTTCATCTTCCCATCACAGCATGACCTGAGCGTGTACGCCTCTCTCCAACTCCAAACCAGACCCTCTTTCACTGCCCCTCTCCCCAACTCACCGACCTTTTGTGCCTCAGCATCTAATCGAAATACAGGGTACGTACCGTCCACCTCTGAATTCACAATTCCCTTCCCTTCATTATGATGAGACAAACAGACCTGTTCCGAGGTTCTCCAACGAGGAAAAACCCAAAGTTTTATTGCCATTATATTCTGATCCTATCCTGTTCTTTTTTCCATCCCAATCTCGCGTTCAACCTGAACATAGCTAACAGCATACTTTTTCCTCCCAGACTCTTTCTCGCACGAGAAATATTTTCAAAAGAAAGTCCCTCACACTCTCAACGAGGTTTCCCTTTACCATATATATAGGGTACTTCCCAACATCCCTTGCATCATCTCAAAGATTACCCAGTAGACGTTCATCAACTTATAACATGAAAATTCCGTACGATGATCCAGAATAGATACATTTTAAATTAATCTTATGTTGTGCAAAACTCCCATAACACCCCTCCCCCGTCTAAGCACCAAGGAGTTTCCCCGCCTCAGATACCGCAAATGCCGTAGCACCAGCAATAATAATTGTCATCGTCACTTGTTGTTCATTCTTGAACCGACTCAACACCCTCCGAAACGAACATCCCCTAATAGTCTTCGGGTGTGCATCCACTTGATTAGATTCAGCAGATTCGATATGAATCGTCTCTTGTACTTGTGTCGTACCCGGACGAATGATAATTGGGGTGTTGTAACCTGTTGAGATGACATGTTCCGGAGTGGAATCGATCGTGTAGGTAATGGAGGATTGAGTGGGTGGAGAGTGAGAATCGATCATGGGTGAAACGGGTCTGACGAATGAGATGGATGTGAGATGAACGTTATCAGCGCCAAGTTCAGCAGCTAACGATCGTTCGGCCGTAGCAGAGTTGGAAAGCGCAGTAGAGAAAGAAGCATAATCGGAACTAGCGCTCATAAGGACTTTATGATCCCTAGCGGTAGAAATGGACGTAGGAAGAGCTATACTCTCAAGATTCGAAAGAGTAGCCATTCCTTCTTTCAACGCATCGGCAGAGATAGATTCGGAAGATTCAAGGAAACGAATTTCCTCGCCGTACCATCGTGTCCTTAAATCAAGCTTCTCCAATAAGGGTACAACTTGAGCAATAGCACTGATGAACTCGGCACTCCTATCATCATTCAGTTGTTCCTCCGCTGCCACCGCCGCCATCGCCACATCAACATCTTCCGACTCATCGGAGATTCCTTGGATACCGCCTGACATCTCGTTCATTCGGAGTGTTTCAGGCGAGAACGCAAGTTCACGTAGTCGGGGGAGAATCTTCAAGGTGTCGATGAGACGAGTATTTGCATCGATATCATACCCAGAGGATACGTTCATACGGAGTACCTCGAGATTCGGAACGATTGAGGCAAGAGGCTCAATGTCTTCCAATGCATCTATCTCGAGGACCTTCATTTCTGGAAGACTAAAGTCGTTGGGAAGGGACGAGAGGGCGTGATTGATAGAATAACCAGTGGGAAGACCTCTTGTACGACCAAGAGAAAAACGTTTCCAGGCAGATGATGGACTAGTCAATTCCGCAATCAAAATGCGTAGAGCGCGTAGAGATGGTGTATGAGATAGAACATGGATCAAAGTGTTTGATGGTGTACGAGATTTCCAAGCGTCGATGAACTCTTCCTTCATAAAAATGTTGAGTTCACTATAATCGTAGATATCAAAGTAAGAATGAGAAGGCAAGTCTGGAAAAAAGTGGGGGAAAAATACTCACCGAACTTGGTTTAGAAGATCTGTTGGGACTTTGGATAGGGCTTCAAGTTGAGAATGAGATGTGATGACTACATCTCGGAAGAGGGAAGGGAGAGCGATGAAACGCATTCTGCGAGATACCATCGAACAAGCTGCCACATCCTGAATATCATTGACGAATCCTTTCGAGTCGTTTCGAACTGGAAGATACGAGACAATCTCATACAACAGTTCATTTGGGAGAGAAGAGACGGGACAGGATGTTTGACGACGAATAGTGAACATTCTTCTTGGATGATCGAGGTGCAAGTGGGAAGAAGAAGCTTGTTGTTAGGGAAGAAAGACTTGTTGATTGGATGGATCACCACATAGCAAGATGACCCAATAAGTACTCGTTGCGCACCGCGGCCGATGGTGACGGGGGGCAAAGGGGATTGTGATTCCGATCCCTAGTTGCATCTCCAAACGACACGGACCAGGATCCCAAAAAAAATTAAAATTAAAAATCCGCTCCAAAAGGTACCACGTGGTTCGGAGATGTCGGGAAGGAAGAGTAATGGTAAAGTTTAACCAGCTACTCCCCCGACTGAATCACTTTTTTAGTCAGACTCTCCGTTGTATTGTAACGGAGTTGGCCGAATTCATTGTCAATTGTCGGAGTCCCAATTAGGAAGGGAAATCGATCCGCCATGAGCAACTGCTTCCTACCCGGCCACAGTGGGCATAAGAGAGACGCGATCGGTCGGACTTGGTAGCCACATCAATCCCTCGTCAAACGCGCAATCGAGTTCCATTGTCCATAACAACTAAACGATCGAAAAATGACGGTCCATACTCAGTTCCCCAGTAAGAGTTACTCCCCTAATGAAGAAAACTCTCTGAGAAAAGGAGGAAGGATTTTGGTGGCTTGTACTTGTATCCATAGCATCACCATCTGCACCGACTACACCTATTGCCACCTCAGCGCGAGGTACCTGAACAACGTCAAACTCTGTTACATTCCCCACCGTCGTTCCGATGAGTATCGGATGTAGAGGGGTGATACCAACATCATTATGTGTGAAAACAAGTAAGTATGCCCATGATGACGTGTTATCGGATTGTACGTCCCATTGCAGCGTCCCGTTTATCATAGAGGTTGAATCATCATCCGCTGGGATCCAGTCCAGTGATAAGATTCGTGGGGGTGGTTTGAGCGATTCAGATGAAACAGAGATTTGACCCAAGTGAAGGCTCTCCTCGACGAAGTTGACACTTCTTCCGCTGACATTGGATAAAACCTCTATCCCTATTTCCACTTCCATGTACTCTTCTGTGGAGTCTTCTAGTCTTTCAATGACTAACGAGCTCTTCAATGCTTCCCATCCGTTTGGTAGCGAGATAAGTTCTAGTATCGTCACAGGCAGAGCCGAGGTCCCTTCGGGCAACCTGACGAAAGGTTTCATCATAGACGTCTCGGCGCTCTTCCACACAATCCGATAGTTGTAGACAATGTTCGGGAGCAACGACAGTTTTTCAATGGGTATAAAGAACCGTATAACACCATCCTTATCGGGAATTCGGGCAGGGTCACAGGTAATTGTGACGTTCAATGACGATCCGCCTAGCCAGGCATCATCGAAACAAAGTGAAACCCTAGATAGATGGGAATGGGCTTCTATCAAACTTGTATGATCTGGATCTGTCGACTCGATTAGAAGTATGGGTGTTGGCCAGACGAGGCTTCCAAGAGATGTTTGCTTGTCCAAGTCCGTCCAACCTTTGGATGATTCAAGATGACCTTTGCCTTCCACAAAAAAGGCATGACACACTCCCGGACTGAACGTAGTGTAGAAGGGTAAGACATCGGGTGGTGGAGGAGGACTAGAAGTGAAATACGATACAAGGGGAATAGACTGGGATTCAGTCGAGTAAGCCCCAGGGACAAATTGTGTCTTATCTTGATCGCGATCGAACGTCGTTATAGTGTGACTTTGGGTTTGGTTTGGAGTAGGGCAGCCAAGCCAAAGAAGTCTGTCACGCTCCCACCACCTTTCCCAAGTCCGATCGGGTTCGTTCTCTTCAGATTCCCATGACCATGCCTGACCAAAAATCGCCACACTCAGTGACGTGTTCTTGGGATCAATGCATTCAAGCGCTTTGTACGCCCCGAACCCGCCACCGCCGTATGAGCCTCGACCCCACATATCGACACCACAGAAAATATCTTCATTGGACTTTGGCGAGTCAGGCTGGTCTTTTAATATAGCCTTTAAAAAATCTGGAAGATTCTGTTCATTCAAACGATCTTGCCATTCCAGTTGACCTGTCGTAATGACACTATCGTACCTAGTATGGTTTGTCCAACCACCATCCATGTTGAGATTGTTTGATCTCTTCGGTGTGAAAAAAAGAGGAAAAAAAAGGGATGATATCCTCACCAAATTAACTGGGCATGCGGGCCAAGTTGATCGATGAGCTTCTTTCGTAACGACGAGATCCATTCGATAAGAAGAGGGATGTTCACTTCTGCCTCTGGGACTTCACATTCGATATTCAACAGGTACCCATCAAATCCTCTCTCATTAGCTAGCGAAACGAGGGTATTAATGGATTCATGATTAATGCGGGGTTGTTGTTCGCGACGGGAGCTTGGATCCGAGTCAGTTCTGAAGTATCGTAAGAGATCTGGGATAGCTTCCTTATGTTCGAGGATTCTGAAAATGGGGGAAAAATATCATCATGAAAGGTGGGGAATTGGATTAGATGAGATTTATTATTCACATAGTGCCAAGGATCTTGACGCCATGTCGATGAGCAGCATTCACCCAGCCAGCGGGAGGAGGCGCAACTTGTTTGTGCGAGAAACTAGGGCGGGAGACTAGTATTTAAAGAGTGATACAAATATGATGATAATGCGGATTTTGACTTACTATATAAACGTATCGCAGACGTGCCAGAAATTGAACGTATAGCTAAGGCGAGAAGGATTGTCTATCTCGGAATATCCACCCTCAGGGTGCGAAAAAGCAAATAAGTTTCGTTGATTCCATATGATCCAAAAGAAAAAATTACTACTTTGTAATCATGGCAGACCTATTGTGAAAGCATAGCATAGGTTTGAGTATCCTGAAAGGAAGACCAGTTTTCAAGAGAAAGGGACGTGGGAATTCCCCTCGTATAGAATTATTGTGCTCCATGTCTAATCGATCTACTTACATAGTCTCGGACTGGGTTGAAAACTCGGCCTACCCGTGCATGCTGAACACCGGTAGAAAGGTAACACTCTTCATTGACAGTTGAGAGCATATGAATCAATGGCACAGCTGTTTTTCTCAATTCTCATCTGATATAGAGCGTCCAGTCCACTCATTGCCTAGAGAATCTATTCAATGCAGTAGGTATAACGGACTATGAGTTGACAGCTAGAATGCTCGCTACTTTATATGGTTTTGAGAGCATATTGTGAACGCACAGGACCCGTATCTGGCCCCGCGGTGCACGAAAGAGGAGTTGGTGCAGTAGCATCAGATGTACGGAATCTTAGTCTGAGTCGTTCTAGATTGGCAAAACACCACATACTTGTAGGCAGGACTTATACTAGCTCCAGCTGCTATAGGGGAGACGACGCGCCAACAAGGTGCAGAATATAGATTAGATGTTTGCCACGAAGAGGCAGCCTTGAGGGAAATACATACATACAGGATCCAATCCTTATTGGAGAAAAAGAGCGGACAGTTAACTTGACGCGTGCCAAACCAAATCCGGGAATATCGGAAAGACAGCAACATTCACATGTGTAAAACGTTGTTTGGGCCGTGGCCAGTCCAAGAGGCTGTCGGACCAAGGAGCGCTAAAGTACGGACTGTATTTTAACGCCGTCGATGGCTCATCTCTCCTCTGTACATCTCAGCGCTTGAGCCGTGTGAATGCTCACGTGTTACACCCTAGCGCCAAAATTTGAACCTTTTTGATTGTTGAGTGCCCTCCTTGCCTAAACATGAGTTACAGAGGTGGGAGCTATAAGGGCCGAAGGAGTGGTAAGGAGATGCCTATTCTCCATTCTCATGGCATTAAACATGCGTGGAGCCAGGTCCCTATGATTCGCGACGTGAGGACCGCCGTCCACCAGAGACTGAAAGCCAGAAATTACGGAACTTGGTTACCAGGTTTGGAGAAGGCACTGTAAGTCATAGCCCATAGTGTGTGATCTGTCTGACCAGGATGATTAGGAATTCAATCCCTCGTCGGAGTTACCTGCCATAGCCCAGACTCTACGGCCGGGACTTGCTCTGAATGCTTCTGGAATTGCCGAAGGCTTTCGTGTAACGTAAGCCTTTGGACAACACCAGCTATTGCCTCATTAAACGTTTTGTAGGATAATCGAGCAACCATACAAGACGCCGTACCTGGCATCATTGTTCACTTTATTATCGTCTGGCTCTGCTGCCGTGCCTGATGACCTAACCCCTGATCCTGTGCAGACTGTGTTTGACGACCTGTGTAAATCCTTCCAGACTACTCTCGATAGACTCGCATGGAGAGATATTCGTTTATACGTGAGTATATGGATCGGCTGTGTTTATGAGTCTCACAACGTATTTCCAGACACACTTCTTCTCTTATCTGACACTTTACAGAGCAATATCGCCTTTATCGTTCCTTGAATTGCTTCAGTCATTTCTCGTCGTGCTTGACGAACCTGGCGTCTCGTATGAACGTCTGCATGCCGCTGCGACGTGCGCTGGGGAGGGCCTCATGCGGGTATATGCACTCCCGTTCTGGGCTGTCATCTGATGTGTGCTGATGGGTTCTATTACATTAGGCCGGCCCCGTTCTTTATGCCTTCAATCCAACGGCCGTGGATGCCATAGTCTCCACCATCAACAGCTCCACGGAGCCTCACGCCTCCCAAAGAGCCCTCATTCGACCCTTACTGGAGTCGCATGCAACAGCATTCACTGAAGTAGATGTGGTCAGTGTCCCTATCTCGACATGGACCCCGTCCTGACCTTGCAGTACAGCACCTCACGTCTCTCGTCGACGCCCTGACGTCACTACGCGAAAATTTGTTTGAAAATTTCCTAGAATGTTTGCCACGTCCTCACACACTCTTCCCTGAGCCTGTGAAGCTCTTCGATATCCCACCTTCCTTAGTACCTCCCGAGGAGATTGACTTTGGTCGTACAGCAGACGAAGAAGTCAAACGGAAGGAACTAATGCCAGTTGTTAATATTCGAATATTTGGTAATGATGTACGTCTTGACTGACCCCGGACTCGTTATTATTGGCTGATCAGGGAGCCACCAGATTACACCGAATCCATCATCCCCTGCTGGATTTGCCATCCGCTCTGCTCTATCGGATGTCATCAATATCTTTGAGGTCAATAGAAAGGAATGCGCTCGAATCTTGTTGGAGATGCCACGCTGGTTCACATGGGGCACTTTCAAAGGCAAACCCAGTGCTGGTCCTGCCCCAGAAGAAGATGGGATGCCCTCCTCGATGAATTGGGCGCTTGAAAACACGGTCTTAGAGGTAACGACAAGTCACTTTTTCCCTGGGCTGATGATTCAAACATTACATTCAGGTCATTTTGGCCGAGCTTGCCTTGCTGCCTCGGCCATCACAATCAGTGATATTTTACTTTGCTCTGGTCACAGATTTATGCAAGTTATCACCGCAAACCGTTGGTCCTGCCGTCGGTAAATCATTCAGAAAGCTGTACGCACTGCTTGGCAACGGACTCGACGTGGAAGTTGCCCGGCGTTATTGCGAATGGTTCGCGGTACATATGAGTAACTTTGGCTTCAACTGGGTGTGGAAGGAATGGTAACTGTCTCCCTAGTTCAGCTCAAAACTCTTTGTTCAGACTTCTACGTTGTCTAGGGCTCCAGACTTGGATCTCCCTTGGTATCATCCAAAACGTTCGTTCATTCGCCGTGTGATAGATTTAGAAATTCGCCTGGCCTATTACGATCGGATCCTCAAAACCCTTCCTGAGCAATACATCGCGCCCGAATCTAGGTGCGTCCCAGAGGATGCTCCCGGCCCAGAGTTCGAATACGAAAATCAACGTATGTGACTTACCTGCCCATTTCCCGATTGTCTGAGCTCCTCTTTAGAGCATCCATATTACGAGCCTGCCCAGTCCTTGCTGAACCTAATACGTGGTCGATCACAAATCAGTGAAGTCCTTCAATTCGCCGAGTCGATGCGGTCCAATCTATCGGAGACCGTTACACTGGCAGATGGTGCAACGCCAGATTCTGTGGTCCGTTCCATCACCATGCAAACCCTGCTCCAAGTCGGCTCGCGATCATTTTCGCATTTCTTGAATGCGGTCGAACGATACCTTGCACTCCTTCGCTCGCTGGGCACCGATCCTCAGGATAAGCTCGACTTCTTGAGTGCGGCAGGATCATTCTGGCGCAGGAATGGTCAGATGGTTGCCATCGTATTTGATAAACTTATGCAGTATCAAATTGTGGATCCGACCGACATCATTACATGGTGCTTTGATAGCACGGAACGGAAAGGAGGAAGTGAGGACATCTCTGGGGCGCCCGGGGTGCTTACTTTTCAAGAATGGGATCTAGTAAAAGCTGCACTGGACAAGGCCATAGGACGAGTTGCGATTGCGCAGAATCGCGTACAGGTGCTGCGGAAAGAGGACGAAGATGCGAAAGCGAAGTTTAAAGCAGGGCACGTCCATCTTGATGATGATGATGGTCTGGAAGTGGATTCCCTCGAGGCTGGTGGAGGTGAGCTGACCACGTTGACATGGTAATTGGTGTGTTCTGATCGTGTTTTAAAAGCCCGGGATCTCGAGGAACGTCATAAGGCTGTGTCTGAGAACCTCAATACTGCCATCAAGACGCATTCGATCCTTACACGTGAACAGAAGATGGCTCTTGCTCGTGCACTCGATGGTTTTGTTTCATCGCTCGTATTACAAGCCACTTCGGCGCAACTGGACACATTAAACGCGGATGGTTGGGAATATCGAGATCAATGGACTCAGGCCCAATGGCAATACTGGGAGACGTTTGGATGGTATCGTCATTTTTGCAGAAATGTAGGTGGTATAGCTCTAGTCATGAGCTAAAGGAATTCTAAACTGCCCCCCTTTCCAGTATCTCGCTCAGCTTAGGTCTTACGCTGTTACCCTTGAGTGCGGTCCTCTTGCGAGAGCCGCTGTCATCGGGGAGCGAAGCGCCGCTGGATCCCTTATTATGGGTATCTGGAACGTTGCACTTGGTCGGGCAGATTCGTGATTTCTTTCTGGGAAATAGCTGCCTTATCTACTTGTGTGTATATATGGCTGAGCTTGTCCGATGTAATCAAATAGTCTGGCTAAACGCCTGCTGATGACTCGTAAGCACCGTGCATGGGTCATTATAGCAGGCAGACTGTAGGGTATCAATTACGAGCACCAGATGTACACAAAAGTGTTGTTCTTTATTATAACTGTAATACAAACGTTCTTATGCCTCGCACTGGACTTGATTACACCATATGGAGCTGTCTCTGCGAGAGCTTGATCTCCCTGCCATGGCCGATAACGACAGCCAACAGCACAATGACGCCCTGTTTGGCTTCACCGACTCTGACTACACCATGAACCCTGATGTCCGTTGTTCTGTTTCGGGTGCTTATACATTGCGTCCATGGAGGCCACCAAAGAAACAATCTAGCTCCGACAACTCATTCACGATCTCAAACAGGACGTGTCTCGACTGACCTCCCTCTTAATTGCATGATGGCCTCGACGTGCAACTACTGGTGAATCCTGTCCATAACAGCAACACGAAACACATCGGTGTGCGCCATCACTTCCTCAGGGAATGTGTCGCCAACGGACCAACTTGAACGGCTCTATCTTCCTCAGGTCCGTCTCAGGCGCTGCAGATAACATCGCTGATATTGCACGAAACCATCTGGAAAAGTCAAATACTGACCACCATGGATGTTGGGGCGTCCTACGCGAGGGGGGGATGTTGAAATTATAATTATCCGCCTTCCGCTCATCCCGCCACCGGCGGTTCGGTGGCGACGCTTGGGTCATCACGCTTGGGCTGTCAACCCATTAATTCTCAATAGATCAACCAGTGCCTTTTACTGTTCCGTTCATCACTTAAAAGCCTGTATTGTTCGCCTGCGACCCGATAGCCAACGTACTCGATATCGTGTCCAGTGAGACGTCTGTTGCCCTACATCATGTAGATAAACTACCAATGCCATAACCACGTACCCGATATCGCGTCCAGGAGTATCATTTGTTTGGTATCTAATACAGATTCATACTACCTAGGCACTATCTGGCAATTTTGTGTCCCGGCCCAGGTGCAAAAGACATTTCTCCAGATGATGGCGTGTTACATCTCGCTCACAACTATGTAGAGTAGGGTTCTCAATAACCAGTGCCTCATACAGCAAAAAAGATTCTTGAGTAACCTCAAGCGATTCCATATGCCGATTCAACTCCGAAAGCCAAATACCCAGTTGACGGAGCTCACGAGCGAGATCCGGAGTATATGATGCAGGGCTCTTGTCAACGAGTGATCGGTATAGGGTGATGGATTGTTCAGTGGCAGCCAGCGATTCCTCGTGCCGATTCAAATTCGAAAGCCGAATACCCAGATTACCAAGTCGACAAGCCAGATTGGGAGTATATGATGCAGGATTCTTCTCAACTAGTGATCGGTATAGGGTGATGGATTTTTCAGTGCCGCCCAGCGATTCCTCGTGCCGATTCAAATTCGAAAGCCCATTA
>WNFI01211833.1_pt1 | contig 12524 bp, 20 predicted proteins | sample 5400471 | NCBI WGS metagenome assembly WNFI01 (sample SAMN13153348, study PRJNA577476) | soil metagenome | isolation source: 100 cm saprolite on Douglas fir-dominated hillslope | place: USA:California | collected 2013-09-17 | reverse complement strand
TGTTACGCCGCGCTTCCGGCACGGCCAAGTAGCTCAGTTGGTAGAGCAGAGGACTGAAAATCCTTGTGTCGGTGGTTCGATTCCGCCCTTGGCCACCAAATCCCTGTCCAGCGGCGTTTGAAGCCGTCTCCGACTTCGGCTCGCAGCTGAGTTTCCCCTCCGACAGTGCGTTTGATGCCGTCCAAACGCGTCCATTGACAGCCGGGGGCAACTGGGGGCAGCATTGGGGGCAACAGCACATTTCAGCCTGAGTGTTGCCCCCAATGGCGCTCACCGACAAAGCTATTCGAGCAGCGAAGCACGGCGACAAACCCGTGCGCCTCTTCGATGGCGGCGGCCTCTACCTCGAGCTCGCGCCGAACGGCGGGAAGTGGTGGCGGCTGAAATATCGCTTCGCCGGCAAGGAAAAACGGCTCTCCCTCGGCGTGTATCCGCACGTCGCATTGAAGAAGGCGCGAGAGAGGCGCGACGACGCGAAGCGGCTACTCGCCAACGGCATCGATCCGAGCGAGCAGCGCAAGGCGCACAAGGCCATAGTCACCGAGCGCGCCGCCAACAGTTTCGAAGCCGTCGCCAGGGAATGGTTCGCCAGCTTCTCCAAGAAATGGGTCAAGGGTCACTCGGACAAGATTCTTCGGCGTCTTGAGCACAACGTCTTCCCCTACCTCGGCGGGCGCCCGATCGTGGAGATCACATCGCGCGACCTGCTCGCCGTCTTTCGCCGGGTAGAAGAGCGTGGCGCGATCGAGACTGCGCACCGCACGAAGCAGAACTGTAGCCAAGTTTTCCGCTACGCCGTTGCGACCGGACGCGCGGATCGAGACCCCACCATCGAACTTCGAGGAGCGCTCACGCCGACAAGTGAGCGACATCACCCGTCAATCACGGATCCGAAAGGCATCGGCGCCTTGCTGCGCGCGATCGATGGCTACGATGGGTCTCCGGTGACGAAGTGCGCTCTCCGCCTTGCGCCATTGGTGTTTGTGCGACCGGGCGAGCTTCGGCGCGCCGAGTGGTCGGAGTTCAACCTCGACAAGGCCGAATGGCGTATCCCGGCTGAGCGGATGAAGATGCGCGAGCAGCACATCGTTCCCCTCGCTGGCCAAGCGGTGGCCGTGTTGAAAGACCTCCAGCCGCTCACCGCCCGCGGCAAGTACGTGTTTCCCGGGGCTCGCACCAATGGCCGGTCCATGAGCGAAAACACCATCAACGCAGCACTTCGCCGCCTGGGCTATACCAAAGACGAAATGACCGGCCACGGATTCAGAAGCATGGCGTCGACGCATCTGAACGAGCATGGGTGGCATCGCGACGCGATCGAACGGCAGCTCGCGCACGCGGAGCGTGACGATGTTCGCGCCGCCTATAACTTCGCCGAGCACCTGCCGGAACGCCGTCGAATGATGCAGGCGTGGGCCGACTACCTTGACGGTCTGAAGGCCGGCGCCAAGGTGACGTCGATCAAGAAAGCTGCGGCATAGTCGCCGCGGCCTGAAAGGAACCGGCCCGGCGGGACCGGGAAGCGGCGGACACCGGGCGGTGAGGCCCGGGCCGCCTGACCACGACACACACGGAGGTGTGCAATGGCTAAGACGAGTATAAGCAGGTCCGCTGCAGAACGACTAGACAGCAAGCTCAACGACATTCGCAGAGCGCTGGAAACCCTGCACACGATCGCTCGGACGTTGCAGGTCGATGCCGACGACGGCTTCGAGAGCGCGGAGGCGCTGCAAGATTGTGCTGCAAGGCTGACTCGCGAATGTGTCATCGAACTGGATAACTGCGCCGAGATGATCGGCGGCGTCAGAGGCGGTCGCTTCGATGCGGAGGCGCGCCATGGCTGACGCTCATGTAGCACTTCGCCGGCTCCCGGCAGACGTCGCAGACCTGAACGCGATCGCGAGCGGTGCCGGCATCGAAGTCACCGTGAGCGAAGCCAAGGACGAAGGCGTGCGCTATCGCAATGGCGTCGCGTGTGCTTCGGGCGAGATGATTTGCGTGCGTTGGCGCGGTACAGAGGCGCAGCTGCGCGCCACTGGTCTCATCAAGAGATCCTGTCACCTGCCGGTCAGGCGGGGCCAGTTGTGGCTGCCTCACGATGAAGCACATTGGTTCATCGACGACGTGGGGCGCTCCTTCCTCCACGGCGATGTTGCAGGGGACGCCGACGGTGCGCGGTTCATCTTTGATGCGAAAGTCGCGCTACCGCTCGAGGTGAGCGTAATGGATGGCGTCGAGATTTGCCGGTTCAGCGACCGGAGCAGCTTCTACGGCGAGTACGAGGCGCTGCTGCGTGGGCGCCATGTCCACGAGTGCCAGATGCCAGGAAAGCGGTCGAAACGGTCGAGGAGCAGCAGCCACTGGGATGGACAAGAGCCAATTCGGTGGCGGTCTCGCTGGCACCCTTCCGGCAAAGTGATCCACTACCGCGAGTCCGAAGAATTGGCGGCGAAACGCGGCAGCGGCCGAGCCCAAGCGGCACCGGTGCTGGATACGGTAGTCGCCCGAGTTCGCGTCGACCAGGATTTCCAGCGATTCTTAGCGCGCACGCTCGGGCCGGTGAGCAAGCGTAGCGGCAGACCCTGAAATGAGCCAGGAAGAGCGCTTCGGCACGCGCGATCGAACGTACTCGGCATGGCACCGCCGCGCGTCGCTGGGGCGCTTCATCGGGGCTGATCGCGCGCAGCTCGTCAGCATGTGCGACATCGACGCCGCCTTATGGCTCGAGCATGACGATCTGACGAAGGAACCGCTGGCGCTGATCGAAACGGCGCGGGATCTCGGCCAGCCGTTCAAATCTGGCACTGTGCTTCTGCATCTTGCAAGGCGCGCTCGCCTCCCGGCCTACGTGTGCATGTTTCGCATCGGCGACCGGAAGAACCCGGCCGATGCTGCGTGCCAGGATGTGGTCGCGTTCCGAGTGCGGCGCATCTACCCGCGGCCGGAGGCTGGCTGGCGCGAGCTGACGCCTGCCGCGTGGGCATCCGGTTTGCTCCGCATTCGAGAGTGGTCGGCGAAGCGCATCGACCACGAGGCGGCGAACGATCCGAAATATTGAACACGCCAGGCCTAGCCCGACGGGGCGAAAACCGGGAGTCCCTTGCCCGGCTGGCTTGGCGGTCGAACAAGGGCGAGCGCGAAGGGACGCTCTCATGCGAGCACAAGCAAAAAAGCGTGGTGACCGGCGCCGAGTCGGGCGACCCCGGAAACCGGAGCCAGCTCCCCGCTTCCTCCGCAGGCTCATGGGGTGGAGGGCCGCGCCCGGACCGCGTCGAAATCAATTCACGCGAGAAAGATTCCTACAGTTCCTTGTCGACCGCCTTCCGCTCGAGCGCAGCACGATCAAGTACAAAAAATGGCTCAAGGAGCACAGGTACCGCAACAGCGACAAAAGAGCTATCCATTGGATCCTGGCTGAACGCGAGGTCGGCAAACGAAGCGTCGTCTACCGACTCGACACCGTGTACCAGCAGTTTGTCCGCTATCGCCGCTCCATTGCGAGATAAGCGCGTAACCGAATTTCCGGGGTAACTCGCAACCAAAGCCGCTTTATAGGGGCCTACAGTCGGCTCGCGTCCAAACGGATACGGAGTTGACGATGGAACCTCAGACTGCAGTCCCTGCCGCCGGTTACGCCCGCATCACACTTCCGGATGAAGGCTACGTCCGGCTGCCGCTGGTCCTGGCGGTTTTCCCGGTGAGCCGATCTACCTGGTGGACCGGCGTGAAATGCGGGAAATACCCTCAGCCGGTGAAGCTCGGCCCGAACACCACAGCATGGCGCGTTGAGGACATCCGCCAACTGCTGGCCGATCAGCGCCAAGCCGCATGAAGCGCGAAGCACGCACCGCGCTCCCCGAAGGCGCCGCAACGGCGCCCTCGTAAACCGAGCACTACGGAGGCCGCATGCGAATGCCGCCATTCAATCCCAACGACGGAGAAACCAAAATGCAATTCGTACCGCGCACGCGGGAAGGCGGCTATTGCCGCGTCCCGATCCCCAAAAATGAAACGGGCGCCCGGCAAGGCGCCCGCATGATGCTGATGAAACTCTCGTCGAAACGCGGGAAGTATAGCGCGATTGCCCGCGCTAGCAACGCCATGGGAGGCGCCCATGCTTGAAGCCGGCGACCTCTTCTCTTCCCCGTCACGCGCGAGTCCGCCGGCCGCACCGAGGCGCCTTGCGCCTGGCACGAAGCGCGCCGCAGTTCTCCGCACGCTGCTCGAGCTTGGCATGCGCGGCCTGACGTGTTTCGAAGCCGTTTCTCAGTGCCACGACTACGTGCTTCGCTCGACGATCTCCGACCTGCAGCGGCTGTACGGCTTCCACTTCTATCGGAAGTGGGTCCAGGTCCCCGGCCACGCCGGCAGCAAGGTCGAGTGCGTCCGGTACTGGCTGAGCGCTGAGGACGCCGCCAGGGCGCGCGAGCTGCTCGGGATGGTGTCCGAGGCCGTACCGGCGCCGCGGGCGGCTGGAAACGCATTGACGCACGCGGAGGCCACGCTGTGAGCCTCGACCAAGCAAAGGTCATCGCCACGCTGCCGCGGAGCGATCGCGAGGAAGTCCGCATCGGCCTGTCCGAATACAAGGGCCGCACGCGTCTCGATATTCGGGTCTGGTATCTGGCGGGCGACGAGTACCGGCCGGGCAAACAAGGAATCAGCCTGCCGCTGGAGCAGCTGGCGTCCGTCGTGGACGCGCTGAAGCGCGCGCAGGCAACGCACAAAGGGCAACGTCCCGGGAAGGAGGTTCGCGCACCGGGAACGTAACCCACGCGAGGCGCGCGCCGGCGGGGATAACCCACCAGGGCGCGCGCTCCGAAAAGGCCGCTACTGGGATAGCTCAAAGCGGCCGGCGTGGGTGCGAAAGGACAGAGCGCGAGCGGCGCCCCTGCCGTGGGGCGAACAGTCTGACCAACCTGTGACGGCGAGCGCGTTCACAGGGCCGAAAGCGACGGCGGCTCCGATGGGGCAGCAGCAGCTTGAAACGGCAGCGCACGAAGGCGATTCGCTTCGCCATCGGGGATGCTTTGCCGTTTCGCTCAGGCTCACCGGATGAAGCAACAAAAGAGGAAAGCGGCCAAGCGATGAACGAGCAACAAAAGCCCGACAACCTGACGCCCGAAGAGCGCGAGCGCCTCGAGCGGTTGCTCGCCATCGAGACCGTCCACGTCGCCGCCGTCCATCTCCGATCACTGAAGCTGATGCTTCAAACAATCCTGATCCCCTGGCTATCGCTGCTCGGCGCGCTCTTCAACCCGAAGGTCGCCGCGGGCGTCGGCGTTTCGTCCTACGTCGCCAAGAAGGTGATGACGGAGCCGGGGCTGCGCGACATGCTGATCCGCGCTTCGAACGCGAAGCCAGGATCGATCGAGATGGGGCGACTTGCCGAGCAGCTCGCCCGTCAGGTACCGCAGGTTGCCGCTACCACGTCCCGTCAGACTTCGCCGCAGCAAGAAGGGCAATGATGAGCGCGTACGCCTCACCCACGAACGGGGCGGCGAGGAAGAAGCAGCCGACGAACACGGCGACTGGGACCACCAGGTTCCGCAACGGCCTCGCTTGGTTCGGAAGCATGGAGGCAAGGGTACGCCCGACGGGCGCGGAACTGCAACCATGGCCGGTTCTAAAGTAGAGGCGAATAGATTGGCGAAAAGAGCAAAAACCGGGGGGCGCAGAAAGGGCACCCCGAATCTGCTCACCGGCGAGATCAAGACGCTGGTGATGGGCGCAATGCGGGACCTCGGCGGGAAAAGGTGGCTCGTGCAGCAGGCGAGGAAGAACCCCGCGGCGTTCATGGTGCTCTTTGGCAAGCTGATCCCGCACGAAGTGACCGGCGCCGGCGGCGGACCGATTCGCATCGTGGCGCAGCCCGAAGATGTCGGAATCCTTTAGACCTACAGAGAAGCAGCGGGATCTCTTCCGTCTGATCGCCGGCCCGGCGAAACACATTATGGCGTTCGGCGGCTCGCGCTCGGCCAAGACCTTCGCGTTCCTTCGGGCGATTGCGTTCCGGGCCTTGGCCGCGGAGGGCTCGCGGCATGTGGTGCTGCGCTTCAGGCTGAGCCACTTGAAGGGTTCCGTAATCGCGGACACCTGGCCCAAAATGCTGCGGCTTTGCTATCCCGAGGCAAAGTTCGACCTCGACAAGCAGGACCTGAACGGGCGGTTCTCGAACGGCTCGGAGGTGTGGTTCGGCGGTCTGGACGACAAGGATCGCACGGAGAAGATTCTCGGTCAGGAGCATGCGACGATCTTCCTAAACGAGTGCTCGCAGATCCCGTTTGCCTCGCGGAATATTGCAGTTACGCGCCTTGCGCAGCTTGCGCACCACGATGTCGGAGCACGGCGCCGAGTGCTGCGCCTGAAGATGTTCTACGACTGCAACCCGCCTCTGAAGACGCACTGGACGTACCAGGTTTTCATCAGCAAGCAAGATCCGGATTCGCGGCAGCCGCTTAGGGACCCGCATAACTATGCCGCGCTGCAGATGAATCCGCGCGACAACGCGGAGAACCTACCAGCCGACTACTTCGCGCAGCTCGACGGCCTGCCGGCTCGCATGCGAGTACGGTTTCGCGACGGCGAGTTCGGCGACGCAGCTGAGGGCGCCTTATGGACGCCGGAGTCGATCGAGCGCTGGCGAGAAGCCGACACGCCCGACCTGCAGCGCATTGTCATCGGCATAGACCCGAGCGGTTCTGGCGATGTCGACAATGCCGGGAACGACGAGATCGGCATCATTGTTGCGGGCCTCGGGACGGACGGCAGCGCCTACGTCCTCGAAGACTTGAGCATCAAGGCGGGCCCGGAAAAGTGGGGTGGGGTCGCTGTCGGAGCTTATGACCGCCACGACGCTGACATGATCGTAGGCGAGGTGAACTTCGGCGGTGAGATGGTGCGGTTCGTGGTTCAGGCCGCTGGCTCGAAGCCCGAACGCGGGGCTAAGCCGCGCCCACAGTTCAAGAAGGTGACGGCCTCCCGCGGGAAGGTGGTGCGCGCCGAACCGATTTCGGTGCTGACCGAACAGGGCAAGGTGCGCTTCGCCGGCAACTTCCCCGAGCTCGAGGATGAACTATGCGGCTTCACGACGGGCGGCTACACCGGCTCGGGTTCACCGAACCGCGCGGATGCGATGATATGGGCGATGAGCGAGCTCTTCCCGGGTATGGTGAAGCATCAACGAGGCGCTACCGACGAAGGCAAGCCGAGCCAGCGCGAGCGTTCGTCGATCATTGGGCCGCAGTCCTGGATGGCGTGACGGCGCTCAAGGCGCGCGCTTCGGTCTGCAGCCAGAATGCCGTTAAACACTCTCGAGGAACTTACACGTTCCAACCGCTGGCGGGAGATCGCGGAATCCATAGTGCTGCGGGGGCAAGCACTGCCGGCCTCCCAGGATAGCTTCGGGACGTATTGGATCGTTGCAGGGCACAGGATACGTGAGCAGGTTGCGGACGATTGCCTGCTGTCCAAGATGCTCCGGCGTACGTTGCCGCCTTACGATGGTGGCGCGCTGATTCTTTACCGGGGCGAAAACTTGGAGCGTTGGCGCGCGGGAGCACTCGGCTTCGCCTGGACGAAAGAGATCGAGACTGCTCGCATGTTCGGCCGCGGCTTGAATGCTGTGCGCACGGGCGGCGTCCTTCTACGTGGGACATTTGCGCCAAACGCCATAATCAGTGGCCCGAATCGCCACAGTCGCTATCTGCAGGAGGAGCAATTCACTGTAGATCCATTCCTTGCCGATAGCGTGCAACTAATCGAGCAGTACCCGCCGATCAGCGTCGCGTCGACGGGCGCGAGCGGTTGCCCCACGAGAAGTTAGACGGCTTAGCAGCGCGCGCGACCCACTCCGCTGCGGCAGCGTGAGCATCATCCTCTTCGTCGTAGATCGGCTCGCTCTTATGTTTCACCCGCCTGCGCTGCTCGTCTGCCCAGACGATGAAGTACCACTTCTGGGTGTCCCAGTCTTTCTGTGCGCCTGTGGTGATCGTAGCCATCTCCTTCACGCCGTGCCTACTTCGGTGCCTTGGAGAATAGCCACCAGATCAGCGCGCCGATGACGATCAACGTAATGAAGTTGGCTTTTTCCTTGGCTGCTGCGAGCCCCACCATGTGCGGCGCGAGCTTGAGTAGACAGCCCTGCGGATTCGCGCGGTCGAACTCGATCCATTCGACGCCTTCTTTGAATCCCTTCAGGGTGACACCTCTCTCGACGATCGGGATTACTGGCTTCCCCATGCCCACGGCCGCGCCGATTTCCTGATTCACATACGCTGACCGCGAGCCGCCCTGGGTTACCAATGCGACAAGACAATCGCACGAGCGTAACGCCTGCTCAATTTTCAGGGCAAGCAAATTACCGAATTGATGATCGCGCTCGGCGATGTAGCAGTTGATCTTCTGCGACGAAAGCGTGTCGGCGAGCTGGCGAACGAACGACTCGTCGTCGTGGGTCATGCTGTGACTAAGAAACACCGTATAGGCCACGGCGGCCGCTACTCCGTCCGGTCTTTGATCTTCGCTTCCTGCGTCGTCTGCCACTGCATGTTCGAGGGCGCATCGGCACCGCCGCGTTTGAGCGGCTGAACATGGTCGACGACGTAGCCCGGGCAGGCGCCCGAGCTCTTGCCGGTCGACGGGCAGGGATGCGTGCGCTGGAAGTCGGCGCGCGCAGCGCGGCTTCGCTCGATGCGCCCTTTCGAGTTTCGCGGAACGCCGGCAGCCTTCGGTTCGTGGTGGGCGCCGGTGTGCGTGGAGTGGTGCGAACCTGCAGCCCCCGACACGCGCGCCTGTTGCTCGAGCCCGGGTTGCCGGTCCTGCTGCGCCGGCGTTTTCGTATGGCAGACCCGATCCGCGGCGATGCAGGAATTGCCGCACGGGATGCCCTTCTTGCAATTCGGCGCCGCGCTGGAGGTTGACAGCCAGGTCGACAACGCGACCGCAACGAGCGCGATCGCCCTCGTCAATCGGTTGGTCGCTGGCAGCATGGAAGCCCCCCTTCGCGCCTACACGATACTCCATCGAGGTCGAGCTGGACGCCTCGGCGCCGGCTACTTGGTTTTCCGTGTCCTCGTCGCTTCGTTCCACAACTTCACGGCGATGCCTGGCAGCTTCACGAAGTCCGTAGTCCACCCGCACTCGCGGCAGTGAGCATAGTGCGGGAAGTGCGCGCCCTGACGCTTTCGCAGCTCACCGCCTTGCTCGCCGCACGCTGGGCAAAGTTTCAGACGCGCTTCGGCCAACTACCAATCCCCTCGCCTAGGGCCTGAAGTAGGCAGCCGAGCGCATCAGCCGGCCGAAGCCCATGAGATACGCTTCCTTGAGCGCGTCGACGAGCTCGGGGCGATCGGCGACCAGGTGCGTCAGCGCGATGGTGTCGGCGTGGTCCAGGTAAGCGACGCGGGCAGGATGGTCTGCCGGCAGCTGCTCGAGCGCTGCGGTGACGGCGGCGCGCTCTTCGGCGTCTCGCAAATCGTCCCTGGGGTCCACGCAGCGATTCTATGCCGAGGTGGGCCCGGCTGAGCTGACGGACCCTGCTACGATCGAACGATGTGCGGCCGCTACGCCCTCCACGCCAACCCTCACGTCATCGCGCTTCAGTTCGGTCTGCCGGTCGATCCTAGTTTCGAGCCGCGGTACAACGTCGCGCCGAGCTTGAGCATCCTGATCGTGAAGCAGAACGCGGCCGGGCAGCGGCTCGCTGATCAATATCGCTGGGGGCTGATTCCCGGTTGGGCGAAGGACCCGAGCATCGGCAACCGGCTGGTAAACGCCCGCGGCGAAACCATTGCGGACAAGCCGGCCTTCCGCGCGGCATTCGAGCACTGGCGCTGCCTGGTGCCGGCGAGCGGGTTCTACGAGTGGAAGGCGACGCGCTCAGGGAAGCAGCCCTATTACATTCGTCCGAAGGGCAATGAGCTATTCGGCCTCGCCGGGATCACCGAGCTATGGAAAGGGCCGGATGGCCCGGTGCGGACAGTGTGCCTGATCACCACGGAGCCGAACGAGCTGATGCGCCCGATTCACGACCGGATGCCGGTGATCATTCCGCGCGACGGCTACGGCGCCTGGTTGGACCCGACGAACGAAGACGCGGCACAGCTGAAGGGGTTCATTGCGTCTTACCCCGCTGAGCGCATGGAGGCGTACTCGGTGAGCAAGGCGGTCAGCAACGCGCGCAATGAAGGGCCGGAACTCATCGATCCTTTTGCCCGCTGACCTCGAAGCCGCTATAACGCTGTGAGCCACGATCTCATTCCTCCAACTTGGGGTTGTGGTCAGGCGGGCGGTGTGTCCACACACGTCGTTCCGCCGCTCGTCCGTAGGCATAACCCGCGCACGCCCCCGGGGGGTCTGGGCACCGATTTGATGCTCGACTGTCGCCTCCCGACGCCATGATGCGCGGCGCATGCCGGAATTTATTGACAGTACGGCAACTGGGAACCGACAATCGCTGTACTTGCCACGCGATCTGATAGCGTGGCCGCCGAGACCGGATTACGGGCGCTTCACCGGCATCGGACGAATCGGCCAGACTTCTTCTTCGACGATGCAAACTCGAAAAATTACGACGCGTATTTATTCGTAACGATCCACAGCGGAGGCGGAAGATGGTAGCCACAGCCACCGCGCCGGCCTCGCCGGACAAGCCGCCTATCCCGAAGAAGCTGCGGGATGACGCGATCCTCGAAGCAGTCTGCAGCCTTCAATTCAAGACGACCGACTTACCAGAACTGGTGATCGGCCGCCTCAGCCTCGAAACGAAATGGAAAGACTTCAAGCCGCAGCGGCTCCCGTTTGCCGATGTTCCGGTCCCGGTGCGTAATGCCGATCCAAACTTGAAGGCGCAGCCGGTGTTCGAGCTTCGAAGCGCAGATGGATCGCGCGTGGTCCGCCTTGGTTCTCGGTTGGTGTCGCGCCTAGTGTTCATGCCTTACATCGATGGTGCGTTGCCCTTTGGCGGCGTGCTGTATCTGAACCAGATCACCAATACGCACATCAGCGCGTTTGATCGCGCGACGCCTGTTTGCGCGGTCACCGCGTACGGCCTTCGGCACATCGAGTACAGCTTAGAAAATCATCTGCTTCGGCCGAAGGACGACAGGCTAGCGTTCGGTCAAGGGTAAGTCTGTCGATTGCCCCGCGCTCGGGAGTCATCGATCGTCGCAGGGGGCAACTATGGGGGCAACTGCGCTTCCATGGTTGGACCCTCACGAGTAAAGACGCGGCGTTGCGGGCAGTATTCGATTCCGCCCTTGCCACCAACACCTCAAGCGCCTAGCGCGGTCTCTTGAACAAGGCGCCCAAAAGGATGCCTCGGAGCGCTACCTCCAAGAGGAGGCTCATTAAGAGCCAGCGGATAGAAATCAGGGCACGCATCGATCGGTTTAACGATCACGATATCCTCTGGGAGGACAACCGGGCATGCCGCGCACGAAAGTTGACAACGCTTCTGTATCACTCGATTCTGATGTCGGCGCCGCGGATGATCGATCCGTAGCGCGCCTGCTCGCGCCGCATGAAGGCGGCCATCTCTTCCGGCGTGTTCCACACCGGGTCGAGTCCGAGAGTGGCGAAACGCTCCTGGAGCTCCTTCGCCTGCAAGGTTTTCTGGATTTCGCCCGACAGGCGCACCACGATGTCGCGGGGCGTGCCGGGAGGAGCGGCGTAGCCGATCCAGCCGCCGATGTCGAAGCCCGGCAGGTCTGCGGCCTCGGCGAGCGGCGGCACGTCCGGCATCGCCGCGCTGCGGGTCGCGAAGCTAACGCCGAAGGCCTTGAGGCGTCCGGATTTCACGTGCGCGAGCGTCGCGGTGACCGTCTCGAGGGTGTACGCGATCTGACCATTGATCACGTCCGTGAGCGCTGGCGCGCTTCCCTTGTAGGGCACGTGGCGCGCCTTGATCTGCGCCATCGAGTTGAAGAGCTCGACGATGAGGTGCGCCGTGGCGCCCGTGCCGGAGGAGGAGAACGCGTAGTTGTCGGGGTTCGCGCGCAGCAGCGCGATGAACTCCTTCGCGTTCGCCGCCGGAAAAGAAGGATTCGTCACCAGGGCGAAGGGCGTGAGCGCGATAAGGCTCACCGGTGAGAAGTCCTTCATCGGGTCATACGGGACCTTTTGCAGGTTGGGCATGATGGAGAGTGGGCCGCTCGAGGCGGCGAGCAGCGTATAGCCGTCGGGCGCGCTCTTCGCGGCAGCCTCCGAGCCGATCGAGCCGCCGGCGCCGGGCTTGTTGTCGATGACGAACGGCTGCCCGAGAGAGTCCTGCAGCTTCTGCGCGACGAGCCGCGCGGCGATATCGGTGGCCTGTCCTGGCGGCCACGGCACGATGACCTTGACCGGCCTGCTTGGGTAGTTTTGCGCGCCGGCCAGGCCCGCAAACAAAAGCGATGCGAGGAGTGCCGAGAACGTTCTCATGCCACCTAGGGAAGCTCTGCGTAAGTGAGTAAATTTGCGACGAAACCGGCGATCATGTGCGAAGAGCTCTCGTTTGGTCCGAATGAGAAGCTCTTGGCGCGGTC
>WNFI01342390.1_pt1 | contig 12526 bp, 12 predicted proteins | sample 5400471 | NCBI WGS metagenome assembly WNFI01 (sample SAMN13153348, study PRJNA577476) | soil metagenome | isolation source: 100 cm saprolite on Douglas fir-dominated hillslope | place: USA:California | collected 2013-09-17 | reverse complement strand
ATTCGGGGGCACAACTCCACGGGTTTCTGGCTTACCTCATGAAGTGCAATATGACCGGCACGCGTTATAAGGTGTTGGGCTATAAAGGCAAGCAGGTGCGAGACAATATGTACAGCTACGATCTGATTCAAGCTTTTGACAGGTTTTTTGCGCAGCCAAGATCGGGAGAGGTGTACAACATCGGCGGTACGCGCTTTTCCAGTTGTTCCATGCTGGAAGCGATAGCCATGTGCGAATGCATTTCGGACCGGAAACTCGAATGGGACTATGTGCCAACGCACCGCATCGGCGACCACATCTGGTGGATCAGCGACATCAGCAAGTTCCAATCTCACTACCCGGGATACGAGGTGAAATACGACGTCGAGGCCATACTACGCGAGATTCATGACGTCCACTCTGAACGAGGGCGAGCACCGCAATCCTTGAAGACATGAATCCATTGATGAAAAAGAATGTCGCCGGAATACTGGTTGACGGTATCAATCGGGTTGTCGCTGCCGGCATGGTAATGGAAGCTGCCCAGCAGAGCCGCGGCCTGGCGGTATCAACGATAGCTGTGCATGGCGTCATGACTGGCGTTTTGGACCCGATACACCGCTTCAGGCTCAATCATCTCGACTTGGTCGTTGCTGACGGTCAGCCAGTGCGATGGGCGCTGAATCTCCTGCATGACGTGGGTCTGCGAGAACGTGTTTATGGCCCGTGTCTCACCGTCGAAGTGCTCAAGCGCGCTGTCCCGGAACAGATACCAGTGTTCTTTTATGTGAGCACACGGTTCGTGCTTGAAGTATGGGCCTACGAGTTTCGCGATCGGCTGAGCGTGCCAATTCTGGCCGTGGGGGCCGCGTTTCCATTTCTGGCGGGGACACTGCGGCAAGCGCCGCAGTGGATGCAGGACAGCGGGCTCGAATGGCTGTTCCGGCTCTGTGTGGAACCCCGCCGCCTATGGTGCCGATACTTGCTGTTAAGCCCTGCGTACATCTTGCTGATGCTGTGCCAATGGCTCGGGTTCAAGTTTTGCATAGATGGCGAAGAGCCTCTGAGCGAGATCCTTTATGGATGATGGGTGCAAGAGGATAAGAAGCTATGGGGCTTAGACGAGTTTCACAGCGCGGCGACTACGGTGTCAATATCGAGCCTTGGCCAACAGTCGAAATGAGTGGCGGGGCCCGAATATCATGAAGTCAGAGTGTGATCATGAGTAGCAGTACAAACCCGATGAAGAGTTCGCCCCCCTCGTCGGTCGTTCCAGACCCAACGCCATTCTTGTTTCTTGTAGGTGCGACTCTGGCATGGTTTGCGATCGGGAGTGATGCCGGACCAGCATGGATCCTGACTGCTGTTGTGGCGTTGCCTTTCTTGATCTGGCTCGGTCGAATGCTTGCTTCCCGACCTGAATCTGGCGTGATTCTGCTAGTGGCGGCGGCAGCCATGCCGCGCGGATTTGTTGAAATCGGCGGACTCAAAGCCCGGCCGGAGCATCTTGCCGTAGGACTTCTTTGCGTGGCCGTGCCGCTCCTGATCAGAGCCCGGCATCTAACCCCTCAATGGATCCTGGCGGACTACGTGCTTGCGAGCTACGTCGCGGCGAATCTTGTGAGTTCGCTATTCATGTCGGTGGAGCCTGCCCAGACTCTTAGGTGGTCGCTGCAGCAGGCGGTCGCCATTCTGCCGTACTTCTTCATGCGCGTGGTGGCAGGTAATTTCAAGGCGCTACGCTGGAGCTTCAGGGTGTTTCTGAAGCGAACATCCTGGGGTCGTATTGTGGGGCCTGCGCTATAGTGCTGCTGGCGATGTATTTTTATTACCGGCGGCGCGACCTGTTACTGGGATATACGATCGCATTTTCGGGCATGGCGATCAGCCTCTCACGTGGCGCCCTGGCGGCCACAGCGACGGGCTTCATGGTCCTGATGTTCTGCAGTTGGCGCATGAAAAGACTCCATCGCAGCGCATTGTTTGCTGCGGGCGCGGCGACGCTTGGTGCGCTGCTGGTGCTCACGCCGGCGTTGATGTCGCGATATGCCGAGCGGTTCAAGAACGTGAGCGTGTCGGAGCCGGCGGCCGACGATAATACGCTGACGCGCGTTGTGCTGTTCAGCATGGCCGCCGAAGGAATCGTTGCCCACCCGGTGCTGGGCAACGGCACTTCCAGCTTCCAGCTCTTGGTCACGCAAGAAGACGTCCCGTTCTACAGCGACGTATTCTGGATTAGCAATACCGAGTTGCGCATCCTGCACGACACCGGCGTGATCGGCTTCAGCCTGTTTGCAGTGTTTCTGGGCATGATCATCAGCAAGGCACTGAAGACCTTGCGGCGGCGCTTCCGGCCTGAACTGCTCGGCCTGCTGATCGGGCTGGCCGTCTACGCCGTGTCGTTTCAATTTACCGAAGGAACGCTGCTGGCTTTCGCCTGGATCCATGCGGGGCTGCTGGCATGTTTTGTTGTGGTGCAGAGAATAGATGGTCCGAATAACGAACTTGAATTGTCATAGGATGAACGAACAGAAAAAAAAGCCGACTTACAACAGAAAGCTGCGTCTGGCCATCTTTGGAGGACGTGGCATTCCTTCGACATACAGCGGCACCGAAGCCTTCTTTATCGAAATCGCTCCGCGTCTGGCCGAGCGAGGACATCAGGTTATCGTCTACTGCAGGAAGTCTCTGTACAAAGAGCGGCCGCCTGAGTATAAGGGCGTGCGTCTGATCTACCTGCCCAGCGTTGAAACCAAGAACCTCGGGACATTCACTCACACCTTGGCGTGCATGTTCGACGTCCTGCGACGCGACGTCGATGCCATGCTGGTCACCAATGTGGCCAATGCGTTCCATTGCCTCATTCCGCGTCTCTTTGGAAAGAAGTGCGCCCTGAATGTGGACGGCATTGAATGGGAACGGGGTAAGTGGGGCAAGGCAGGGAAACTCTATTTCTATATGAATGCCCGGCTCTCCGGAAAGATTCTTCCCCGTGGCATTATTACCGACGCCTACGCCATGCGAAAACTCTACTTGGAAAAGTTTAGTTCTGCGTCGGCCTGCATCGCGTATGGGGCCAACATTGGATGTTCCGTAGAGTCGGGCGTTGTGCGCCAATATGGGTTGGAACCCCGCAGCTACTATCTGATTGCCAGCCGTCTGGTGCCTGAAAACAACGCCGAGATGATTGTTGACGGATTCCAAAAGACGAATAGTCCGCGGATGCTGGCGATCGCCGGCGATGCAAATTACAAGAGCAGGTTTGTGGACGAGCTGAAAAGGAAGGCAGGAGACCGAATTCGATTCTTGGGACACGTAGACAACGCCGACCATGTGAAGGAACTTCATTGTAACTCGTACGCTTACATTCACGGCCACATGATGGGGGGCACGAATCCGGCGCTTCTGAAGGCGCTGGGATACGGGAACTGTGTCCTGGCTCACGAGAACCCATTTAACGCGGAAGTGCTGGGGAATTACGGAATGCTATTTCGCGACGCCGCGGATCTGGCGGCGAAGATTAATAAAATCGAGAACCAGCCCGAGGTTGCGGCGGAGTATCGCAGGCTTGCGCCGGAGAGGATCCTGGCCCGCTACAGCTGGGAGCACATCACCGACCAGTACGAAGAGCTCTTCTACCAGCTGGCGGCGGGCGAAGATCCTACGCAGGTACATTCCAGCGTGCTTGCAGCCGGAGACAATGAAATGACGACGTCGAAGTCAGCGTAAGGTGGATGACTCTCCGTCTCAGTCGTCGGCGTGCAGCAGGGCGGCGGCGCCGCGCCGCATTTCCTGTCCATAGCGCAGGGGAACGATCCAGGCGTAAATTGCGAAAGTGGCCAGAATCAAGCCAGCCGCAACGATTCTTGCCGGATAAGGCAGCAGCCAAACCACGCAGAAGGCGAGGACACAAACTGCAATTTTGAAGAGTGCGCGGCGGACCTCCGTGGCGCCCGCAGGCAGGAAGCCGGAAGCCAGGGCAAACATGATGACGGAATCGATGGCGACTCGGGCCGTCCACGCAATCGCGGCTCCAAGGATGCCATGCCTGGTGACCAGCCACCCCAGCGCTGCCAAATAGATAAACAGCTCCGTCAGATGGGCCCTGGCGGTCAGATCAGCCCGTCCTGCGCCCTGAATCAGAGTGAACGGCACATGGGCCACCGAGTTGATGAGGACGCCCAGCGCAAGCCAGCGGAGGACAATCGCGCTGTGGCTCGCAAACTCGGGGCCGAGCCACAGTGTCAGCCCCTGGTCGGCCAATGCGGTGACCAGCAACAAAGGGGGAAACACGCCCAGAAGGATTACTTCACAACCGCGCGCAAAGAGACGCGGCGTGCGCTGCGGGTCACTCAACAATGTTGTGGAGAACGCAGGGAACAGGACGCCGCTGACCGCCAATGGGAGAAGGAGAGCTTTGCTGACAAGTTCGTACGGCGTTGCGTAATAGGCTACCGCCTGCATGGACACAAAGGCGCTAATCACCAGGCGGTCCATGCTGACCATTATGGGGCTGACAATGTTCGAGACGGTCATCCAAGTGCCAAAATTGATCAATTGGGGGACCGAGCGGCGCTCGAAGTGGATGCCTTTGCCCAGCGACGGCAAGAATGGCAGACAAACGATCAGGTGGGCCAGCCATCCGGCAATGCGGCCCACGACCAGCACAGCGACCATGGGGACCAGCCGGTTCGAGTACCGAACCACGGCCAGGGGGGCCACGTAAGTCATGATGCCGAGGGGAATACGAAGGAGATTGACTGCAATAAATCTCTGACGGGCTTCAAGAATGCCGCGCAGCCCGGCTGTGCTGATGACAAAAGGGAGCGAAATGCTCAACAGATAGCACGAGCGGATCCCCTCGGTCTGCAGGACCGGCGCAATCTTGAGCACGAAACGGACCAGCCAGGGAGCCGCCAATGCAAACACAAGCCCGCCCACGATGCTGAAGCCTAGCATCAGCAGCTTGGCGGTCGAGATGAGCGATGGCAGTTCTTCTTCCCGGGACTCCCCAATTCTTTGCGCGACCAAACTTGTGAGGGCGCGTCCCAGGCCGAAATCAAAGAGGCTGAAATAGCCAACGACCATCCAGACCAGGGTCAGCAGTCCAAAGCGCTCCGTTCCCAGGGAGCGGATTATGACGGGAATCGCAAACAGGCCAACCGCCAGGGGAAGGAACTGGCCCAGCAGGTTCCAGACGGTATTGCGCATGAGTAAGGAGCCACCAGTCAACCGGCTCGTTGACGATGGGTTATGCGGGCCGGCACGCAGGCTGCTCTCGTTCATCGCCCTCGTTCTTGCGATGCGTTAATCATCCAGCTTGGAATCATACAGTAGCGTCAGGGGCTCCCAGTATATAAAACTCCGGCGGATCGGTTGATTCCAGTAGGACCGTTCATCCCGACCCGGCAGATCAGGAATGAACAAACGGTATCGCAGAATTTGGGATGGTGGCCTCTGGTGGATATGTCGGGTATTATTTTTCCCGAACGATCATACTTTGGACGCGATGGATGTCATCCGGGACATAGACCCAGAAGAATTGACTCGAGGCTCCGGAACATATCTGTAGTCGATATAGTTGGGAGGGGATGACAAATCAGTACGAAGAACTTTTCTATTGCCCCTGCGGGTGAAGACCGGACACGAAGCCATTTCAGCGTATTCTATACCCATAAGTGGAGAGCCCAACGGCCACTTTTTCGATCTCAGCCCGAATGAGGCCGGATTGTTGCGAAATCGCTTGGCGCTGACAAAAATTATGCGAGTCTCGGTGGCTATGTGCACCTACAACAGCATCCCCTATCTGGACGAGCAGCTAGCCAGCATCCTTGGCCAGTCCCGCCTGCCCGATGAACTTGTAATCTGCGACGATGGCTCGTCTGACGACACCGTGGAGAAGCTCCGGACGTATGCTCAGATCGCACCGTTTCCTGTACGGATTGTCATCAATGAAAGGAACTTGGGTTATACCAAGAACTTCGAAAAAGCGATTTCTTTCTGCAATGGGGACATGATCGTGCTTTCCGACCACGATGATATTTGGATGGGTTCCCGATTGGAGAAAACTGAAAATGTATTCGTTCACCATCCACGCGTAGGGTTGGTTTTTTCAGATGCAGCTATTATCGATCACCATTCCTCCCCCACGGGAGCACGACTGTGGAGCGCCTCGAAGTTTGGGTGGCTCCAAAAACTGCAGTTCAAGCATGGAAGGGCTACCCAGGCGCTGTTGAACCACAATGTAGTTACGGGGGCCACCATGGCGTTTCGATCCGAGTTCAGGGAGATGATACTTCCGATTCCCGAGATTTGGATTCACGACGGTTGGATCGCGCTTGTGGTCTCATTTTTCGCTAAGCTTGCTGCTCTCGACGAGCCTCTCATCCGTTACAGGCGGCACGCAAACCAGCAGGTCGGTCTTCCGTCTGGATTTCTGGAAAAAATCGCGAGCGGCGGAAAGGCACAACGCTCAGTTTTGGAATTGCAAGTAGGACAGTTCGAGGCAGTCTACGATCGACTGGCCGCCTACGTGGACACCGAACAGAAGGATGTGTCCATCCGCAGCATTCGTAGAAAAATCTCGCACATGGCCACGCGCGCCCGAAGGCCGGGGAGCAGAATCCTTCGTGTTCCCGTTGTTCTCAGAGAACTTGGAGCCATGCGGTACACATTGTATTCGAGCGGATTGAAGAGCGCAGTGTGGGACCTTCTGGTGTAGGTTTTGGTGCATGCTCTTTCAGAGGCGTCGCTTGCTGTGGTCAGCCCATCGGTTCCAGCAGGAAGAGCATTTGATGGGCAAAAAGGCCGGGGAGGCGATCGGTCACGATCTGCCATGCGTGGCGCCACCGAGTGGTGAACCGTCCGCCGATCACGGGACGAAACCATAGCACCTTGTATCCCGATTCTCGAATCATCTGCCGAGCGCTGCGGAGCGTAAAAAGCCTCAAATGGGTGGAATCCAGAAGCCCGGTCGGCTGGTAGTCGAACTTCCCAAGCATCAGCTTGGCCCGGACTGTCCAATGAGCGACGTAGGGCAGACAGATAAAGAACGCGGCCTCCCGGTTTGAGGACTTCTGTCGTCTCACCCAACGTGGAAACCGGATCAATCAGATGCTCTAATACGTCGCCAAGCGTGACTAGGTCAAAACGCTGGTCAATCATCTCAGCCCAACCTCGGCGATTCAGATCGGTTAGGAAAACTTGGTCGCAAACCTTTTTCGCCTCGGCGGCTGCTTCCTGATCGATCTCGACTCCGACGACCTTTGTACCTCCTTCCTGAATTAGCTTTGAAAGAAATCCGTTTGAACATCCGAGTTCAAGCACGCTTGGATATCGCTGAGCCTCTTCAACAAACATGCGGTTGCGATCAAAACGGTCATATAGCATCGTCATGTCGTAACGGCTGCTTTTCAATCCTGACGTTTGCATAATGACACGTGTGAGGAACAAACGTGAAATTTTACCACAGCATGAAATCGACCGTCGCTGACGAGTAGCACTCTGCGCACCCTAAAAACAAGGAAAGCGAGAGCGGCATCTACTTTTGCTCAACACTTCAGGACGCAGTCGGCCCCGCTTGAGGCTGTTTTCGCAGGGACAGCTTGCAGCCTGCCACAGAAGCGTCGTATGTTTGCCACGCTACTTCGTTGACCGTGGCGCGGGACTGGAATCAATGACAAGAGGCAGTTTGAGGATTGACAACCTGACTGCGCTTCGTTACAGCCTCAGTTACGAGCCTGTCTTAGCAGAACAATTCGGGAGGAACCGTATTTTTGTCGAGCTCGCTGCTGTTGGGGAGCGTGTTCTCGAATTCGGATGTGCCGACGGGTTTATCAGCAGGCACCTCACCGAAAGTGGTTGCCGGGTCACCGCCGTAGAAGTCGATCCGGAAGCCGCAGAACGCGCCCGCCAGTGGTGTGAACAGGTGCTGGTGCACGATCTCAACCGGCTTGACTGGACACAGCAGCTGCGCGGCAAGTTTGACACCGTGCTTTGCGGGGATGTTCTGGAACACCTTGTCGATCCTGACGTCACCCTGAACCAGATCCCTGCACTTCTGACGCCGTCCGGCCGAGTAATCATTTCTCTGCCCAACATCGCACATATCAGGACTCGTCTTAAACTGTTTTTCGGCAAATTCGAATATGAATCCACCGGAATCATGGATGTTACCCATCTGCGCTTTTATACTCAAAAAGCCGCCCGTGAATTGATTGAAAGCGCTGGATTCAGAATTAACTTGTATCAACCGCTGGTCGGAGGAAGCGTATTGACGCGCTGGCTGCGAATTGCGCTTCACAAACTGTTTGCCCGTGGGATGATGTTCGTCGCCGTGCCGCTTGCGCCACCCGAGGATCGATTGTGAGTCCTCATCTCGCCTCGAACTCACAAGCAGCTAAACTGCCCGGTGAGCTCAGGGTCGCCATCATCATTCTCAACTTGAACAGCTACGAAGTCACTCGGGATTGCTTACTCTCGTTGAGGAAGCTCGAATATTCGAATCTCGAAGTGCTGCTCGTGGACAACGGCTCTAGCGACTCCTCCGGCGAACATCTGGCGCGGGAATTCTCGGAATTGCGATTCATCAGAAATGACACGAACTTGGGATTTGCAGGTGGGAACAACACTGGAATTCGCGATGCACTCAGCCGTGGCCCAGATTATTTGTTGTTGCTCAACAACGATACGGTCGTAGCCCCAAGTTTCCTGCGCGAACTTGTGCGAGTCGGAGAACGTGACGTCAAGATCGGGATTCTGAATCCCAAGATCTATTTCTTCGAATCTGCCGACAGAATCTGGTACGCAGGTGGAATTCACAAACCTGGGTGGAGCTTTCCAAAAACCATTGGAGTTCATGAGCGTGATGTAGGAAAGTACGACCAAACTCGGGAAATCTCCTTCGCCACGGGGTGTGCGCTCTTGATCAAATCGGAAGTGGTGCGACAGATTGGCCTGCTCGACGAAATTTACTTCCTTGGTTTTGAGGATCTCGATTGGTGTGTGCGTGCTCTGCAAGCTGGGTTCAAAGCAGTTTATGTGCCGGCGGCTGTGGTGTGGCACAAAGATTCCTACGATACGAAGAAGAACTTGGGAAAGCCGGAAAAGGACTTCTACAGTATTCGAAACAGCATTTTCTTTGCCCGCAAGCACATGCCAACTCGCTACTGGCCGCTGTTTTTTTTCTCCCTGGCTAGGTACCTTGCGTATCGCACGGCAGGATACTTGATTCGAGTTGAGCTGAAGAGGGTAAAGGCTCTCTATTCGGGTCTTTGGAGCGGTTGTTGCACGAAGGTTTCCGTCGGCAAGAATGCGTATTCATGACCGAGCTGTTCTGAACGTTGATTCACGGGAATTGTGTGCCCGGTCCTTGCCTTTTCTGGGTTTGTCTGGCAGTGGCCCTCATGCAGCCTTTTCACGATTGTAAGCAAACGCCGAGCAGAAGTTCAGTTAGAATCTTCCCAGTCCATGGAACCTATTGATTTCCAGATGCCGCTGAGGAAATACTTCCGTAGACGCCGGTTTAAGAATTTTGTTTCCGAGTATCAGTCCTGCCGGACCATCCTGGATGTCGGTGGAGCGTCTTATACTTGGCCCATCATCGGTCGCTGCGATGGAATCACCATCCTGAACTTAACCGCCCCTGCCGACACGGACGGACTCAAATACATCCTCGGCTCAGGGTGCTCGATGCCGTTCGCCGATAAGTCATTTGATTTAGTCTTCTCGAACTCTGTCATTGAGCATGTTGGGACTGAAGCGAACCAGTTCAAGTTTGCCAGCGAAATGATGCGCGTGGGAAAACGGATTTACTGCCAAACTCCGTCGCGGCTTTTTCCGATCGATCCACACCTGACCACGCCCCTCCTCCACTGGCTGCCTATTTCATGGCTGAAGCCGAAGCTGCTGCGCTACCTGACGCTGAACGGCTGGCTGTGGAGAAGACCGTATGAATATGACGTGACATGGATTTCCAAACGGAAGTTGCAGAAGATGTTCCCGGGTTGCAAGATCAAGACCGAACGTTTCTTGTTCCTGCCAAAGTCTTTCGTTGTCAGTGACTAGACCGCTGTGTTTCCCTGCTGGTGGAGGCGGCGATAGAGGTCAAGCAGTTGCCTACCCAGATTCCCCGCCTTGAATTGAGCACTCCGCCGCAGTCCGCTTTCAGACAAATTGCGTCGCAGTTCAGGATCGCCAAGGACCCGCTCCAGGGCCGCCGCGATTGATCCCGTGTCAGCGGGGGCAATCAACAGCGCTGCATCGCCGCTCACTTCTTCCAGTGAAGACTCGCGCGAAGTAATCGTGGGAAGTCCGCTGGCCATGCTCTCCATGACCGGAAGCCCAAAACCTTCAAAGAACGAGGGAAACACGAACACCTCGGCCGCATTGTAGAAAAGAGGCAGATCTTCGTGTGAAACGTAACCGGGAATGAGAACGAAGGACTCAAGACCAAGCTCCTTGATCCTGGACTCCAGAAGGGCTGCTTGGAAATCCCTCTTGCCCACAAGCACAAGCTTTTCTGCTACGCCATGTCTTCTTGCTTGCGCGTAGGCCTCGATCAGGCGAGGCAGATTTTTGCGGGCCTGGAGCCTGCCCACATATAAGATGAATGTCGCCTCGATCCCATATGTGCGCGCCAGGTATTCCTGGCATTCATGTTTGTCGCGGGGACGAAAACGATCGGACGCTGCCAGGTAAGTCACGGTAATTCTGTCACGCGGCACCCTATAACGTTGCGCGATGTCATCGGCTGAGAACTTGGAAAGTGTCACGATGTGGTCTGCCCGCTGGGCGGTCCACCGCACGAGCGTTTTCATCCGGACCACCTCCAGAGGATGGAAGAATTCCGGAAAATGCTCAAAGGCTAGATCGTGGATCGCGACGACCGTAGGGGTCTTTCCGTAAGGGGGCTGAATGTATTGGCAGTGGAAGATGTCAGGCCTGATCTGCCGGAGCTTCCTCGGCAGAGCAGAGCAGATTCTGGCAATCGGGTTTGTGGGAACCTGGACGAAGGTGAAGCGGGGGTCGTTTCGGGCCGCTGTAAGCGCGTCGGAGTGCATGTAAAAAAGTGTATATAGATTGTCGCTCTGGTCCGCGGCCAATTCCTGGATGAGTTGCCGGCAATAAGTTTCATTGCCACCAGCCTGGGCGCCTATGCTGTGGATGTCGATCGCAACTTTCATGAAAGCCGGGCACCGGAAGGCCCAGTCGTCGTGGCGTTCCAAATCTCAGGATTGTTTTTCATCTACACATAGCCCGGGAGAGTGGTGTACCAGACGGCAGCGGCGGTTTCAAGGAAAAGTACTTAGCATGACTCCGGATGGAAGGAATTCGTACGGAGACCTAAAGTATTCATCCGAGGAGTCCGGGTGCCACCTGCAGACGTGCCTTCGCGATGTGCCTCTCGTGACTACCGCTATAGCGCGCAAATCCATTGCTTGAGCAGCGCCGCCTCGATTTCGATCATGCTGGGGTCATGGAAAGTGTGTGCCAGCACCGATACGCCTTGCGTTGCGGACAAAAGGTGCACGGCCAGCCCCCGCGAATCGGCTCCTTTGCCAAGCGCCTGGAACTGCCTTTCCATCCATTCCAGAGCCTCCGCAAACAATACGGCCGATTTCTTTGCTACCGAGCCGCCGTTCTTGTGCAGTTCGGAACACAACGTCCCGACAGGACAGCCGCTGCGCGCCAACCCCGCGCGGTTCTTGATCTTTATCTGGACGAAACCGCACAGCCGCTCTTTGGGAGAATCTGCCTTGTCGAGTTCCTGCAGCAACCTCCTGAATCGTGAAACGCGCTGTTCGACAATGGCCTCGCCGATCGCATCTTTCGTCTTGAAGTAGTAGTAGACATTGCCCAAGGGAATCCGCGCTTCCTGCGCGATGTCCGCTAATGCTGCGTTGCCGAAGCCATAGCGATAAGTGATCTTTTCCGCGGCCTGAAGGAGGCGCCTACGGTTGTCTCTTCTAAATTGTCGCATCGGACCACCCAATAGTCAGTTGACTTGCTGTCAATATATACGAGGGCAAACCGCTGCGTCAACGGCTATACCCTCGGATTCCAACGACCTCCAAAGATGGAGGCAACTCATATTGTGTTGACAGGTGAAACGGGAAATTGTAGGCTGTGCGCAGTCAGGCAACTGACTTATAGTGGCAGGCCAGAAAGATACGGGAAGGCCGCAGACGGCTAGCAGGCCCGGGAACCCGGCGCAAAGGAGGGCTTATCGTTGGGCGATGTCCGCTACATCCGAGAAGTTTCCTCGCACGCACTTGCGTTGGCAGATTCTGCACATCTGCAATCGGCCGCGATGCGAGATTGGAGTACTTCGAACGTTCTTCGGCACACCTTGGTCGTACGCATCACTCACTGGATTCACGCGGCTAGCTTTCTGGGGCTTGTAATCAGTGGCAGTGCGATAGTGGTGGCACACCCCCGTTTTTATTGGGGCGAAACCGGCGCTGTGGGCACTCCCTCGCTCTTTGATTTGCCTTTGCCGTTCATGATCGGAGGGCCTTCGGGCTGGGGCAGGTATCTCCACTTTCAG
>WNFI01114951.1_pt1 | contig 12526 bp, 14 predicted proteins | sample 5400471 | NCBI WGS metagenome assembly WNFI01 (sample SAMN13153348, study PRJNA577476) | soil metagenome | isolation source: 100 cm saprolite on Douglas fir-dominated hillslope | place: USA:California | collected 2013-09-17 | reverse complement strand
CCGACCAGCCTGCGCAGCGGGTGATCTGGGTGGCCGCCGCCATTTCGCTGGGAAGCCGGGTAAGGATCTTTCTTAATCAAAAATCCTGGCATCAAGGGTCCTGGTTTGCTGGCACGGTTACCAAGATCGAACCCTATTCAACGCACCGCAACTTTTATTGGGTCGAGCTGGATGAGGAAGCGCAAGAAATTGTGGGGGTCAGGCTAATTTCTGTCCTCAATTTGAAGAATATCGAGAAGATCGAACCAGGTAATGAGCACTGAGTTCATTCTGCCCCTGCTCGACCGGGCAAGCCGGGTCCGGGCAGGTTTTGTCGATGCACGGCACGAGACTGCCTTCCGGTTATTCAATGGATTCACCGAGGGCTGCCCCGATCTGAGCATCGAGATCTTTGCAACGACGGGCGTATTCTATAACTATGCGGCTATTCCAGCAGACGGCGCGGCCCTGGTCGAGGAAGCACTGAAGTTTGTCCGGGCGCGTTTCCCATGGCTGCAGGCCGGGATTGTAAAGATTCGAAATAGTTCTACGCAAGAAGAGAGGCGCGGGAAAAAATTATTTGGCGCCCGCCTGGACCAAAAGATCCGCGAAAAGGACATCTGGTACGCGATCGACCTGACCATGAACCAGGATTCCAGTCTCTATTTGGATACACGCAATCTGCGGGCGTGGGCAGCACATTCCCTGGAGAACAAAACGGTCTTGAATACATTTGGCTATACGGGCAGTCTCGGCGTGGCAGCTCTGGCCGGCGGCGCAAAACAAGTATTTCAACTGGACCGCAATCCGGCATTCTTAGCTGTGGCGAAACGCTCTTATGCATTGAATAGTCTGGCGATCGACGAGTCGAATTTCCTGGCAGCCGATTTTTGGTCTGAGATCAGCCGTTTGAAGAAGTCTGGTCGACGCTTCGATTGTATCTTCGTGGATCCTCCATTTTTTGCCGTCAGCTCACGGGGAGTGGTGGACCAGGTCCAGCATGCGGTCCGCCTCATCAATAAGGTCCGACCCTTAGTCAATGACGCCGGATTCTTGATTGTGATCAATAATGCTCTGTTTGTAAGCGGCTCAGATTTTTTTGCCACACTCCAGGGCCTTTGCCGGGATAGCTACCTGAAGATCCTCGAATTGATCCCGGTCCCGGAGGATATTACCGGGACCGCTGAAACACGGATCAATCCGCCCATTACCGACCCCTCTCCGTTCAATCATGCTACCAAAATAGCGATCCTGGGAGTTCAGCGCAAAAGGACGTGAAGCTGCCCGACCGATGAACTCGTTTCTGGCGCGTCCAGGGCTACGCGGCGCCAAGGCCTCGATCATTCCTGGCCCGAGTTTGCGAACAACTGTCTGCTGGAGCAGAGGCACCGAGTAGGTTCTTGGCCCCTGCCACGGCCTCCACTTGACGATGAGTGTGAATGAGTTGATAATCAACCGACTGCGATAACGGAATCCATGATCGATGCCAAGGGTGAACGTTGGTGAGCGGAATAGATGACCGGGAGATCAGAGATATTGTGCATCGGGTGTTCGACAAGTTCTTCGATGCCGCCAAGCACCCCACACCCGCACCCTCAAAGGCAATCGCATCCGATACAGGCGCAGGCGCACAACCGAAAAGCGAGGCCCCGCACGTGGTGGCCATCGGTTCTGATCATGGTGGCTTTGAGCTAAAGGAATACCTGAAAGGGGATCTCAAAGCGGAGGGCTATGAGATCCAGGATGTCGGCACTCACAGCAAAGACTCGGTGGATTATCCTGACTTTGCCGAGGAAGTGGCCAGGCTGGTCGGTACCGGCAAAGCGTGGCGCGGCATCATGATCGACGGCGCTGGCATCGGCAGCTGCATTGTGGCAAACAAGGTTCCCAATGTGCGGGCAGGTATGGCCTATGATCTTTCATCGGCAGTCAACAGCCGTGAACATAACGACACGAATGTCCTGACCCTGGGTGCGGGGCTGATTGGCACGAGCCTTGCCAGGCAGATTACGCACACCTGGCTGACAACGGCCTTTGGCGGCGGCAGGCATTCCGGACGGGTGGAAAAAATCAAACAGATCGAAAAGCAGTACTTGAAATAGAAGGCGTGCAAATGGATATCGACCGAAAGACCATCGAGGAATTAGTCGAGATCATTACGCATGAAGTCCTGGCGGCCGTCGCGGAACAACAGGAGCAGGAAAAAACTCCGGAAGGCTGGCAGTGCAATTTCAGCTGCGCCGACGCATTATGCGTCCGGACCTGCACCGATCGCACCGGGAATGTAGTGAGAGCGGGCGCTGAGCGCTTGTCCTCGACCATCGGTGTCATCCCGCAGGACCTCAACCTTGCCCCAATGATCGACCATACGCTGCTGAAGCCCGATGCCACGCAGGAGCAGATTGCCCAACTTTGTTTTGAGGCACGCAAATACGGATTTGCATCGGTCTGTGTGAACCCCACCTGGGTGGAGCTGTGTGCGAGCCTGCTCAAGGGCTCTCCGGTCAAGGTTTGTACCGTCATCGGTTTCCCGCTCGGGGCCACCGCCTCGGAAGTAAAGTCGTTTGAGACGGCGAACGCGATCGAACACGGTGCGACGGAGATCGATATGGTGATCAATATCGGCGCGCTCAAAGCCCGCGACCTGGAATTGGTTGCCCGGGATATCCGCGGTGTGGTCACCACCGCCCACAAACGCGGTGCGCTCGTGAAGGTGATCATTGAGGCGATTCTCCTGACGGACGAAGAGAAGACGATCGCCAGCCTGCTTTCCAAGGAAGCGGGAGCAGATTTCGTGAAAACCTCGACTGGCTTTGCAAGCGGTGGAGCCACCGTGCATGATGTAGCCTTGATGCGCCGAGCCGTCGGTCCGGATATGGGCATCAAAGCTGCAGGCGGCGTTCATAGTTATGAAGATGCTGAGAACATGATCCGGGCCGGTGCCACCCGCATTGGCGCAAGCGCGGGCGTCAAGATCCTCCATCCCGCGGCGGATGGCTCCGCCCCTGCGGTCGTTTCCGCAGCATCCGGGAAAAGTTATTAGATCTGGAGAAGCTATATGCTGATCGCAAAGGTGATAGGGACAACGGTCTCCACAATCAAAGATGAGAAGCTGGCCTCTCGAAAGCTGCTCATCCTGCGCCCCTCCGATGAAACCGGAAAGGAATCCGGCAAGCCGTACGTTGCAGTGGATACGGTGGACGCGGGAATCGGCGACCTGGTCCTGACCTGTTCGGGTTCGTCCGCGCGGCAAACCAGCCTTACCAAGGATTCACCTGTCGATGCGGTCATTATGGCCATCATCGATTCCCTGGAAGTCGATGGGAAAGTAGTCTACGTCCAGTCCTGAGACAGCTATGCCAAAAGAGTTTTACACTGAACGGGACATCGAAGAATTATTCAAGCAAGGCGTGCGATCGCTGCGCGTTTCTGAACATGTGGCCCTCACAGAATTGGCATATGAGAGAGCCCACCGTCTTGGTCTGCGCCTGGAGCAGGAATCCTCTGATACCCCTCCCAGCGCGCCGGTGCGCCCATACCTGGCTGAGCTCTCAGGCCGGCCCGCAGGAACGCCCGCGTCTCGATCCCCGATGGCCGGCGCTTCCGAGGATTTACACTCTCGGATCCGAAAAGCGGTGAGCGCGCGATTGGGTAATCGGATCGACACGAAGCTTTTGGATGCTATTATTCACCGCGTACTTTCCAGCACGGGATTGAAATAGCGCTATGCTATTCGGTAGGGTTCGAGGCACGGCCGTGTGCACATTGAAATATGAGGGCACTCAGGGATTGAAGCTGCTCGTCGTCCAGCCGCTCAATAAAAAAATGGAACCGGTTGGCGGTTTGCAAGTCGCGGCCGATGTGGTCGATGCCGGGATCGGCGATCTGTGCGTGCTGGTCCGCTCGCGCGAAGCCTCGCTGGCACTTCCGCAGGTCAAATTTGTTCCGATCGACCTGGCTACCATCGGGATCGTCGATGAATTGGAGGTCCGCCCGGATGGAGAATTCGATTTCACCATGCGCCGCGGCTGGCAGAAATTTACTTAAAGGCACAAATTGATCCTCGGAAAAGTTGTCGGGACCGTGGTGACCACGATCAGCCATCGGGATTACAAGAACCGACGGTTGTTGGTCGTACAGCCTCTGGGACTGGACGGAGAGGCTCCAGACGAGGATTTCATCGCGCTGGATAATACCCAGGCGGGAATTGGCGACACGGTTTTGGTAAACCGGGAAGGCAACGGCGCCCGGCAGGCCCTCAAAAATCCGGAGGCCTGCGTTATTTCTGTCATCGTGGGAATCGTCGACTCGACCTACCTCGAATATTGACCGGGGCCGCCTCCCCTGTATACATTTGCAGGTCATCGCTCCACCCAAACCATCACAACCCCTCCCCAACCCCACAGAACACCTGGGCAGGTGTTTCCCCTCTCCAAATCCACTGCGCAAATCTGAGCAAAATTTTCGGCGGGCCCCCGGCCGGCAGGTAGAACCGCGCCGTGGAAAGGTTGACTTAACGCCTCAATGATATGAAAATGCTCTCTAAACTAATTCTTCATTGGAGGTGAGAGTGAACGCGACTTTGAAACTTGGAGACCATTACATCTGTGATCTCTCCAACTGCGATCGGGAGCTGCTGCTGGACGCCGACCAGGTCTATATGCTATTTGGACAGGCCGTTCGAAACAGTGGTCTCACGGTTGCCGATGAGGGCTTTTACAAGTTCAGCCCGCATGGCTTTACTTGCTTTTTGCTTCTCGCAGAGTCGCATGCCAGCCTGCATGCATGGCCCGAATATGGCTACTGTGCGATCGACTTGTTCAGCTGCAATCTTGGCAAAGATCTGGGGCCCCTCATCCAGACCATCAAAACCATGCTGGGCGCCGAAAGTATCGTTCTGCGGACCCTCGATCGGGAGGCAGATGTCGAATCGAAATTATCTGCAGCGGCGTAGGATTTGCCATGGGCACATGGTTTACTGAGGAACTGCACCCTTACTACCGTAAGGGCCTTCACGTGAAACGTATCCTGGCCGATCGACGCTCCAAATATCAACATATCCAGGTCCTCGAGACCGAATTTTTTGGCAATGTCCTGATTCTGGACGACATCATCCAATTGACCGAGCGCGACAACCCCGGTTACCATGAGATGATCGTCCATATACCTATGCTCGCGATCCAAGATCCAAAGCGGGTGCTGATCATCGGAGGCGGCGACGGAGGCTCCCTGCAGCAGGTTCTCCGTTATCCGTCCGTGAAGGAGGCGGTGGTCTGTGAACTTGACCAGGATGTTGTCGACTTGTCACGCCAATTTTTCGCTTCTTTTGGGGATCCCTGGAAGGATCCGCGCACCACGCTGCTTGTACGCGATGCGTTTGGGTTTCTCGAAGAAAACCCCGGCCGGTTCGACGTGATTATCTCAGACACCACCGATCCGATCGGCATGGCGGAACGCTTATTCTCCGCCAGGTTCTACAGCCTGATGGTCGATGCCCTTACCCCGGGTGGGGCCGCAACAACGCAATGTGAGCAACCTTTTTTTGACACCCATCTGATCAAAGAAATCTACACATTTGCGTGCAGCCTGTCCAAATGCCCGGCCTATTATTATGCGCAGATCCCCAGCTATCCCGGCGGTGGGATCGGGTTCATGTACGTCTCGGATACTCCATGGGAGCAGGGTCTGAAAACAACCTATCCACCGGGGACGAATCAGTATCTCAATCCCGATATTCACAAGGCGGCGTTTGCTCTGCCCGAGTTCTTTCGAAAGGACATTTATCTCGATAAATAAGAAGACACCCGAGATTATTTCGGGTGTCTTCGCGGTCAGGGCCTTGATGGCCTAGGGAACTGGTACTTTTGCCACTACCTGCTCTTGATAAAAATTCGGATTGGTGCCGTCGTTGAAGGTACTAACCGAGGTCGTATATTCGTACCCTCCATTGGCCGTGTTGCCAAAGTAATCACCGATGAATGTTAGCGTGCCCGTGGGAGAGGACACATGGGGCGCATTTAACTGGGCGTCCCAGGTGTGATCCGAAAGCCGGATGTTATGCCCAAGCGGCTGCAACGAGGGTGAATAAAATTGGATTGCGGTATTCACACAATAGTTCGCGCGGCCCCATGGGATTCCCGGGGAGGCAGTCGTGCCCGGGTCCAGTGCGATTCCGGATCCCGCCGCCTCGCTCGATCCCTGGAGCGGACACCCCAGGCGCCGATCGTAGAATGCGACGCTCACCGTGCCGTTTGAAGCGACATTAAGATTCGGTTGAAGTTCATCGACTGGACTGACGTTGTCATTGACGAGGATCGGGGATGTCCAGGTTTGGCCCTGATCGTAGGATGCGCTCAGATACAGGTTCGAAACGCCCAGGGAACCATCCTCCCAGCTCACATATAACGGGTAATTTCCACTCACGAGTCTATTCCCGACCGCAAAGGTATTTACGATACCCTCGCGGAAGGTAGTATTGAGATACGTGGGGGCAGCGATGTTGCTCATCACAGGCAATGGCGCCTGCCACGTCACGCCGCCATCGTGCGAAGCGATCACATAGACGGCAGCGTTGCTAAAGCCCTGTTGAGCGGGATTGCTCGTGACAGTCGTCCAGACGGAACCATCCGGGGCGACATGGGGAAGCAGGTAGCTATCCCACGGGTGACCGTTGATGGTCGGGAGAATTTGGGGGGCGGACCAATCAGTATGTTCCCCGGTGGGCAGCGCATCTGCGTACGAAATGAAGACTGCGCTGGGATTGAACACAAATACCGTCCACATTGCATAGACCCGATTGAAATGAGGGCTGGCAGGGTTGGTATCGATCGTGATCCATTGCTTATCCGGATCGTCGGTTTTGGCGTTCGGCGCCGTCATCAGGTAGTCGAGCTGTCCGTTGTGAGTCGTCTTCCAATCGTTCGGGCCGGTGGCGCCTGCCGGCCGGACGGCCACCGCCACTGCCTCCGGGGGTACAGTCGGATTGATTGTAAATTTGTTCCCATTAGCAAACTTGTGGGCACCGCTGCTTTCATACGTAAATTGGTATGGGAGGACGAGTGAGTAGAAATTTCCGAAGCCATCAAAGGCTCCAACCGGATCGGTATTATCCGTCCAGCCTTCGTAACCGGGGACATGACCTTGAACGGGCCAGGTTTTCCCACCGTCAAAGGATTCGTAGAATCCTAATATGTGGTTATATCCCTCGGCGCTGACGAACCATTTGCTTTGCCCGATCAGATGCTTGGAGTTCGTCGGATCCACGCGGATATCCGATTCGCTGTGGTCCTTGACGAGTTGGGCCGGATTATTGACGTTCTGTGTAGCATAGGGACCCGGGTTTTCACCGGTTGAAGCGGCACCGTTACAAGCTGATTCACCGGTATACCCGTCGATAGGCCCCAGACTCGTGCCAAATAGAACTTCAGGGGAATAGCAGCTCACCTGCTGGGTGGTCGGTACAACCGTCGTTACATGCTTGAAGGCAAAACTTGCCGCAAACGCTGCATCGCTCTGGGTGCCCTGAGGGAGCGGAGCAGAGGCAGCCGCCGGAGTGGCGGTCATGCCGAAAGCGACCACCACCAGTACAAGCAAAGCATGTAAAACACGTGTGTTGGAGCGCGAGAACATGAATTTCTCTCCTTTCCTAAACCTGTGCCTTACGTACCCTTCAAACGAAATTGCATGAACATTCTAATTCCATATGCCAGGCAGCACATGAATCTGAAATTAGCATTTGATCAATTCCTGGATTCTAGGCTGGAATCACGTCTTTGAGTACCCGTTTGGGATTGGACTATAATGATCAACCAATTCCCGAAGGAAAAGAAATGAAACTGATGACAGTAGTCAAGAACGGCAAGAAAACGGCATTTCCGATAGCCTCCAAGCGGCCGCACGAACTCATCCAGCACGGCCAAACTCGTATCGACAATTATTACTGGATGCGCAACCGGAACGATCCGGAGGTGATTGATTACCTACACGCACAAAACGCCTATTTGGAAGAAGTCCTGGGCGCCTCCGCCGTTCTCCGAAATACGCTTTACGAGGAAATGAAGGCACGCATCCTCGAGGATGATTCCAGTGTCCCTGAGCAGCGGGGCGGGTATTTTTATTACACCCGGACCGCGGCTGGAAAACAATATCCCATCTATTGCCGCAAGGCTGGCTCGCTCGAGGCCCCTGAGGAGATCCTGCTCGACCACAACCTTTTGGCGGACGGCAAATCGTTCTGCCGCATCGGCACCTTTACCGTCAGCCCGGACGGCCGTAAACTGGCGTATTCGGTGGACCCGGATGGCTCAGAGGTCTGCCAACTTTACATCAAGGATCTCACGACAGGATCTTTCTATCCGGAAACCATACCGAATACCTACGGCGATGTTTATGATCATACTGACACGGAATGGGCAAATGACAGCCGGTCTTTCTTCTATATAACGTTGGATGATGCCAAGCGGCCCGATAAGCTGTACCAGCACATTCTGAATTCCGATCCCCGGCAGGATCGCCTCGTTTTCCACGAAGAAGATGAGACCTTCTCCATTTTTGTGAACAAGACTCGCGACGATGCCTACATCATGACATCGCACTACAGCACCACCACAACGGAAGTGCGCTTCCTCTCTGCAGATCATCCAGAGGAAGAACTGCGCGTCGTGCAGCCCCGCCAAACGGGGCTGGAATATTCCTGTGCCCACCACAAGGGCATTTTTTATATCGTGACGAATGATGGCGCCCAGAATTTCCGGCTGGTATCCGCGCCGGCCCAAAGACCCGGACGCGAAAATTGGAAGGAGGTTGTGCCTCACCGCCCGGATGTCCTGCTGGAAGGAGTGGATACATTCGACAAATATCTGGTCCTCACCGAACGCACGGGTGGGCTGAAACAGATCCAGATCAGCGCTTTCGATGGCAACAGTAACGTCCGCTATGTGGAATTTCCTGATTCCACGTACGATGTTAGCCTGGGAAACAATCCTTCACCCGAGACTGAGCTGCTCCGCTTCAGCTATTCTTCCCTCATCACGCCCACCTCGATCGTGGATTACCATATGAATACCGGCGTTTGGGAACTCAAGAAGCAGGACCGGATCCCGAGCGGATACGATCGATCCCTTTATGTTTCCGAACGGATTTACGCAGCTTCTCGGGATGGTACCCAGGTGCCGATCTCGATCGTCTACAGGAGGGGCCTGATCCGGGATGGAGGCAATCCGGCCCTGCTGTACGGTTACGGCTCCTATGGTTCCGTTCGGGATGCATCTTTTAACTCAAACCGATTTAGCCTGATTGATCGAGGTTTTGTCTATGGGATCGCCCACATCCGTGGTGGCTCCGATCTCGGCCGGGCCTGGTATGAAGATGGAAAGCTTCTCAAAAAGAAAAATACGTTCGATGATTTCATCGCCTGCGCGGAGCATCTCGTCAGCACTGGGTTCACCTCCAGTCAAAAGCTTGCGATCATCGGGGGCTCGGCGGGCGGATTGCTGGTCAGTGTCTGTCTGACCATGAAACCCGAACTGTTCAAGGCGGTCATCGCCCAGGTTCCTTTCGTGGACGTAGTCACGACCATGAACGATCCATCGATTCCTCTGACCACGCTGGAATATGATCAGTGGGGCAACCCCCAAGAGAAAGACTATTATGAGTACATGTTATCGTACTCCCCCTATGACAACATCCATGCCCGGCCCTACCCAAACCTGCTGCTCACTACGGGCCTGAATGATCCGCGCGTCGCGTACTGGGAGCCAGCGAAATTCGCTGCCAAATTGCGGGAGCTCAAGACAGATGCGAACCTCCTGCTCTTAAAAACGGATTATGATTCAGGCCATGCTGGAGCCAGCGGGCGTTACGATTATCTCCGGGATATTGCGCTCGAGTACGCATTCCTGCTCCAGTGTGTAGGCACGACCTAACTGTGCCCCTTCGATCATGGCAGCCTGGGAGATGGCCGTCACGCAAACCACCCGCCGCAGCAGAATAAACAAGGAGGATCAAAATGTTTCGATATTTGATCGAGTCACCGCACAAACCTGAAGATTGTGACAAGGTCGTGCAGGAGTTCCACGCCGCTGGATATTTACATCAGTTTGAATGGGGCTGCCATGATGGTGTGCACACGGGTTGGGCAATCCTGGAAACAGACAGCCTTGAGCACGCGAAGCAGATCGTTCCCTGGATGGTTCGGGATCAGGCGCGGATCGTGAAGCTGGAAAGATTTGAAGTAGTGGAACCGGAGCATCCGAAGCAGAAGAAATAAACGGTCACAAGAAAACCAGCCAACGGCGGAAAGCAAAGACCGAGCGCATCGGCTCCGTCCTTGCTTTTTTTGTTTTTTTTAAGGATCAGGCTGGCTGGGCCGCTTTCTGAATAATCTCCTCAAGCATCTTCGTCGTGATGGATTTTGGGCGTTCGATCGGCCAACCGAGGGCGCGCGCCCAAACATAGTTGGCGGTAACTCCCAGGGCGCGGCCGACTCCGAATAGGACCGTGTAGAAATCAAATTCCCGTACCCCATAGTAATACTGTAGAGGCCCGCTGATCGCATCCACGTTGGGAGCCGGATTTTTGGCCTTACCCTGCTCCTTCAGGACCTGCGGGACAACTTCATAGACCAAATCTGCCAGGCGAACCAACTCATCGTCCGGGAAACGCTTCTTGGCAAATTCCATCTGGGCGGTAAAACGTGGATCGGGAACGCGCAAAACAGCATGTCCATAGCCCGGGATGACTTTTCCGCTGTCGAGCAGCTCGTGGGCAATCTTCCGCAGGTCGTCTCGGGTTGGTACGCCCCCGAATTGATTCCGAACCTCGATCACCCAGGCAAGAAACTCCTGGCTGGCCAGGCCATGTAACGGCCCTGCCAAACCGTTCAAGGCTGCCGAGAAGGACAGGAACGGATCCGATAGAGCGGATCCGACCAGATGCATGGTGTGAGCAGAGACATTGCCCGATTCATGGTCGCTATGCAAGATCAGGTACAGGCGGGTCAACTCCGCGTAACCCTTCTTATCTGCGACACCCATCATGCGCGAAAAATTCGCACCGTAGTCAAGCTTTGGATTATGTTTGGGTTTCCGATAGGTCCCGGAGGCTTTCAGGTGATAAATATACGAGGCGATCAGGGGCAATTTTGCAGTGAGATCCAGACTGTCTTCCAGAGCGGATTCCCAGTAGACATCCTTCTTCATGCCGGCCTGGTATTTTTTGGCAAAGCTCGAACCATTCTGCAGAGCTAGAACCGCCTGCGAGAACAAGGTCATGGGATGAGTCTCCCTGGGCATCGCCTTCAACGCCTTATAGACATAGTCCGGGACCGTGGCCCGCTTCGCCCAATCGGCCTCGACCTCAAGCGCCTGCTCCCGGGTGGGGACTTCGCCCACCATCAACAAATAATAAAAGCCGCCAACCAGCGGCATTTTCATTGCACGGCCTCTCGGCAGAGCCTTCAATACCTCCGGAATGGACATGCCGCGGAAGCGGATGCCCTCTGCAGAATCCACAAAGGAAATATCCGTCAAAAGAGCTTTGACATCCCGCATGCCGCCAACGATCTGTCCGGCTGTGACATGATCGACAACAAAATCGGCGTGATCTTTGGCCAGCACCCGCATACGCTCCCGCCACTGCGGGAGCAGGCTCGAAATTTTATCGTGAATGATCATCATTTCCTCCGGGGAACATATGGGCAGGCTGCGGCCCGTCCATCGAAAAATTACATCTTCACCAAGTTCATCAGCGCTTCATGGGTTTCTTTGACCACCGCAGCCGAGCGATCCAGGGCAGCCTGTTCATCCCTGTCCAGCCGGTACTCAATGATCTTCTCCATGCCTTTGCGGCCGATCATCACCGGTACGCCGAAGAACATATCCGTCAGGCCATACTCTCCCTGCACATACGCTGAGCACGGAACGATCAGGTGCTTGTCCTTCAGAATCGCTTCCGTCATCTGAGCACAGGCCGCCCCGGGAGCATAGTAGGCCGAGCCCGCTTTGAGCAAGTTCACGATCTCACCGCCGCCTTTGCGCGTGCGGTTGATGATCGCCTCCAGTTTCGCAGGAGGCAAATATTCGTTCAAGGGTACGCCGGCGATATTGGAATGGCGCGGGAGGGGAACCATCTCATCCCCGTGGCCGCCCAGAACATAGCAGTGAATATTTTCTACACTCACCCCGGTCTCCAGCGCCACGAATGCGCGCATGCGCGCCGAGTCCAGTATGCCCGCCTGACCGATCACGCGCTCCCGCGGCAGCTTGTTCAACTTCATGGTCAGGTAGGCCATGGTATCGAGCGGATTGGTCAGGACGATATAGATCGCGTCGGGTGAATACTTGAAAGTTTCCGTGGCGGCCTTGCCGACGATCTCGGCATTTGCCGTAAGGAGATCATCGCGGCTCATACCGGGCTTGCGAGGCAAGCCGGCCGTGATGATAATGATATCGGATCCCCCGGTCGAGGCATAATCATTGGAACCCACGATGCGGACATCCTTGTTGATGATCGGCATGGCTTCCTGAAGATCCAGGCCTTTTCCCTGCGG
>WNFI01055032.1_pt1 | contig 12526 bp, 11 predicted proteins | sample 5400471 | NCBI WGS metagenome assembly WNFI01 (sample SAMN13153348, study PRJNA577476) | soil metagenome | isolation source: 100 cm saprolite on Douglas fir-dominated hillslope | place: USA:California | collected 2013-09-17 | reverse complement strand
GGGCAGGATGCGATCGTGTTGCAGCGCGCTCAGCTATCAAGCAACACGGCTCCGGAGTTTCTTTCAGCCACTATGCTGCCCGGGCGGGGAATGAACGTGCTGCAGATTACCGCGTACCTTCCGCAGAAAGGGGAGGTGCAGCTTCTGGCCTCGCCGCCTCTTGGTGAGGCAGCACGATTGCTCGATGGAAGTGGGATGGACTCGGCGGGGGGCGGAAGCCTGACGATGGGAGCAGCATTCGAGGCCCCCTGGGCGAACCGAATCTCCGGAGTAGCCTCTCCCGAGGGAATGACTGCGACGATGACGTGGCGGGGGCGGATTCTTAACCTGCCAGCGGCGTTGAGGGAGCACGGCGGCGGTGCGATGGCCACAGGGGGCCTGCTGCTGAAGCGAGGCGCGGATGAAGTAGGAACAAATGTCATGCCGGATGGCGGAGAGGGGCAGGCGACCTTCAACGCGGGAGACTTTGACGGACACTGGATATCGCAGACGGAGATTACGACATCGGTGCAGTTGAGCAGCCGGGCGATGGAGATAAAAGTTGTGGCTCGCAATACAGGGGACACGCCAGAACCGATGGGAATCGGCTGGCATCCCAGGTTTGCCATTCTGAGTGGGAATCGCGGGCGGGCGACATTGCGGCTGCCGAACGCGATGCGGGCGGAGGTTCGGGATCGTCGCAGTGGACTGCCGAGCGGAAAGCTGCTGCCGGTCACAGGTACGGAGTATGACTTTACCGGGAGAGCTGGGGCACAGCTGGGCGGCTTGAGTCTGGACGACAGCTTTGTTCATCTGCGGCCGGCCCTGCTGGATAGCGGGCCGATCGCCGAGCTACGCGATCCGGAGAGCAACTATGGTCTGCGGATCACCGCGATCTCTTCGACGATCAAGGCGATGCGCGTCTACGCTCCGGCCGACTCGAATTTCGTCTCGATTGAGCCTCAATTCAACTATGACGATCCGTTTGGACACGAGTGGGCCAAGGAGGAAGACACGGGAATGGTGGTCCTGCAGCCCGGACAGTCTGTGCAATGGATGGTACGGCTGGAGATATTTTCGCTGACATCGGATCGATCGCAGCGGTTCTAGATTTTGTGGGCCTATCGAATGACCCCGGAGAGGTGTGGCTGCAGGTTTGGCCCGCCACATCGAAGACTCGTACAGTAGTAGAGAGGCGTAAACCGGGCGGCCAGCTCATGAGCGAGCGATGCGGCATATACAGACGACCCTGGAAGGCATGGCTTTGACCCCGACTGAGATGACAGAGACAAACGAAACTGCTGAGCAGCAGTCCGAAGTAGCGCACACGCATGATCACGAACACGACCATGAGCACGAGCATCAGCATGCTCCTTCGCTGAACCCTGAGCTGACGCGCGAGATTGAAGTGGAAGTCCCAGCAGACGAGGTCACGACGAGCTTCAAGACCGTCGTGAAGCGCTACCAGAAGCTGGCTCGGATTCCCGGATTCCGCGCAGGCAAGGTGCCGGAGTCGCTGATCCGCTCGAAGTTCGCGAAAGAGGTGCGGCAGGAGGTTCTGGAGAGCCTGGTGTCTGAGCGTTTCCGCAATGCCATCAACGAGCAGAAGCTGCGCCCTGTCTCCGAGCCCCAACTGCTGGACATGCAGCTGTTCGACGGGCAGCCCCTGAAGTTCAAGGCTGCGTTCGAGGTTGCGCCGGAGTTCGACATCGCGGGCTACGACAGCGTTCGCGTGGCGAAGCCTGATGCAGCGCTCACGGACGACGAGTTCGATGACGAGCTGAACAGGGTGCTGGATGGCCACGCGACGGTAGAGCCCGTAGAGGAAGATCGCACGCTGGTGGATGGCGACTGGGCAGAGATCCAGTTCCGCGGCGAGGTGCAGGACCTGGCGCAGACGGTGACGGAGGATGGCGTCTCCAACGCGTCCAGCCGCGAGCCGATTACGGGTGAGGATGTTCTGGTCGAGGTGGGCGGAAAGAATACGCTGGCTGCGTTCAATGAGGCCCTGCGTGGATCGAAGGTTGGTCAGGAGTTGAAGTTCGAGGTGGTCTATCCTGCAGGCTTTGGCGAGCAGCGGCTCGCAGGACAGACCGTCAGCTACGACGTGACGGTGAAGAGCATCAAGCGCAAGACGTACACGGAGCGCGATGCCGAGTTTGCGAAGCAGCTAGGCAACTATGAGAGCTGGGATGAGTTCGAGACGAAGTTGCGGGAACACTCGGCGGACCGCAAGAAGAATGCGCTCGAGAGCCAGGCGAAGGACAAGATGCTCGAAGAGCTGATCGCGAAGTATCAGTTCCCTGTTCCCGAGTCGTTCGTGCAGCAGCAGGTGGACACACGGCTGGACCGGGGGCTTCGCGCCCTCGCGCAGCAGGGCATGAAGCCCGAGGATATGCGCAAGCTGGACTTCGGCCGTCTGCGTGCCGCACAGCGCGACCAGGCAGTGAACGAGGTAAAGGCCTCGATGATTCTGGACCGCATCTCCGAGGCCGAAGGCGTCGTGGTGAGCGACGAGGACCTGGATCGCGAGCTTCTGATGCTCTCGATCCAGGCGCGCGAGCCGCTGGATGGTCTGCGTGAGAGACTGACGAAGGACGGCGGGTTGGATCGGATTCGCGAGCAGATGCGGCGCGAGAAGACGGGAAGCGTGCTCTACGAGAAGCTGTCGGCGTAGATCGATTTTGTCTGATTGCTAACGGATAAGAGAAAGAGAGTGTTATGGGACTAGTACCGATGGTGATCGAGCAGACGAGCCGGGGCGAACGCGCCTACGACATCTATAGCCGTCTGCTGCGGGACAACATCATTTTTCTGGGAACACCGATCGACGACAACATCGCGAATGTGATCATTGCGCAGATGCTGTTCCTCAGCGGCGAGGACCCGGAGAAGGACATCCAGCTCTACATCAACTCGCCGGGCGGCTCGATTACGGCCGGCCTCGCGATCTACGACACGATGCAGTACATCAAGAACGATGTCGTGACGTTCTGCATCGGACAGGCTGCGAGCATGGGCGCCTTCCTGCTGATGGCGGGCAAGAGGGGCAAGCGGTTTGCCCTGCCGAACTCGCGCATCCTCATCCATCAGCCGTCGATGGGCGGGCTCAGCGGACAGGCGACCGACATCGACATCCATGCGAGAGAGATTCTGCGGATCCGCGAGATCACCAACAAGCTGATGAGCGCAAGCACGGGCCAGACGCTGGAACGGATCGAACGGGACGTTGAACGCGACTTCATCATGACGGCGGCACAGTCCAAGGAGTACGGGATCATCGACGACATCATCGACCGGCCCCGGACCTAGTAGCAATTGGACTACCACATCAGGAGCCCGGGCTGTTGGTCCGGGCTTCCGGCGTTATGACCAATTTGGGGTATAGGCACAGGCACCTGGTTCCCGGTTTACAAGGTGAAACAGGTGTAAACTTCTACTACGCCTTTTTTTGCGGTCTTTCTCAGGAGTTGTCGGAATCTATGAAAACGTCACGAAGCTCAGACGAATCTCTTCGTTGCTCGTTCTGCCATAAGTCGCAGGATGCCGTTGCCAAGCTTATCTCCTCGCCTTCGGACTACCCGCGGGCGTACATCTGCGATGAGTGCGTGGCGGTTTGCAACTCGATCCTCGAGGACGATCGCTCGGAGGCCCAGCCTGGAGCAGCCCCGGCCCACCTGCCTAAGCCGCAGGAGGTAAAGGCTGTTCTGGATGAGTACGTGAACGGGCAGGACCAGACCAAGAAGGAGCTCGCCGTGGCGGTCTACAACCACTACAAGCGCATCCAGATGAACAAGACGCGCGGTAATGATGTGGAGCTCGCGAAGTCGAATATTCTGCTGGTGGGACCGACGGGATCAGGCAAGACATTGCTTGCTCACACGCTGGCGAAGATGCTGGACGTTCCGTTCGCAATCGTCGATGCCACAACGCTGACCGAAGCCGGCTATGTCGGCGAGGACGTCGAGAACATCATCCTGAAGCTGCTGCAGGCCGCCGACGGCGATGTGACGCGGGCTCAAAGCGGAATCATCTACATCGACGAGATCGACAAGATTGGGCGCAAGGACGAGAATCCTTCGATTACGCGCGATGTTTCGGGCGAGGGTGTGCAACAGGCGTTGCTGAAGATTCTTGAAGGCACTGTGGCCAATGTTCCGCCACAGGGCGGACGCAAGCATCCGCACCAGGAGTTTACAGCGGTGGATACGACCAACATCCTCTTCATCTGCGGTGGGGCGTTCGTTGGCCTCGAGAAGGTGATCGGGCGGCGCGTTGGAAAGAAGGCGCTTGGCTTCCGCGCGATTGCCGATCCGGATGCGAAGGATGGAGACGTAACTCCGATCCGCGCGCAACGTGACTCTGAGCTGCTGCGACAGGCGGAGCCGCAGGATCTGCTGAAGTATGGCCTGATTCCGGAGTTCGTCGGACGGCTGCCCGTGATGGGCATTCTGGACGAGCTGGACGAGGCGGCCCTGATCGAGATCCTGACGAAGCCGAGGAACGCAATCCTCAAGCAATATGCGAAGTTGTTTGACTTTGAAGGCGTGAAGGTTACCTTCTCCGATGAAGCTGCCAGGGCCATTGCCCGCGAAGCCCTGATGCGCAAGGTAGGTGCCCGCGGCCTTCGGATGATCATCGAAGAGCTGATGCTGGACCTGATGTATCACGTCCCGGGCAACAAGAAAGTAAAGGACATCGTGATCACGGAGGCGATGGTCAAGAATCGCGACCTGACGCTTCCTATGTTGCTGGAAAAGGCGGGCTAAGCGGCAGGTGCGCGGGATGGCGCGCACCTAGCTTCTCTGAGGGAGGCCCCAGCGGTTGCAGCAAGGGTGGAAGACTGCTGCTAAGTTGTGTGGCCGGCAAATGTTGGCACTATTATTGCTTGACACTTTTAGATGGCCCCCAGCACGGCAAGAGGAATTACAATCACGTGAAGCCGCAAACGCCGGGTTGCATCGTTACCGCCGTTTAAACGTCTAATTGGGGAGAGCGATGACAAACCAACCAAAAGAAACGCTGAGCGGCGACGTTCGCAAGCTACCGATGATGCCCATCCGTGACATGGTCATCTTTCCACACATGATGACCCCGTTTGTCGTGGGGCGGGAGTCCAGCGTGCGGGCCCTTGAGGAGGCGCTCTCGGGCGACCGCAAGATCTTCCTGGCGACGCAGCACGACGCCTCCATCGATGAGCCCAACGCCGACGACATCTACGAGACGGGCACGATCGGCAACATCGTGCAAAGCGTCAAGATGCCCGACGGCAACATCAAGGTTCTGGTCGAGGGTGTGGAGCGGGCACGGGCTACAGAGGTGAACGACGTCGACGGCTTCTTCGTCGCGACGGTACGCACCGGCCAGACGCATCTGGAACTGACTCCCTCGGTGGAACAGTTGATGCAGCGGGTCCACTCGTTGTTCGAGCAGTATGTGAAGCTACAGCAGTCCCTGAACTACGAGACGATGGCGGCCAGCGTCCGCGCCGATGAGCCGGCGAAGCTGGCAGATACAATCGCCGCAAACCTGCAGCTCTCCATCGAAGAGAAGCAGCAGCTCCTGGAGGTCTTCGATCCCGAGACCCGGCTGTCCAAGATCGCCGACGTTCTGGATGTGGCGATTGAAAAGCTGAATATGGACCGGACCATCCAGTCTCGCGTGAAGCGGCAGATGGAGAAGGCGCAGAAGGAGTACTACCTCAACGAGAAGATCAAGGCCATCCAGAAGGAGCTTGGCCGCGGCGAGAAGTCCGAGTTCGACGAGCTGAAGAAGAAGATTGAAGCGGCGGGGATGCCGAAGGATGTGCTCGACAAGTCGCTGCAGGAGCTGAAGAAGCTCGAGGCGATGCCGCCCATGTCGGCCGAATCGACTGTGTCGCGCAACTATCTCGACTGGCTGCTGGCGGTGCCCTGGAAGAAGCGGTCGAAGGAGATTCGCTCGATCGACCACGCTGAACAGATCCTGAACGAAGACCACTACGGCCTCGAAAAGATCAAGGAACGCATTCTTGAGTTTCTTGCGGTACGGCAGCTGGTAAAAAATCCAAAGGGTTCGATCCTGTGCTTCGTCGGGCCTCCGGGCGTAGGTAAGACTTCGCTTGGCATGTCCATCGCCAAGGCTACGGGACGCAAATTCGTCCGGATGTCGCTTGGCGGCGTGCGCGACGAGGCGGAGATTCGCGGGCATCGGCGCACGTACATTGGCGCGCTGCCGGGGCAGATCATCCAGTCGATGAAGAAGGCTGGGACGAAGAATCCGGTGTTCATGCTGGATGAGATCGACAAGATGGCTTCGGACTTCCGTGGCGACCCAGCCAGTGCCCTGCTGGAGGTTCTCGATCCGGAGCAGAATACGTCGTTCCAGGACCACTACCTCGATGTGGAGTACGACCTGTCGCAGGTGCTCTTCGTGGCGACGGCCAATGTGCTGCACACAATCCCCGGCCCCTTGCAGGACCGCATGGAGATTCTGCGGCTGCACGGCTACACCGAGTTGGAGAAGCTGGAGATCGCGAAGCAGTATCTCGTGAAGAAGCAGCGCGAAGGGACCGGGCTAACCGAAGAGCAGATCATCTTTGAGGATGATGCTTTACGTCAGATCATCCGCAGTTACACGCGTGAGGCTGGCGTGAGAAACCTCGAACGCGAGATCGGCAACGTGTGCCGCAAGGTCGCACGGCGCGTGGTGAAGAACGGCGCGGAGCATCTGGAGACGATCACTGGAGACAATCTCGAGGGGATTCTCGGAGTGGCGAAGTTTCGCGACTCACAGGTCCACGAGAAGAGCGAGGTTGGTCTCGTTACTGGCCTCGCCTGGACCGAGATGGGCGGCACGATTCTGCAGACCGAGGTCCAGGTACTGGATGGAAAAGGCAAGATGACGGCGACCGGGCAGTTGGGCGATGTGATGCAGGAGTCTGCACAGGCTGCGCTGAGTTACATACGCTCCAGAGCGCATCATCTTGGCCTCCCGAAGGACTTCTATCGCCATGTCGATATCCACGTGCATGTGCCGGAAGGAGCGATTCCCAAGGATGGACCATCTGCCGGGATCACGCTCGCTACCGGCCTGGCCAGTGCCCTGACGAAGATCAAGGTGCGGCGCGACATCGCCATGACGGGCGAGATCACGCTGCGCGGCAAGGTGCTTCCCATCGGCGGCCTGAAGGAGAAGCTGTTGGCGGCACACCGCGTAGGCATCTTCGAGGCGATTCTGCCCGAGGAGAACCGCAAGGATCTGGCCGACCTGCCGGAGTTGCTGAAGACCTCCATGAAGCTGCACTTCGTGGAAGAGATGGATCAGGTATTGACGATTGCGCTGGAGGGTAAGCTCCCAGAGTTGCAGGAAGAGACGCCAGAGGGTTTGGCGGCAGCAGTCCTTCCGGCGGGTATAGACATTCCTCAACAACCAATCGCTCATCAGTAGAAGACGATTCACTGAAACAGCAAAAGCCGAGCCTAAGGCTCGGCTTTTGCTATGGGCTTCAAAGTATCTCGGCGATTGAGCCTAGACCGATCGTTTGCCGCTTACAAAGTTCATGATCATCGAGATGACGGCAAGGATAAGGAGCAGATGGATAAGAAAACTGCTCACGTGGAGGAGGAAAAATCCGCCAAGCCAAAGCACTACCAGAACAATACCCAGAATGAGGAACATTGCGGGGCCTGCTTTCTTCCTGAAACGAGTTGTCGCGCGGGCGCGACCATTACAGGTGGTAAGAGAGGGAATGCCTCGGATTCGTTGCTCCACAACAGAATTGATGAAGCAAACCCTTGGATAACATTGGCCAATAAGGCTTTCAGGCGCTTTGTCTGCAATACCTTGCACAATTAAAGCGCGCCGCAATTTCCGGCGCGCTTTACTGTTCGGGTTGGATCGGTGGGTTCTTGGAACGCTAGTTTCTGCCGCCCGCAATCGATGGGATGAGCATTACCTCGTCACCATCCTGGAAGGAGTAGGTCTCGCCGCCGAGGAAGCGGATGTCTTCGTCGTTGACGTAGATGTTGATGAAGCGGCGAAGCTTACCATCGTCGTCCTTGATCTGGGTGCCGAGAGCAGGAAAGGTCTGCTCAATGTCTGCGATCAGACCCGGGAGATTCGCAGCTGCGGAGTCGAACTGCTTGCGGCCATCGGTGTGGCGGGTGAAGGCGGTGGGAAGCGTCACTTTGATTGCCATTAGTTTCCTCCAGCAGCAGCCAATTCAGGCTCCGCAGTGCCGTCCAGCTCGCGCAGGTAGGCGTCGAAGTCAGCCAGCCGCGGCCGGACGGCGCGCTCCTGGCTATAGTGATCTGTCAGCGCGTCAGTTGTCTTGAGACCATTGCCGGTGATGCAGGTAACGGTGAGTTCGTCGGGAGAGATGCGGCCATGGGCGTACAGGCGGGCCGTAACGGCCGTGGTGACGCCTCCTGCGGTCTCGGTGAAGATTCCCTCGGTCTCGGCTAGCTCCTGCATGCCGGAGACGATCTCAATGTCGGAGACATCCTCAGCCCATCCGCCGCTGTCGCGGATCATCTTCGCAGCGGCGGGTCCGTCGGCGGGATTGCCGATGGCGAGCGAACGGGCAATCGTATTCGGGCGCTGCGGCTCGATGTAGTCAGTTCCCTGCTTCACGGCCGTCGAGATGGGAGGGCAGCCTGTGGCTTGGGCGCCGAAGAAGCGCACGGGCTTTTCTTCGACGAGACCCAGGTAGATGAGTTCCTGGAAGGCCTTGCGGATCTTGCGGATCAGCGAGCCGCCGGCCATAGGAACGACGACATTGTCGGGGAGACGCCATCCGAGCTGCTCGGCGATCTCGTAGCCTACGGTCTTCGAGCCCTCGGCGTAGTAGGGGCGAAGATTTACGTTGACCAAACCCCAGTTGTACTCGTCCGCAATCAGCGTGCAGAGGCGGTTGACGTGGTCGTAGTTGCCGTCGATGCGAATAAGGCGCGCGCCGTATACCTGGGTGTTGAGAATCTTTGCGGGCTCGAGATCCGCAGGCACGAGAATGCAGGCCTTGATGCCGAGACGGGCTGCCTGCGCGGCGACAGAGTTGGCGAGGTTGCCGGTGGAGGAGGCACCGACAGTCTCAAAGCCAAAGCGCTGAGCATTGGCCAGGGCGATGGAGACGACGCGGTCTTTGAAGCTGAGCGTCGGGAAGCAGACGGCGTCATTCTTGACGTAGAGATTGGTTGCGCCGATGCGCTTGCCGAGATTCTTTGCCCTGACGAGCGGAGTGAAGCCGACCGGCAGATCAGGCAGGAAGCCATCTGGGATGGGAAGAAGCGCAGCGTAGCGCCAGATGTTGGCCGGGCCGGCTGCGATCGCCTCGCGGGTGAAGACACTGCGTACAGTCTCAAGATCGTAGGCAATCTCGAGGGGGGCCAGGCAGTCCGGGCAGCCCGAGAGCGGCTGGTTGCCGTACCGTTTGCCACACTCATTGCACTTCAACTCATACCGCGTACAGGAATAGTTCATTACGCTCTCTCCGAAGGGAAAGAGGAACTTTTTCTTATGACGTACTCTCTTTTGGGGGCTGCCGTAACCGGCGAGGAAGGTGAAATGCGGGGTGCAGTTCCAGAATCGGGCTGCGTGCTCCGAATCTCATGTTCCCTGTCTCCAGGAGAGAGTTGACACCGGTACGTCTTTGTTCTGTCCGGTTGTCGTGGCGTCAAAGGGCTCGTCCCTCAACCACTCTGCATGAAATTCAAATTTGCCCGAAGGCAAACTGGAATAGATCAGTTGTAGCACAGCAGCGGTACCACTGCAAGTTCTATGAAAGAGATGGCTTCCGGCAAGCATTCGATGCACTTTTAATCGCTGTGAGCGTAATCTCGTCCACATCTTTTTTGACGATGGGCGACCGCTCCGTAGTGGCTAGGGGCAGCGAGGCAAGATAAATTTGTTTATTTCCGATGCTGGGTACGTTGGATGATGCGTGTCAGGCCAGCATCTCCGCTTCGTCCTGCGCCGATTGCACGGCATCCGGAAGCTTATGCGACGGAACAAGCAGATCTTCCTTGCGCATGACTAGATTCGTGGCATTCAGCGAGGCGAGCTCGAAGCCGTGGCCGTGCGTAATGGCGTCCGTGGGGCAGGCCTCCACGCAGTAGCCGCAGAAGATGCACCGGTTGTAGTCGATGTTATAGACCTTGGCATAGCGCTCGGCCGAGGAGATTCGCTTCTCTTCCGTATTCTCGGCTGCCTCGATGTAGATGCAGTTCGAAGGGCAGGCGGCAGCACAGAGGAAGCAGGCGACGCACTTCTCAAGCCCGTTCTCATCGCGCTGGAGCTGGTGTTTTCCGCGCAATGGCTGCGGCGTCGCGAAGTTTAGACATACCTTGAGTATACGATGCGGGGGCGATAGGCTGAAAGCCATGAACCGAGCATGGCTCTCCCTCTCCTGCCTGATCGCCCTCGGCCCGACCATGACGAACCCGGCCAGGTCGCACGCCCAGAACCCGCCCATGGGGGCGATGACCGGGCATGCCCACGCTCCCGCCACGCCATCGACCAGTCTGGTCCTATCCATCGACGGCAAAGTGACAACCCTATCCGTGGCCGATCTTCAGGCGATGCCGCAGAAGACCGTAACCGTCCACAACGAGCATACGAAGAAGGACGAAACTTACACCGGCGTGGAACTCGCAGGACTGATGGCCAGGTACGGCGCACCCTTCGACAAAGCAGGAGAGAAGAAGATCTTCCATAGCTATGTGCGCGTCGAGGGAACAGACCACTACTTCGTTCTGTACTCCGGTGCCGAGGTGCAGAGCGAGATCCACAACGCCGACGTGCTCGTCGCCATCGCCGTGGACGGCAAGCCGCTGGGTGAGGATGGCCAGATCAAGCTGGTGGCCAGCGGAGACAAGAGACCTGCACGGTGGGTGCGCAATCTGTCGGCTATCACGCTAGTGACGGTGGAGTGACAAAGGCGGGATGCCCCGCACTACCTGCCGAAGGCGTAGGAGAGCTTGAAGACTCCATTGTCGATACCGGGATTGACGTCGGCTGTGCCGTGGTTCGAGATGTGGTGAAACCGGTACTCGAGCTGGATGGAGCGAGTCTCGCTGTGAAACAATTCGACTCCCGCCCCGAAGTCGAATGTGAAGTTGAAGGAGCCTGCGTTGGCGGTAGGGATGGGACGGGTGGAGAGGATATAGCCTGCGGTCGATGAGACGAAGGGCTGGAGGCGATGGCCAGGTCGAAGGCTGTACTGCAGCCCGATGGGCGAGAATCCCTGGGCGAAGGTCCAGCGGCGACCGCAGGTGATGGTACTGGTGTAGCTGTAGGACTGGATAAAGCTGTAGACAGTCGTGACGAGGTTGACCGGGTCACTCTCCATGAGCACAGGGCGCACCTCGGCAAGGTAACGCAGATCTCCAACGCGAGAGGACCAGAGCCGCCGCGCATAGGAGGCGCCGAGGGCTGTCAGCTTGCGGTCCTCCGATATCCCCATCAGCATATGGCTGGAGTCGTTGGAATACTCGGTAAAGACGGTGAAGGTGTTCCTGCGGCTGAAGGCGCGTGAGTCGTGGGTTTGAGCGTGGGCTACAGTGGCAATGACGAAGAGCAATGCAAGACTTGCAAATGCCGATGGCTTCATTCGGTTTCCGGTTGCTCTAAAGTGTCGTGATTCTATCGCGGATGTTTGAAGTCGTCGTGGGTATTGGAACTGCCCTACTCGATCCCCAGCTTCTTCCATATCGCATCCACCCTGTCCTTAACCTCTGCATCCATCGTCAGCATCGGCGGCCACGGCCGGTTGAACCCCTCCGCCGGCCACTTCCTCGTGGCGTCGATCCCCATCTTGCTGCCATAGTTCGGCAGGCGGCTCGCATGATCCAGCGAGTCCACCGGCCCCAGCGTGAACTGGATATCGCGCTCCGGGTCGATGTTGTTCGTGGTCCGCAGTGTCACCTCGGCAAGGTCCTGCACGTCGCAGTCCTCGTCCACCACGATGATGCACTTGGTGAACATCGCCTGCCCCATCGCCCAGATGCCGTTCATCACCTTGCGCGCGTGCCCCGCATAGGACTTCCTGATCGACACGATCATCAGGTTGTGAAAGACGCCCTCAGGCGGTAGGTTCATGTCCACGATCTCAGGCAGAGTCAACTGCATCAGCGGCAGGAATATCCGTTCCACCGCCTTGCCCATCCACGTGTCTTCCATCGGAGGCTTGCCCACAATCGTGGCGGCGTACACCGGGTCTTTGCGATGGGTAATGCAGGTGATGTGGAAGACCGGATAGTCGTCCTGCATGGTGTAGAAGCCCGTGTGGTCGCCGAACGGGCCTTCGGTGCGAAGCTCGCCCAGCTCCACATAGCCCTCGAGGATGTACTCCGCGTGCGCTGGAACCTCCAGGTCAACCGTCTCGGCTTTCACCAGCTCCACAGGCTTCTGCCGCAGGAAACCGGCGATCAGGTACTCCTCCACATCCGGCGGAGCAGGAACGATAGCGCTGAAGGTCGTGGCGGGGTCCGTTCCAATGGCCACTGCGACCTCCATGCGGTCTCCGCGAATCTTCGTGAGGGTCGTAGCGTTCAGACTGTCAAACGAAGCA
>WNFI01601402.1_pt1 | contig 12527 bp, 13 predicted proteins | sample 5400471 | NCBI WGS metagenome assembly WNFI01 (sample SAMN13153348, study PRJNA577476) | soil metagenome | isolation source: 100 cm saprolite on Douglas fir-dominated hillslope | place: USA:California | collected 2013-09-17 | reverse complement strand
TTCGACCGATGTCTCTTCAATCGAGCCACCCACCGCGATGCCTGCATTGGCAATCAAGATGTCGAGGCGATCGCCCACTACGCTGCGGACTTGCTTGGCGAGCTTGTGCGAACCATCCGGTGCGGACAGATCGGCAGCGATTGCATCGGCGTGGCCGCCGGCTTTGCGGATTTGAGCGACTACGGCCTCAGCTTCGGCCGCGCCGCGGCCATAGTGAACAAGAACCTGGGCGCCATCCTTGGCGAGGGCGAGAGCGCTAGCGCGGCCCATGCCACGGGAGGCTCCGGTGATGAGGGCGGTCTTACCTGACAGCTTGGTCATTGCGCATCTCCGTGTGACTTGAGTTTCTATGCATGGAGGGTAGAGATTCGTTGCGGCAATGAGAAAGACTTTGTAAGCTGGGAGGCATACTCAACAAGCATCGGGCGGCGAATTGGAGCTGCGGCATCTTCGGTATTTCATCTCGGTCGCCGAGGAGGGCAGCCTCACCATTGCAGCCGAGAAAAGGCTGCACACGGCCCAGCCTTCCTTGAGCCGACAGATCCGAGATCTTGAGTATCAGGTCGGTGCGCAACTCCTGATCCGCAGCGCTCAGGGCGTCGAACTCACCACCGCAGGTCGAGCCTTTCTCGATCACGCCCGGTTGGCGTTATCGCAGGTGGAGGCCGCTAAGCTCTCATGATAGGAAAGCTCGACGCAGCATTTCTTCGACCTGAAGCCAACACCCCTGATCTGGTTTTCAAGCTCGCAGCGAGGGAACCGCTTGTCGTAGTGCTGCCGAGCGATCACCCCCTGGCATCGCGCGACGCCATTGTTCCGCAGGATCTCGTGGGGGAGGCATTCATCAACGTGTCGGGAACGGCGCCCACACTGCGCGTGATCATCGACGCGTACCTCAAGCAGTCTGGGATCGCCATTACGCCAGCTCATGAAGTCGATAATTTGGCGATGGCCATGTCCCTGGTGGCGTCAACGCGGGGCGTCGCTCTTTTACCAGCCTACGCACAGAATTTTCTGCCTTGGTCTGTGGTGAGCCGACCGATCAAGGGAGAACCGCCGACCATCGACCTGGTGATTGGCCACCATAGAGCCAACAGTTCCCCGGTACTCGCGCTGTTTCTCTCAAGAGTCGACGACATGATCGCGCGCGTGTCAAAGACCTCAAGGTACGCACACAGCTAAGGTGAAGCGCGTCCTCCGCGTGACCGTGTGCGTGCTGCACGCCGGCGCCCCACCGTGACGACGTGACGCGCGCAAGCAGCTCGTGCGATCAGGCGGCTGCTGGCGCGGCCGATGCCGCGCGAGGCGCCGGTGACCAGGGCGGTTTTTCCCGAAAGATTGCTCATGATCCCACTGGCTCCGCGGATTCGAAGACGGCAGGCGCTGCAGCGTCGAACTCGGACACGAAGTCCGGGACGTAAGGTTCGCCCTCGGACAGGAAGTCCGAGACGTGGCGGACGAAGCGCTCCGGGTACTGGAACTGCGAACCGTGATTGGAGTCGCGATAGATGATCAGGTCCGCATTCGGGATGTTCTGCTCCATGATGAAGGAGTTGACCGTGGGCATGATCACGTCGTTACTGCCGTTCACCACGAGGGTCGGCTGCTTGATCGTCTTCAGATAGCCGTAGGACCCCTCGCGCTGGACGCCCCACTTGTCCATCGCTTCGATCTGGGCGGGCGAAACCTTGTCGTTCACCTCGGGATCGCGCCCCTTTTGACGAAGATGCTTGCGCTTCAGGAACTCCATTCCCGCCGCCTGGCCCGCCTTGGACGGACTGAAGAGGACCGTGAGCCAGAGATGCTCGGGGGGATCATAGGCGGCGCCGAAGATCCGCTTGGCCACCTGGGTCAGCGACGCCATTCCCTGACCGCCGCGCGGACCGGTGCCCACCAGGATCAGCTTGCGCACGAGAGCGGGCGCCTGCAGCGCAATTTCCTGCGCGACCATGCCGCCGATCGAGAAGCCGAGCACATCGGCTCGCCTCAGTCCCAGCGCCTTGATGAATGCGATGGCGTTGGCGCCCATCTGCTCGAACGTGGTCGGGACTTCGCCGGAGCTGCTGGAGACGCCTGCGTTGTTGAACAAGATCACCTCGCGGTCGCGAGCCAGGCCATCCGTCACCGCCGGGTCCCAGTAATCCATGGTGCCGATGTAATGCTGGTTGAAAACCAGCGGCACACCGCCGATCGAGCCGTCGAGCTCGGCCTGATATTCCGGATCGATGCCGTCGAGGAACAGGTTCGGATCGAACTCCGGAGCCCTGCCGAAGCGGCGGTAGGCGAAACGGATGCCGTTGGCTTCGACGAACTGCGTGGGAGCGGTTTGATGTGTGTACGTAGTCATGACATTTCCTCAGGCGTTCATTCCGCCATCAACGGTCAGATTCGCCCCGGTGATGTACGAAGACTCCGGACCGGCGACGAACGCCACCAGCGCGGCGACCTCATCAGCACGCCCATAGCGGTCGAGCGCCGTAGCGGCCTTCTGAGACACCGCCCAATCGCCCGACGCGGGATTCAAATCCGTGTCGATCGGACCCGGCTGGACGTTGTTGACCGTGATGCCCCGGCTCCCGACCTCTCTCGACAATGCCTGGGTAAACATCTTCACGGCTCCCTTCGTAGCCGCGTAGGCCACCAGCCCGGGCGTCGAGACGCGCTCGCCAACGGCCGAGCCGGTCATGATGATGCGGCCGCCGTTCTTCAGGTATTTCAGCGCCGCCTGCGTCGCGGCCAGCGCGCCGCGCACGTTGATGTCGATCACGCGATCCATCTCCTCGAGCGTGGTCGTCTCGAAGGTTTTCGGAATCGCCGTGCCGGCATTGTTCACGAGCACATCGAGCCGGCCGAAGGTCGCGACGGTCTTTTCGACCGCGCCTTTGACGGCTACGACGTCCGCGGCATCCGCCCGGATCGCGATCGCCTTTCCGCCTTCGAGCTCAATCGCCTTCACCACCGCGGAAGCCGCGCCGGCGTCCTTCGCGTACGTGATGGCCACGATCGCTCCCTCCGCGGCCAGACGTTTCGCGATCGCCGCGCCAATGCCCCGCGAGCCGCCGGTAACGAGTGCCACCTTGTTGGTTAACTTGTTCATTGCGCTGCTCCTGATTAAATAACTTCGTTAATTACAGGGACTTGTCTGTCGACTCGCCTGCTTCCATGGCGGCCACAGTAGGCTTCCGTAGCGCGCGTGAAAAAGACTTTGTAAGCTGGTGGGCATACCCTTCAGGCATGGAACGGCCATGGAGTTGAGGCACCTTCGTTATTTCGTAGCCGTGGTCGAGGAAGGCAGCCTGACGACTGCCGCGGAGCTCCGGCTCCACACCTCGCAGCCTTCGCTGAGCCGGCAGATTCGCGACCTGGAGTACCAGGTCGGCGCGGAGCTTCTATCTCGCAGCGTTCATGGCGTCGAGCTGACCGCCGCAGGCAAAGTCTTTCTCGACCATGCCCGGCTCGCGCTGGCGCAGGTCGATGCCGCGGTCGAAGCGGCTCGCAGAGCAGCACAGCCCGCAAAAAAAACCTTCGCCATCGGCTTCCAGACCGGTCACGAGATGAACTGGCTGCCGCGGGCCATGCACGTGCTGCGCGACGAGCTGAAGAACCTCCCACGAGCCGCTGATCGTCCTGATGCCGAGCGACCATCGCCTCACCAGCCGCGAAGCGATTCACCCGCGGGAATTCGTCGGCGAGATCTTCATCGGCGGTTCGAAGAAAGCCACAGTGCTGCGCGCCGTGACCAAGGACTATCTGCGCCGCTCCGGGCTCGACATCAAACTGGATCATGGAGTGGACAGCGTCTCGATGGCCATGTCCCTGGTTGCGTCCATGCGCGGGCTGGCCCTCATGCCCGCCTATGCGAAGAATATGCTGCCGTGGTCCGTGGTCAGCCGTCCGCTGGAGGGTGAAGCGCCCACGATCGATCTGGCCGTCGGTTACAGCAAGGCAAACACCTCGCCGATTCTCAAGCTGTTCCTCTCCAGGCTTGAGGAACTGCGAGCGGCCATGCCCGGAAAAAAGAATTGAATGCTTGTCGAGTAGTGCCAGCCCGTGGTTCCTGAATCTTGCCCCCGACGATCGCCGCGACATCCGTCTGCCGCAAGCCTTGCTGCTCCATCCGGAACAGGATGGCTTCGACGGGAATGCCATGCGGCCATCGTGCGTCAGCGCTCGTAGCGCGCTGCGCGCCGGGCGATCCGGGTCTGGCTGTTCCCGCCTTCCCCGTCCCAGCGTTGCTCGGGGTCTGGCTCGCGCTGCGGCAGAGAACGGGGCTGCTTGAGGCTCATTCTCGCGCGCAATGCTTCCAGGTTTTTGGCGTGACGCTGCGTCACTGCCAATGCGTAATCGAAAAAAGCCCCGCTGCCGAAGGGCCGATGCTGGCTGGATTTGGGGCGGTCGTATTCCATGCGATCTCCATTCAATCAGACAAGGTACGCGCTCGTGGGCCGCGGGTCTGTACGCCGGCGCGCAGTGCGCAGAGCCGGAGGTAGGTTGGGTAGCCGACAGACGCGCTAACCCCGCGGGTGTATAAGGGTAATATCGGCAATGCCCAACGAGAAACGAAATCCGTTTTCCCAGATCCTCATGGGCGCGGTCGCCACGCTCGGGCGCCCTTTCGCGAGCGCTGCCGGGGCCGCCGCCGCCGGATTGTCCTTCTTCCGTGGCACCCGCGACCCCTTCATCGGAGCCAGCCAATCCGCCGCGCTCTTGAAGGTCGACACGCGCAAATGGACCCCGCAGCTCCTGAAGCAGCTCGAATGGCGGCGATTCGAAGAGCTATGCACCGCCTATTTCGAAGCCCTGGGGTTCGGGACGAACATCGCGCAGCCCGGCAAGCACGGCGGCGTTGACATTCACCTGATCGCGGAAGGCTCCGGGACAACGTCCATCGTCCTCCAGTGCAAGGCGTGGGACGCCTATCGCGTCGGCATCAAGGCAACTCGCGAGCTGCGCAGCGCGATGGCCTCGGCAAGCGTTGGCGAAGGCGTGCTGGTCACCTCCGGCCGATTCACGCAGGAAGCCGTCGATTTCGCGCGCAAGGAGAACATCCAGCTCATCGACGGCGCCGACCTCCTCGCCAAGATCTCAGCGCTCCTGCCTGAAAAAGCGCTCGCGCTTCTCAAGTTCGCCACTCAGGGGGACTTCCTGACCCCGACCTGCCCGGGCTGCTCCGTCAAGATGATCTCGCGCAAGAGCACGCCGGGAGGCAGAACGTTCTGGGGCTGCCGCAACTACCCGCGCTGCAAGCAGACCCTCTACGGCACCGCCCACGCCCCTGCTTGAGCCCGCTATGAGCGGGTAGGTTGTGTCGTTTCCAGCCAGTCCTCGAAGACGTCGGCGTCATGCTCGCCGAGGCCAGGCGGATTGCGCGTGACCTGGAACGAATAGTCGGTCATCCGCAACGGATTGCCGATCGACAAGGTCGAGGCCCCTCCCGGCAGCACGAGAGAGCACAGGATGCCGCTTTGCTTGACGTGCACGTCCTCGCAAACTTCCGCATAGTCATAGACGGGCGCGCAGGGCACGCCGCTCGATTCGAAAAGCGAGAGCCATTCGGCAGCCGTGCGCTGCCGGAAGATCGGTTGCAGCAGGGCGGTCAGCGCCGGCTCCTGATCTGCTCGCCGCGTCACCGTGGCGAACCTCGGATCGTCCTTGAGCGCGGGACGGCCGACGACGTCGCACACCTTGTGCCAGAGACCATCGGTTCCGGCGGCGATGACGAATGACTTGTCGCTCGCTTCGAAGGCGCGATAGGGCGCGTTGCGCGGATGGCGCGATCCGAGCCGCTTCGGCGGCGAGCCCGTGCCCCAGAGCTCGCCGAACTGCAGGCTCGCCGCCTGCATCATGCAGGCGAGCATCGAGCAGTCCACGTGCCGCGCCTTTCCAGTACGTCGTGCGTCCTGCAGCGCGACCATGATGCCGAAGGCGCCGTAGACCCCGGCCAGGAAGTCGGCCACGGGCACGCCGCACTTCGCCGGCGGGCCGTCCTCTTCGCCCGTCACGCTCATGCACCCGCTCACGGCCTGCACGGCAACGTCGAAGGCGCCGCGCTTCGCATACGGCCCTGTCTGTCCGTAGCCTGTCACGGAACAGTAGACGATCGTGGGCTGTACGCGGCGCACGTCGGCAAAGGCGAGCCCCAAGCGCTCCATGGCCCCGGGGCGGTTGTTCTCGACCAGGACATCCGCCTTGGCGCAAAGCAAAAGAAAACGCGCGCGATCCCCGGCATTCTTCAAGTCGAGGACCACGCTGCGCTTGTTCCGATTGAGGACCGCGAAGCTGATTCCGTAGGGCTCGCCGCCGCCTGAATCGACCTGCGGCGGCCAGTTGCGGAAGCCATCGCCGCCGGGCGGCTCTATTTTCACTACGTCGGCACCGAAATCGGCGAGCAGCAGCGCCGGGAAAGGCCCGGCGGCGAACTGCGCGACCTCCAGGACTTTGAGGCCTGCGAGAGGTTGGGTCATTGGCTTAAGATAGCAAATCGAGCCCTCGAAACACCATTTCCTCGGGAGTCAGCCGATGCCCCTCAATACCTTCGTGGAGAACGCCTGGTACGTCGCCGGACGCTCGCAGGAGTTCCCGTTGAACCAGCCCAAAGGGCTGAAGATCTGCTCGAGGCCGGTCCTGGTGTGGCGCACCGGCGACGGCAAGCTGGTCTCGTTCGACGATCGCTGCGTGCACAAGCGCATGCCGCTCTCCGAAGGCGAAGTGCTCTCCGATGGCGTGCTCGAATGCCCCTACCACGGCTTCTGCTACGACGCCGCGGGCAACTGCGTGCGCATCCCGTCGCAGCTCGACCTGCCGATTCCCTCGCGCGCCAAGCTGCGTGCGTTTCCCATCGTCGAGCAGGACGGGCTCGCCTGGGTCTGGGTGGGCGACCCGGCGCTCAGCGGCACTGCGGTCCCGCCGCCCACCCCCGAGCTCCCGGAATGGGAGACGCACATGTTCGATCCGGTGCACGTGCCGGCGAACTATGCGCTGCTGATCGAGAACCTGATGGACATCACGCATTTCTACCCGCTGCACGACGGCAACATCGGCGACATCGAGCAAAGCAAGATCCCGGTCGAGCTGGTCGAAGAAACGCTGCACGGCGTGCCGACCGTGAAGACTGTCCGGCGCGTGCAGGGCTACAAGCAGCCGCCCTTCATGGCCGACTGGTTCGGCTACCCGGTGGTGGACCGCTGGCACACCCACCACATGATGGGGCCGGGCCTGACGCGCGTGGAGCTGCGCTGCGCGCCTCCGGGCAAGCTCGGCGTCGCCGCGGAAGAGCGCGGCTACGTCATCCACCACTCGCATACGCCCATCGATGGAACGAACCACACGTGGCGCCTCTGGGTGAGCACTCGCTCGAAAAATCTCACCTCGCGCATCGCGGCAACCTTTCCCGCGGTGATGGACGAGGACCGCTGGGCGCTCGAGCGGCAGCAGCGCAATTTCGAGTATCCGGAGGACGGGTACCACGAGGTGTACCTGCGCTCGGACAAGCCGCTGCTGCGTTGCCGCAAGATTCTCGAGGAGATGGAGCGGACCAACCGCGCCCACATGGCTCCGGTAGCGGTGCACAAGGCCGCCTGAGCCGCAGTCATGCTGCACGCGAGCGGCCTGGTCAAGTCGTTCGGCGGCTTCCAGGCGCTTGCCGGCTGCTTGCTGGAGATCGCGCGCCAGAGCATCACCGGGATCATCGGGCCCAACGGCGCCGGCAAATCGACGCTGTTCAACGTGCTGGGCGGCCTGATGCTCCCAGAAACGGGCGACGTGACGTTCGAGGGGCGCAGCATCCTGCGGCTGCGTCCCGATGAGCGCGCTCGCATAGGCGTCGTACGGACTTTCCAGATCTCGCGCGAGCTCGGAGAGCTCACCGTGCTCGAGAACATGCTGCTCGCCAGCCCCCACCAGTACGGCGAAGACCTTTGGCGCTGCTTCCTCATGCCCTCGCGGGTACGCGACCAGGAGCGCGCCGCGGTGGCGAAGGCGCGCGCGCGCCTCGAGCAGGTCAACCTGTGGAACCTGGCGAACGAGTCGGCGAAGAATCTTTCCGGCGGCCAGAAGAAGCTGCTCGAGATCTCGCGCGCGCTGATGCTCGAGCCGAAGATCATCCTGCTCGACGAGCCTACCGCCGGGGTGAGCCCGGTGATGACGCAGGCCCTCGGCGAGACGATCCTCAACCTCCGCAACCAAGGATTAACGTTCGCGATCATCGAGCACGACATGGACGTGATCGCGCAGCTCTGCGCGCCGATCTTCGTGCTGGCCGAGGGCCGCACGCTGATGCGCGGCACCTACCGCGAGGTGGCGAGCAACGGCGAGGTGATGAACGCCTACCTTGGAAAAGCCGCATGAGCGGGATCCTGCGCGCCACGGGCCTGCACGCCGGCTACGGGGCCGGCGACATTCTGAAGGGCGTGGATGCGGAGCTCGGGACGGGCCGCATCGTCACGATCATCGGCCCGAACGGCTCGGGCAAATCCACGCTGATCAAGACGCTCGCCGGATTGCTGCCCGCGCGCCAGGGCGAGATCGAGCTGGAGGGACTGCGGTTGAACGATCTGAGCGCGCCCAAGCGAGTACGCGCCGGGATCGCCTACGTGCCGCAGGAATACAACGTGTTCCGCAACCTCACAGTTCTGGAGAACCTGAAGATCGCGCGAGAGTTCATGGGCGCGGGCCGAAGTGCGCAGCGCGTGCTCGACGACGAGGTGGCGGGCCTCTTTCCCGAGCTCGCCGCGCACCACAAGACGCAGGCGGGAAACCTGAGCGGCGGCCAGAGGCAGATGCTCGCCTTCGCCTGCGCGCTCACCGTGCGGCCCAAGGTCCTGATGCTCGACGAGCCCTCGGCCGGGCTGTCGCCGAAGTACATGGGCGACGTGTTCGACAAAGTACAGAGGGTCAACGCGATCGGCGTCAGCATCCTGCTGGTCGAGCAGAATGCGCGCGAGGCGCTGCGCATCTCGCACACGTGCATCGTGCTGGCCGGCGGGCGCGTGCGCGCCGTCGCGCCGGCCAACGAAGTCCTCGGCATGAAGGACCTGAACAGCCTCTACCTCGGCGACGCGACGCTGCACTGATGCTGCAGACTACCTTCAACGGCGTCATCACCGGCGTCATGATGACGCTGCCCGCGCTCGCCGTGACGCTGCTCTTCGGCGTGCTCAAATTTCCCAACTTCGCGGTCGGGGCGATGATGACGGTGGCGGCCTACATGGCTTTCGCGCTCAACGCGCAGCTCGGCTGGCCCCTGCTCCCGGCCACGGCGGCGGCGGCGCTCGCCATGGGTACGCTCTGCATCGGCATCGACCACGTGACCTTCAAGCCGCTGCGCGAGCGCGGCGGCATCACGCTGATGGTGGCCTCGCTGGGCCTCGGCTTCATCCTCGAGAATATCGCGAGGTTCGCCTACGGCAATTCGGCGCGCAGCTTCGCCATCGAGCTCGCGCGTCCGTTCCGCTTCCTCGACGTGAGGATGAACCAGGAGCAGATGATCACGCTCGGGGTATCGACCGCCGCCATGATCATCATGTGGCTGCTGCTCACGCGCTCGCCGATGGGACGGGCAATGCGCGCCGTAGCCGACAACCCGTCCCTCGCGCTCGTTCGCGGCATCGAAAGCCCGCGAGTGATTCGCTGGACCTGGTTCATCGCCGGGGTGCTGCTAGCGGTGGGTGGTGTTCTGGTCGGCATGGACCGAGCGCTCGAGCCGCCGATGGGCAGCAACTACCTGATCAGCGTCTTCGCGGCGGCGATCCTCGGCGGCCTCGGCAGCCCGCTCGGCGCCTTCGTCGGGGCGCTAGTCATCGGCGTGGTGAGCGAGCTCTCCACGCTGGCGGTGCCGCCGAACTATCGCATCGGCGTGCCGCTGTGCGCGATCGCGGTGATCCTGATCTTCCGCCCCCAGGGATTGTTCGGCCAACCGTATATCCGCAAATGATTTCGTACCTCGTGCTTCTGGGCATCCTGGTGTGCTTCTCGGCGATCCTCGCGCTCGCGCTCAACTTCCAGTGGGGCCTCGGCGGCATGGTGAACTTCGGCCTGACGGGGTTCTACGCGCTCGGCGCGTACGCCTCGGCTCTGTTCATGTTGAAGGCAGGCGCCAATTCCTTTTTCGCGGTGGTAGGAGCCATGGCGGTCGTCGCGGCGGTCTGTGCCGTAGTGGCTTTCGTGACGCTGCGCGTGACCGAGGAGGACTATTTCGCCATCGTCACGCTGGGCGTGGGCGAGATGCTGCGCCTGGTCGCGCTGAACGAGGACTGGCTCACCAAGGGCGCGCTCGGCCTCACCGGCGTACCGCGGCCCTTCGGCGACGTGATCGCGCCCGAGCAGTACCAGTACTTCCTGCTCGCGCTCGCGGTAGTGCTGCTGCTCGCGACCCTGTGGTTCCTCTACGCCGTCGCGCGCTCGCCCTTCGGCAGGCTGATGCGCGCGGTGCGCGAGGACGATGTGGTCGCCGCCACGCTCGGCAAGAACGTGCTGTGGGTGCGGGTAAGAATTTTCGCGATCGGCGGCGGCATCATCGGGCTCGCCGGGTCGATGCACGGCTTCTACTACCAGTACATCGACCCGACGCAGTTCTCCAACATCGTCCTCGCCTACGGCTTCATGGCGGTCATCGCGGGCGGCAGGGGAGCCCACGGCGGGGCGATCTTCGGCGCCACCGCGGTCATGGCGCTGCTCGAAGGCTCGCGCTTTCTCAAGGACCTGGTGCCGGCGCTCGATTCCGACCAGCTCGCCGCGATCCGCATCATCATCATCGGCGTGGGGCTGATCGCGCTGCTGATCTGGCGGCCGCAGGGGTTTTTGCGCGAATATCGCCTGAAGGTTTCATCATAAGGAGGAGAAATGGACAAAAACCGTCGTCACCTCATCAAGTCGATCGGCGCCGCGACGGCATCGTCGCTCGCCGCGCCGTACCTGAATCTCGCGCACGCGCAGGGATCGCCGATCCCGCTCGGCGTGGCGCTGCCGCTCACCGGCAACGCCGGCGCCTACGGGCCCGACATGGGCGAGGCGGCGAAGCGCACCGCGGCGAAGATCAACGCCGCCGGCGGCATCCTCGGCGGGCGCAAGCTCGAGCTCTTCATCGAGGACTCCGAGTCGAGCGCCGCGGTGGCGGCCAACCTGTCGCACAAGTTCATCAACGTGCACAAGGCGCAGGCGCTGGTCGGCTACTGGGGCACGCCCGAAGGCATGTCGTCGCGGCCGATCGCCGTGCAGAACAAGGTGGTGCTGATGGTCTCCAGCGCCGCCAACGCCATCACCGAGGGAGACACGCAGGGCTACGTGTGGCGCTTCCAGATGAAGGCGACCGACTGGGGCACGGTGATCGGCCGCGCCGGCCTTCGTCTCGGGTTCAAGTCGGTCGGCGTGATGGGGCTGCAGAACGCTTTCGTGCTGCCGATCATGAAGGTGTTCGAGGAGCAGATGAAGGCGAACGGCCGCCAGGTGGTCGACTCGCTCATCTACAACCCGGAGCAGCCTTCGTACCGCGCCGAGGTCGAGCGCATCTTCGGCAAGAACCCCGAGGCGGTGTACTGCTTCGGCCTGCTCCCGGATTTCGTGTCGATCATGAAAGAGGTCTACCGCGGCGGCTTCGAGAGCAAGGTCGTCGCGCTATCGATCATGGCCGACGCCGAGGGCAAGTTCGTGCAGGCGGTCGGGCCCAAAGTCGCCGAGGGCATCCGCCATTTCCAGCCGATGCCCGACGTCGCCGCTCCCGGCTACAAGAAGTTCCTGCAGCTCATGGATGCGCCGGCGGACCGCATGTTCCTCTTCCCGCCCAACACGCACGACCAGATCGCCATCACCGCGCTGGCGATGGAAAAGGCGAAGAGCCCGATGGCGGTGGACTGGTCGAAGCAGATCATCGCGGTAGGCAACGGCCCCGGCCAGGAAGTCGACGACGTGGTCGAGGCGCTGAGGCTGGTTCGAGCCGGCAAGCCGATCAACTTCCAGGGCGCCGGCTCGACCTGCGACTTCACGCCGAACGGCGACCAGCTCGGCCGCGGCATGGGACAGTGGATCATCCGGAACGGCAAGAGCCAGTTCGTGGAATACGCGAAGCCGTAAAAATCGGGGTCTGACCCAGTAGTGTCCGGTAAAACTCAGTGACGTAGAGTGTAAGTTGTTGATGGATCGCTGAGAAGTCACATTTCTTAAGTGTCCACGATTTGAATTGCGTAATGCGCGAATCTGAGAGCTTTTGCACCCTCGGGAACGCGCATGCGATCGGGCAAGTTCGTGTTCGCTCAGCTGATGGAGCTCCTGCCTTGGAAGCGATTTCAGCGATTGGTGTTGAAGTACCAAGGGGATCGCTACGTTAAGAATTTCTCGTGCGGCAATCAGTTCTTATGCATGGCGTTCGCGCAGCTCACCTACCGGGAGAGCTTGCGCGACATCGAAGCATGCCTTCGCGCGCACTCGGCCAAGCTCTATCACTTGGGCATTCGCAGCCGCGTCTCGCGCAGCACCTTGGCGGATGCGAACGAGTTGCGCGACTGGCGCATTTACGCGGAGTTCGCTCAGGCGCT
>WNFI01211722.1_pt2 | contig 12528 bp, 7 predicted proteins | sample 5400471 | NCBI WGS metagenome assembly WNFI01 (sample SAMN13153348, study PRJNA577476) | soil metagenome | isolation source: 100 cm saprolite on Douglas fir-dominated hillslope | place: USA:California | collected 2013-09-17 | reverse complement strand
TCGACGCGCACGAAGTTCGAGCCGTCGATGTTGAGCTCCTCGGGGAAGTCCTTGCTGCGGATGACGATGTCCTTCCAGGTGGTCTGCTCGCCTTTGACGTCCTTCTTCGAGCTGGGGGCGAGCTTCTCCTTCACCACCGGGGTGAGCGCCTGGTTGGAGGCGTTCAAGAAGCGGGCGATCCCCATGCAGCCGTCGGCGTCGCGCGGGCGGTCGCGGACCACCTTGGTCAGCGCCTCGAGCGACTTCTTGTACTCGGCGAAGCCCTTGCGCGCGGCAACCTGCGGGAAGTCCTTCTCGATGGCCTCGGTCATCTCGCGCTCCAGCTCGACGATGCCGAGGAGCACGTCGGCGAGGTTGAAGGGCCCGATGCTGTTCGAGCTGTTGAGCATCTCCGCCGCCAGCACCGCGTGGCGCAGGTAGTTGGCGGGGACCACGCCCATCTTGCAGAGCAGCGCGGTGAGCGCGGCCTTCTCGGAGAGGCCGTTGGCCACCTCGACGCGGAGCTGCGGCGAGGCGTGGCTGCCCGCGTAGCCGGCGACGGGGACGTAGCGCAGGTCGATCTCGCCGGGTCCCGGCACGCGCGGGTCGAGCGCGTCGCGGATCTCGCGGACGCCCTCTTCCAGGCGGACGCGGCCCAGCTCCAGCGCCTCGACGCCGTCGGGCTCGCGGGCCATCACCTCGATCTTGACCTTCTCCTCGATGCGGCGGTGGCCCTTGAAGCGCGGGTTCTCCTTGTAGGCGATGAAGTCCGTCGGCTCCTCGAAGTAGCGGATGGCGACGTAGACCGTCTGCGGGAGCTTGAGCTTGTCGGCCTCGATCACCTTGACCCCGGGGTCGCGCAGCACCAGCTCGTTGCCGCGGCCGTCGATGCCGTAGCCCGGCGCCACCTCGAAAGAGAGATCGCCGCGGCCGCGCGCCTGGACCTTGAGACCGCCACCGGAGACCGGCACCACTCCCGGCGTGTGCAGCACGCGGTTGTGCAGGCGCCGCTTCTCGAGGTGATACGCCTCGGAAGCGTTCCAGTCCTCGTCGGTGGTGAAGAAGCCTTCGAAGAAGTTGATCCGCTTGAAGTTGGCCTGCTCCGCCATTGCATCCTCCGAAACGTGCTGCCCTTCCAGAAACATCTGAAGCGGCAGTGTTGTCAAATCAGAAAACTAAGGTGCTGCTCCTCCGAAATTCCTAGCTTTGCTTCTTGCCCAGCCCGAGCTTCTGCAGCTCCTCGTCCTGGGTTGCGGGCACGTCCTCGAGCCCGCCGATGCGGGCGTCCACGCCGATGCGCCCGGTCTTGCCGACGTGGAGGAACGGCACCGGCTGGTAGGTCGGCTCCGTCTTCTCGAACACCAGCGCGTAGTGCGAATGCGCCGGCTTCTCCGTCTCCACCAGCGCCTGCACCGTGCGCAGACGCTCGCGGGAGATCTCGGTCTTCTTGTCCGGCAGCTCGACGGTGAAGCACTGGCTGATGAAGACCGGAGGCGAGAGGGTGGTGTCCTTTCCGATGGTGCTCGACTTGCCGATGACGAGGCCCGGGTAGGGCCATTCTCCTTCGTGGATCTCCACCTTCACATCCGCGAACAGCCGCAGTGCGAGCTTGAGCCCCGCCGCCGTTCCCCGCAGCCGGTAGAGCTCGGGCGTGCGCTGGACGATCTCGCGGCGCTTCTCTTCGTCCCAGCCCTCGAGCAGCGGCATGGCGAGCCAGGAGGCCAGCCAGGGCAGCCACTTCTCGTTGGTGATGCGCGAGTCGAACAGCTCGTGGACGAACTCGAGGTTCTCCTCGATGCCCGAGGTGAGGTGCGCGCTGATGAGGAGGAAGCGCTGCAGGAAGTCGGCGTTCTCCTCGTCGGCGTCCTGGTAGATGCCCGGCAGGTAGTTGATCGCCGGCCGGCTGGCGATCTCCACCTTGATGGTGCGCGCGTCGTTCAGCTCGTCGCCCGCCTCGGGGTGCTGCCGCACGACGGTGAGCGCCTTGGCCTCGCTGTCCACCAGCTTGAACTCGACCTTGGCCTGCGCGCGCTTCTTGGCCACGCGGCGCGCCTCGCCCAAGGGGAGGCCGAGCAGCGGCGGCGCGAGTGCGGGCGTGTTGATGGTTTGCTCTGCCATTGTCGGTTACCCGCGATCGTAGATTTCGACGCCGATGAGGTTCGGCAGCTCGTCGTCGGTCATCTTCAGCATCTCGACCCGCAGCCTGCGGCCCTCGTCGATGATGACCAGGTCGGTGATGCGATCGACGCCCTCGACGCCCTCGACCACCGGGTAGAGGTCGGCCTTGCCCACCGCCCGGCCGAAGGGCCAGCCGTCGGCCTTGGGCCCGCCCTTGAGCGGGTTCAAGAGGTGCTTCACCTTGTCCTTCACGTCGGACTTCACGCGGTCCGCCGTTGCGCCTGGCTTGAGGGAGATGGTCAGCTCGAGCGAGACCGGCACCAGCTTCGGCTTGCCCACGTTGACCCGCGCCGTGATCAGGCGGCGCTTGTCGATGTAGGAAGCCACCCGATCGATCAGGTCGCGGCTGGGCACCGCGCGGGCGTCGCCGTCCTCGCGCTCGGCCTTGGGCACCAGCAAAAGCGAGATGCTGCCGTCGGAGGCCTGCACGCACTTGGCGCGGGCCACGCGGCGCGAGGCCGCCAGCGCGAGGCTCTCGTAGTCCTCGGCGGGGATGGCGCGGTCGCGGTTCTTGATCGCGTAGGTGCCGCGGCGCTTCGCCTCGTCGATGGTCTCCGGATCGGCGCCGCCTTGCGCCGGAAAAGGATTGGTCACGCTCTGCACGAAGGCGATGCTCTGCTTCAGCACCGTCAGCGTGTTGGAGCCGACGTTGCCCGCGACGCCGCCGCCCAGGCGGTACTCGCACTTCACGCTGTCGCGTGCGGTGGGCGGCACCCAGCCCTTGCGGCCGTCCGCAAAGGAGATCTCGCCTTTGATCGGATCGCTCAGGTAATGGCGCGAGCTAGGAGCGGAATCGAAAAAATTCTCCACTTCGTGCCAGCGGACCCAGGTGCCGTTGCCGTCCTCGTCGGCCTTGATCGACTCGGGGCCCTCCTCCTGCTCGATGACCTTGCGATCGCCGGCGGTCGGGGCGTCGGGCTCCAGGATCCAGACTTGCGGGTTTCCCAGGATGGGAGCGTTGGCGAGCTTGAAGCTCTGGTCGATGGAGCCGTCGGAGGAGCCGATCACCTCTTCCACGGTGACGCCGTTGAGCGCGTCGACGGCGTTGACCATCACCGCGCGCAGCACCGGCGCGAGATCGTACGAGCCGGACTCGAGGCGGGCGCGCAGCCAGAACGCCTCGGTGTCGAAGACGCTGCGCTTGCCTGCGTTGCGCGGCCCCTGGAAGGGCAGGTAGCCCGAGCGGGGGAAGCCGTAGGTCTTGTCCTGCGGCAAGAGATCTACCCAGCGGTTGCCGTCCCAGAACTCCCAGACCACGCGCGGGCCCTTCTGCGCGACGTCGTCTTCTGCAGCGCCCGGAGGCGGCCCGCCCAGCTGCTCGCCGCCGCCGGCAGCCCCGGTATTGTCCAACTCGAAGTAGACGTTGACGGTGCGCTCCGGGAACTTGTCATCGAAGCCGAGATAGAAGGCCGGCGACTCGTCCTGGTCCGGGAGGAAGGGCTGGAAGTAGACGTAAGGCGTGAGCAGGTCGTCGGTGTGATCGCGGAACTGGAAGTCGTTGTAGCTCATGCAGCGCGCGACGGGCTTGGGCTCGCGCACGTACTTGAACACCAGGCTCTTCAGGCAGGGCGGGCGCAGGGGACGGTCTTCCTTGAAGACCCAGTTCTGTCCCAAGAGCTCGTAGCTGCCGGGCGCGCCGTAGTTTCCGGAGTTGATGCGGGCGCGGACCCAGAAGTTCTTCTGGCCGCCCACTTCCGTCTCGGCCATGTCGGCCGGCCGATCGAAGCTGAGCGCGCCGTTGCGGGTGAAGGCGCCGGTCGTGTCGAGGAAGTTGTACTGGCCCTGCACGCCCGAGACGCCCATCGGCGTGGTCTTGCCGAGCTCGCCCCATTTGCGGCCGTTCCAGTATTCCCAGATGACCATGAGGTCCGGGCTCCCCTCGGGGCTGGGGACCACCGAGGGCTCGACCATCTGCGCTTCGACGCGGATGCGCGCCTCGGGAGCGGAGAACAGCTCCTTGTGGCCGAGATACAAAGCGCAGTCGAACTTGGGCTCCTCGCCGAAGGGATGGAAGCTCTTGCCCTGGTCGACGGGCAGGAAGATGTAGCTGCCGATGTTGACGAAGGCGTTCTCGGGCGCCATGCCCTCGCCGAGGATCTCGACGCGCAGGCTGACGCTGTCGAGCTGCACCGCGGCCGGGTCCTTGAGGGCCTCGGCGAGCTTGCCGCGCAGCCAGAAGGTCTCCACGTTGTTGACCATCTGCTTCTCGATGCCGGGATGGCTGCCGAACGACAGGCGGCGCGCGTCGGACTCGGCGCGGTTCACCGTCATGTCGCGCCAGCGCTTGCCGTCGAAGTATTGCCACTCGGTGATGGTGGGGACGCGCGGACCCGAGGACCCCGGCATGGCCTCGAAGAAGAGATCGACCGCGGCCTCTTCGTTGAACGCGTTCAGGCGATCGTCGCCGAGGTAGAGGAACCGCTCCACCTCCTGCACGCCGGTGAAGAGCGCTTCCTTCGCATCGCCTGCGGCGAGCGCCTCGGTGTGGTCGGCGACGGTGGCGCGGTGGCTCGAGGCGGCGCGGACCACGTGCACCGGAAGCAGCGAGATGTCGCGCAGCGTCTCGAAGGTGACCGGATCCCCGCCGCCCGACTGCAGCGTCGCCACCTGGGTGCCCTTGCGCACCACCAATTCGCCCTCGGCGCCCTCGCTGGGCGTGAGCTCCAGCACCACGCGGGCCGGCTCGGGCGGCTTGAGGCGCACGCCGATGAGGTCGAGGAAGGTGAGGAAGTTCTTTTCCGGCACCTTGTTGAGCCGGTAGATGACCATCTCCGTCATCCATGCGTAGAGCTCGAGCAGCGTGATGCCCGGGTCCGATGCGTTGTGGTTCGTCCACTCGGGGCAATACCGCGGGATGAGCCGGATGGCCTCGTCCACGATCTGCTTCCACGAACGGTCGTCGAGATTCGGAACCGGCAAGGACATATGAACCTCAAAGCTGCGAAACAAAAAGCTGCGAAACGATTCCGGGAGGAAGGTCTAGCTGCCCGTCAGGTAGAACGGGAAGACGAGGTTGTGAATGCTGTTGGTGGCGCGGATCTCGTAGCGGACGTCGACGAGGATCCGCTCCTGCGAGTCGGGATCGGGCATCGCCTCGACCTCGATGTTGCGGATGCGGAACTCGTACTTGGCGAGCGCCTCTTCGACGTGGTGGGCGACCAGCGTCTGCGTGGAGGTGTTGTTGGGGGCGAAGACGAAATCGTGGATGCGGCAGCCCCAATCGGGGCGCATCTGCCGCTCGCCGAGGGCGGTGCCGATGATGATGCGCACCGACTCCTCGATGTTGGTTTCGTACTTGCTGAGCTGGAGTCCGCCGTTCGGGCCGACGGTGAAGGGAAACTTGAAGCCTACGCCGAGGAAGTTGCTCATGTGTCCCGATGTCCTTCGCGCGGCCTATGCGGTCGCGATTCCCACTTCGACCACTCGCTTGCAATTCGGACAGGTGACGACGACCCGGCCCTGCCCCTCTTCGACTTGCAGCCCGTCGGGCGCGTTGCGCTCCGGGCAGACGAGGCCGGCCGTGCGTCCCGCGTTGACCGCCTCGATGATCTCGTACCAGACCGACTCGAGTGCGGCCAGGCGATCTCCGGCGTGCTCATCCATGTCGCGCGACGCCCCCTTTTGAACGTGCCGAGGCATCTTCAGCATCGACGCTGCAGACTTACTGAACACGCTCTCGGGAGGCCGACAGATATCGCGCTTGTGGGGCTTGGATCAAGTGGGGTGGGCGAGCGAGGCCTGCGTCGGCCGCGAAGCACCTCCAAGACATCCACGTGCACGGACACGTTCACGTCCACGTGGGTAGAGGTTATGAGATGCGTTCTCTAGTTCGGCTTGAAGAGCAGCCGCAGCGTCATGCCCGTATCCGAGCCCGGCTTCTTGAGCTCCAGCACGGTCATGGACTTCTCGACTCTCAAGTCGGCGACCGGCGTGCGTCCGCGCCAGGGGCCGTTGACGCTGGCGATGGCCCAAGGCACCGAGTTGACCTTGAAGTGGATCGCCCCGCCCGCGATGGTGTAGTCGAGCGAGACCTTGAACGGCGTCGAGTCGTCGCCGACCTCGATGGTGCCGCTCTGCGCCGTCAGCGGCAGGTTGAACTGGCCCACCTGCTTGGGCAGCGCGCTCCCAAAGGCGGTGACCGGGATGTTGGGGCCGGGGTTGAGCGTCAGCGTTCCCAGCATCCTGCCCGAGGCGACCTTCTTCGGCGCGGGCGCGGCGTTCCCGGTCTTCGCCGCGGGCGGCGTCTTGTTCTGCACCGAGGCGAGGGCAGCCTCGACCTCGGCGACGCTGTCGTCGAGCCGCGGCACGGTCTTCTCCGTCTTGCGCGGCCTGGGCTTCTGCTCCTGCGCGGGCGGGGCGTTGTTCTCCTCGGGAGCGGGTTCCGGAGCGGGCGGGACCTGCGTCTGCTCGATCTGGGTCGTGCCCTTCTTGCGCCGGGGAGACATGGCGGAATCGTCGGCGAGCAGGACGAAGAGCAGCGCGACGATGCCGGCCACGGCGACCAGGGCGCCGATGCCGACCGCGAGCCACATCCCCTTGCTGTTCTGCTCCGCCTTCATCTCCACGCGCTTGTCGGCGCGCGTGCGGGTGCGGACCACGCACTGCCTCGCCTCTTCCAGTTTGGCGAGCGCTTCCTCCTGGGCCGCCTCCGACTCCTCCGGGGTCATGATGTTGGTCGAGCCACCTGCCGGCGTCGGCGTGGCCGGGGCCTTCTTCGCCGGCGCGCGCTGTGGCGCGGTGCCGAGGAAAGCGGTCGCGCCGGCCGGCTCGGCCGCATCGTAGGCATCGGGCATGGTGTCCGTCGGTATCTCGGACTTGGGCGGCTGAGGCGGCGGCGCCTGGCCCGGCTTGAGCATCAGGGTGCCGCCCGGGACCTCGTCGTCCGCCGTGCCCTGCCCTGCGGGCAGCCCGGCCGCACCGCCCATGTCGAGGAGCGTGTCGCCCGCGCCCTCCTTCCTCGCTGCGGGCGGAGGAGTGCGCGGCGCAGGGCGCGCTGCGCCTGCCGGCGCCGGTCTCACGGGCGTCACCGGCTTGCGCGCGGGAGTGCCCGGCAGCATCTGGGTCGATCCCTCGGGCGGCTTCTCCTCCTGCGCCGCCGGCTGCCCGGGCCTGGGCGGCGTCTGCGCCTGGGCAGCCTTCGCCGGCGTGCGCTTGGAGCCCGACCCGGTCAGCTTGATGCTGTCCGAGTCGATGAGCATCTTCTGCTCTTCTTCGACCTGCGCGCGGAAGATGCGCTGCATGAGCTGGGCGACGCGCTCGGGCGGCCGCGGCAGCACCACGTGCCGCAGGTCGTCCATCATCTCCGAGGCGTCGCCGTAGCGGCGGTCGCGATCCTTGGCCAGCGCCTTGGCCACGATGGGATCGAAGGGCGCGTACGACGGATCGTACTCGGAGGGCGGCGCCGGATCGTACCGCTGCACCGCCTCCAGCGTGAGCACGATGTTGTTCTTGTGGAAGGGGTTGATGCCGGTGAGCATCTCGTAGAGGGAGATGCCGATGGCGAAGATGTCGGAGCGCTTGTCCAGCTTGCGCGCCATCGACTGCTCAGGGCTCATGTAGACGAACTTGCCCTTGATCATGCCTGCTTCGGTCTTGACCGTGCTCATCTCCGACTTGGCGATGCCGAAGTCGATGACCTTCACGTCGCCGGTGTAGCTGATGAGCACGTTCTGCGGGTTCAGATCGCGGTGCACCAGGTTCAGCGACCGGCCGCTCATGTCGGTCAGGTTGTGCGCGTAGCTGGCGCCGTCGCAGATCATCTCGGCGATGACCCTGCAGTGCTCGGGGTGCAGCTTCTCTTTCCTCTTCATGGCCACGTCGATCACGTCGCGCAGCGACTTGCCGGCCACGTACTCCATGGCGATGAAGTACGCCCCCGATTCCTGGCCCAGCTCGAAGACCTGCACCACGTTGCGGTGATTCATCTGGGCTGCCAGACGGGCCTCGCCGAGGAAGGCCTCGATGAACTCCTTGTTCTCGGTGAGGTGCGCGAGGATCTTCTTGACGACGAGGATCTTCTGGAAACCGGCCGGGCCCTGCTGCTTGGCGAGGTAGATCTCGCCCATGCCGCCCGCCGCGAGCTTCTTCATCAGGAAATACTTGCCAAAGAAGGAACCGACGTCGCTCTTCGCTTCGGGCATGGAAGATTTCCACCGCATGCTTCGTTGGTCCGCGGCGTCAGCGGACTGGTTTCCTCGGAGTCGCGGGAGCGTAGCGTGCGCGGGAAGCACGGGTCAAGGATGGCGGCTGCGCTCGCGTTGACGAGAGCGGCACCCCTTCAGTAACGTGGCCCGGCCCGGCGCACGCAGATTAGATGTCTCTCTTCTCAAGGACCGACAGCCATGCCGTCGTTGCGCATCCTCAGCGGATCCCTGGAGAACCAGGAGATCGAACTCACCCCCGACGCCATGACCGTCGGCCGCTCCTCGGCCTGCAACATCAAGATCGGGGACGCCGGCGTCTCCTCCAAGCACGCCAAGATCTGGTGCGAGGACGGCGAGTACTACCTGATGGACCTCGGCTCCACCAACGGCACCTTCGTCAACGACAAGGACGTCCTTCGCGAGAAGCTGACCGACGGCGACGTGATCACTTTTGGGATGACCAAGGCCGCCTTCGTCGGCGACAAGCCCAAGGCGCGCGTCAACCCGAACCGCGTCGCGGCTGCTTCCGCCGGACGCGGCGCCGCAGCACCTGCCGCCAGACCCGGCACGCAGCCCTCCTCTCGTCCGCTGGCGCCCGCCGCCGCCCGCGGGGGAGCCGCGCCCGCCGCCGTCGGGCACCAGGGCATCGTCACCGACCAGCCCCGCCGGTCGGCCCAGCCCGCGCTGCGCGCCGAAGTGAAGACGCAGGACGAGGTCGAGATCGCCACCCTGCGCGGCAAGGTCGCCTTCTTCGAGGAGGAGAACCGCAAGCTCAAGGCGCAGATGAAGACGGTGCAGGAGCAGGCGGCCCACGACGCCGCCGCCTCTGCCCGCGCCGACGCCGAGAAGATCCGCGGGCTCCTCAAGCAGCGCGAAGAGGAGATGAAGAAGCTGCAGAAGGAGCTGGACGAGAAGGAGACGTACTACTCGCCGGCCGAGCTGGAGCGCGAGCGCAAGCGCATGGAGGCCGCCATCGAGGCGGACCGCCGGCGCGAGACCGAGACGCTGCAGCGGCAACTCAAGGAGCTGGAGCACCGGGTCGCCATCCGCGGCGCCGAGAGCGAGACCGTCGCCCGGCAGCTGAAAGAGAAGGACGACCTCATCAAGATGCTCTCCGAGCGCGAGGACGAGGTCCAGGGCGAGATCAAGTCGCGCGACGAGAAGGTGGCGGCAGTGCAGGAGGAGATGAAGGCGCTCAAGGAGGCCTGCAACGCGGCCGCCGGCAAAGAGAAGGAGCTCAACGACAAGCTGAAGCAGAAGAACGCGCAGCTGGCGCAGCTGGGCAAGGAGCGCGGCGAGCTGGTGCAGGAGCTGGCCAAGGCGCGCACCATCCTCGCCAAGGTGGGCGGCGCCGAGGAGGCGGCCGCGGCGGTGGAGGAGCAGTTCCGCGCCACCCAGCAGATGCAGGACCGGATCGTGGCGCTGGAAGGCGAGGTGGCCAAGGCCAAGGACGCAGCCAGCGTCATCGGCGGCAAGCTGGACACGGCGGAGGCGGCGGAGCGCGACTTGAAGAAGCAGGTCGAGGAGCTGGAAGCGCAGAATGCCGAAGCGCTCGACGCCAAGATGAAGGTCGACTCGCAGCTCTCCGAGCTGCTGCGCAAGTCGGGCGACCGCGACCAGTACGAGAAGCAGCTGGCGATGCTCAAGGCCGACCGCGACGCGCGCGCCGCCGAAGCCAGGACCACGACCGAGGCGCTGGTCTCCGCCGAAGCGCAGCTCTCCAAGATCCGCGGGACCTACGACGACATCGTCCACGAGCGCGACGAGCTGAAGGCCAAGGTGGAGGCGCTCAGCTCCGACGCGCAGATGGCTGCGCAGGGCTCCCAGCTCTCCAGCGACTGGGAGGCGCGCTACAAGAGCGCGAGCGACCAGGTCGCCGAGCTCAAGCTGCAGATCTCCAGCTCCAAAGTGCAGATGGCGCAGCTCAAGGACGCCGCGGCCAAGGGCGGCGGCGCGGGCGGCAACACCGTCGACGAGGGGCTGCTCAAGCTCACCGACTCGCGCGCCGAGCTGCACGGCCGGCTCGTCTCGCAGATGCTGGAGGGCGTGAACAACGCGGTTTCGCTCTTGCGCCGCAACTCCGAGCTGCTCAAGGGCTACGTCGAGGACTGCGGGCTGCTCGCCAACGCCGTCCGCAAGATCGACTACACCCGCCTCCCGCCCGAGCAGCAGCAGATGCTGGTGGAGCTGATCGACCAGACGCAGCCCGACGTGATCGTCAAGAACATGCAGGGCATCGGCGAGGAGAACTCCGAGAGCATCGTCAAGGCCAAGAAGCTGATCCTCGACTACTCCGACGCCTTCAAGAAGGAGGACGCGCAGGGGGTGGAGATGGAGACCGCGCTGGCCAAGGCGCAGGGCCTGCTGCACGCCACCGATCCGGACGCGGACATCGCGGTGAAGATCGAGGCGGTGCTGCCGGCCATCGACGCGGGCAAGGAGGAGGCGGTGCTCTTCGCCTTCGCCCTCTTGCGCGAGGCGAAGGAGCTGGCCGCGGAGGGGAGCGGGCCGGCCACGGTCAACGTCAATACCGACGGCCTCACCGTCAGCTTCAACGTCTCGCCCGTCGACGCCAAGGCGAAGGAGCGGTATCGCGATCCGCCCGACGCGCAGTCGCGGCTGGTGCGGGGCTTCGCCCAGGACCGGTGCGGCGGCAAGGTGGAAGTGAAGGACGACGACGGCAAGACGGCCCTGGTGGTCACGCTCAAGGCGAAGATCTAGGTGGCGCGCCGGATGAAGAAGATCCTCACCGCGCTGTGCGCGGCGGCCTGCGCGGGTGCCCCGGCAAAGCCGCTGCCTTCGTTCTCCACGGCGGCCAATGCCGAGCATCCGCAGTATCCGGCGCAGCGGTTCATCACCGCGTCCGGGCTGGGCAGCTCGCCGGAGGACGCCGATCAGCGGGCCAAGGCCAACGTCAGCGCGCGCATCTCGGCGCAGCTGCAGAGCGAGACCAACTCCTTCCAGCAATACAGCTCGAAGAGCGGCGACACCGCCGAGTCGGTGACCAGCCGGGTGTCGGTGCGCAGCGATTTCGATCGCGCGGACCTCATCGCCATCGTCGATCGGCAGCAGCAGGGCACGACCTTCTATTCCTTCGCCGCGCTCGACCGCGCCGCCGCCGACCGCGAGCTGGGAAGCGGCGCCGGCGCAGATCTGGAGACCTTCCGCGCCGCGGCTGCGAACGCCAAGCGCGCGCGCGCCGAGCAGAGCACCGGCGTCTTCTCGACCGCCTTGTCCGAGGCGGCGAAGCTGCGGCCCCGGCTGGATGCGAGCTTCATCGTGCGGCGCGCGGTGGTGGGGCGGCCGGCGGCCGAGGAAGCCGGCTACCTGGGCCTGCGCAACGAGCTGCTCTCGCTCATCGAGGAGGCGCGGGCGCACCGGGTGGTCGGCGTGGTGGTGAAGAACGCCGGCAGCGGCCGCCTCGTCGACTTCACCGTCAACGCCGTCAAGCGCCTCGGGCTGCGACCCGACTCGGCGAGCTGCAAGAAGCGCGACAAGCAGGAGCTCTCCGACGCCACCGAGCTCGAGGTCGTGCCGCAAGAAAATTGTTTCGAGGGAAGCCTGGGCGAGCGCTGCGAGGTGGTGGTGCACTTGACCGCGCAGGCGTGCGCCGGCGGGACCGCGGGCGCGGGCACGGTCGCCATGGTGCGCGGGATCCACCCGTCGGATCGCGACAAGGCGCTCAAGTCGGCGTGGGACAAGGTCACCCAGCAGGCCATCGAGGCCGCTGTGCGCGACGCCCTGAAGAGCGCCATCCAGATCGGGGAATGACGGAGATGAGATGCGTTCTACTAGTCGCGCGCCCGGTGGCGCGCACTGTCCCGCCGGCGGCGCGGGGGTCCGCGCGCCGTGTGGGGCTGGCCGCGCTGCTCCTCGCCGCCGCGCCCACCGCCACCGTCAAGCTGACCGAGAGCGGCGCCGCCAGGATCGGCCTCTCCGCGCCCTCCTTCGGAGGCTGGGACCTCTCGGGCCGCAAGGTGCTGACGCTCGACGGCATCCGCCGCACGCCGGCGATGGCGCCGCTCCTGATCACCTTCGGCGCTTCGTGGTGCAAGCCCTGCAACGAGGGGCTGCCGCGGCTCCTGGCGCTGACGAAGAAACACCCCGAGCTGCGGCTGGTGCTCATCGACGTCGAGTCCGACGCGGAGAAGGCGCAGGACTTCGCCGCGCGGATGGGCGTCGAGGGGCCGGCCATCCTCGACAAGTTCGAGCAGATCGCCAGGACGTA
>WNFI01571196.1_pt2 | contig 12529 bp, 11 predicted proteins | sample 5400471 | NCBI WGS metagenome assembly WNFI01 (sample SAMN13153348, study PRJNA577476) | soil metagenome | isolation source: 100 cm saprolite on Douglas fir-dominated hillslope | place: USA:California | collected 2013-09-17 | reverse complement strand
CTGGCTGCTCGACCACAACCCCGACCCGTCGGACGAGGAGATCCGCGCCGCGATATCCGGCCAGATCTGCCGGTGCACCGGATACGAGAACATCGTCAGAGCCGTCCGCTGGACCGCCCAGCATGAGGCGGCCGCAGCCGGGCGCTCAGTCGCCGGCGGGCGCGGGGACCCCGGCGAGGACGGCGAGGTCGCATGACGAAAGGTTCTGAGCAGATTCCCAACCAGGCCTACGGGCCGGTGCCGCGCAAGGAGGACGCCAGGTTCATCCGCGGCAAGGGCACGTTCGTGGACGACGTCGCCCGGCCCGGAATGCTCTACGGGGCGATACTGCGCAGCCCGCTGGCTCACGCCAGGATCCGCTCGGTCGATACGGCCGCCGCCGAGGCGCATCCGAGCGTCGAGGCCGTCATCACGGGCCGGACGCTTGCCGGGCGCAACCTGGCCTGGATGCCCACCCTCTCCGCCGACGTGCAGGCAGTCCTGGCGACCGACAAGGTCAGGTTCCAGGGCCAGGAGATCGCCTTCGTCGTCGCGCGGGACAGGTACTCGGCACGCGACGCGCTCGAGCTGATCAACGTCGAGTACGAGCCGCTGCCCGCGGTGATCGATGCGCGCACTGCACTCGACCCTGGTGCCGAGGTGATCCGCGACGACCTGCCGGGCAGGGCTGACAACCGGATATTCGACTGGACAGCCGGCGACAAGGCGGCCACCGACACCGTCTTCGCCGCGGCTGATGTCGTCGTCGCCCAGGACATGCTCTACCCGAGGGTGCACCCCGCGCCGCTGGAGACCTGCGGCGCGGTTGCCGAGATGGACCAGGTCAGCGGTCGGCTTACGATCTGGTGCACGACCCAGGCGCCACACGCGCACCGCACGCTCTACGCGCTGATCACCGGGCTGCCCGAGCACAAGATCCGGATCATCTCGCCGGACATCGGCGGCGGGTTCGGCAACAAGGTCCCGATATACCCCGGTTACCTTTGCGCAGTCGTCGGGACGATGATCACCGGCAGGCCGGTCAAGTGGGTCGAGGACAGGTCAGAGAACCTGATGTCGACCACGTTCGCCAGGGACTACCACATGCGCGGCGAGATCGCCGCCACCAGGGACGGCAAGATACTCGGCCTGCGGGCAACGGTCCTCGCCGATCACGGGGCGTTCAACGGGGCCGCGCAGCCGACCAGATTCCCGGCGGGGTTGCGGATGGTCGACATGCTGGCCAGCGAACTCGGCATGGATCCGGCCGAGTTGCGGATGAAGAACCTGCTGCGGCCCGACCAGTTCCCTTACACCTGCCCCACTGGCTGGCAGTACGACTCCGGCGACTATCCGCGGGCGCTGCGTGCAGCCATGGACCTAGCGGGCTATGCGGACCTGCGCCGCGAGCAGGCGGACAAGCGCCAGCGGGGCGAGTTCATGGGCATCGGGATCAGTTTCTTCACCGAAGGCGTGGGCGCGGGCCCGCGCAAGCACATGGACATCCTTGGCCTCGGCATGGCCGACGGCGCCGACCTGCGGATATATCCGACGGGCAAGGCCGTGCTGAGTGTCTCGTGCCAGACCCAGGGCCAGGGTCACGAGACGACGTTCGCCCAGCTTGTCGCGGGCGAACTCGGGTTGTCGCCGGACGACGTAGAGGTGGTTCACGGCGACACCGACCGGACGCCGTTCGGTCTGGGTACCTACGGGTCCCGGTCGACCGCGGTGTCAGGCGCCGCCGCGGTCGTGGCCGCACGCAAGGCACGGGAGCGGGCGCGGATCGTCGCGGCGGCGATGATGGAGGTCGCGCCCGACGACCTGGAGTGGTCGGACGGTGCGTGGCGGGTCCGCGGCGACCCTGAGCAGGCGGCATCGATAGCGGCGATCGCCATGGCCGCGCGTTCCGGCCTGGAACTGCCGGACGGCGTGGAGGGGCACCTGGACGCCGAGACGGTCTACAACCCGCCGAACCTGACTTTCCCGTTCGGCGCCTACATCTGCGTCACCGATGTCGACCCAGGGACCGGCGAGGTCGTTGTCCGCCGGTTCATCGCGGTCGACGACTGCGGCGTGCGGATCAACCCGATGATCGTCGAGGGCCAGATTCACGGCGGGCTCGCCGATGGGATCGGTATGGCGCTGATGCAGGCAATCGCCTTTGATCTTGAGGGCAACTGCCTGGGCGGCTCGTTCATGGACTACCTGCTCCCGACGGCGGTCGAGTGCCCCTCCTGGGAGCTTGGCGCCACCGTCACGCCGTCGCCGCACCACCCGGTCGGCGCCAAGGGCATCGGCGAGTCGGCGACGGTCGGCTCGCCCGCCGCCGTGGTGAACTCCGTGCTCGACGCGCTGGCACCGTTCGGCGTCCGGCATGCGGACATGCCGCTGACTCCGGCCGCCGTATGGAGCGCCATTCAGCGCCGCCCGATCCGCAGCGACCTGGCCATAACGGACTAATTCCGCATATCTCACGCCCGGACGCCGACTCGGCTCCGTCGCTGCACGCCCGCACCAGGTCGCACCGGGTCGATCCCGGGATCGACCATGTAGTTCCGGGTCGATCCCGGGATCGACCCGGCAGGGGACCCGGTTCTCGGCCGCGGATGCGCCGCGAAGTCCCGCGTGCCAGAGCAGCGGCCGGGCTGCAGCATGATGGTCTGTGTCGTTGTTGCGAAAACTGAGAGGGCCGGCGCACGGATGAGCGACCTTTCCGAGCAGCTTCCTGACGTCGCCGCGCTGCTGGCCGCGCTGGACGACGCGAGCTATCTGGCCGACGAGCCACTCGGCACCGCCCTGTTCCTCGCCGCGCGGATGAGCCAGCCGATCCTCCTCGAGGGCGAGCCGGGGGTCGGCAAGACCGAGGCCGCGAAGGCGCTGGCGAGCGTGCTCGACACACCGCTGATCAGGCTGCAGTGCTACGAGGGGCTGACCTCTGCCGAGGCACTCTACGAGTGGAATTACCCGCGGCAGCTGCTCGCGATCCGGCTGGCGGAGGCACGCGGCGAGAAGCCGAGCGAGGCCGACCTGTTCAGCGACGAGTACCTGCTCGAGCGGCCGCTGCTCGCCGCGCTCGACCATCCGGGACCCCGGCCAGCGGTACTGCTGATCGACGAGGTTGACCGGGGCGACGACGAGTTCGAGGCGTTCCTGTTCGAGCTGCTGGCCGAGTCGGCGGTAACGATTCCTGAGCTCGGGACGCGGCGGGCTGACTATCCGCCGATCGTCGTCCTCACCTCTAACCGGACCCGCGACCTGCACGACGCGCTCAAACGCCGGTGTCTCTATCACTGGATCGACTATCCGGACATCGCGCGGGTGGCGGCGATCATCAGGCGCCGGGTGCCGGCGGCCGCCGACTCGCTGGCTGACCAGGTAGCGGCCGGCGTGGCGCGGCTGCGCCACCTCGACCTCGCCAAGCCGCCCGGCATTGCCGAGGCGATCAGCTGGGCGAATGCCCTGCACGTGCTCGGCGCGGGAGAGCTCGACGCCGCAGCTGCCGAGCGCACGGCCGGCGCGGTGCTGAAATACTCAGAGGACCTCGCGACCATGCGGCGAACCGGTTTCGGCACGCTGATCGGCCAGGATGACTAACCGGACCAGTGCCGCCTGGCCGGCCGACGGCAGAGCCGGCCAGCGGTCACGCACGCCGGAATGGAGCGACCTGGCCGAGGTAAGCGCCCGATTCGGGGCCGCGCTGCGCGAGGCCGGGCTGCCGGTCGGGCCGGGGCGGTGCGAACGGTTCGCGGCGGCGGTAACGGTAGCCAGGCCGACGACGCCGCGCGCTCTGTACCTGTGCGCGCTGACCACGCTGGTATCCAGCAAGGACCACGCGCTGATCCTGCGAGCGGTTTTCGACCAGGTCTTCGGCCCGCTGGCCGACGGCGCCAGCGCCGACACCGAACCCGACCTGGCCGGATTCGGCGGTCTCCCGGACTTGTCCCCCGAACGCCTGCTGGCCAGCGCGGCCAAGGCCGCACAGCAGCATCCGGCCGACCTGTTCGAGGCGATGGATGCAGGCACCGAGGAGCGCGATGCGGCGGATCGCGACGACCAGGCTGACGAAGATGTCGCGCAGCCCTACCTGGGAACCAGCACCGAGCGCCTGGCGAGCAAGGATTTCGCCGAGCTCACCGACGCCGAGCTGATCTCGGTCGCGACGCTGATGCGCAGGATCACGCTCGCGCTCCCGGAGCGCCGATCTCGCCGGCAGCGGCGCAGGCCGGGCGGCAGGCGTACCGACATGCGGGCCACGCTCCGCCAGGCGCGACGCACCGGCGGGCACGCGTTCCGCCTGATCGGCCGCAGTCCCGCCCTCCGGCCCCGCCGGCTGGTCGCGCTCTGCGACATCTCGGGCTCGATGGAGCCCTACGCCCGGGCGATGATCCAGCTGCTCTACTGCGCCGCTGGGGGAGCGGGCGCCGAGGTATTCACCTTCGCCACCCAGCTGACCAGGCTGACACCGGTGCTAGCCAGAACGCTGCCGGGGATCGCGCTGCAGCGGGCTGGGCAGGCGGCGCCCGACTGGCTGGGCGGCACCAAGATCGGTTCGGCGCTGAAAGACTTCAACGATCACTACGGCCGCCGCGGCATGGCCCGCGGAGCGGTCGTCGTGATCATCTCCGACGGCTGGGAGACCGGCGACCCTGAGCTGCTCCGGCGCGAGATGGAGCGGCTCTCGCTTGTCGCGTTCCGGATTGTCTGGGTGAACCCGCGGACCAAGAGCGCCGCCTATCAGCCGCTCGCTAGCGGGATGGCCGCGGCCTGGCCGCACTGCGACGCTGTGGTGAGCGGGCATACGGTGCACGCTCTCGACGAGCTCACGGCCGCGCTTGCCGATCCGGTGCGGCGACGCATCGAGCTGCGGGCGGGCCGCGATAACGTGCGGTAGTGTCCCGCGCATGTCCCGCCGTGGTACCAGCCGCGCCGAGTCTCGCCGCTCTACGACTGGCCGGGCTACCTGAACCTGAAGTTCACCTACACGCCGTTCGCCGCGCTGCTATTCACCGCCCTGACGGTTCCCCCACGAGCGGTTCTGGTGGGAGCCTCCGTCGCGGTCAACATCGTGGCGCTGGTTGCGGCGGTCTGGTTCACGCTCGGTGGCATCGTCCGCGAGCGGGCCGGCCGGGAGAGCCGGGGGACGCTGGCCGCTAGGGCAGGTGGCACTCTGCTGCTCGCGGCCGTACTGTTCTGGACCGAGCCGGTCCAGCGCACGCTCTATCTCGGCCAGGTCGACCTGATCCTGCTGGCACTGATCATGTGGGATACCTGCCAGCCGGACCGGCGGTGGTGGAAGGGCGCGGGCATCGGCATGGCCGCCGGCGTCAAGCTCGTGCCGCTGATCTTCATCGCGTACCTGCTGCTGACCAGGCGCTTCCGCCAGGCGGCAGTGGCGGCCGGGACGTTCGCCTGCACGGTCGCGCTTGGTTTCTTCCTCCTGCCCAGGGATTCGATCCGGTGGTGGCTGCATGGGACCTTCCTACGCGGCGGCCGGACTGGCTTCATTGGCTGGGAGGGGAACCAGTCGTTGAGTGCAGTCATCACAAGGTTCGCGGGGAGCATCGCGGCCGGGCACGGGCTCTGGGTCGCCGTCGCCACCGTGACTGTGCTGGCCGGGCTCGCCGCGGGGGCTGTTATCGACCGGGCCGGATTCCCGGTCGCCGGGATCCTGACCTGCGCGCTGGCCGGCGTGCTGGCCTCGCCCATCAGCTGGGACCACCACTGGGTGTGGATCGTGCCGGGCGTGACGGCGCTGGTCGGCTATGCGATGCGGCTCGGGACCCAGCGCCTGCTCGCGGTCCGGCGAGCACTGATCACTGCCGGGGTGGTAGTCACCGTCGCGTTCGCGGCCTGGCCATGCACCCTGCTCGTTGGGCGCCGGGTCCTGTCCGGGTTCACGCTCGGCCTGATCTGGGTGCCTCAGAACACGAATCCCGGTACATACGACCAACTCGGCGACAAGCCCTGGTACGCCGAGTACCACTGGCACGGCGCCGACCTGCTCGCGGGGAACCTCTACGTTCTGACTGGGCTAGCAGCGCTCTCGGCGCTGATCGTCGTCGCGCTCACGCTGGCACGCGGCGCGAGGCGGCCCCAGGCGCAGAGCACGGCGAGGCCGAGCGCCGCCGCCAGCAGCACGGCAGGCGCCACGATCAGCTGACTCGTCCCGGCCAGTGCGGCGAGGACACGCCCGGCGGGCGGCCACGGGTTGCCCGGCATGAGAGCGATCGTCGCGGCGGTGAGCCTGGCCAGCACAAGCCAGTCCAGGCGGGTCGCGGGGTACAACACGAGCAGGCAGAGCAGCATCGCGTCGTACCACGGCATCTGGTACGGCCAGACGAAGAGAAAGGCAGCGCTCAGCGCGAGCGCAGGCTTGATGCCGGGCGGCGTCCTCATATCGTCTGGCAGCCGCCAGAGGGCCAGAGCCGCCAGCAGGACCGCGATCACGGTGGCTGCCACCGCCAGGGGTGGTCCGGGATCGCTGGCCGGGCCGGTAAAGAACTGATAGAAGTTGTCGGCCGTGGTCTTGTCCGCCCTGGCCAGAACGGCGTTGACCGCGGGCGGCCCGAACCACAAGTAGGTCGGCACGAGTATCGCGAGCATCCCGCCGACAGCGGCAACCGCGGACCACGATCGGCGCCGGAGCTGCCAGCACAACCCGACGCCGAAGAGGACGTAGATGATCTTTGTATCGGCCGCCGCGCCAACCAGGATGCCCGCGGTCGCGGCCCGGGCCAGGCTGCGGTCCGCCTGCCCGGATACCAGGAGAAGGCCGAGCAGGCCAGCTGCCGCCGGGAGCACGTCGAAGTGGCCGGCCGCGATCACGCCCCACAGCAAGAGCGGGTTGACCGTCCACAGCAGGTGCGCTCGCAGCCTGGCTGCGGCGTCCCTGCGGAGCAGACGGTGCACAATGAGCGCGACCGCAACGAAGGCAGCGGCATTGAACAGTTTTAGCCAAAAGATGACCCGCGCGGGCGACGAGCCACCGAGATTGACGGCCACGAACTGCTCGGCCGTCGCCATCGGCCCATACACCGTCACTTGGTGGTCCCACTCAAGCGGAATCGACTGGCCGAGGGCCGGATAGTCCTGCTTCAGCTCGGCCGGCGTCATGACGTATGGCGTCCGGCCGATCTCGACCATCCGTCCGTAGGCCACGTAGTCGAGCGCGTCGCTGGAGCCGACCGGCGGCTGCACGGTCAGGACGGCGACGGCGATCAGGCCGGCCGCGAAGACTGCCCGGGCGTCGATCTCATATCCGGCGCGTACTGCCAGGAGTCCCGCGGTCACACCGATGCCTGCCAGGATCGCCGCCAGCCACAACGCAATGGTGACGACCGGCAGGGGGACCCGAAGGCCATGAATCTCCCACGGCGGACCGGATCCAGGCATCACCAGGTGAGGTGACATCCAGCTAGACCGGACCAGGCCTGCTCCGATCATGATGAGCAGGGAAGCCAGAATCGCCAGGCTTGCGATCCATGCCAGAACCCGAACGCGCCGGCTAGATGCCGGGCCACTGCCGGCCTGGGGCCCCCGGGACCCGGCAGAATCCGCGCATGCGTCGACAGCGGTGATGCCCATTGCGCCTTCATTAGCTAGATTCATGCCAGCAGCCCAATGCGGCTGTGGCAGCCCCCTTCGCTAGCAAGCAGGCAAGTGCACTGACTTTCGTCATAGTTCGTCTGCACTGGCCCGCTGCCGACATAACTAACAGCGAGCTAGCTCTGTTATTAGTTCCCCGTTCGGACCAATCCTTATCGCGTTCGAGCCGAGAATGACGCGGTGGTCACTCTAGGGAAAGCGGGCTATCGCCAACGGCGGCGGTGAGCGCGACGAACGCCGCGACAGCGCCCGCCAGCGTAGCGATCACGTTGAGAACGAGAACCTCATCCGCACGGCCTTCGAGGGCTACGCCAACGGGAACGTGGCCGCCGTGACCAGCTCGATCACGGCCTCAGGCGCCAGGCAGAGCGCGGCCTGAAGTCAGCCCCTGTTCCGGCCCGGCCCGTCGGACGGCTGTTGCGCCCGGGTCAGCTCGTCGCCTGTCCGTTCGGTGTTCCTTCCTGCGGCCCCGTGGACGGCAGCTGCGGCCCGTCCGCCTGCTGGCCTGAGCCGCCGTTGAGGCCCTTCCGCACCGATTCGAATATCGTGAGGCCCTGTGCGACCAGGCCGGAGGCGATCTCGCTGAGCCCGTCCGCGCCGTTCAGCACGCTCAGGTTGGAGCCTGCCAGGCCTGCCGCGGCTTCCCGGACGATCTGCGGCAACTGCTCGATGAGCATCCGGTCGAGCGCAACCCGGTTATGCGACGCGGCAGCCTCGGCCTGCATGGTGACGCGCTGCGCGTCGGCCCTGGCGAGGATCAGCACCTTCTCCGCCTCAGCTTCCGCTGGCTTGATCACCTCGGCCACGAGCTGGCGCTCGCGCAACTCGGCCTGGCGCTTGGCCAGGTCGGCCTGCGCGGCCAGCACCTCCATCGTGGCTTGTGCCTGTGCAAGCGGTCCCGCCTGGGCGGCCTCGGCCTGAGCCTTATCGACCTGGGCCTTGTACTGTGCCTGGACGACCGAGGTTTGCCTGGCATACTCCGCCTGGGCCCGCTGCGACTGCTGCTGCGCCTCGGCGGAGGCCTGGTTCGCCTGAGCCTGCGCGATCTGCGCCTGCCGCTGGATGGCTGCATTGTGCGGCGCGGCCATGGCGTCGATGTATCCGGTGTTCATGTCGTCGATCGACTGGATCTGCAGGGAATCGACGGTCAACCCGATCTTGGCCATCTCCGCCTTCGATCCGTCCAGGACCTCGGTCGCGAGCTTCTGGCGCTCGGTGACGATCTCCTCGACCGTCATCGAGCCGATGATCGAGCGCAGGTGGCCGGCGAAGATGCGCCCGGTCAGGGTCGACATCTGATCCTGGTCGGACAGGAACCGCTGGCCGGCGTTGACGATGCTCTCCTGGTCGTTGCCGACCTTGAACGCGATAACCGCGCGCACATTCAGCGAGATGCCCTGCTTCGTGACGCAGGTCTCGGAGACCTCCGACTCGCACATCGAAAGGGTGAGGAAGTTCGCCTTCCTGACAAACGGCAGAACAAAGGCGCCGTGACCGGTCACGACTTTGAACGGCGCGCCGTTCATCCCATATCTGCCGCCGGCAACCAACATAGCCTCGTCGGGCCTCGGAACGCGGTAACCGAGCATTTCTCATCTCCACAATCGGGGTACTGGGTGTTGAAGATTTACGAAGGCATGGAAACGTACCGCATATCATATATTGGGGAGATCTGGGTTGAGCGGATCCGTCCAGGCGCTGACGTCAACGGCGCGAGAGCCACGCTCTTCGATCACCAGGACTGTTGTTCCCTTCGGCAACGGCTCCGGCGACCACGCGATGAACGCCTCTGACCCGCCCCGGATCTTGACCAGCACCTCGCCCGGCCCCGCCTCGCCGCGCGTCGCGACAGTCAGGACGCCGATGCAGCCGATGGCCGAGACATTCGCAACCACGCCGCTCCTCATGCCGCGCTGACCTCAACCTCAGAGTAGCCCCGCACGAAGATCTTCGGGACGACGGAATACCCCACGGTGCTCACGCGTTTCAACCCGCGTCGGTGTGATGTGTCCCCCGGGCCTAACCCATTGCCTTCGCGGACTACCGTTCGGCTGGAGCCGCGTTGAGCCTTTCGCCGAGAGGCGACCTCACACCGGCCTAGGCACGCCCTCGCGAGCAGCTGCTCTCGGGGGCGCTGTCATGTTCGGCTCCTGCGCATCCGCCCAGTTCAGGCTGTCGCAAAAGGGTGCTCACGTACGTCGTTGGGTAGGTTGTGCCGTCTGAGCGAGGTGCCGGGCCGAGGCCTGCCTAGGCGAGGCCGGCGATGCCCTGGACGACGAGCACGACGCCGATTAGACCGACCGCGCTGACTATCACGGCCTTGCGATAGCGGCGCAGCCAGGCGTCGAAATTCCGAAGGGTGCGGGCGGTGGGGTCGGGCGCGATGAGGTAGGCGACCAGCGGCAGCCATGCGAACGCCACCGTCAGCACGACGATCATCGCCATGGCGCCGATGGTGGAGGCCACGTCCGCTTTCGATGACGCCACCACCTGGACCGCCGCGATGAAGGTGATCGACGGACCGAACATGAGCATCCCGACCACGAAAGCTGTCCCGGGCTTCGGATCGGCGGTCATTCTCTGGATTAGGTTCGGTTTCTTCGGCTTGCCAGGATCAGCCGTCTCCTGCTTCTGTCCTGGCTTGCGGCGAGCGATCACCGCGGCGGCGATCAGGGCCACCAGGCCGAGTGCCAGGCGCAGGCCATACCTGGTCTGATGCTGTGTGGGCAGACTCAGGCCGCCTGCCCGGAGCGCAATCAGGGCGATCGTTCCGACCACCGTCACGATGAGGACTCCGCCGAACACAAACAGGGCGCTGGTCCGGCCGGGGCGGGCCGACGCCAGGAACAGCGCGGCAACGAGGATCGCGGGCGGGTAGCAGGCCGCTATCAGCGCGAGGCCCGCGGCCTGCTCAAACAATTCCGCTCCGGCCACCCCGGGTGCCGCCGCCGGTGCCGCCGCCGGCGCCTCCACCACCAGCGTTGCCGCTGCCAGGCGCGCCGGTGTCCAGAGCGCTCCCGGCGCCATCGAGCCTCAGGCGGCGGACGATCTCATCGGCCGTCGTTTCTGCCCGGTCGCCGACCGGAGCGACCACGACGCCGGTCTCGTCAGGACGCGGCAGTTCCAGGTCGGCGAACTGGCTGTCAATCAGGCCGGGGTTGAAGAAGTGACCGTGCCGCGCGGTCAGCCTCCGCGTTGCGACCTGCTCGTCAATCTGCAGGAACACGATCCTCGCTTCCGGGCGGCCGCCCAGCAGCAGGTTCCGGTAGCTGCGCTTCAGCGCCGAGCACGCGACAAGCGCAGACCCGCCCACAGCGATTTGTTCGTCCAGGTAATCGCCGATCGCCCGCAGCCACGGCAGCCTGTCCTCGTCGGTCAGCGGCTCGCCGCGCCTCATTTTCTCGATGTTGGCGGGCGGATGCAGCAGGTCACCGTCGATGAACGGCCAGCCGAGCCGGCCGGCCAGCAGGGCGCCGACCGTCGACTTGCCGCTCCCGGACACGCCGGCCACGATCACGATCATCGCGCCCGGCCTCCCCGCCGTCTCAGGGCCGCAGCCGGAATGGCGGGTAACGGTCGGTGATCAGTACGAACGCGTACGCGAGGACCCGGTTGTGCCAGCGAATCACGCCCTCCACGTAGTCGAAGATCTCGCGCGGATAGCGACCGGTAAACAGGATGGCGAACCATGCCACGATGACCAGGACGAAGGCGCCGATGTCCAGGAACAACAGGACGATGTAGTGCGGGATCGCCAGAAGCCACTTCACCAGGGGCAAGAACCTGTTCAGCTCGACCGGCACGTCTGGGTAGCGATAGTCCAGGTGCACGGACTGGTGCTCGTCGGTCGACGGGTAGGTGTCGTCCATCAGCGCCAGGTAGATCCCAACGCGGTTGCTGAACCGCTGCAGCTCCAGGTTCCAGTCGAACCACCACCTCGGGTACTTGAGCCGGAACAGGATCATCAGCAGCGGCCCGACGATCAGCAGGCCGCCAGCGCCTGCGACGTAATACCGGCCCGTGGACGATACCCAGGTCTGGCCCGAGACAGTGCCGAGCACGATCGCGATCGGAATCACCGTGAAGATCCGGAAGAACGTCGTCAGCCTGTTGAGTGGCCGATCCGGGTAGTCGACCGAGAATTGCACCGGGTACGGATCCTGAACCATCACCATGACAGCTCTCCTCCTCCAATCAGGTCATGCCCATAGTGTGCGCACCTGCGGTCGCTGGCGGTAGCGACTATGGCGGGGCAGCCAGCGTCAGCCCCGGTCCGGCCAGGCTCAGCCGGGCGCCCGGCCCCAGCCAGCGTGGGCTAGCGGGCGGCCGCGAAGACGGGCTCGACCAGGCCAGCTCCGTGATCGAGCTGATAATCCAGGTTGATGGCCGCGCCGATCAGCGCCAGGTGGCTGAACGCCTGCGGGAAGTTGCCGAGCTGCTCGCCGGTCTGACCGATCTCCTCCGAGTACAGGCCGAGGTGGTTGGCGTAGGTCAGCATCTTCTCGAACGTCAGTTCCGCGTCCCGCAGCCGTCCCGATCTGGCCAGTGCGTCCACGTACCAGAAGGTGCACAGTGAAAACGTGCCCTCGCTGCCGCGCACTCCGTCCGGGGTCATTCCCGGGTCGTACCGGTACACCAGGCTGTCGGAGACCAGCGTCTTGTCCATGGCCTCCAGGGTGGACAGCCACATCGGGTCACGCGGTGCAACGAATCCCTGCAGCGGCATCATCAGCAGCGAGGCGTCGAGCACGTCGCTGTCGTATTGCTGGGTGAACGCCCTGATCCTGGGATTCCAGGCGCGGTGCATGATCTGGTTGTAGATCCGGTCGCGCTCCATCATCCACCGGTCGATCTGCGCTGGCCTGGCGTGGTGCTCGGCGATCCTGATCGCCCGGTCGAGGGCGATCCAGGACTGGAACCGACCGTAGGTGAAGTCCTTCCGCCC
>WNFI01348474.1_pt1 | contig 12529 bp, 15 predicted proteins | sample 5400471 | NCBI WGS metagenome assembly WNFI01 (sample SAMN13153348, study PRJNA577476) | soil metagenome | isolation source: 100 cm saprolite on Douglas fir-dominated hillslope | place: USA:California | collected 2013-09-17 | reverse complement strand
CGCCATCGCGCCGCAGAGCAGCAGCTGACACCACCCAAGCATGCGCCGTGGATTCTCCGACGTCCGCGCCGCAGACGCGCCGAGCGTGCTGCCGATGCCGAGTCCAACGAGGAACACCGCGAGGATCAGCGAGAACGTGTAGACGGTCGCGCCGAAATGGAGCGAGAGCAGACGCGTCCACACGACTTCGGCGCCGAGCGCAGTCATGCCGGAGAGCGCGATCGCCAGATAGACCGACCTCGTCGCCGGCGCGGTGACACCGTGAACGGCGACGGCATCCGCCTCGTAGGCTGTGCGGCTCGCGAGCAGGACCGCGATCGACGCGACGATGAGATTGATCGCGACCCCGACGAAGGTCGCATAGGCCACGTCGTGCACGCGTAGCAGGTAGAAGCCGGCCGCGACGCTTCCGGCCACGCCGCCGGCAATATTGCCGCCGTAGAAGTATCCGAGCCACGACACGCCTTCGGGCGTCGCTTTCACCCAGCGCGAAATCGCGGGCAGCGTCGCGCCCATCAGCATCGTCGGCGGCAGCAGACAGATGCCTGCCGCGATCGCCCGCAGAACAATTCCCGCGACGCCGCCGCCGGCCGACGCGGTGTAGACACCGCCGACGAGCGGCATCCCGAAGAGGATCAACAGCGCGAACAGGCCGATGCCGCCCTCGAGGATCGCGTACACCTTCAGCGGATGCTGTCGCGCCGAGATCATTCGCGGCAGCGCGAGGCTGCCGAGACACATGCCGCCCATGAACGTGCCGAGCAGAATGCCGAGCGAGATCGCCGACGATCCGATTACCAGTTGCAGCAGCTGGAACCAGACGATTTCGTAAATCAGCGCCGCGCAGCCGCTGCCGATAAAAAGCAGAATGAGAGCAGGAAGCAGACGTTTTGAATGCATGAGAACGGAAGGAAGTATACCGGCAGGGGCGAAGCGGCGCGAGAGCGTCATGGCTGATGGAGGTTCCCATCAGCCATGAACGGCGCTCGTGTGTTACTTGAGATGCTTGCTAACGAGCTTCGTCATCTCGAACATGTTGACGACCTTCTTGCCGCCGAACACGGTCTTCAGCGTGTCGTCGGAGTTGATCATCCGCTTGTTCTTTTTGTCCTGCAGGCCGTTCTTCTTGATGTACGCCCAGAGCTTCTTGGTGACTTCCGTGCGCGGAATCGCCTTCGAGCCGACCACTTCCGACAGCGCTGCGCTCGGCTGCACGGGTTTCATGAACGCCGCGTTCGGCTTGCGCTTCGCTGCTGCTTTCTTCGCCATGTCATCTCCTCTGTAAAGGACGGCCAGGGGGCACGCCTAGTGCAGGAGTGTATACCGAACTTCCCTCTGTGTACCAGTTCTTTCAGAGGGGAAATCGTCATTCTCCACTCTCGTACCCGGCATGGTCCGCCGATCGCCCGCTGGCGCCCCCCTCGAGCGCGCTCCGGATTTGACTCGGCAACGGCAGTTTCGTGAGCGTCCTGGCGTCCACCAGCACGTAGACGGTTTCGATGGTGACGATGACCCGTTCCTCTCCGGCGATGCGGAAATCAGTGCGGATCGTAAAGGAGGTGTTGCCGAGGCGAACGGGCACGAGCGAGAGCTCGAGCACCTGGTCGAACCGCGCCGACGCCTTCCATTCGATCGTCTGTTTGACGAGCTGAAAATCGAGATTCCCCTCGTAGAACTGCGGAAAAATACCGGCCGCGCGCAGCAGCTCGTTGATGGCGACGTCGACGTATTCGCTATAGCGGGAGTTGAAAACGACCTTCTGCGCGTCGCACTCGGCGTAGCGAACGCGGAGGTAGCAGCGGAACGGACTCACTTCGCGCGGTTTACCCAGTCGGCGAGAGTCTTCCACTCGGGATCGTCCTGGGATTGCCAGTGCTTGCCTCCGGGATGGAACTCGGTCCCGCCGGCCTCGTGGGCGAGCGGCATCACCAGCAGGCGGCTCTTCGCGGGGACACCAGGCAGGACGAAGCGGGTCACCATCTCGAAATTCTTATGCGACTGCTCGTCGCTCCAGGTCGTCTGGCCGCGTGTGAGCGGCTGGAGCCTGAACGCCGTGCCGGTCGAATGACAGACGACGCAACGCGCGTGGCCGGGACGTTTCTCGAGGAACAGCGGCTCGACTTTCGCCTTGTACGTGTCGAAGTCGAGCGGGCTCGACGATGCCGCCGGCGGCTGCGGCGCTGCCTGGGTCCACGCAGCGAAAAAGAGGATCAGCCACATGGCTGCGTAGTTTAAAGTGTGTCTCTATGAAGACCAACCTTTTTGTCGCTCTGGGCGTTTGTCTCGCCGCCGTTACGATTCACGCGACCACGGTTCGGATCGTCCAGACCAATGCGGCGGGTGACAGCGTGATGCTGATCGATCCGGCCACCAACAAAGTGGTCGGGCAGATCGAAGGCATCGAGGTGAATCACGGCGCGACGACGGCGCCGGACGGCAGCCGGTTCTACATCACGAACGAGGCGGAATCGACGGTCGACGTCGCCGACGCGAAGACGCTGAGGGTGATCAAACACATTCCGCTCACCAATCACCCGAACAACATCGCAGTGAGCAAGGACGGCAAGCGCGTGTACGCGGCGATCGTCGCCGGCGCGGGCGCGGTGGACGTCATCGATACGACGACGCTCACGCGCGTGAAGAGCATCCGCACCGAAGGCGGCATTCACAACGTCTACGTGACGCCCGACCAACACCGACGGATCGACGAAACGGATTTTCGCGCAGCTGTCGAATTTCAACGGCTTCGTCACGCTCGACTTCGCGACGCACCAGATCGTCGACAAGGTCAAGCTGCCGGAGGTCGCCGCGTCAGAGAAGGTGACCGAAGGCCTTCAGGGCTCGCCGGCGCACGGTCTCGCGGTGACGCCCGACGGAAAAACGCTCTGCGTGCTGAGCAAGATGAACACGCGGCTCTACCAGTACTCGCTGCCGGATCTGAAGCTGCAAGGCGAAACGAAAGTCGGCCATCACCCCGACTGGCTCACGCTGACGCCCGACGGCAAGCGCGCCTACGTCGCCAACGCGGGATCGAACTCCGTATCGGTCGTCGATCTGCCGACGCGCAAGGAGCTGATGCAGATTCCGGTCGGACAGGTGCCGAAGAGGAACACCACGGCAGTACTACCCTAAACTTTCGAAGTTAAAACAGAAAAGTTAAAACTGGAACGCCAGCGTCACGCTGACCAGCGCCTGCACGAAGACTTGCGGCCGTCGGATAACGCATAAAAAAAGGGCGACAGCCGATTTCAGCTGCCGCCCCGATTCTCCGTTCTAAGTTCTGAGCTCTAACTTCTAGACCGCCGCGGTCGTCTTCGCCTTCGCGGGGAAGATTTCCTTGAACGCCTTCATGAAGCGGTCCATCTCTTCCGCCGTGCCGATGGAGACGCGCATATGCGTGGTCATCGGCGGGAACGGACGGCCCACCGCGACACCCTTCTTCAGGAACTCCTGGATCACCGGCTGGATCTCGCGGCCGATGCTGACCATGAAGAAGTTCGTCTCAGACGGCAGCGTCTCGTAACCGAGCCCGTTCAGCTCGCTCGTGGTCTTCTTGCGAAGCGCCATCACCTTCGCCTTGACCTCGGCCTGCGACGCCGTGTCCTTCAGCGAGGCGGCGCCACCGTGCTTCACGAGCGCGTTGATGCTGCCCATGCTGTACGGGCGCATCTTGTCGACGATCTCCTTCGAGGCGATCGCGTACCCGAGACGCATACCCGCGAGCGCCGCGATCTTCGAGAAGGTGCGCGCGATGATCACCGGGCGTCCTTCGAGCACATACGGGATCGACGTCGCGTAGTTCGGATCGTCGACGAAGTGGTGATACGCCTCGTCGATCAGCACCGGCATACCGGCCGGGATGCCGTCGAGCAGCTGCTTCACTTCGGCCTTCGTGACGGTGATGCCGGTCGGGTTGTTCGGGTTGCACAGGTACACGAACCCGAGCTCCTTCGCGTGCATGTTCGCCGCCTTGATCATCGCCGGAATGTCCTGGCGATAGTCCTTGCCGAGCGGCAGCTTGATCGCCTCCGACTTGATGCTGGTTGCGTGCTGGTAGACCGAGCTATACGACGGCTCGACGCCCAGAACTTTTTTGCCGGCCGGCAGGAACGCCGTGCCGACGACGTCGAGCACTTCGCCGGAGCCGGCGGTCAGCAGCACGTTCTCGGGCTTCACGCCGTGGTGCTTCGCGATTTCGCCGACGATGTTCGCGTCGGGATAGCCGTATCGGTTCGAGTACTTCCAGGCGTTGGTCATCGCCTTCATCACCGATTCGGGCGGCCCCCAGCAGTTCTCGTTGCTCGAGAGGTGCGCGATCGAGTCGTACTCGTTCATGGCCGGCGCCATGCGCGGCGCGTTGCCGGCCGCGCCGGGACGGTTCTATGCGAACAGATCCGTGGACGGCCCGAGTCCCAGGTACCCGAGGGCGGCAGCGACTCCACCGAAGAAACTGCGGCGGGAAACATCGTGGCTCATGGATCCTCCGAAAAGAGTGGACGAACGAAATCGAGTCATTCTAGCGCGGACCCGGCGCGCCTTTGCGCCTTCTTTTGACGATCGACAAAACTGTCGCCCCGGGTCCTGGCGCGGGTGTATGGTCCGCCTCGAGACACGCCGCGCGCAGAAATGCGCGCAATTCCGGTCGATCCAGGTCAGCGTTGGTCTTCACCTGAACGTGGCGAAACCAGGCGCCGTCGCCCAGCAGGATGCCGTTCGGATCCTCGAACAGCGACCCGCAGCTGACCCACCTGACCTACCCGACGCTACTTCTTGCCGACGTTTTCGTACCACTTCAGATTCGCCGTCGCGTTGCCGATGCAGACGATGTCGGGCTTTTTGTCGCCGTTGAGATCGGCGGCGGCGCAGCCGGCGCCTGCCATTCCACCTTCGTCGATCACGCGGCGCGACCACTTCGAGCCGTCGGCTGAAGCACTGTAGAGGATCACGCTGCGCGCGCCACCCCGCTGTCCGGCGACCACCTCGTCACGGCCGTCGCCGTCGACGTCGACGGTCACGATCGCATGGCCGTCGGTGATCGAGTCGTCGATCTGATGACGGTCCCATCCGGATTTCGATTGCGTGTAGATCGCGATTTCGTTGCCGTGCCACGGCTCGATCGTGGCGAGGAACTTTTGCGACCCGAGATGACCGAGCGCAACGTCGCTCGTCCCGCTCTTCGGCCACGGCTGCGGGTCGCCCTTGGTGAGCTCGGTCGGCGTCCACGTGCCGTTCGCAAAGCGGTGCAGATGGATCCCCATGAAGCCGGCACTCAACACTGCCTGGCCGCGCACGCCTTCCCACGGCATCGGCTCGATGCCGTGAATGAGTCCGGTGAACGTATCGTTGACGATCTCGCGCTTCCAGTCGGGCGCGCGATAGAAAAAAATCGGGACTGGGGTCTTGTAATCAGGCGCTTCGGAGCCCATCCCGATGAGCGGCGCCATCATCAGCATTTTCTTGCCGCTGCCATCGGCATCGACCCAGCGCAGGCGATGCGCCGTCGGCACCGCGTCGATTTCCTTGTAGGTCCACGGCTGCGTGACGTCCGCGCCGTGCGTCAGCAAGCCGACCTGCCCCTTGCTCGTCTTGGTCGTCGTCGTGAATCCCTGCAGGACCGCGATCTCGGGAATCCCGTCGCCGTCGATGTCGTATGCGGACGCGTTGATCAGCTGCGACACACCGGTCGCGAGCACGTGCTTCTCCCAGCTGGGATTCTCGTACCAGAGCAACTCGGGAAGGCCCTGCGCGAGTGCGATGATGTCCGGCTTGCCATCGTTGTTCAGATCGGCGATGACGACCTGATAGCCACCCCGAAGTCCGGTGCCGATTTCATGCGCGACGAATTGCGTTTGCGCGTTCGATTGCGCGCGCGGCATGGCGGACGCGGCGAGCACGGCGAGACACGGCACGACGAGGAAGCGCAGTTTCACAGGGCGAACTATAACGCGAGACGCTGCAGCGCGTCGCCCGTGATGCGAAAGATCGTCCAATCCTCCATCGGCACGGCGCCGAGCTTCTTGTAGAAGCCGATCGCCGGCTCGTTCCAGTCGAGGACCGACCACTCGAAACGTCCGCAGTCTCTTTCAATGGTGATTTTCGCGAGGTGCGACAACAGCGCGCGCCCGATGCCGTGTCCGCGCCACTCCGGCCGGACGAACAGATCTTCGAGGTACAGCCCTGGCTTCCCGACAAACGTCGAGTAGTTGTGAAAGAACAGTGCGAACCCCGCCGGCGTGTCGCCCGCCTTCGCGATCACGACCTCCGCCGACGGCCGCGATCCGAAGAGCGTCGCGCGCAGACTCTGTTCGGTCGCCGTCACCTGATCGGACATGCGCTCGTACTCGGCGAGGTCCTTGATCATCTGCAAGATGATCGGCGCGTCGCGTTCCGTCGCCTGCACGATCGTCACTGGCGATTTCGTCACATCCATCGCGTTCTGGTCCCTTTCGCGGACGCGTCCATGATGATCTGCAGACGCCTGCACTGCGTCTCTTCCCTCTTCGCCTGCATGATCCAGCCGGTCGCGAGCTTCTGGTATCCAGGTGGCTGCGCCGAGAAGAATGCCAGCGCCGTGGCGCGCTTCATGTTCACGTTGCTCCAGATGCTGCCGGCCCGCCGTGGTGTAAACCGATGCACGTAGCTCACGTCGTCCACGCGCTTCTTGACGCCGTCGATCCAGCCGAAGCAGAGCGCGCAGTCGACACCTTCGTGATACGTGATGCCGCCTTTGCCAGACGCCTTCTTGTAGAAGCCGACCCAGAGCTCCGGCGTGTCGGCGTGATGTTTTTCGAGCCACGCACGAAAATCCTCGGGCGTTTTGAAAAACAGCGGCTTCATCATCCGATCGCGCGCTTCAGCAGCGCGATCTGCCCTCCGTGATACGTGCCGTGCTCAACGACTCCGTCGAGAAGGATCCCGACGGGGTAATCGAGAGTCTCGACCTTCGCATCGAGCGCCGCATCGGTGAGCTCGCGTACGTCGGCGGCGAGCAGGCGATGGGCGGCGGCGAGTCGATCGATCGCACTACTCCAGTCGCCGGCAGGCGTCGGCCAGTCGCGCTCGGCAGTCGGATCGCCCAGCGATTCGCCGTGAATCCGTTCGCGCGCGATTTCGGCCCACGTGGTCACGTGACTCACGATTTCCCAGACGGTGTGCGCGCGGGCGATCGGCCGCGCGGCGGCCTGGGCTGCGGTGACGCCTTCGAGCGCTTCCGCGAGTGAGGGGCCGTGCCACATCGGGCCCGTGAACGTCCGATCGATATGATTCGCCAAACGCGTCCCCCGGCTCATCTCCACTCCTCCGTCAACTAATCGACCCCTATCCTCGTCTATGTTTATTATGCTCAACCTCAAGTTCGCGTTCCGAACACTGTTCAAGACCCCGTTCGTGACGATCGTGGCGATCGTGTCGCTGGCGTTGGGCATCGGCGCGAACGCCGCCATCTTCTCGCTGTTCAACCAAATCCTGCTGCGGCCGCTGCCGGTGTCGCAACCGGAGCAGCTGGTGAACCTGACGGCCCCTGGCCCGAAGCCGGGATCGACGTCGTGCTCGCAGGCAGGCGACTGCGACGCGGTCTTCAGCTACGCCATGTTCCGCGATCTGGAACGCGCGCAGACGTCCTTCAGCGGCATGGCGGCGCATGTCGGATTCGGCGCAAACCTCGCCGCGAACGGGCAGACGACGAACGCGCAGGGACTGCTCGTCTCGGGCAATTACTTTTCCGTTTTGAATCTGCGTCCGGCAATTGGACGCCTTCTCACACCCGAGGACGACAAGACTGCGGGCGAATCGCACGTGGTCGTCCTAAGCCACGAATTCTGGCGGATGCGGTTCGCGCAGGATCCGAACGTCGTCAACCAGACGCTCATCGTCAACGGCCAGACAATGACGATCGTGGGCGTCGCGCCGCAAGGCTTCGAGGGCACGACGATCGGCCTGAAGCCGGTGGCGTTCGCGCCGATCACCATGCGCGGCTTCTCGCAGCCCTTCAAGGGCTTCGACAACCGGAGAAGCTACTGGGCGTACGCGTTGGCGCGGCTGAAGCCTGGCGTGACGATCGAGCAGGCGCGCACGGCGCTCGCCGGTCCGTATCACAACATCCTCGTGGATGTCGAAGCGCCGCTGCAGAAAGGCATGAGCGACCAGACGCTCGCGCGCTTCAAGTCCAAGACGCTCGGCATGGAGCCGGGCAGCCGCGGCCAGAGCACCGTGACGCGCGAGGCGCGTGCGCCATTGACGCTGCTGCTGTGCGTCACCGGATTCGTGCTGCTCATCGCCTGCGCGAACATCGCGAATCTCTTGCTCGCGCGCGGCGCCGCGCGCGCCAGCGAGATCGCGGTGCGGCTGTCGATCGGCGCCGGACGCGGTCAGCTCGTGCGGCAGCTGCTCGGCGAATCGTGTCTGCTCGCGCTGATGGGCGGCGTGCTCGGCGTATTCGTCGCGCAGTGGACCTTGAACCTCATAGCGACGATGCTGCCAGCCGAGGCGGTCAACACGATCAAGCTGCGGATCGATCCATCCGTGATGGTCTTCGCCGGAGCGCTCGCGGTCGGCACCGGCGTGCTGTTCGGACTGTTTCCGGCGCTGCACAGCACGCGGCCGGATCTCATCTCGGCGCTGAAAGGCCAATCAGGACAGCCGTCAGGCGCGCGCGCCGCCGCGCGCTTCAGGACATCGCTCGCCACGGCGCAGATCGCGCTCTCGATGGCGCTGCTCGTGTCGGCGGGTCTGTTCACGCGAAGCCTGGTGAACGTCAGCCGCGTCGAGCTCGGACTGAAGGCAGACAACATCATGATGTTCGCGGTGTCGCCCGAGTTGAACGGCTATACCGTCCAGCGCACGCGCCAGTTGTTCGAACGGATGCAGGACTCGTTGAGCGCGCTGCCGGGGGTGACGGGCGTCACGAGCGGCACGGTGGCGCTGCTGTCCGGCAGCAACTGGGGCAACAACGTCGCCGTGGAGGGATTCGAGCAGGGACCGGACACCGACGCGAACTCGCGCTTCAACGAAGTCGGTCCCGCATATTTTTCCACGCTCGGAATGACCGTGCTTGCGGGCCGCGAGTTCACGCGGTCCGATGTTGCGGGCGCCCCGAAGGTCGCGATCGTCAACGAGGCGTTCGCGAAGAAGTTCAATCTGGGCCGCGGGGCCGTCGGCCGGCGAATGAATCGAGAGGGGCCTGACAAGCCGCTCGACATGGAGATCGTCGGCCTGGTCGCGAACGCGAAATACAGCGACGTCAAGCGCGACATTCCGCCGCAGTTCTTCATCCCGCACAGCCAGGACGATCGCACCGGCTTCGGCACGTTCTACGTGCGCGCCGGCGGCGAACCGACCGCCCTCACCGCGTCCATCACCAAGACGATGGCGCAGCTCGATCCGAATCTGCCGCTCGAAAACTTGCGCACGCTGCCGCAGCAGATCCAGCAGAACGTGTTTCTCGATCGCTTCATCAGCGTGCTGTCGACCGCCTTCGCCTGCGTCGGCCTGTCCGCCGCGGTCGGCCTCGGCCAGCTCGCGCAGTCGCTGCTATTCGAGTTGAAGGGATCGGATCCGGTCGTGCTCGTCGCGTCGGCGGCCGCGCTGTCGATCGTCGCGCTCGCGGCAGGATACATTCCTGCGCTCCGCGCGTCGCGCGTCGACCCGATGCTGGCGCTGCGCTACGAATAGCCGGTTGTTCGCTACGCCGTTCGTCAACGCGGCGCTCGCCCACCTGAAGTCTTAGGTTCGTACTTCCAGTTCCGCGATTTCCCGCCGGCAATCCAGTCGATCGCCTGCACGAGCCGCCGATTGCGCGTCTCGTCAGTCTTCGCGTCGGCAATCCATTCGGCGTATTCGCGCTTGTGGCTCGGAGGAAATGCGGCGAACGCCGCCTGCGCCTTCTTGTTCGTCCTGAGCGCGGCGGTCAGCGCCGGCGGAATGACGAGCGGCTTCGGCGCGTGCCTCGGCTGCTTGCGCTTGACGATGCCGGCGTCGTTCAATGCCGCGGCCTTTTTGACGTACGCGGCCAGCGTCTTCTTCGACGGCAGGTCCGCGATTTTCGTGATTTTGCCGAAGTTCCCCATCGCCATCTCCGACCGTTCGCCGACGACGAGCGAATACTTCCAGAATCCGAAGGTGGCGTGCTGCTTGAACGCGCCCATGCCGCACAGGATTCCTTTGTACATGAAAGCGGGCATGCTCCATTTCAGAGCTTCCTCGACGTCGGGAACAGCCGCGTGCACGACGTCGCGGATGTGCGTCAGGATCGGCTTGGCGAAGTCGGCAGACTTCGCGATGTAGGCGTCGACGCGCGGATCTTTCTTTCCCATGGCGGGAGATTCTAACAACGAAGCGACCGCCGCGTTCAAGCGCCGGCGGCGAGCGGGATGCGCGTGATGACGCCGGTCAGCGTGTCAGATCCGATCGAGACAAAAACCGTCTGCTCCGCGACCGACATCGCGAAGGCCATCCGGCGCTCGAGCCTCGCGGCGAGATCGCGCACGAGCGCGCGATCGACAGCGTAGAGCTCGATCGACTCCGCCTTGTGAATCCGCTCGCCCGCGAGATTGCGCAGCAGCTGCTGCGGATCCTTGTGTGTGTAGACGGCGACGCGCCGAGCGGACTTCGACGCCTTGTGCAGCCGGCCCGCGTCCGGCGAGCCGATCTCGATCCACGTTTTGATCGCGCCGGTCAGATCGCGGACCGCGACCGTCGGCTCCTCAGGCTCCGACACGCCGCGCGAAAAGCCGATGCCGTCGGTGAACTCGAGCGCATACGCAAGCAGGCGCGTCACCATATACTCAGGCGACTCCGACGGATGCTGAGCGACGCGGAGCGCGAGCGTCTCGTAGACGCTGCGATCTGCATCCGCGAGCTCGATGTCGAACTGAAAGATCGTGGCGGTTTGCGCCAATCAGGCCCGAGCGTTCAGACTTCAGATTTCAGACGTGCTTCGATTTCGCGAATCTGTTCCGTGTGGCGTGCCTCGTGACTCCCGAGCCATACAGCCCACTGGTACATGTTCAGATCGCCGAAGCGCGGATGCGAGTGGATCACGTCGACCAGCGCGAGGCCGTCGCCGCTCTGGTACACCGCGAGAAACCGCTTTCGCGCGTCATCGAGCTGCGCGAGCGCGACGTTCCAGTCGATGCCCTGCGGCCGCACGGCTTCCGGCGCTTCGCGCTTCTCGGTGCGATCCAGCATCGGCGTGACATCCCACGAGCCAAGGATCGAGCTCGTCGCGGTCTCGACGCCGAGCCCGCCGGCTCTCGCGGCCGCCAGCTTCTCGCCCAGCACCTTCGTGAAGCGGTTCTCGACGATCGCCAGATGCTCGAGCACCTGCGCCACCGACCACTGGCGGGAGCCGGGCGCCTGATTGCGCATTTCGGCCGGTATCGCTTCGACGGCTTCTCGCAGCGACATACGGCCGGTGTTCAGATAGCTCGTCAGTTCCTGGATCCTGGGATTCATCGTTACCTCGCTCGCGCGATTTCCGCGACGACTTCGTATGTGTAGCGCGCGAACCGGTAGAGCTCGCTTTCGAGCACGCGCTCCTGATCGCTGTGCATGCCGTAGCCCTTCGGGCCGTCTTCCATGTCGATCGCCACGCCGATGCCGTAGCACTGCACGCCGCGCGCGCGCAGTTGCGCCATATCGGTGGCGCCGGTCTCCATCTTCGGCAGCGTCACTGTGTTGTAGATGCGCTTCGCGGCGGCCTCGAGCACTCTGTAGGGCTCCGAGTCGAGCCGCGCCTGGTACGGCGATGCGGGACGGACGTTCTGCGCCGTGAAGTGCACGTCGACCGCCGGATCGTCGACGACCTTCTTCACCTGCTCGAGGAATTTGGCCGGGTCCTCGTCGGGAAGCGCGCGGACATCGAGCGTGGCTTTCGCTCCGGCGACGCGATGTTCGCTAGACCGCGGAAGTACGATCCTGTCGTCTCGTTCGGGCGGACATCAGGCCGCCATTGGCCGATCTTCGCCACCGCCCCCGCCAGGTGAACGATGGCGTTCGACTTGAGCGGAATCGATCCGTGACCGGAGATGCCGTGCGCCACGAGCTCGATGCCGCGCGGAATCTTCTCGAGCGTCTCGACGGTCGTGTAGTTGGCCACGCCGCCGATGCGTATCGCACCGCCGCCCTCGGCGAGGCAGTACTCGGCCTCGATCTCCGGATAGTGCTGGCTCACCATGAACTGCATGCCGATGTTCGAGCTGCCCTCTTCGCCGGCTTCGGACAGAAAGATGACGTCGCGATCGAGCGGCACGTTATACCGCTTCAGCAGCAGCATCGTCATCAGCGCGCCGGTGAGGTTGTCCTTGTCGTCGACCGTACCGCGCGCGTAGACCCAGCCACCGTCGCGGGTGGCGCTGAACGGCGGGAACTTCCACTTCGACTCGTCGACGGTGACCACGTCGCTGTGGCCCATGATCAGGATCGGGCGTTTCTTTCCGTTGCCCTTCAGGCGCGCCACGACGTTCGAGCGCGTGCGGTCGAGCGCGAAGATCTGCGCGGGGATGCCCGCCTGATCGAAAACCCCTTTCAGGTA
>WNFI01283881.1_pt1 | contig 12529 bp, 10 predicted proteins | sample 5400471 | NCBI WGS metagenome assembly WNFI01 (sample SAMN13153348, study PRJNA577476) | soil metagenome | isolation source: 100 cm saprolite on Douglas fir-dominated hillslope | place: USA:California | collected 2013-09-17 | reverse complement strand
ACGCACGAGGATCAGCCGTCCCTCGAGCGCGAGCTCGAGGCTCGTCAGATCCCCCGGAGTCGCCCCCGAGACCAGCCGCCCGTCGAAGCCGTAGGTGAGGGAGTGCGCGCTGCAGTGAATGGCGCTGCGCAGATGTCCCCGGCGCGCGCTCACCAGGGCATGCGGACGCTGCCGACAGGTGTTGCGCAGCGCGTGACGCCGGCCACGCTCATCGAGCAGCACGAGCACGCGCTCGCCGGAGAGGTCCGCGGTGAGGAAGTCGCCCGCGAGCCGCAGCTCCGCCTCATGGCCGATGAGCTGCCAGGCCGGGCGCAGCAGCCGCTCGCGCTCGGCGGCAAAGAGCGCCGCGTCCGCGTAGGCCCAGGCGGGCAGCCGCGCCACGCCGCGACGGGCGCTTGCGCCGCTCCCGGCGCCCGCCGCCGCGCCGCGCCAGGCTGCGGCCGGCGCCGGGGCGGGCGGGATGCGTGGGGCCGCGCCGGCCGCGGGCCCGAACTCACCCGGAAACACCGAGCGCAGGTAGGCGAGCGAGCGCGCCACCGCCGCCTTGCGGTCGATGCTCGCTTCGCTGGCGAAGGCGAATCCCTGCCACAGCACTTCGAGCACGCCGATGAGCCCGAGCGCCACCGCATCGGCGTCGAGGTGTGTGTCGCCGCGCGACTCGATCAGACGGGCGATCAGCTCGCGCACCAGCGCGGCGAACTCCTCGTCCTTCTGGCCGCAGATGTCCTGGTATTCCTGGCGCGCGGTCGCCTCGCCCCAGAACGCGTACCACACCGACACCTTGCGCGGGCTCGCGATGTCGGCATCGAGATACAGCTCCACCAGCAGCCGCAGCGCGTCGACCGGGCGCGCCTTCAGCCGCGCGACCGGATCCAGCACGCGCTCGCCGAACTCGGCGGCGAGGTAGCTGAGCGAGGCGATCAGCATCGCGGCCTTGGAGTCGAAGTAGAAGCGCACGATGCCCGGCGAGAGGTCCGCGAGCGTTACGACCTTCTCGACGGTCGTGCGGGAGGGCCCGTAGAGATGCAGGGCCTGAGGCTAAGTTTATCCCGCAGAATAGCCCGCTGGCACGGGCCTGCCGGTACGGGCGATCGCGCACACCATGAGAACCACGGGGGGGTCGGGCCGCTGGCTCATCATTCTGCCGCCGCTGCTGTTCCTGCTCGTTTTCTTCCTCGTCCCCTTCGCCTTCGCCCTCAAGATCAGCTTCGCCGAGACCGCACCGCGCGTGCCGCCGTTCACCGACGTCATCTCCTTCACGCGCGACCACCACCTGCAGCTCGCGATCAGCCTCGGCAACTACCGCTACCTGCTCACCGATCAGGTCTACGGCGTCGCCTACCTGTATTCGCTGCGCACGGCCTTCTTCTCGACGCTCATCTGTCTCGTGCTCGGCTATCCGATGGCCTACGCCATCGCCCGCAGTCCGAAGTCCCTCCAGGGGCTGTTGCTGCTCATCATCATGCTGCCCTTCTGGACTTCGTTTCTGCTGCGCGTGTACGCGCTCGAGGGCATCATCCGCGATACCGGTTTTCTCAACACGCTACTGCTGAAGGCGGGCCTCATCAGCGAGCCGCTGCGCATCATGCGCACCAGCGTCGCGGTGTACCTCGGCATCGTCTACTCCTACCTGCCCTTCATGGTGTTGCCGCTCTTCGCCACACTCGAGAAGCTCGATCCGACGCTGCTCGAGGCGGCGGCGGACCTGGGCAGCACCCCGAGGCGCGCCTTCCTCGACGTCACACTCCCTCTGTCGCTCCCCGGAGTGATCGCCGGCTCGATGCTGGTCTTCATCCCCGCGGTCGGCGAGTTCGTGATCCCCTCCCTCCTCGGGGGACCCAACAACCTCATGATCGGCCGGATCCTCTGGGATGAGTTCTTCGGCAACCACGACTGGCCGGTGGCCTCCGCGGTGGCGATCGCCTTCCTCGTCCTGCTCGCCGGCCCGATCGCCATCTATCAGTACTACAACGTGCGGCAGCTGGAAGCTTAGCGACCGATGGAACGACGCTCCTCGGCTTTCCTGCTCACGGTGCTGCTCTTCTGCATCGCGCTGCTGTACCTGCCGATCCTGGTGTTGATCGGGTACTCCTTCAACGCCTCGCCGCTGGTGAACGTCTGGGGTGGCTTCTCGACCGCGTGGTACGGGCAGTTGCTGCACAATCGGCAGCTGCTCGAAGCCGCGTTCCTCTCCCTCGAGGTCGCGGTGGCCTCCTCCACCGGCGCCGTGATCCTCGGGACCCTCGCCGCCGTCGCGCTGGTGCGCTTCGCGCGCTTTCCGGGGCGGCTGCTGCTCACCGGCATGGTGAACGCGCCGCTGGTGATGCCGGAGATCATCACCGGCATCACGCAGCTGCTGCTGTTCGTGTCGATGGTGCAGCTCATCGGCTGGCCGCATCGCGGCATCACCACGATCGTGCTCGCGCACGTGACCTTCTGCACCGCCTACGTGACGATCACGGTGCAGTCGCGGCTGCAGGCCGCCGACCGCTCGCTGGAAGAGGCGGCTCAGGATCTCGGCGCGACCCCCGCGCGGGCCTTCCTCGAGATCACACTTCCGATCATCGCGCCGGCCATCGTCTCGAGCTGGCTGCTGTGCTTCACGCTCTCGCTCGATGATCTGGTGATCTCGAGCTTCGTGGCCGGCCCCGGCGCGAGCACGCTGCCGATGGTGATCTACTCGAAAGTGAAGCTCGGCGTCAGCCCCGACATCAACGCCCTCGCGAGCCTCATCGTCTGCGCGGTCGGCGTCTGTATCGTCGCCGCCGCCTGGATCATGGCGCGCAGCGACCGGCGCCGGGAGCTCGAGGCGCAGCTCGCCGCCCGCTGAGCGCGCGATGTGTGCGCGCGCTGCTACAGGCCGGTCTTGACGCGCGTCCAGGTCCGCGTGCGCAGCCGCTCGAGCGCCGGCGGCGCCTCGGCCGCCTGATAGAGCCGCGCCTCGATGGCCGGCGTCGGATAGACCGCCGGGTCGTGGAGGATCTCCGGGTCGACGTAGGCGTCTGCCGCCTGGTTATCGTTCGCGTAATGAATGTCGTTGGTGATCGCCGCGATCACCTGCGGCTCGAGGATGTAGTTGAGGAAGCGGTGCGCGGCGAGCGGATGGGGCGCATCCGCGGGGATCAGCAGCGCGTCGAAGGAGGCATTGGCCCCCTCCTTCGGGACCGTGAACGCCAGCTTCACATCGATCCCCGCCGCCCGCGCCCTGGCCCGCGAGACGGAGTAGTCGGCCGACCAGGACATCGAGATGCAGGACTCCCCGTTGGCGAGACCCTGCATGTACTCGGTGGAGTCGAAGGCCCGGATGTAGGGACGTACGCCGAGCAGCAGCTTCTCGGCCTGCCGGTAGTCCTCGGGGCGCGTGGTGTTCGGGTCGAGGTGCAGGTAATTGAGCGCGAGCTGCAGCACGTCCTCCGGCGAATCGAGGAAGGTCACGCCGCAGTCGGCGAAGTGCCGGATGATCGCGGGCTTGAAGATCATGTCGAGACTGTCGAGCGGGGCGTCCGGCATGCGCGCGCGGATCATGTCCACGTTGTAAGCGAAGCCGTTGACGTGGCGCAGGTACGGCATCGCGTAGCGGTTGCCGGGATCGGCGCGCGCTTCGCGCGCGAGGATGTGCGGATCGAGGTTCTTCCAGTTCGGCAGGAGGCTCCGATCGAGCGGCCGATAGATGCCGGCCTTGATCTGGCGGCTGAAGAAGTCGGTCGAGGTGCTGACGACGTCGTAGCCCGAGTCCCCCGCCATCATCTTCGCCTCGAGCGTCTCGTCGGCGTCGTAGGTGTCGTACACCACCTTGATGCCGGTCGTGGCCTCGAAGTTCGCGAGCGTGTCCTTGCCGATGTAGTCGGCCCAGTTGTAGATGTGGAGCCGGCGCTCTTCGCCCGCCCCGACACCGGCGCTCCCGGCGCGCGGGCTGCGCTCGCAGCCGCCCGCCAATGCTGCCGCGAGCAGCGCCGCCAGCGCGAGCGCCCGCCGCGCAGCTGCCCCGCGGTCTATGGCTTCACCCTCTATGTCTTCACCATCACGTGGCGCACGACCGTGTAGTCTTCGAGCGCATACACCGACAGGTCCTTGCCGTAGCCGGAGCGCTTGAAGCCCCCGTGGGGCATCTCGCTCACGATGGCAAAGTGAGTATTGACCCACGTGCAGCCGTACTGCAGCTGCGCGGCCACGGCGAGGGCGCGCGAGATGTCGCGCGTCCACACCGAGGAGGCGAGGCCATACTCCGAGTCGTTGGCCCAGCTGATGGCCTCATCCACATCGCCGAACGGGGTCACCGAGACGACGGGGCCGAACACCTCGCGTTGCACGATTTCATCGTCCTGCCGCGCCCCGGCGATGACCGTCGGCTCGTAGAAGAAGCCGCTGCCGGCGCGTGGCCGGCCACCGGTCGTGAGCTGCGTGTGCGGGGCGGCGGCCGCGCGCGCCACCATGCCGGCGACGCGCTCGCGCTGTGCCTGGGAGATGAGCGGCCCCATCTCGACTCCCGGCTCCTGCTGGCTGCCGACCTTGAGGGTGCGCACCGCGCTCGTGAGGTCCGCCACCACGCGCTCGTAGATGCGCTTGCCGACATACAGCCGGCAGGCGGCCGTGCAGTCCTGCCCGGCGTTGTAAAAGCCGAAGGTGCGCACGCCCGCGACCAGGGCCTCGACGTCCGCGTCGTCGAACACCACGACCGGCGCTTTGCCGCCGAGCTCGAGGTGCGTGCGCTTCAGGTTCCCCGCCGCCGCCGCGAGCACCTTCTGCCCGGTCGTCACCGAGCCGGTCAGCGACACCATGCGCACGCGCTCGTGAGAGATGAGCGCGTTGCCGACCGGCTCACCGCGGCCGCACACGATGTTCACGACCCCGGGCGGCAGCAGCTCGGCGAGCGCCGGCGCCAGCTTGAGTACGGTGAGCGGGGTGTGCTCGGAGGGCTTGAGCACCATCGTGTTGCCCGCCGCGATCGCCGGCGCGATCTTCCAGGCGGCCATCATCAGCGGGTAATTCCACGGGACGATGGAGCCCACCACTCCGACCGGGTCGCGCCGTATGAGGCTCGTGTGCCCGGGGAGATACTCCCCGGCCGCGAGCCCGTGCGGCGCGCGGCACGCCCCGGCGAAGTAACGAAACACATCCGCGATCGCGGGGATCTCGTCATTCAGCATGGCGGCGAGCGGCTTGCCGGTGTTGCGGGACTCGAGCTCGGCGTAGGCCGCGCCCTCGCCCTCGATGTGCGCCGCGATGCGCAGCAGCAGCGCCGCACGGTCCTTCGGGGTGGTGCGCGCCCAGCCGGGAAAGGCGCGCTCGGCGGCGCCGACCGCCTCATTCACCTGCCCCGTCGATGCCGCGGAGACGGTGGCGATCTGCGCACCGTTCGCCGCGTCCAGCACCGCCTCTGCATCCCCCTCGCCGGCCACCAGCCGGCCCGCGATCAGCAATTGAGTCTGCATGAGCCGTCTCCCGCGCGGCTTGCCGCCCCGCGACGTCAAGTTATATTATTGTCGCCATAATATTAACACAGCGCCGCCGCCGGCGAGGATCCCATGAACTCCGACGTCATCATCACCTGCGCCATCACCGGCGACGACACCAAGGTTACCAAGAGTCCGCATTGCCCGATCACTCCCGAGCAGATCGCCGCCTCCGCGGTCGAGGCGGCACGCGCGGGGGCGGCCATCGTGCACGTCCACGTGCGCGATCCGGAGACGGGCGAGTTCAGCATGGCCACCCGCCACTACCGCGAGGTCGTGCGCCGAATCCGCGAGACCCAGGTGGACGTGATCGTGAATCTCACCTGCGGCATGGGCGGCTACATCTGCGTCGGCCGCAACGGCCTCACCGACACCCCGGCGCCCGGCACGGATTTCGTGAGCCAGGAGGAGCGCATGCGCCACGTCATCGAGCTGTGCGGCGAGGGGCGCTACCGCCCGGAGATCGCCACCCTCGACTGCGGCACGCTCAACTTCGGCGACGGCAACCGCGCCTACGTCTCGACACCCGATTACCAGCGCCAGGGCGCGGCCATCCTGCGCGATCTCGGCGTGAAGGCCGAGATCGAGGTGTTCGACACCGGTAACCTCTGGTTCGTGAAGCAGCTGATCAAGGAGGGCCTCATTCCCGCCCCGGCGATGATTCAGCTGTGCACCGGCATTCCCTACGGCGTCCCGGCGGACGTCGGGCACCTGCTCGCCATGGTGAACACGCTGCCGGGCGAATGCGTGTGGAGCTCCTTCGCCGTGAGCCGCATGCAGATGCCCTGGGTGGCGCAGTCGGTGCTGCTCGGGGGCAATGTGCGGGTGGGACTGGAGGACAACCTGTACCTCTCCCGCGGGGTGTACGCGAGCAACGCGCAGCTCGTCGAGAAGGCGCGCACCATCATCGAGGCCCTCGGCGCCCGGATCCTCACCCCGACGCAGGCGCGCGAGCGCCTGAAGCTCCATTGACGTGGCGGGTCTCACTATTTACCGGACCGCGATCCGGCCCGAGTGGATCGACTACAACGGCCACCTGCGCGATGCCTATTACACGGTGATCGTGAGCCTCGCCTGCGATGCGCTCATGGACCGCGTGGGCCTGGATGCCGCGCACCGGCAGCGCACCGGCGGTACGCTGTATACGGTGGAGATGCACGTCCACTATCTGAGCGAGGTCAAGGCGGCGGCTGAGGTGCTGGTGAACCTGCGCGTGCTCGCGCTTGATCACAAGCGCCTGCACGCCGCCTTCGAGGTGCTGCGCGCGGATGCGCCGGCGGATGCCGCGGCGGCCGCGACGGTGGAGGTGCTTCTGCTGCACGTCACGCAGTCGCCCGCGGGCACCCGCACGGCGTCCTTCCCGCCCGAGGTCGCCCGCGCGCTCGCGACCCTTCAGGCCGAGACCGCCGCCCTGCCGGCGGCCGGTCCCGCCTCGCGCCAGATCACGCTGCGCCGCGCTCCGGGTCCCGCATGAGCCGCGACGGCATGCAGCGCCTCCTCGCGCCGCGCAGCCTCGCCGTGATCGGCGGCAAGTGGGCGGATGCCGTGGTCGCAGCCAACCGCGTCATCGGCTACACGGGGGAGCTGTGGCGCGTGCATCCGCATCGTCCCTCTAGCGCGGTTGAGCGCTACTACCGCTCGGTCGAGGAGCTGCCGGCTGCGCCCGATGCCACCTTCATCGCCGCCCCGCGCAGGGAGGTCCCCGCCATCGCGGCCGCCCTCGCCCGGCGCGGCGCGGGCGGCTTCGTCTGCTTTGCCGCCGGCTTCTCCGAGACCGCTACCCCCGAGGGCGAGCGCCTCACGCGCGAGCTCCTCGCGAGCGCGGGCGAGCTGCCGTTCTTCGGCCCCAACTGCTACGGCTTCATCAACTTCTTCGACGGCGCGGCGCTGTGGCCCGACCAGGTGGTCGGCGCGAGGCGCGAGCGCGGCGTCGCCCTCATCTGCCAGAGCGGCACGCTCGCGCTCGACCTGCTGTTCAACGAACGGTCGCTGCCGATCGGCTGCGTACTCACCATCGGCAACCAGACGCGCCTCGCCGCCGAGGACCTGATCGAGCTTCTCTGCGGGGATGCCCGGGTCAGCGCCTTCGGCCTTTATCTCGAGGGGATCCGCGATGCGGCGCGCTTCGCCCGGGCCGCGGCGCGGGCGCGCGCCGCCGGCAAGCCGATCGCTCTCATCAAGGCGGGACGCACCGAGGCGGCGAGTCGCACCGCCCGCACCCACACCGGCGCCCTGGCCGGAGCCGATGCCGCCTTCGATGCGTTCTGCGCCCAGGAGGGCATCGCGCGCTGCGAGTCGCTCGCGACCCTGTGCGAGACGCTGAAGATCTTCCACACCGGCGGCCCGCTGCGCGGCCGGCGCGTGCTGGCCATGGGAGCCTCGGGCGGGGACATGGCGATGACGGCGGACGCGGCGCGCCACCTCGGCCTCGACTTCGCGCCCATCCCGCCCGCCGCGGCGGCGAGCCTGCGCGAGATCCTCTCCGATCGCGTACACATCTCCAATCCCTTCGACTTTCATACTCACGTGTGGTTCGACCTGCCGCGCCAGCGCGCCATGTTCAGCACGGCGCAGCGCGCGGGCTTCGACGTCGTCGCGTTCCTCCTCGACTGCCCGCCCGCCGACGCCGCCGACGATTCGGCCTACGTGGCCGCGATCGCGGAATTCGCCGCGGCGCTGCCGGGGGCGGCGAGCCGCGGCGCCATCCTCTCCTCGCTCCCCGAGGCGCTGTCGCGCGCCACGCGCGAGCGGTGCCTCGCCGCCGGCATCGTGCCGCTTCAGGGCCAGCGCGAGGCGCTCGAGGCCCTCGACCTCGCAGGCGCGGTGGGCGAGACCTGGGCGAGCGCAGCGGCGGGCGTCGAGCTGCGCCTGCCGCGCGAGCAGCGCGGAGCGGCACGCACGCTGAGCGAGCCCGAGGGCAAGAGCGCACTCGCCGCGTTCGGGGTGCCCGTGCCCCGCTCGCAGCTCGTCGATGCGGGCGCGGCGGCCGCCGCGGCCGCCGCGCTCGGATTTCCGGTCGTGATCAAGGTGGTGGGCGCCGCACTCGAGCACAAATCCGAAGTCGGCGGCGTGGTGCTCAACGTGCGCACCGCGCGCGAAGCCACCGCCGCCGCGCAGCGCCTGGCGGCGCTCTCCCCCCAGCTCCTCGTCGAGCAGATGGTGAGCGACGGGGTGGCGGAGCTGCTCATCGGGGTGACGACCGACGCGCAGTTCGGGCAGCTGCTGACCCTCGGCGCCGGGGGCGTGCTCACCGAGCTGCTGCGCGACAGCGTGACACTGCTGCCCCCGTTCACCGCCGCCTCGATCGGGGCCGCCATCCGCCGCCTGAAGACGGCTAAGCTGCTCGGCGGCTTCCGCGGCCGCCCGGCGGGAGACGTCGCGGCGCTCGTCGAGGTCGCGCTCGCCTGCACGCGCTACGCGGCCGCGAATCTCGAGCGTCTCGTTGAGCTCGACCTGAATCCCGTCATCGTCCGCCCGGCAGGCCTCGGGGCCGTCGCGGTCGATGCCCTGGTCCGCCTCGTGGAGGAGCACTGAAATGACAGACGGCGTCCGCACCGAAGCCCGCGATGGGATCCTCGAGGTCACCCTCGACCGTCCGAAAGCCAACGCCATCGATCTGGCGATGAGCCGGCGGCTGAACGAGGTGTTCACCGCCTTGCGTGACGATCCGGCGCTGCGCGTCGCGATCGTCACCGGCACGGGCGAGCGCTTCTTCTCTCCGGGATGGGATCTGAAGGCCGCCGCCAGCACCGAGGAGTCGGACGAGGACTGGGGCGTGGGGGGCTTCGGGGGACTCAACCACCCGCGCAACCTCGACAAGCCGCTCATCGCCGCCGTCAACGGCATTGCCTGCGGCGGCGGCTTCGAGATCGTGCTCGGCACCGACATCATCGTGATGGAAGAGCACGCGCGCTTCGCCCTCCCCGAGATCAACGTCGGCGTGCTCGCGGATGCGGGCACCATCAAGCTGCGGCGGCGCATTCCCTACCATGTCGCGGTGGAGTTCCTGATGACCGGGCGCTGGATGGATGCCGGTGAGGCGAAGCACTGGGGACTTGCGAATTACGTGGTGCCGAAGGGCCAGGGGATGGCGAAGGCGCGCGAGATCGCGCGGCAGCTCGCCGACGGGCCACCGCTGCTCTTTCCGGCGATCAAGCAGCTGCTGCGCCACTCGGAGATGGTTCCCGAGCACGCGGCCTTCGAGCTGCACGACAGTCTCGCCGGAGTGCAGAAGGTGCTGCGCTCGGAGGATCTCAAGGAAGGCGCGCGCGCCTTCAGCGAGAAGCGCAAGCCCGTGTGGAAGGGGCGCTGAGCCGCCGATGGCGCTTCAACCACCCAACGGCCGCAGCAGCGCGCGCGAGATGATGTGGCGCTGCACCTCGCTCGTGCCCTCCCAGATGCGCTCGATGCGCGCGTCGCGCCAGATGCGCTCGAGCGGCAGCTCGCTCATGAGCCCCATGCCGCCGTGGATCTGCAGCGCCTCATCGGCCACCATCGCCAGCACCTCGCTCGCCTTGAGCTTGGCGATCGCCATGTCCATGTCGCTCGCGATCTTCTGATCGAGCTTCCAGGCCGCCTCGAGCGTGAGCAGGTCCGCGGCGCGCAGCTCGAGCGCCATGTCGGCGAGCTTGAACGATACGCCCTGGAACTTGCCGATCTGCTGGCCGAACTGCCGGCGCTCGACCGCCCACTGCTTGGCGAGCTCGAGCGCCCGCTCCGCGCGCCCGAGGCAGTTGGCCGCCACCTGAAGGCGCGTAGCCCCGAGCCAGGCGTTGGCGACCTCGAAGCCGCGGTGCACCTCCCCGAGCACCGCCGCGCGCGGCACGCGGCAGTCGGTGAACTCGAGGATGCTGTTGTTGTAGCCGCGATGCGAGACGTTGCGGTAGCCGGTTCGCACCTTGAACCCCGGGGTCCCCATATCGATGAGGAAGGCGGTGATCAGCTTGCGCTTGCCGCGTGCGGAGTCCTCCTCCCCGCTCGCGGCGAAGAGGATCACGAAGTCCGCGTGGTCGGCGTGACTGATGAAGTGCTTGGTGCCGTTGATGATGAAGTCCCCGCCCGCTTCGCGTGCGCTCGTCTTCATGCTGCGCAGGTCCGAGCCCGCCTGCGGCTCGGTCATCGCCAGGCACTCGATGCGTTCGCCGCGCACGGTGGGCAAGAGGAAGCGCTCGCGCTGCGCTCCCTCGCAGGCGAGCAGGATGTTCGACGGGCGCGCGACGGACGCGAACTGCAGCACGTAGCCCGTCCAGCCGAGCTCCTTCTCGTAGAGTACCCAGCTCACCGTATCGAGCCCGCCGCCGCCGACCTCGACGGGCATGTTGGCGGCATGGAGCCCCGCGGCGATCGCCTTGGCCTTGAGCTCGCGCAGGAGCTCGGCGCGCAAAACACCGGTCTCCTCGACCTCGCGCTCGTGCGGCACGAGCTCGCGGCGTACGAAGTCGCGCGTGGTGCGCACGATCAGCTGCTGTTCTTCGGTCAGTGCAAAGTCCATCCCCTACTCCTCACGCGCCCGCGGCCCATGCGTGCAGCAGCTCGAGCTGCAGCCGCAGCTGCGCGACCTGAGCGGCCGCTGGCCAGTCGCGCCGGTTCGCCACGGTACTCGCCGTCACGCCGTTGATGAATGTCAGTACCGAGCGCAGCACGCGCTCGCGCGTCGTGGCCGGCCAGCGCGGCCATTCCTGCCAGCCCCGCGCCAGGCAGCGCTCGAAGAGCTTCAGGTACTCCCGATGCAGTCCGGCGTTGATGCGCCTGAGGCGCTGGTCGGCCGGCACTTCCCCCCAGAACGCGACCCAGAACGAGCACTCGATGTAGCGCGTCTCATCGAGCGGCAGTGCCTCGGAGAGCACGGTGAGCAGATCCGGCCCGCCGGCGGCTCCGCCGCGCGTGAGGCGCTCCTCGACGCGGCGCAGGATCAGGCGCAGCGCGGCGATGATGATGTCCTGCTTGGTGTCGAAGTAGTGAGCCACCATGCCGGTCGTGTAGCCCGCCGCGCGCGCGATGCGCACGATCGTCGCCTGCTCGAAGCCGTGCTGCGCCACCACCCGGCAGGCGATGAGCGCGATCTCATCGCGCCGCTGCTCGTGATCGACGATCTTGGGCACGTACCTAACCCGGCGCGTCGCGCAGCTGCGCCAGGCGCGCGCGCACTCCCGGATCCATTGGCGAGGTCCTGCCGGGCGGGGTGCTCACGTGCAGATAGAGCTGCTCGCCGCTCGCGAGCAGCGTGTCATCGCGCCGCCGATGCAGGTTGTGGGAGAAGCGCACGCGCTTCTCGTCGACCTCGAGCACCCGGACCGTCACGTACAGCGCTTCCTGCGCGTGCGCCTCGGCCTTGTAGCTGACGTGCGTGTCTACCGTGTACATCGCACGGCCGGATCTGCGGTAGGCGTCGTCGACGCCGGCGTACCTGAGGACTGCATCGATGGCATCGCCGAACACCTGCAGATAGCGGGAATCGGTCATGTGACCGTTGTAATCGATCCACTCCGGCCGCACCTGAGTCTCGAAGCGCGGCAGCACCCCGGCCTGCTCGCGAATGCGCGCCGCGCCGGCCGCGTAGAGTCGCTCCTCGAGCGCGCGGAGTGTCGCGCCCGCCCCGATGTTGTATTGCTTCAGCACCTGCTGGATCGCGACCAGGTAGTCGTCGCGCAATCGCTCCAGCTCGCGGATCGAGCGGCCCGCAGCCTGCGCCTGCGTGCCCGCAACCATCTTGTCGATCAGTGCCTCGGTCAGCTCCGGGGCCTCGAGTTTCGTCCACGGCCATTTCAGGCACGGGCCGAACTGTGTGAGCATGTGGCGCATGCCGGTTTCACCGCCGGCGAGGTGATAGATCAGGTTGGTGCCCATGGCCGCCCAGCGCAGACCCGGGCCGTATACGATGGAGTCGTCGAGCTCCCCGGTCGTGGCCACGTCCTCATTCACCATGTGCAGGATCTCGCGCCACAGCGCTTCCTGCAGCCGGTCGGTGAGATGGCCCGGCACCTCACTGCGAACCCTGAGCACGTGCATGCCGATGTAGGTGAAGAAAGTGCTGGCGGCGTCCAGGGCCGCGGTCGAGGTCTGCCGGCCGCCGACCA
>WNFI01044674.1_pt1 | contig 12529 bp, 13 predicted proteins | sample 5400471 | NCBI WGS metagenome assembly WNFI01 (sample SAMN13153348, study PRJNA577476) | soil metagenome | isolation source: 100 cm saprolite on Douglas fir-dominated hillslope | place: USA:California | collected 2013-09-17 | reverse complement strand
AGCGCGAGCGCGTCGTGTGGTTAGAGGAGGAAATATGAAACGTTATCTCAGTTTAAGCGGAGTGCTTGCGCTGTTCGTCGCAATCTGTGTACCGGCAGCATCGGCGCAGGCGCCAGGGGGTTCTTATCAGCAGACGTGCCGTAACATTGGTATGAACGGCTCCACGCTCTACGCATCTTGCAAGGACCTCGACGGCAACTGGCGCAACACGCAGCTCAACGACGTCCAAAGCTGCAGCAGCCAGGTCATCAACGACAATGGCAACCTGCGTTGCGACCGCAACGGGAACGGGAACTATTACGGCAATGGTCAGTACGGTGATCGAGATCGGGACCGCGACAGAGATCGCGATCAAGGGCGCTACAACAATGGTCAGTATGGCTATGGATATGGCACGTACACTGACACCTGTCGCGACATCCGGCAGAACGGCAACCGCATTGACGCGCGCTGCCAGAAGCGCAATGGTGGCTGGCGGAATACGAGCCTGGACGATGTTGATCAGTGCGGCGGGCAGATCGTCAACATTGACGGCCATCTGCGTTGCGGCGGCACCGGCGGAAACAATAACGGATACTACAACTATCCGAATGGGCAGTACAACAACGGCTACGGCTCCCCGGGCGGCACTTACGTTGAGACGTGCCGCGACATTCGCACCAATGGCGACCGGATCGACGCAACTTGCCAGAAAAAAGATGGCGGATGGCGGTCAACGTCACTGAGCAATACCAGCCAGTGCAGCAGCCAGATTATCAATGACGACGGACGCCTCCGTTGCAACCGATAGTCGGTTATTTGAAGGAGAAATGAAGAGACGGTGACCGGCGCCGTCTCTTTTACTTTATGGAGTTCAGCTACGGTTTGAGCGGCTTGACGGCTTGAATCCGTATCTGCTTCAGCGGCGCGGACTCTGACACCATCTCCGTCTTACCTGAAGGAAACTTATTCTCGCTCAAGAGGTAGGCGAGAACATCGGAGTACTCCGTCGCGGACAAGCGCCCGGCATTGTCGCGCGGCATGGTGCGGCGCATTTTGTCGAAGAGCGCGCCCACGGTGCGGCCGTCCCAATCGTCCAGAAATTCCTTGCCCACCAGGGAGGGCGCGTCGTCTATTCCATCGAGGTTCTTGCCGTGACATGACGAACATTCGCTCACGTAGACTCCAGCGCCGCGTTTGGCCTGGCCGTCACTGAAGATGCCGTCCCACACAGAGCGCGTCGGCTGGGCCGCCGGTGGTTGCTGGTTCTGCGCGCGGAGACCGCAATGGACCGCGGCCATTCCCGCGACAACAATAGCTGAAACTACTGCGCCCTTGATCGTCATGAAAGATGGGTAACCGTTCTGCATATTCAGTTTAGCATCGGCCCGGACGCGGCTCGAAGCAGTGCCATCGCCGCCAATCAGTGATAAGTTGTTTTCTTGCCCCACTCGATTGAACTCGACCGGCTGGCTGTTGTTCTTGTCTCCACGCGCAATCCGCTCAATATTGGCGCGGCGGCCAGGGCCATGAGCAACTTCGGCTTCCGTGATCTCCGCGTGGTGAACACCTTCGATGTGGCGTTTCGCGAGGCGCGTTCCGCGGTTGGCGCTCCGGACTTGCTGGCGAATGCAAAGGAATTCAAAACAGCCGCGGAAGCTGTGGCTGATTGCACTCTCGTGGTCGGGACCACGGCGGCGCGCAACCGTGAGCTGCATCATGCGCTGCATCCACTTCCTGAGGCAGCCAAAGCAGTTCGACATCATCTGCGAAAAAACAAACGCAGCAAAGTAGCGCTGTTGTTTGGATCAGAGAAGCGCGGCCTTTCGAACGCTGACCTCAGTCACTGCAACTGGCTGTTGCATATCCCGACGTGCGATGAGCATGTCTCCATGAATCTTGGGCAGGCCGTGGCTGTGTGCTTGTACGAGATCGCTCGCACTTCAACGGCGAAGAAGCCCTCCGCAGTAGCGGATGCGCCAGCGGACGCAGCGGCGATTGAACGCATCAGCGAGGTGCTTCACGAGACGCTCGTGGAGAGCGGCCATCGCCATCGCAACTCCGGCAAGCCTGCGCAGGAAAGACTGCGGCGCTTCGTCCAGCGCCTTGGCCTGTCGTACGTAGACTCGGAGGTCCTGTTGGGCATGCTGCGGCAGATTCTTTGGAAGGTGCGATCGAAGTAAGACTAGGTGGTATTCAGTAGGCGATGCCCGCAATTCCTGTGCTCTCGTTCCAAAGCCGCTTCGCCGATTCCTGGTCGCGTGCTTCTTTACTCGGTGTCGTCACTCGATTCTTGTAGAAGTACTCGCCAGTCGTGTTGGCGACATCGTCAGAAGACGCAAGATAGACGATCGTCTGCGCTCCCTTTTCCGGCGAAATCGCAGCGACCTTCTTCGCGATACGAACACCGAACGAAAGCAGCCCGCCACTCTCGTCGCCGAAGCGGGTCGCCACGAATCCGGGATGCAGGCTGTTCGCGGTGACTCCAGTTCCTTTCCAGCGGCGGGCCAGTTCACCGGTATAGAGAATGTTGCAGAGCTTGGATTTCTTGTAGGCAGGAAAGCCCTGGTAGCCGTTGGCCGACTGCAGATCGTTGAAGTCGAGCTTGGCGCCTTCATGCGCGTCGGATGCCGTGTTGACGACGCGAGCCGGCGCGGACGCTGCAAGCCGTTGGCGCAAGCCGTGCGTGAAGACGAAGTAAGACATGTGGTTGAGCGCGAAAGTGAATTCCAGTCCGTCTTCCGTGAGTTGGCGGCTGCCAAAGAGAGCGCCGGCGTTATTGATGAGGACATCAATGCGTGGCTCGGCGGCGGCAACTTCGGCTGCGACACGCTTCATCTCGGAGATGCGTGAAAGATCGGCATAGTGAATGCTGTGCTCCGCGTTGGGCGCGAGCTGACGCAGACGCGCCATAGCGACTTCGCCGCGGGCTTTGTCGCGGGCTACCTGCACGATGCGGGCGCCCATGCTCGCCAGCTTTTCCGCCGCGACCTGTCCTATGCCGGAGGTCGCTCCCGTGATCACAACCGTTTTCCCGCGCATGGCTGTACTCGCTCTCTTGAGGAGAATAACAGTGTAGCAAGCAGACGGAAATCCGCGGTGGGCGCGCTGCAACTTGGAATACAATCCCTCATCTGCTTTCACAATTGATGAGGTCCGGGATGGCTGAATCAAACCTTAAAGAGAAGATGGGCACGATTCGCGCGCTGGTGCAATTGTCGCTGCCTTATAAGAAGCGTTTCATTCTGATTGCTGTGCTGGCATTTCTGGGGACGGGCGCGGACCTGCTGCAACCGCTGATCTACCGCGTTGCCATCAACGATGTGGCAGGACTATTCGTGGAACCACCCCGCAGCACACCAATTCATCGCGCTTTGGGGAAATCAGCAGCCAATACACCGGCGGACCAGGCCTCTTCCCAGACGGCGAAAAAGCCGCGGCTTCGGCACCAGCGCGGCTTTGTGGCGCCGCGCACGCGCGATGAAACACTCTCGACACTGCTCTGGGCGGTAGTTGGTCTGTTCGTCATCGGCGTGGTCGGACACTGCCTCTCGCTCGCAGCCGACTACCAGAGCACCGTGGTTGCAACCAGCGTAGAAGCCAACCTGATCCAGTCAACCTTCGGGCACGTTCTGCGTCTGCCGCTCGCGTTCTTCAGCCGGCGCGCCAGTGGAGGGCTGGCCAAGCGCATTGACCAATCCGACCAGGTTGCGCCTATCGTCTCGGCGTTTTCGCAGCAGATTGCTCCGGAATTTCTGCGCATCATCGGCATCTGCGCCATTATGCTGACGCAAAGCTGGCGGCTTGCGCTGGCGGCGCTTGCCATCCTGCCCATTTATTTCCTGGTGACCCGGCGCGCCGCGCGGCGGCTGGAGTCCGGTATGGCGGAGTATTACACCATGTGGGAAAACGTTTCCGCCCGCATACAGGACGCGCTGGCCTCCATCAAGACGGTGAAGCTTTCCGGCTCAGAGCCGCGTGAGGTCGGCCGCCTGCGCGACGATTCGCAATCCGCATACCAGGATTACTTGACGCGTGCGCGCCTCGCGAATCTCTACCTCTTTCTGCAAAGCACGCTCAGCAACCTGAGCAAGGCGCTGGTCCTGGGATACGGCGGATGGATGGTGCTCGACAAGCAGCTCACGCCGGGTGACGTGGTGATGTTCGTCGCCTATCTCGACCGTCTCTATGATCCGATTGATTCGCTCAGCAGCATTGCCGTGAACCTGCAACAGAACCTTGCGTCATTGAATCGCGCCATCCGCTTGCTCCAGACCGGTCCGGAGGAAGCCACGGGTCTGCCACTGCAAGCCGGTCCGGGCAAAGTCGAATTCAAGAATGTCCGCTTCGGCTATGTGGCCCAGCGAGACGTGCTCCATGGCCTGAATCTGACGGCGGAGCCGGGAAAGGTGACGGCGCTGACGGGTCCCTCGGGCGCGGGCAAAACCACGACTGCCGATTTGCTGCTGAAGTTGTGGGAGCCGAAATCGGGCGATATCCACATTGACGGCCAATCTCTGGCTAGTCTCGATCCATCGTCCGTGCGGCAGGCAATCGGCATGGTGGCCGCCGATGGCGCGGTCTTCCGCGGAACGCTGGCGGACAACATTCGCTACAAACGTCCGAATGCGACCGACGAGGAAGTACAAGCGGCGGCGGCCGCGGCCGGCCTCACTGGCACGCTCGAAGGTCTGCCCGAGGGCCTGCAAACCGAAGTCGGCGAACGCGGCGTGGGACTATCCGTCGGCGAGCGGCAGCGTATCCAGATCGCCCGCATTCTTGTGGACCAGCCGCGCATCCTGGTGATGGACGAAGCCACAGCCAATCTCGACTACGCCACCGAGCGCGAGGTCAAGCACGCGTTGAGTAAACTCAGCTATAAGCCAACAACATTGGTGATCGCGCACCGTTACTCCATGGTGAAGGACGCCGACCACGTCGTGGTCCTCGACGAAGGCCGGATCGTGGAAGAAGGCTCGCCCGACGAGTTGATCGCGGCCGACGGCTGGTTCGCGAAGCTGGCTACCCAGTCAGATTCTGGACCAGCGGGCTCCGCGTAAGAATGTGCGCTACTTTGCATACCACCCGTCCGCCGTTTTTCGACTCCTAAAACCGATGATCGTAGGACGTACCCTTCAGACAATCTTATTCCTGGCTTCGGCACTGGCGCTCACGGCCCAGCAGCACACCCAGCAACCGCAAAATCGCGCGGTTAAAGTACAAATGCACAACGTCATCTACCGCTTCAATGATGCGGTATCGGTGCATATCCGCGGTCTGGCTGGTGAGCTGGTGCCGACGGGCGGAGACCTCCCGGTCTTTGAGGATAAAAACTCCTTCACCATGCATCTCGCTGCGGCGGAGATCGCCATCAGCTCCAGGTCGTTGGCCACTGTTCTCAACTCGCAGGTCTTTGCCCGGAGCGACGCTCCGGTGAAGGACATCTCCATCCGCATTGAAAATAATCTGGTGAAGGTAAAGGGAAAACTCCACAGCCACGGTGACGTGAGTTTCGAGACTGAGGGAGAGCTCAGCGCAACCAACGACGGCAAGATTCGCCTGCATGCCCGCAAGATCCGTGCTTTGCATTTGCCCGTAAAGGGATTCATGGATCTGTTTGGTCTGGACCTGGCCGATCTGGTCAAGACCGGCAAGGTCCGCGGAGTGCAAGTCGAGAAAGATGATCTCATTCTTGATCCGGCCCAGATTTTCCCGCCGCCGCACATCGTCGGCAAAGTGGCCGAGATCCGGCTTCAGGGCGACTATATCGTCCAGATCTTTGGTTCTCCGCAAAAATATCCCTGGGCCAAAGTTGCGGCACAGAACTACATGGCCTTCAGCGGCAACCGCCTGCGCTTTGGCAAACTGACCATGGACAACACAGACATGGTGCTGATCGACGTTGATCCAAAAGACGCGCTCGATTTTTATCTCGACCACTACCAGGAACAGCTTGCGGCCGGCTACACCAAAATCACCCGGGACTTCGGGCTGCGCGTGTTCATGGTGGACTACGGCAAGCTCACGGGAGAGATTATATGGCGCAACGGCAACTGTTCACCGAGACGCAACTGGAAACAATGTGGGCCACTGATCCGCGTTGGCAGGGCATCACCCGGCCTTACTCCGCGAAGGACGTGGTCCGGCTTCGCGGGACGCTTCACATCGAGCATTCCCTCGCGCGTGCGGGCGCAGAGACCTTGTGGGAGCTTCTGCATCAGGAGCCGTACGTTGCGGCACTGGGCGCTCTGACTGGCAACCAGGCGGTACAGCAGGTGATCGCCGGACTCAAGGCCATATACCTGAGCGGATGGCAGGTTGCCGGCGACGCCAATCTTGCGGGACAGATGTATCCCGACCAGAGCCTTTATCCGGCGAACAGCGTGCCTAATATTGTCCGCGCCATCAACAATGCCTTTCAGCGCGCCGACCAGATCCACCACTCGGAAGGAAAGAACGGCACGTACTGGTTCGCGCCGATCGTCGCCGACGCCGAAGCCGGCTTCGGCGGCAGCCTCAACGCCTTCGAGTTGATGAAAGCCATGATCGAGGCCGGCGCGGCGGGTGTCCATTTTGAAGACCAGCTCGCCTCGGCGAAGAAGTGCGGACACATGGGCGGCAAAGTCCTGGTCCCAGCGCAAGAGTTTGTCCAGAAGCTAGTGGCCGCGCGTCTTGCCGCTGACATCATGGGCGTGCCCACAATTCTGGTTGCACGTACCGACGCGAATGGCGCAAAGCTGCTCACCAGTGACAGCGATATCCGCGACGTTGAGTTCCTCACCGGCCAGCGTACTCCCGAGGGCTTTCTGGGATACAAAGGCGGCCTGGACGCCGCGATCAATCGCGGATTGATCTATGCGCCCTACGCCGACATGATCTGGTGCGAAACATCCGAGCCCGACCTCGACGAAGCCAGACGCTTTGCCGAGGCCATCCACGCGAAATTCCCCGGCAAGCTCCTGGCCTACAACTGCTCGCCTTCGTTCCACTGGAAGCGCAAACTCGACGATGAAACCATCGCGCGCTTCCAAACCGAACTGAGCACCATGGGATACAAATTCCAGTTCGTAACGCTGGCCGGCTTCCATGCTTTGAACCTGGGCATGTTCGAACTGGCGCGTCAGTATTCGCAGCACGGCATGGCCGCATACTCGCGGCTGCAGGAGAAAGAATTTCAGGAAGTTGAAGCGGGCTACACGGCAGTGCGTCACCAGCGGTTCGTAGGCACGGGATACTTTGACGAGATCGCCCAGACCATTGCCAATGGCGAGTCGTCCACCACGGCGCTGACGGGCTCAACCGAGGCAGAACAATTCACCCACGAAACGAAGTTGTCGAAAGTAAGCTGAGGGCCGTCTCCTCTCTCCTTGGCCTTCCCGAGACACTCGGGAAGGCTTTTTAGGAGCGGTATTGATGGAGGTTGCAAATGGTCGGTCTGGCTCTGAATGAACTGATGGACTACACCTGCTGGGAGCGCCAAAAGTGGTATGACTGGCTCCATCACCAGGGCGATCACGTTCTGAAGACCGATGCCGGCCCCCATGGCGATGGCCGCTTTAAGACCGTGGGCGATCTTGTGAGGCATATCTTTTCCGCGGAAAAGCGCTATGTTGAAAGGCTCTCAGGACTGCCTTTGACCGACAAAGCATCCATCCCGAACGACGACATTGAAGCGCTATTCCAATTTGGCCAACAAAGCCGAAAGGACTTACAAGAACTCGTGGACACACTCCCCACCCAAGAATGGGATATCGTGAGGGACTTCCAGATAATGCATTGGTCCCTAAGCGCAACACCCAGAAAGATTGTTACTCATGTACTGGTGCACGAGGTCCGTCACTGGGCCCAGATTGCAACTTTGTTCCGCTTGAATGGATTGACGGGAGAATTCCATGACTTCCTGTTTAGCCCAACCATGGGCGGCGAGCACCGGGAAACAGCTAAAGCCTGAGCGCTTAAATCTTACGCAAATTCCTTGCTGTCGCAGAGCTTTCTGATGCTGTTGGTGAAGTTCTCATAAGCTTTTCCGTTCTTAAAGCTGCGAGTATTAAAGATAAAAGCGCAGTCGACGCCGTTAGGACGACACATGGTGCAGGCACTGGTTCCGGCCATGCTGCCGCTGCGCTCGGCGCCCACGGCTCGTCCGCCCAATCCCCAGACCGCGTGTTGTCCAATGAAGCGCGCCAGTGTTCCCGCCGTTGTGGCCAGGCCGCCACCGCTGTCCATTAATTCCGTCACATAACCTTCGCCGCCGTAGGGATTGGGAACAACTACATCCTTGAATGGAAACAGAGCGCTGGGACCGCTGCCTGCATCCTCATACCAGACCTCGCGGGGCATGCGCTGGCGCTGCGCCGTGTGCGCAAGATAAACGTCCGAGGTTCCATCGTGCGCCAATGGAACCGAGCGCACATAATCGACATAACGTCTTCGCGAGACATTCTCCACCACCAGCCCCAGCAGCATATAGCCGAAGTTGGAGTAGGAGTTTCCGTTCGTGCTATCGAAGTTCTGCGTGCCCGGGACGAATTGCAGGGGCTGGTCATACATGTATCGCGCCATGTCCAATTTCGTCGGCAGCCCGGACAGGTGTAGCTCCTGCGCAATCTTGCGTATCCCGAACACCGGATCAAAGTTCGATGATGGGATTCGCTGTCCGTTCTTCGCGGTAAATTCTCCGTGATCGTTCCAGCCGCCGGCGTGGTCCACCAGATGTTGAACCGTGATCTCATTCATGTGCTGCGGGGGTCTCTGTCCAGGCACGCCAGGAGCGTGAATGCCCAGCATGGGGAAGACGCGGCTACTCATGTCCAGCTTTCCGCTGGCGCGAAGCGTCTCAATTGCCGCGCAGGTAAAAATCTTGCTGCAACTGGCGATCCGGAACAGATTGGTTGACTCCACCCCCGGGATGCGCTCGGTTGGCGTAACCGTGGTTCAAGGCAAGTTTGCCTTTAAATGAGACCGCGAGCTGCCCGGCGCTCACGCCCTGGGCTTCCATGAATTCGCGCACTCGTTCGTCGAACCCGATCAGCCTTGGCGCCGGCTGCCCGGCGACTTTCCATCCGCCCTGCGCGGCGGCTGAGTTTCCCAGGATTGAACGGCCCACGGCAAATGCCGATGCGCCTGCGCAAAGCTTTAGCAGATCACGACGTGTGGTCATGGGTTTTCCTCGGCGAAGATCCGAACTTCGCAAATGCTGGGATATTTTGCGGGGAACATCTTACCACCGCCGCAGGCTGAGGAATTCCTTCTATCTTCCAAAACGCACGACGACGTGACCGCCCGGCGGAACACGCGAACCCGCTGCGGGCGATTGCGATTGCGCCACGCCGCTTCCATTGACCTCAAGCTCCAGACCGGCTGATTGCGCTTGTTCCAAACATGTTCGCAGAGGCTTTCCATGGAAGTCGGGAACGAGCACGCCTCCGTCGACGTCAAGCACGATTGTCCCGTGTGGGGGAGCGGGTGGCGTTATGGTCCTGGGTGGCGCCGGACTCGAGGGATGGGTGAAGGTGGCGGGTACCAGCTTGGCATCCGAGCGCGGCTGCGTAATAGGCGCGGCTGGCGCAGGCGCAACATTCTGCAGAGCAGGCTCGGCCTCCCCGACCACGCGATCAGGCGAGCCTTCCGCCATGTCCGCATCTTTGGCCTGGGCTTTGAGCAGAAGGCGCTTAGGATCGCGGAAATCGATATCGTGCGGCACGCCCAGATAGCCCAACACTTGCTGCGTAACGCGCGAGAACACCGGGGCCGCAACCATGCCGCCGTCTTGCGGTCCCTGGGGCGCGTCCAGAACTACCAGAACAGTCACTGCGGGATTATTCACCGGAGCAAAGCCGGTAAACGATGCAACGTGCCGCCGATGAGAGTAGGTACCCGTCGCCGCGTCAACTTTTTGCGCCGTGCCGGTTTTGCCGGCAGAGGTGTAGCCATCCAGGATCGCGCGCTTTCCCGTGCCGTAAAGCACCACACCTTCCATCATGCGCTTCATCAGCACGGCGGTCATGGGGGAAATGACGCGCCGCCCCTGCGCAGGATGGAAGGTAATCAGCTGTTGCGTGCTGCGTGGCGCCGTGGCGCCGGCTATCAGCCGTGGGGGAACATACATGCCGTCATTAGCGATGGTGGAAGCCATGGAGACGAGTTGCAACGCCGACACGCCAATCTCCTGCCCCATGGAGATGGCGCCAATGCTGACCTTTGACCAGCGGCTGGCGGGCTTGGTAATGCCGCGCGTCTCCCCGGGAAGCTCGATTCCAGTCTGCGATCCGAAACCGAATGCGCGGATGTAGCGGTCGAATCTTTCATCGCCCAGGCGCAAAGCAATCTTGATCGCGCCCACGTCGCTGGAGTTCTGCAACACCTGCGAAACCGTCAGCAGACCGTAAGGTTTGTGGTCGTGGATAAGAAGTCCGTTGACCGTGATGGATCCATTCTGGCAGTCCACCAGTTCGTTCGGATTCGTGAGCTTTTCTTCCAACGCGGCCGCAAGAGTCACGATCTTGAACGTTGATCCGGGCTCGTAGATATCGCTGACCGCGCGGTTCTTGAGCGCATTCTTCTGCGCCAGGCTCAACGAATTGGGGTTGAACACCGGGCGGTTGGCCAGCGCAAGAATCTCGCCGGTATGCGGATTCATCACAATGATCGTGCCGGCTTCAGCGTGACTGTCCGCGACGGCGCGTGCCAGCTCGCGCTCGGCAATATGCTGAATGTTCTCGTCAATCGTGAGAACGAGGTTTTCTCCGGGATCGGGCTCTTTCTCCACGCGGCCAAACCACCGCCGTTTGGCATCCATGGAGATGAGCATTTTCCCCGGCTTGCCGCGCAGACGGGCATCGAATTGACGCTCGATGCCGCCGAGGCCTTCGTCATCCAGCCCGACATAGCCAAGGACCTGCGCTGCCAGCTCCTGCTTGGGATAAAAACGCTTGGCCTCTTTTTGAAAGTAGATGCCCTTGAGATTCAGCACGCGTATGCGGGCGCTGGTGTCTTTGTCGATCTTGCGGGCGACCCAGGCAAAGGCATGGCCGGCGTGCAGCCGGGTTTCGATGTCATCAGCGTCGGTGTTGAGAGCACGCGCGAGCGTGACCGCCGTCTGGTGGACATTCGGGATTTCGGAGGGCACGGCAAAGACGGAATCTACTTTGGCCGTCATGGCCAGTTCGTTGCCGTTGCGATCGTAGATATTCCCGCGAATGGCCGAGACTTCAATGCTCCGCTGCTGCTGGCGCGCAGCTTTCTGGCTGTAGTCGCCGTAGGCTACGACTTGCAGCCAGAACAGGCGCACGCAGATGGCGGCAAACCAAAACGCAAGAATTCCTGCCAGAAAGAAGAGCCGGCGGTTTGTGTTACCGGAAGCGTTAGTTGCGGCCTTGTTTGCCACGAATCAGGACTCAAGAAAACACATGGCGGTCCCAGCTGTTTTTCCGGGATCCGCCATCAAAGCGCCGGAGTTCTCCGGCCCCTTAACCACCAACCAAACTTCGCTACTGCGCCGAGATCACGGCAAACGTGGACGCCTGCGCCACGACCGGAACGCCGGACATATCCGGTTCGAGCTGCATCACCTGTCCCGGGTGCGGGGATTCCAGACCCAACTGCCGTGCCATGAGATCGATTCGTCCAGGATCGCGCAATCCCGCCTCTTCCAGCTTCAGGGCGCGGTTTGCCTCGATCAAACGCTCACGCTCGATCTTCTGCGCTTCAATCTGATAGCCGTACTCCAAGGCGCGGAAGTGCTGCCAGGCGTAGAACATCATGACAACGAAGAGCGCGGCCACAGACGCGGAGAAGACACGGATCTCCCGCCGGCGCCGTGGATCGGCCACTCTCACCAGACGCGAGTTATCGATCGCCTTCTGGAAATAAAATTCGGGCGTGATCCCGGCGGACGCACGGCGCACCGGCGTGATCATTCCCGTGATGTTCAATGCACTGGCTGACATTTACGCGACTCCCAGGAGCTCCGGCCATTCCATTTTGTTTTGTTGATTCGTGGGAACGTCAAATGTGCCCGATTCCCGTTTTTGGCGCGCTTGTTGCTCGGCGCGCTCCACGCTGGCCATCAAGTTTTCAATCGTCATACCTTGAAACATTTTCGTTCCCCTTTCCTCAAACTTTTATTCCGGGGCGACACCGTAAATGGAAGGTGTTCAATCTTTCGCCCAAGTTTTTGTGGAAGGCGGCGCCTCCCCGGAATCCTGCTGGCTTCCCTTTCAGGAAGCTCTAAACTTTTTCCGCGGCCCGCAGCTTCGCGCTGCGCGACCTCGGATTGCGATCAATCTCTTCTTCGCCGGCTCCCACCGGCTTTTTCGTCAGGACCTTGTAGGCCCCCGCTTTAGCTCCGTCGCGCAAAGCGTCTTTTACGATGCGGTCCTCCAGGGAGTGAAAGCTGATCACCACCAGCCTGCCTCCCGGTTTCAGGACGCCAGGCGCTGCTTCCATAAGCGCCTTCAAGTCGTCCAGTTCGCGGTTTACGAAGATTCGGATTGCCTGGAAAGTCGTGGTCGCTGGATGAATCCTTTGATGAGCCCCGGTATTCATTGAC
>WNFI01022436.1_pt1 | contig 12529 bp, 13 predicted proteins | sample 5400471 | NCBI WGS metagenome assembly WNFI01 (sample SAMN13153348, study PRJNA577476) | soil metagenome | isolation source: 100 cm saprolite on Douglas fir-dominated hillslope | place: USA:California | collected 2013-09-17 | reverse complement strand
TATGACCATCCTTGACGGACTGGGTTCTCTTCCGCATGTAGGACGTGATGCCCTACCCAGGCTGCGTGAAAAGTTTTCCGCTCAACTCGATGTCCTTGTCCCCTTTCCATCCTCGGAAACAGTTGATTTTAATGTTTTCAACGTGTCGCGTACCGAATCCTACTTCGCACTGGGTCCATTCTCGATCGCTCTAGGTCCAGACGTAGTGGCATCTCCCTCATTCAGCACGCGAGCTCCTACAGCGAGAAAGAAGATGATGCGGGCATGTCAGATCCGAAAACCAATCTTGCTGGAAGGAAGTCCGGAGTGGGAAAGACGAGTCTGATTGCGGCATTGGCTGCCTTGAGCGGTCATCGACTTGGTCGAGTTAATTTGTCGGATCAGACAGATATCATGGATCTATTCGGATCGGATCTACCAGCGGAAGGTGGTCGTCCGGGAGACTTTGAGTGGAAAGAAGCAGGATTCTTACGAGCGTTACAGCTTGGAGAATGGGTGCTCCTCGATGAGATGAACTTGGCCCCGCAAGCAGTTTTGGAAGGGCTAAATAGTATCCTTGATCATAGAGGAACTGTGTTCATTCCCGAACTAGGGCGTACGTTCGTCAGACAACCTAGATTCCGAATATTTGCTGCCCAGAATCCAGTATATCAGGGCGGAGGAAGGAGAGGGCTACCAAAGTCGTTCTTGAATCGCTTCGCCAAAGTTCATATCCAAGAGTTGAACTCCGAAGACTTCCTCCTGATAGGTTCGGAGGCTTGTCCTGAGCCACCCACGGAACGGCTGGCAAGAATGATTGAATTTATTCATACTTTACAAAGCGAGTCGGGCCATGTGCTTGGGGTAGAGGGGCACCCATGGGAGTTCAACCTACGGGATCTTCAACGATGGGTAGCTTTACAGCAAGGGAATCCATATCCATTTCCTCATTCTGGTGTCGCGCTTGAACATGTCTGCATCCTTTTTGCCCAGAGATTTCGCACTTTAGAGGACCGAAACAAGGTCTTATCTCTCGCACACGCTATTCTCCCAAGTTCTCCGATTGATTCCTCTCGACGTCCCGTGGTCTCCATAGAACCCACCGTGGTTCAGATTGGGATAGTTCTCATTAAGCAGCTGTATGAATGCCCCATCATACCGCGGTACCGTGTTCCCCACGAGCTCTTCCCCACTTTACAGGCAGCTGCAGCTTGTATAGAGCGAGGTTGGCTGCTTATTCCGACTGGACCCAGTGGGTCAGGGAAGACATGTGTCGCGACCACCCTAGCTGATCTGAGCGGCTCTAGATTACAATCAATCTCCATGAGGGGTTCTGTGGACGCCTCAGATCTCATCGGTAGTTTCGAGCAAGTTAACTTTCGAAGGCAGTATTGTGCCCTTGCGTATTCAGTAACCGCTAGGTGGGAACGCCTGACCATTTGGCAACCTGTCGATCCAGGCTCCCAGGACCTGAATGCAATACTCAAGCTGCAGCAAATAGTTTCTAACCCTACCGCCCCTTTTGGGCAGTCTCTTGCCTTGGATGTTTTCCTTATGTCCTATCGAGTGCTCGATAATTCGGAAACTAGCGACCTGTTAGACGAGATCGAATCAATGAAACATCGGTGGGATCAGGCCGGCGCTCGATTTGAATGGGTCGATGGGCCCATCGTCTCGGCCGTGAAATCGGGTTCATGGTTGGTCTTGGATAACGCGAATTTATGCAACCCTGCGGTACTTGATCGGCTCAACTCGCTATGCGAAGGTAGAGGTTCACTCACTCTGAGTGAGCGGGGCTTGGTCAATGGCGAAGTAGAAGTTCTGCAGCCGCATCCGAACTTCAGGCTGATAACGATTGTCAACCCCCCCTATGGCGAGCTTTCCAGGGCGATGCGCAACAGAGGGATCGAAGTTGCTTGCGTCAATAATTCGATAGACGCATTACCACCTCTAAGCTTGGGTCTGCAAGCAGAGCGTGCCAAAAGCGCTTCTTAAGATGAGGCCATCTCAGCTTAGCTTAGTCGCCGGGGTTTGATCGCTCATGCCGGAGCCCTCACAGCAAATGCGTGGTTCGGGGGTGATGACTGCGTCACGCGTTGGGGCTCGATTAATGCGTACATCCCTCGCCTCAGCTTTTCCCGATATCGTTCGGAGGCGTTACTTTTCCACTTACTTCGTTCCACATTATTCCAAGATCGGCTTCGGGGGCTCCGCGCTGCCACGTTCTCCCTCTCTACCGTCACAGGGGATGAAAGGATGGATGTGGATATGTGATGCTCTGTGCAAGTTGTTGTCCTCCACACTCTTCCTTCACCTAGCTGCGAATCGTTTCGATCTACCAAAGATACTCAACGAATGGGGAAAGTTCCAGGTATGTTTGTGCCTCCAACCTTTGTATGACCACATAGTTAACAACCGGGCTGCAGCCTATGGACCTTGATATCGTCGCGCCTCCGTCTGGCCTGTCATTCCCAGGACCACAATTGGGGGACATCTTGGAGCTCTTGGTCCGACATGAAAGCCTATTCAACAACAGGGATATGTTTCTTCCCTCATCTTTGTATCACAGAGCCAGTTCTCTACCTTCGAAGCATGAAGTGGTCGCGTGGATTATGCCGATATTCCAAGAGGCTTAGTATATTGCGAATCTCACCTCGAGCCTCACCGTGGATGGGTTTGATTGCAAGGCGGAGAACCATGAAGCGACACATTGCTCACGCTAATACTTCTTTCACAGGCAGACATGCACATGGTATGCCTTTTCTTGGACCTCTTGGAGTCTCTCGGGAGGATAGACGCAGCTCAAGCTTTCGATTTGACTGCCGCCCGCTGCATCATTACCTCAATTGCGCAAGTGATCTCTGCCCAGTGGATTACCCCATCCCTTCGGACGGTTATTGACAACTTGCTACAACTCACTTCGTTAAAGACCGGACGTTACATGGGTGCAATATGGAAAGCTTTTCTACCTATATCCACTCTGCCAGCACCCAACATAAGGATGCTGGCTGAATTTGCTTCTAGAATAGGTTTCGGTATGGAAGGTTAGTCCCCGCTACAGGCCTGGATCATAAAAATAGGTTCTGACAGTAATAGATTTGAGATGTCGTGCATTGGAAGTTATATCCATGTCCACTCTTCCCCACACGACGCCAAATCAATTCATGACTTTGGACGCATTGATTGAAAGCGTTGCTAGCCACGTAAGTGTTGTTGGTGCGGAGTTCTTGGTCGTTGCTGAAGTCGCTTCCTCTCTCTAGGTCTCTGACCACGCCAGTTCGGGGCATCAGATGATCGGGAATAGTGGTGGTGCTTTGCCTCTCCTGGTTCAGCTGAGCCTCTTTTCGGAAACCCCAGGGAAGAAGCTTTATAATCAGGTATCATTCTGCGGACTGCTCATCTAGGCACTCTGAGCATACTATTCTATCAGCAGATTAAGAACATGATATACATTGCCACCGTGACCCCTGGAATCGATTTACTGCCTCTCGGCTATTGGCAACATCTTGTTTGGATCCACGAAGATCTGTGCTCCAACACCTTTTCCAAGAGTGCCGATTTCCTTTCTGCAGATTTTATGCAACGTACTTATCGCGATCGGGCCTTGATATCCATGAATTGGATGAAAAGTTGCTGGTTACTTGATGGGGACAAGGAAAAGGTAGTATCTGATCGTGCTCATGACCTTCCAATGTATTGAATTGGTGGATACAGGGACTAGACGGCCCAGCGAGCTTCCTGCATCCAGTCATTCTCAGGGAAGCCATTCTGACTACGTAAGCGTAATCTCCATTGTTGTTTGTACAATCCTAACATGACATGTGAGGTAGTCGTATTGGAGAGGTTACTCTTGATCAAATGTCCACGTGGAGCGCTACTCTTCATCGCCAGCTCTCGTACTGCTCACTTCAGGCAGAAGGTCTCTCTCGCCCCCGCTCTCGCCAGCTCCTGTCATTCCTCCTGAATTCCCTATTGCTGGTGCGCACTTTGCCTCTGCATTAGGAAACCCCAAATCTGAATTTTGTCCCATAGACCTTTCCAGCACTTCCAGATGCCTATCCTTTAGCCCAGTTCAAGACTCTGGTTACATCGCTCGTTCGCTCCGCTGATGATCCATCTCACTCCAACATAATGGAGGTGTGTGTAGCGATCCACAGTACGGATGATTACTACTTCAAAGCCATCTTGCTGCCTATATGTGAGGTCTTATCCGACCCCCCACTTCTCCAAACATCCTCAATACCTTGGTTTGTGGTTGGCAAGGCTTTTGTGGCATTCTCACTTGCTTTCATCCATCTCTACCTACCAGACTCTGTGATGGACCCTTTGGTGGCTTTACGAACCAGGAATGACTGCATTCAAAGCAGTATATCGCGGCTACAAACTCACTTGAATGTCAATACGCGCCTCGAGGACATCCTTTCTTCCAACTCCTCCAATTCATTCATGCAGAGCATCAAGCGTCGTATCCAGGACTTGTCAGAGAAACTGACTTCCATCCCATTATCTCGGGATACTGACATATCTCGCCTGAATCAGCTTTTTGGCGAACTAGCTCTCTTCACGACCCACGTACTTCCGAAGCTGAGTCACCTCTTCACGATTGACGCAGGTGCAACGGATCTCGCCAACGGGGATGTTTCGATGCAGGGATCCATTGAAGGCTTTTGCCAACGGCTTGAGAGTGCTCATTCTGATCAGCTTGATATAGTTTGGCCGATTCTATGGGCACTCCAACATTCGCGAATAGGTCTACGGCTCTGGAACAGAGGACGTTCGACTGTTGAATCTAGCGATGCCACCTTATCCGAAATCATCATCAAGTTCCCTTCCATCATTTCGGCACGGCAATTACGTTCCTTTCCAATGACGACTGACATTCCATCCTACAAGTGCGAAACTCTGCTACTCCAACTCTCAGGCATAGTTTTAGAGGCAACCTGTTCAACACCCACCGGAGATTATCGAGATCGCCTTCAGACCTGCTACGAACACCTTGTCTCTCTGTGGCTAAAAGACCGAGAACATGAGCAGCAACAGGCAGCAGAGGCCAGCAGCATATATCGGCAGCATAAGGCAAACAATGGATGTGACGACGTCGAATTAGAGGAGGAAGAATTTCGCCAATTGTTCCCTGTCTTTGACTTGGAGGAATCTGGTCGCAACTTTGCGGTCACTGCGTCGCAGTCAACTTCGAATACATTCGTGTCGGAAGTGGGCATGCTGGAATTGTTACAGATGCACCTCATTCTGTTCCATCGACCCTCAATCGGTGCCAAATACTTCACGTCTCATTCCCGGTACAGAGGATACTGCCGTGACGTAGCCTCTCGACTTATTAATTCAGACATCTTCTTCCATCTGCCCGATACTCTGGATTCCCAGTCAACTCCCTGGATATTCTCCTTGCTCCTTGACCAGAGTAATACCAATACCAAGTATCATGATCCCACGAAGTACAACTTCTACCAGGACCCCAATATACTAGAGATTCGCAAGGCCATAACAACCTTACAATCGCTTCAGACACGACTCACATCACTTTCACAAGAATGGCCGGACCATATGGTCCTTCGACATCTACTTGATCATGTGGATCTTTACAAAATGACCTCATACGTTTGATAGTGTCGTGGCGTCAATTGGAGCTCAATTGCTGGGCTCAACTGCTAGAAGCACAGACCCAGAGCATGGAGAATGGCGTGGCCGAATGGTGGTTCCGACTTTATGAACTCCTCATCCGGAGTCCTCTTAGCATCTGTGCTAGTGATGATGATACCCTCAGCAGCATCGCGGACCATCTAGCACACGTATCGCCTCTTCTGGATCAGTTCATGAGAGAGGGTCCGATCGGTCAATTCGAGATTAGGCTCAATTTACTCGAATCCTTTTCAAACTACGGTTCATTGACTGGCGATGACCAGTCAGAAAAAGGTCGGAGCATTGTCCGTGTCACCCGCCACGTTGACGCGCTTGTTCAGCACTACCGCTTGGCCACCCCCGGTATCATTGCGGAAATCAAAAGGCTTCGGGAGCCCATCGAGAAGGAGATGCGAGACTACATCAAGCTGGCGAGTTGGAAAGATGTCAATATACATGCGTTGAAGCAAAGTGCGAACAACACGCATCGTCATCTTCATCGTTGCATCCGGTCATTTCGGGAAGCTCTTCGGTCCTCTGTGCCTTCTTCTTTGCTTCCACGCATCTCATATGAACATCTTGTCAATGGATCCACCTACACATTAGAATCGTCTCCAGATTCGCCACCTACTACTGGTCATGTCTTTGCGTCGGTTAAGGTTCTTGCGGATGAGACATTGTTCCAGAGATTTACGGACATATTAAACTCAGACGTGGTGCAGGTTGTGTCAGCTTGGGCTTGTGGTACAGCGGATGTCGTAGCTACGAGTATCATTTCTACGTCCCAGGTACTCTCAGCTGTGCCTGTGTCAAGCAATCCGAAGGAGAAGGAAAAGGAGTTTAAAAGTCTGCTCAGTCGCAAGAAGCGAGCACTGGCAGATCTTTTGAAAGAACTAAAGCGCATCGGCGTGCCTCCCTCCCTCAAGCCCCAGCAGGTCTCTCGACTAAATTCTCGCTTTCAATTGTTGGAGTCGGTGATTTCTTCTGTCGGATTACCACCACATGTCCAGTTCTTACTCGAGAAAAGCGAAGACTACTTCCATCGATTAGTTAACGGTCTTGAAGCTGCAAGGATTGCTTTCACTGTGCATCATTCCGACGTGCCAACTCGGGATCTGAAACGACTACTGTCGAGTGTTGAGACTATATTTGCATTTTCGTTGGACCTGAGAAACCAGTAAGTAGGACTAATGTATTTTCAATTCCGTGGTAACAATCCGCACTTAGATTGGGTACCGTTGGTTCTCAATTTACTCGGTTTTCGGGTTTAATAGACCGCCTACAACCCCTCTCGAAGGATAAGGAATCTGTCACGCGTGTCGGAACCTCAATCATCACCAACATTGATCGTTTGATGGAGAGGTTGGGCGTATTATCATCTGGCCTTCAAGAGTCTCTGGAAGTCCTTTCTGACATTGTTAGCACGGATCCAACGAAAATCCCTTCCTTCGCACTCCAGCGACTCCAAACTGAGCTCGATGCGACTGAGCAACTGCGCGCCGAGCTTGTATCTTTTCACAGCAAAGTCTGTGACTCCCCTATTCCCATGCTATTGCGAAGTGAGTTTTTGATTATCATCCCTGAATATTGCATTCAACTCGACTTCAGGCGAACATATCGTACTACAACGAGCCCAGGAGCATATAGTCAGACTGCGGGAAGCTCTCAACACATTAGTCGATGAAGCACCTTTAACGGGCCCTTTCTTAATGCCTGTTCTCGAAAGCCTAGGGTTTTCGCCCGATCCCTGGGCGTGTCCTGAGATCAACACCGAGCCGGCCATTCCTGTCAATAAGGTTATCTCTTCGTTACTGGTGGTCGTCCAGAGCTTAAGATCCTTGTCTATGAAAGAGGAATGGCAAGTTCAGCACGACAGCGATGGGTACTACTACCGTACTGTCATGGCTTGGCAGGCTTTTGGACGAGTCGCACATTTCACTTCGATCCAGTCACAGCTGGAGCTCTTCCTCCAAGGTTTAGTGCAGCATCATGACACCTCAGATCCCCAATACGAGGATGCTATCAAGGGGCTCCTTCCTTTTCTCAACGAATATGTACAGGCGATGGGGAACGTCCTGACGGACTTGACGCGATGTCTGAAAACGTCCTTCAAATTATGCTACGTCTTGTGCTCCCTGTTCATGTTCCTCGCCGAAAAAGGATTCTGTAAACCACTCGAAGAATCCAGTTCAGAAGAAAAGTCCACCGGAGGGGCTCTTGAAGGCACCGGAATAGGTGATGGATCGGGTATCGACAATGTTAGTAAGGACATTGAAGATGAGAGTCAAGTGGAAGGACTAAAAGGAGAGGATTCCGAGCCCCCACCTCAGTCAACTGCCGAAGGATCTGAAGATGGCATAGAGATGAGCCAAGACTTCGATGGCACCTTAGAGGACGTCGAAGGAACTGAACCTGGAGATGAAGATGAATCATCCGATACTTCTGAAATCCAGGATCAGGTTGCTGATATTGACCCATTGGATCCCAATGCTGTTGACGAGAAGCTCTGGGGGGACAAGAACGATGCAGAACATGCCCCGGATGGCGGGACTGATGAGGACCACTCTAGCAACAAGAAGGGACCTTCCGATATTGTCGCGAAGGAACACTCCGGGGGTGCGGAAGCCTGTGATCGGCCTCATGACGAGCAACAGGATGGTGAACCAGATGACGCCCCGGAAAAAAATTGCGACGATCTACCTGATGCACCTGAAGATGGCGAAAGCGGTGCAGGTGGCAAGCTCGATGAACATATACAAGATGCCGACACTCTTGAACTGCCGGAGTCCCTCGCCCTGGATCAAGATACGGAAAATCAGGATGATTTGCAGATGGATATTGGCGACATAGGGGATGAGAATTTAAATGATTCAGAGGAAGCAGACCCGACGGATGGGATGCCAGAACACGATGACACGGAAATGCAGGATGGACCGCCCGAGGAATCGCAGACTGAAACGCGCGACCAGCCTGTCGATAAAGACAACGGGACCACCGCTTATGAAGCGGATGGGGATGCGCAACCCTCAGCTGACGACGGTTCCGAACAGGAACCAACCCAGAATCGAAGCACCGACCACTCTCCAGAAGACATCACTCAGGCTGACGGGGGAGATCAATCATCGAGCAGATATATGGACGCCTCGTCCCGTCTTACTGGGACTCATCAATCCCACAATGAAGATGAGCCGAATATACCTAATTCATCCGACCATAGGTGAGTCGATTTGGAAACGTCAACCTGACTTCTGTTGATACATAACTCATATGCCTAGTTCCGAACAACGTGGTGAGGACGCCTTAGCGGATGCTCAAGTTGGTGGCGCTACATCGGGCCTATCGCGGGGGCCGTTGAACCCTCTGCAGTCCCCAGGCTCCGAGTCGCCTATCCCCAACCCATTGCGGAACCTGGGAGATGCGGTAGCCGAGGTTCAGCGACGGTTCGAAATGATTTTGCCACGTTCGGAGCCTTTTTCGCACCTAAATCAGAATGCGCCAGCCGAATTCGAACAGGTTGAGTACGCTAATCCCGAGGAAGAGAACCAAGAGATGCAAGCTTTAGGTCCCCGACATGACGACGCGGACCCTTCCCGACTACGCGACCTTAAGATAGTCGAGGACGAACGTGTTTCTCAATGGCCCATACCAGACATGCCCCAAACCGATCCATCTCCACAAGCTCATCATTCGTCTTCAGCTTTGGAGCATGATGAGGCCATGATGATTGATGATGCCAAACGAAATGACGCGTTGGAAACCGCCAACGAAGCACCAAATCTGGGTCCCGCCAATGATCACTCGCCTGTTGACCGACTTAGTCCGCCAAACGATACTGCGGTTGAATTTAATCTCCGCGTCTGGGAGACGTCCGGACGTCCGGAAGGGGACGCCAATGAACTTTGGAGAGCTTACGAATCCCTAACGCAAGAGCTTGCATATTCACTTTGTGAGCAACTGCGTTTAATCCTCGAACCAACCCTTGCAACACGGCTGAAGGGTGACTACCGGACTGGCAAGAGACTAAACATGAAGAAAATAATCCCGTACATTGCATCTGAGTTCTCGAAGGATAAGATTTGGCTGCGTCGTACCAGGCCGAGCAAACGGGAGTACCAGATCCTTCTTGCCCTGGACGACTCCAAATCAATGCGCGAGGGCCGTGCTAGCCATTTGGCGTTCGGTGCCATGGCGCTCATCATACGCGCCCTCGATCGTCTCGAAGCGGGTGATGTTGCTGTTGTCAAGTTTGGTCGAGACGTTGAGGTCGTACGGAGTTTCGATCAGAGCACTTCCGGCGGATCATTCAGTGACAATGATGGCGCTAAGATTCTGTCCAGCTTCATTTTCTCCCAGCCTACAACCAATGTGTTATCCCTTATTGACCGCAGCCTCACTATCCTTTCAGAAGCACGGAACCATCGCTCGTCTTCATCCACCGAACTTTGGCAGTTGCAGTTGATCATTTCAGATGGTATTTGCGATGATCATGACAGGTTACGCGCCACCCTACGCAAAGCCACCGAAGAGCGGGTGCTCATAGTTTTCGTGGTGGTCGATGGACTTAAAGATCATTCTAGCTCCATCATGTCGATGAAGCAGGCAAGTTATCAGCGGACACCAGATGGAAAACTTGACATCCAAACTCGGAACTATATGGACACCTTCCCATTCGAGTATTTCATTATCCTGGAAAACATTGAGATGCTCCCCGATGTTCTGTCGACAACATTAAGGCAATTCTTTGAACGCACATCAGAAAATTAGCACACTGTATTTATACATTTTCAATAAGGATGACACTTGACGTCCATACCCAGAGTTCACAAGCAATTGCTGATAAACTTCACCGAACTCAAGCACTCATTAATCTGATGAGAAACATCGTCACTCCTAATATCACCCTTGACTTTACTGTGGCTAAGGTTAAGGTGGGATGAACCCGGGTATATGTAAGCACTGTCGGTCCAACTGACGCCTTCACATCTAAGTAAAATAATGCGCAATCTTGGTGCTCTGCTGAAGAGCCAAATATAGGCATCTGAACTTAGCATCTGGTTTTCATCCGCTATGGATTTGGAAGAGGAGAATGAGTTCGAAGTTCAGATGCCTATATTTGGCTCTTCAGCAGAGCACCAAGATTGCGCATTCCATATCCATAGCGGATGAAAACCAAATGCTATCTCTCTAGATCTCTGTAGCATACTAGGATTGAAGTGGTGTTAGAAAACCTTTCGCAGGTCCGACTCCTGGACGAGTTTCCTCTCGATCTCGTATATTAGAACTTGTCCTCATCCGCCCCCTTTTCCAGGGTTGCGCCTGAAAGACGGCGCTCGTTGTCCTCATTCTTAGTTTCTCTTGCTAACAGCCGTTCCTCGTTGAGACTGCTTTCGAGAGAATGTCACGCTTGGTCCCGTCGTAGGACGCCAGGTGCCCCATAAGGGCGATGAGGGCCACTGGTAAGTGTCTGTTTGAAGGACGACTCTGACGCTCCACTGGCGGAATAGTTGCATGCGGCTATCTTCAGTGCGACGTCATAGTACTCGGAAACGGAAGGTTAGTCGTTCAGGGACACGTCCCAAACGCTAGAGATGTAGTCATACTGAATGAAGGTTCGTACAATTCTTCAGACCCCTGATTTACTGACGTCCTACTCGAAACAACGGGGAGGGTCAAGTTCTCTTTATTGCGGACCATGAAATTGTACATGAAGCATGAGATGACTCAGATGGGCGGCCTAAGGGAGGTAGTTGAAATTGTCGTATCCACTAGGCAGCCTATCCATCTCCTTACGCCTCAACCACTTACAATTTATTGTTTCCTGGTGCGTCCGTCATGCGATGCCCTCGGGGTAATCGAGCTCGGATCAGATGGAGGCCCATCGTCTGGCTGATTCCCGCGGATGTGGTTGCGTCTATCAATGTGCGCGGCTAAGGCGCAGTTGACCTGGTCGATGTAAATGTTATCGGGGGTCTATACGTCGTTCGTTGCTACGCACATCCAATTCCCTCTCCTTCAGGATGGAACCATGTAGACGTTCTCGAGCGATCGCTGCCTCGTGCACGGTCTGATCACGAAAGCGTATCCTCTGTTTGGGTACGACTGCACAACCTCCAGCTTGATGAAATCCCACTGAATACAGAGTATGGGCTCACCTCCCCATACTAGTAGGGACGTTGAGATTTGTTATTCCTTCATGCGGGGATGTACGTGCTACGAAACGAACTTGAAGAGATGGCGGTTACTAATGGTCTCAGCCAATAGTTAAACGACTTACTGTCCGAAGCTCCTCTCTGGTAGTAGAGTAATGGAGGTTGCCTTGGTTAGCGATATAAACCGTCAGTACACGTGTTTCCGCCCAGCCTGAAGCCAGATCCTGGCACGCCATGGGGCTGCTTCAGGATTCACTGAATATATATAATACAAGACTTAGAGATTCCACAATTGTGGCAACTGATCCAACTGGTCCGCGTCACCCCAGTATGATTCTAGTATACGCTTGGCCAATTCCCACTCACCGGTTTGAATAAGCGGGCAGCGTAGTAGCAAATATAGGGATGATGGGAAGGGGCAAACCTTCGCAACATTTCGGCCGATGTCATATTAAACGTCAAGTACTGTAATTACTTTCCTTTAAGTAAATTTCATTATCCCCGCCCTTTTCATTCCTTTGAGCCATTTACGCTAAAAAATTGGACAGTATTCATGATCGGAAAGATGGTTTTACACAGAGGACAACTGACATTCATATTGGTAGTAAAAATTCAATTCAGTGGTCTAACGGTATCCAAGATTCCCATCCAAACAGTATCTAATTTTGAAGGAAAAGTATGCAAGTGGCTCAAAGGAATGAAAAGGAAGGGGATAATAAAAATTTGTGACAAAGTAAAAAGAACCGCGACACCCAGGATTC
>WNFI01697812.1_pt1 | contig 12530 bp, 10 predicted proteins | sample 5400471 | NCBI WGS metagenome assembly WNFI01 (sample SAMN13153348, study PRJNA577476) | soil metagenome | isolation source: 100 cm saprolite on Douglas fir-dominated hillslope | place: USA:California | collected 2013-09-17 | reverse complement strand
CGGCGCCGCGCTCTACGTCGCCGGCCTCGCCGCGGACCTGCCCGCCGGCGTCGCCAAAGCGCGCGCCGCGCTCGCCTCCGGCGAAGCTGCCGAGAAGCTCGCGCAGCTGGTGAGGTTCCTGGGATGACCGCGGCCCGCGGGCTGCCCGGCGCCGCTGGCTCCTCCGGCGGCGACGCCCCAGGCGCCTCCTCCTCCGGCGCCGATGCCCCAGGCGCCTCCTCCTCCCGCGCCGCGGTCCCCGATCTCCTGCGGCGCATCGTCGAGCGGCGGCGGGAGCGCCTGGCCGAGCATCGCGCCGCCCACCCCGGGCTCGCCGTCGAGGCCGCGCCCCACGCCGCGCCGGCTCACGCGGCGCCACTCGCGGCGGCGGCCCTCGCGCCACCTGCCGCGGCGGCTCACGCGCCCCACGCCGCGCCGGCCCTGGCGCCCCATGCCGCGCCGGCCCTCGCGCCGCTGACGCCGCGCGACAATCCTTTCCTGGCGGCCCTGACCCACCATGCGCGCTCCGCCTCGGCGGCGGCCGCCGGGTCGCCGCGGCCGCCCGCGATCATCGCCGAGGTGAAGATGGGCTCGCCGCGGCTCGGCTCCCTGGCCGGGCGCATCGACCCGCTGGCGCAGGCCCGTCTCTACGCCGAGCACGGCGCCGCGGCGCTCTCGGTGGTGGTGGAGCCCGATTTCTTCCATGGCGGCTACGAGCTGCTCGCCGACTGCCGGGCCGCCTCGGGCCTGCCGGCCATTGCCAAGGATTTCGTGGTCGACCCGCTGCAGCTGGCCTGGGCGCGCCAGGCGGGCGCCGACGCGGTGCTGCTGATCGCCGCCCTCTACGAGCCGGAGGAGCTGGCGCGCTACGCCTGGCTGGCGCGCGGCCTCGGCCTGGCGCCGCTGATCGAGACCCACGACGCCGCCGACCTCGCCCTGCTGGCCGGCGAGCCCTGGGAGCTGGTGGGCGTCAACAACCGCGACCTGCGCACCTTCGCCGTCGATCTCGAGCGCTCGATCGCGCTGCTGCCGTCGCTGCCGCCGGGGGCGCTCAAGGTGGCCGAGAGCGGCATCCGCGACGCTCTCGACGTGGCGTTGCTGCTCGACAGCGGCTTCGACGCGCTGCTGGTGGGCGAATCGCTGCTGCTCGCCGCGGACCCGGCCGCCCAGCTGCGCGCGCTGCTCGGCCGCCGCGACGGCGCCGAGGCCTGAGATGGTCAAGGTCAAGATCTGCGGCGTCGCCGACGTCGCTTCCGCCCTGCTCAGCGCCGAGCTCGGCGCCGACTATCTCGGCCTCAACTTCTGGCCCGGCAGCCCGCGCTTCGTCGATCTGCCGAGAGCGCGCGACATCGCCGCGGCGGTGCGGAGGGCGGCGCCCGGCGTCGAGCTGGTCGGGGTGTTCGTGAATCCCGCCGCCGCGGCGGTGGAGGAGGCCGCCGCCGCCGCGGGCCTCGACCTGCTGCAGTTCAGCGGCGACGAGACGCCGGCGGCGGTGCGCCCCTTCGCCGCGCGGGCGATCAAGGCGCTGCGGACGCACGACGCGGCGGCCGTCGCCGCCTTCGCCGAGTGCTGGGGCCTGCTCCTCGACACCCCGCGCTCCGGCGGCGGCACTCCCGCCTATGGCGGCACGGGCCGCCCCTGGGAGTACGGCGCCGCGGCCGCCGCCATCGCCGGCGCCTCCGGCGGCGCCCCCACCGGAGCCTCCACCGGCCCGCCCACCGGCGCCCCCGCCGGCACCCCCCGCGTCTTCGTCGCCGGCGGCCTCGGTCCCGACAACGCGCGGCGCGTCGTCGCGACTCTCCGTCCCTTCGCGATTGACGTATGCTCCCGGGTGGAATCAGCTCCCGGCAAAAAGGATCCGCTGCTGCTGCTGAAGCTCTTCGAGGAGGTGAGGAATGGCCAGGCCACACCCGCTGCCTGACGCTGCCGGCTACTTCGGTGAGTTCGGCGGCCGGTATGTGCCCGAGACCTTGATGGCGCCGCTCGCCGAGCTCTCCCGCGCCTACGACCGCTCGAGCCGCCGCCGCGCCTTCCGCCGCGAGCTGGCGGCGGTGCTGCACGACTACGCCGGACGCCCGACGCCGCTCTACTTCGCGTCTCACCTGAGCGCCGAGCTCGGCGGCGCCCGCATCTTCCTCAAGCGCGAGGATCTGCTGCACACCGGCGCGCACAAGATCAACAACGCCATCGGGCAGTGCATGCTGGCCCGCGCCATGGGCAAGGAGCGGGTGGTCGCCGAAACCGGCGCCGGCCAGCACGGCGTCGCCACCGCCACCTCCGCCGCATTCCTCGGGCTCGCCTGCGTCGTCTACATGGGCAGCGAGGACATGCGCCGGCAGCGGCTCAACGTCGACCGCATGCGCCTGCTCGGCGCCGAGGTGGTGGCGGTCGACGCCGGCAGCTGCACTCTCAAGGACGCCATCAACGAGGCGCTCCGCGACTGGGTGACGAACGTGCGCACCACCCACTACGTGCTCGGCTCGGTGCTCGGCCCCGACCCTTACCCGCGGATGGTGCGCGACTTCCACCGCGTCATCGGCGTCGAGGCCAAGGCGCAGCTGAAGCGCCAGGCAGGCACCGACTCGCCCGATCTGGCGGTGGCCTGCGTCGGCGGCGGCAGCAACTCGCTCGGCCTGTTCACCGCCTTCCTCGACGACCGGCGGGTGCGGCTGATCGGCGTCGAGGCCGGGGGGCGCGGCGGCGCGCGCGGGCAGCACGCGGCGCGCTTCGCCGGCGGTGCGCTGGGCGTGCTGCACGGCACGCGCACCCTGGTGCTGCAGGACGAGGAGGGCCAGATCGCCACCACGCACTCGGTCTCCGCCGGCCTGGACTATCCGGCCGTCGGGCCCGAGCACGTGCTGCTCGAGCAGACCGGCCGGGTCGAGTACACCTTCGCCACCGATGCCGAGGCGGTCGCCGCCTTCCACCTGCTGGCCCAGACCGAGGGCATCCTGCCGGCCCTGGAGAGCGCCCACGCCGTGGCCGAGGCGGTCCGCCACGCGCCGGAGCTGTCGCGCAAGCGGATCATCCTGGTCAACCTGTCGGGCCGCGGCGACAAGGACGTCGAGTCGGTGCTCGAGTACGACCGCGAGCATCCCGGGGCCGGCCTGCCGCGCCGCGAGCGCGTCGAGCCCATCGCCGCCGGCGGCCACGGCTGGCGCGGCGTCACCCCGGTGATCCTGGAGGCGGACAGCTTCTCGTTTCCGGCGGTCGCTCGGCGCCAGCCAACCCAGGAGATTCCGCACGCCGCACCGGCGCCCACGGCGCCGCTGGCCGAGGGCGCCCGGTGAGCGGTATCGGCGAGGTCTTCGCCCGCTGTGCCGCCGAGCGGCGGGCGGCGTTCATTCCTTTCATCATGGCCGGCGCCCCGAGCCTGGCGGCAACCGCCGACCAGCTGGCGGCCCTGGCCGCCGGCGGCGCCGACATCATCGAGCTGGGCGTCCCGTTCAGCGATCCGATGGCCGACGGCCCGGTCAACCAGCGGGCTGCGACCCGTGCCCTGGCCGCCGGCACCAGGCTGTCCGCCATCCTCGAGCTGATCGCCCGCCACCGCGACCAGCTCGGGGTGCCGCTGGTGCTGTACACCTACTTCAACCCCCTCTATGCCCGCGGGCTCGACCGCTTCGCCGAGCAGGCCGCCACCTCGGGCGTCGACGGCATCCTCTGCGTCGACCTGCCTCCCGAGGAGGCCGCCGCCGATTTCATTCCGGCATTGCGCGAGCGCGGCGTCGACACCATCTTCCTGCTCGCCCCCACCAGCACCCGCGACCGCATCGCCAGGGTCGCCGAGGTCTCCTCCGGCTTCGCCTACTACGTCTCCCGCACCGGCGTCACCGGTGAGCGGGACGCCCTGCCGCCCGGCCTGGTGCGCGACGTCAAGCGTCTCCGCCGCCGCCTCGACCTCCCCCTGGCGGTCGGCTTCGGCATCTCCAGCCCGGAACAGGTGGCGGCGCTGGGCGAGGTCGCCGACGCGGTGGTGGTGGGAAGCCATCTCGTCCGTCTGGTCGAGCAGCTGGGCGAGGACCCCGCCCTGCCGGCAAGGCTCGAGCAGCGCGTGCGCGAGCTCGCCGCCCCGCTCCAGCCCAGCCTGGCGGGGGCGCGGGTCTCCCGGCGTTTCCTCGTCGTCGCGCGTTGCCGCGCAGGAGAGCCTTCGGTGGAGTCCCGCCAGATCGTCACCAGTGTGCACGGCACCTATTTGCTCGAGATGCCGCCGTCGCCCGCGGGCTGCCTGGTCGGGTTCCATGGTTATGGCGAGAACGCCGAGCGGCACCTGGCGGAGCTGCGGCGCATCCCCGGCGCCGCCGGCTGGGCGCTGTGCGCGATCCAGGCGCTGCATCCGTTCTACAACCGCCAGGGCGAGGTCATCGCCAGCTGGATGACCCGCTTCAACCGCGAGCAGGCGATCGCCGACAACGTCGGTTTTGTGGCGAACGTCGTGGGGGAGGTGGGTCGCGCTCTGCGGGAGGACTGCTGCCTGGTCTACCTCGGCTTTTCCCAGGGAGCGGCCATGGCCTACCGCGCCGCCGCGGCGAGCGCCCGTCCCTGCTGTGGCGTCATCGTGCTCGGCGGCGACGTGCCGCCGGAGATCGCCGACCTCGACCTCGCCGGCTTTCCGCCGGTGCTGCTCGGCCGCGGCACCAGCGAGGAGTGGTACGACGCCGCCAAGATGGAGCACGACGTCGAGCTGTTGCGCGCCAAGGGAGTGGACGTCCATCCGCTGATCTTCTCCGGCGGCCACGAGTGGACCGACGAGTTCCGCGCCGCCGCCGGCCGCTTCCTCCTAGATATCCGTAGACCCGCCTCCTAACAAGACATAAAAAAAGGACGCCCGCCGTGCGAGCGCCCTTGAAGGTGCGGCTCTGAATTGCCTGTTCGCTTAGTTGGCGGGCGGTGGTGGTGGAGGTGGTCGCCGGGGTGGTCTCCTCCGTCGTCTCCTCCTTCTTGCAGCCGACCAGGCTCAGCAGGCCGACCAGCAAGCACGTCAAGGACAGGTAAACGAGCGACTTCTTCATGGTGGTTTGTCTCCCTTCTGACATGTGACTGGATTGAAGATGAAAGGGCGATTTACTGCGGATCGCCCACCTTGACCAGGTTAATGACCCGCTGTACACCGTCCGTTTCACGCGCATGGCGCTCCGCCTTCTCGCGGGCGTCTTCGTTCTTCACTCGCCCTTGGAGGGTGACCACGCCGTCGTGGGTGGTCACGTCGATATTGAACGGGTTCGTCTCGCCATCGGCGGCGAGCTTGGACTTGACTGTCTTGGTGATCGTGGCGTCGTCGGACCGGATCCGCGCCGGCTCGGTCGACCTGCAGCCCACAAGGACCGCTGCCGAAGTGCTGACGACCAGAGCGAGCATGACGAAGCACAAGGCCGGGACATAGAAGGTCTTCCTGTCGGTGTCCATTCCATCCTGCTCCTCAGGGTCTCACCTGGCTGGGCGGTCCATGGCACCACGACGCATGTTCGTAGTGCTTAGAAGCAGGTTTTGTGCCACAGCCTCCTGTCCAGGACAGTCCCTGAGTCGTTGGACGAGCGGGGAGTATACATCCTCCCGGACGGCTCCTCAAGTGGGCCGTTGTCCCGAGCGAAAGAAGCCCGTGGGTGGCGGGCTTCCCGCTCGCGCTGCCTGAACGTTTACCGTTCTCCCAGGTGGCTAGACCTCGCCGACACGGTAAGTGTTCAGGCGATTGTACAACGTCTTCAAGCTCACCCCAAGCACCTCCGCCGTCTTGCGCTTGTTGCCGGCGTAGGCATCCAGGGTCGCCATGATCAGCCGCTGCTCGACATCGGAGATCGAGGCGCCGACCTGGAATTGCAGGCTGCGCGGCGCTCCCGATTCGCCCCCCACCTCGCGCGGCAGGCTGCGGGGGGTGATGTCCTCGTCGGCCATGATGAAGGCGCGGTGGATGACGTTCTTCAGCTCGCGCACGTTGCCCGGCCAGGAGTGGTTGCGGAGCCTGTCCATCGCCTCGCCGGAGAAGCGCTTGGCGGTGCCCTGGCGCTTGTTGAGCTCGTCGAGGAAGAACTCGGCGAGCAGCTCGACGTCGCCGCTCCTCTCGCGCAGCGGCGGCATCAGCACCGGGAACACCTGCAAACGGTAGAGCAGGTCCTCGCGCAGCTTGCCGTCGCTGACCGCCTTCTGCGGGTCGCGGTTGGTGGCCGCGATCACCCGCACGTCCACCTCCACCGTCTGGTCGCCGCCGATGCGCGCCACCGTGCCGGTCTCGAGCACCCGCAGCAGCTTGACCTGCAACTCGATCGGCATCTCGCTGATCTCGTCGAGGAACAGCGTGCCGCCATGGGCGCGCTCGAAGAAGCCCCGGTGGCGGCGCTGGGCGCCGGTGAAGCTTCCCCGCTCGTGACCGAACAGCTCGCTCTCGATCAGGGTGGGCGAGATGGCGCCGCAGTTGAGCGGCAGGAACGGCGCCTTGGCGCGCCGGCTGAGATGGTGCAGGGTCTGCGCCGCCAGGTCCTTGCCGGTGCCGCTCTCGCCGATCAGGAAGACCGTGGCGTCGGTCGGCGCCACCCGGTTCATCATCTCGTAGACCAGCAGCATGGGCTCGGCGCCGCCGAGCAGCAGCCCCAGGCGTCCCGCCTCCTCGATCTCCTGGCCGTCGTCGCCGCGGGGTGCCGGGGTCATGGCGGCGGCGACGCCCGGCTGCACGCTGGCGACGCCGGCGAGGATGTTCTTCAGGCGGCCGATGTCGAGCGGCTTGACGAGGTAGTCGCTGGCCCCGAGCCGCAGCGCCTGGACGGCGCTCTCGACGTCGGCATGGCCGGTCATCATCACCACCTCGGTCGAGGCGCCGCCCTCGAGGTCCTTGAGCAGGTCGATGCCGCTGCCGTCGGGGAGGTAGAGGTCGACCAGGGCGACGTCGGGGGAGCGGTGGCTCACCTGGACGCGCGCGTCGCGCAGCGTCAGGGCCGTATTGGTGGTGAACCCCTGGCCCTCGATCAGCTCGGCGAGCGCCGAGAGGAAGTTGGGATCGTCATCAACCGCAAGGGCGTGGGGCATCGTGGCCTCAATTGATCTCGGACAGCGGCCAGTCTATCTCAAAGGCCGGCAGCCCCCGCGCGCCCTCCGGCAGGAGGCGCACCGAGCCGCCCTGCGCCGCCACGATGCCTCGCGCCACCTCCAGGCGCGCCTCGGCGCCGGCTGCGGAACGTCGCGCCTCCGCGCCGGCGGCGGAGTCCCGCGCCTCCGGCGGCGGCTGCGGCGCCGGTCCGGCCGCTCCTCCGCCCGCCGCGCTCGCGCCGCCCGCCGCCGTCCCTCCGCCCGCCGCTCCCGCTCCACCGCCCGCCGCCCCCGCTCCTCCGGCGCCGGGTCCAGCCCCGCCACCCGGCGGTCCGGCGGCGATGATCCGCAGTCGGGCGCGCGACGCCTGGCGGTCGAGCCGGATCTCCAGCCTGCCGTCGCGCGGCACCTCCAGCAGGGCGGACAGGCCGACGTGCAGGAGAGCCTGCCGCAGCTGGTACCGCGTGGCGAGGATGGGCACCGGCGCATCCGGAACCAGGACCTCGATCTGCGACTGCTGCTTGCGGGCGCTCGGCCGCAGCAGCGCCGCCAGCTCCTGCGCCGGTTCGCGCAGGTCCAGTCCCTCGAGCCGGCTGCCGCGCGGCGAGATGTGGCCCAGGAAGAGCTCGAGCGACAGGTGCAGCCGCGACAGCTCCTCGCGCAGCACGTTGACGTAGCGCTGCTGGCGCTCCCGCGGGTCGCGGCCGCCGCCGAAGGCCGTGAGACCGCCCGGGCTCGGCGGGGCCCCGCCCGCGGCCAGGGTTTCCTTGAGCACTTCCAGGTTCAGCACCATGGCGTTGATCGGCGCCCGCAGATCGTGCGCCACGGCCGGCGCGATCTCCGCCAGCGAGCGCATCAGCGTCGCGGCGCAAAGGTCGCTTTCGAGGGCCGTCGTGGCCTCGGGTTTCGGCTGCGTGGTCGTCTTGGCTTCCATGGCATCCTCCCCCCGGCGCAACGTCGACGTCAAACCTCCCCCCGCGCCGCAAATCCCATCGGCAGCGGGTGCGAGAAAATGAGGCTCTGCCCTCGCGGGAACCTTTCGCAGCGCCTTACGGAGTGCAGGGACCGTGCCATCCGCGTGAATCCGGTCGATCCGGGCAAGACCCACTCTGGTCAGCGGATGGCATGTTCCCGGCCAAGCAGGCACGGCGGATGCACCAGGCCAGTCCCCGGCCGGCGCCGCCGCATGGGCGGTCCTCGTGCAAGTCTTACAAGGCGCTCGCCCGTCATGCTCGAGTCCGTGGCCTCCCAGCCTCTCGCAGACCCTCAGGCCGTCGCCGCCGATCCCGTGCTCAGCGCCCGCCTCGCCGGGCTGCGCCACGTCTCCGACGAAACGCCGGGGATCCGGCGGCGCCGCCGCGGCAAGGGCTTCTCCTACCTCGATCCCCAGGGCCGTCCGCTGACCGATTCGCAGGAGCTGCGGCGGATCGCGGCGCTGGCCATCCCGCCGGCCTGGACCGGCGTCTGGATCTGCCCTCTGCCCAACGGTCATCTCCAGGCGACGGGGCGGGATGCCCGGGGGCGTAAACAGTATCGCTACCATCCGAGCTGGCGCGCGGTGCGCGACGAAACCAAGTTCGGCCGCATGATCGCCTTCGGCGAGGCGCTGCCGCGGCTGCGCGCCCGGGTCGAGCGTGACCTCGCGCTGTCCGGGCTGCCGCGTGACAAGGTGCTGGCCGCCGTCGTCAGGCTGCTCGAAACCACCCTGATCCGGGTCGGCAACCAGGAATACGCGCGCGACAACCGATCGTTCGGTTTGACCACCCTGCGCAGCCGCCACGTCGACATCGAGGGCGGCACCCTGCGCTTCAATTTCCGCGGCAAGTCCGGCAAGGAGCACAGCGTCGCGATCGCCGACCGCCGCCTGGCGCGGGTGGTGCGGGCTTGCCGCGAGCTGCCGGGCCACGAGCTCTTCCAGTACCTCGACGACGACGGGGAGCGCCAGGCGGTGAGCTCCGGCGACGTCAACGAGTACGTGCGCGCCGCCACCGGCGAGGAGTTCACCGCCAAGGACTTCCGCACCTGGGGCGGTACGGCGCTGGCGTTGTCGGCGCTCACCGCCATCGGCAGGGCGGCGTCGGAGCGCGAGGCGGCGCGGGCGGTGGCCGGCGTCGTCAAGCTGGTCGCCGAGCAGCTCGGCAACCGCCCCGCCATGTGCCGCAAGTACTACATCCATCCCGGGGTGATCGACGCCTTCATGGCAGACCGGTTGCTCGGCCTCCTGGGCGCCGCGGCGGCGGCGGAGCAGACCCTGGCGCTGCTGCGCCGGCTGCCGGTGCCACGGCCGCAGGCGCGGCAGCGGCGTCGGAGAAGCCTGAAATAAAGGGCGCCCCAGGCTCGACCCGGGGCGCCGACCTCCAGAGAACGAGGCCAGAGAACGAGGCGATCGATCAGCGGCGGCGCACGCCGGCCATCTCCGCCTCGGCGTTGATGTGGCTCTCGGCAAGCTCGGTCAGCTTGGCGTCGGTCTCTTCCTCCTCTTGGAGGGTCTTCTCGAGCAGGCTCACCGCCTCGTCCGCGCCGAGCATCTCGGCGTAGGTGCGGACGGTGCCGTAGCCGGCGATCTCGTAATGCTCGACGCGCTGCGCCGCGGCGATCAAGCCGGCGTCGATCACCTCGGGCTCGCCCTTGGCTTTGGCCATCTCTTCGCCTTCCTTGATCAGGCCCTTCATCCCCTGGCAGGTCTCGCCTTCCGGCCGCTCGCCGAGGGCGCTGAAGATCCGCTCCAGGCGCATGACGTGCTCGCGGGTCTGACGCAGGTGATGGTTGAAGCCGCTCTTGAGGTCGAGGCTGGTGGCCGCCTCGGCCATTTTCGGCAACGCTTCGACGAGCTGGGTCTCGGCGCTGAAAAGGTCGCGCAGCTGCTCGAGATAGAGGTCTTTCAGGGACTCCATCTTCATGTCGGCACCTCCTGCTGTGTAAGGTTCCCGGGAGGCGGCGAACGGCGCCGCCTCCTCCCCTGACGAAAAAGGCAAGATCCGTGCCGCCGGCGGCGGGTCAGGGCCGTGCGCCGGTGACGTCGGGAAGCGGCAGCGCGGTGGGCTTGCCGAAGGTGGCGAGCGAGCGGTCGGCGCTCTCCGCCGGGCCGACGACGAGGACGGTGAACTGGTCGGGATGGAGATGGCGCGCCGCCGCCTGGCGGACGGCCGCGGTCGTCACCGCCTCGATCCCCTCGCGGTAGCGCGACAGCCAGTCCGCGGGATAGCGGAAGAGCTCGAAGGTGAGCTGCTGGTCGAGCACCTTGGCCCGCGAGTCCGAATGGAAGACGAAGGATGCCAGGATGGCCTGCTTGGCGCGCGCCACCTCCGCGTCGGTGGGCGGTCTGGCCGTGAGACCGCGGGCCTCCTCGAGCAGCGCCGCGATGCCGGCGGCGGTGGTGCGGGCCTTGGTCGACAGGTAGAGAACGGCGAGGCCGGGGTGGTCCCAATCGCTGCCGACGCGCCCGTCGACCGCGTAGGCGAGCCCCTTCTCGGTGCGCACGTCGGCGACCAGGCGCGAGGCGAAAGAGCCGGAGAGCAGCTCGTTGAGCACCTCGAGAGCGAAGAAGTCGGGATCGTTCTTGACGACTCCGAGATGCGCCATCGCCACCTCGGACTGGCTCATGTCGCTCTTGTCGATGACGTACAGGGCTGGGTTCGGCTGCCGGCGGTAGGGCAGTGCCTCGGCCGCCGTCGGTGGCGTCGCCGCGCCGCGCCGCCAGTCGCCGAAGGCGGCGCGGACCGCTGCCAGCGCGCCGGCCGCGTCGATGTCGCCGACCACGCCGATCACGATGCGGTCCGGTTGCACCTGGCGCGCGTGCCAGTCGACGAGGTCGGCGCGGTCGATCGCGTCGAGGCTGGCGAAGGTCGGGGTGCGGCCGTAGACCGAGTCGGGTCCGTAGACCAGGCGGGCGAGCTCCCGCCACAGGACCTGCTCGGGATCGTCGTTCTCGCGCTCGAGCCTGGCCTTGGCGAGATCCTTCGCGAGGCTCAGCCTGGCCGGGTCGAAGGCGGGGTGGCGCAGCATTCCGGCCAGCACCGGCAGGAGGCCGGGAAAATCCTCTTTCAGGCAGCTCAAGGTCGCTCCGCCCGAGTCCCTGCCGATCGCCACCTCGATGGCTGCGGCATGTGACTCCAGCCGGTCGTCGATGGCGTCGCCGGACAGGCCGCCGGCGATGCCGCCGGTGCGCAGCAGCCCGCCGGCGAGCGCGGCGAGGCCCAGCTTGCCGGGGGGGTCGAGGCGCGAACCGGTGCGCAGCAGCGCGCTGACCGTGACCAGCGGCAGCTCGTGGTCCTCGAGCAGCATCACCACCATGCCGTTGTCGAGCTCCACCCGCTGCGGCCGCGGAATCTCGAAGCGCGGCGGCGGCGGGAAGCGCAGCTGCTCGACGCCGCTCACCTGCGCCCGCCCGGCGGCGGTGCCCGCCGCGGCGATCAGGAACACGAGCAGCGCGGCGCGGCAGCGGCGCATCACCGCTCCTCGCTCGCACCGGGCGGCGCGGCGGGCGGGGCGGCCGTGTCCGGGGGCGCGGTGGCCGGGGACGCGGCGCGGGTCACGAGGGTCGCCAGGGTGCGGTTGCCGGGTCTCAGGGCGGCGGCGGCGACGCGGCGGATGTCGGCCTTGCCGACGCGGTCGAAGCGGTCGATCTCGCGGAACAGCTCGCGCCAGTCGCCGTACAGGGTCTGGTAGTGGGCGAGGGCGCTGGCCAGCCCCTGGTTGCTGCCCAGCGAGCGCACCAGGCTGGCCCGCGCTCGCGCCCGGAAGCGGGCGAGCTCGGCATCCGAGACGTCCTCGCGGCCGAGGCGGGCGAGCTCGGCGTCGATCGCTTCCAACAGCCGCGAGCCGGCGACGTCCATCGCCGGCACCGCGACGATCGTCCACAGGTTGGGGTACTTCTCGCCGGGCATGCCGGAGAACGACTCCACCTCGACCGCCAGCTTCCGATCGCGCACCAGGGCGCGATAGAGCCGGGAGGTGCGGCCACCGGTCAGCAGGTCGTCGATCGCCTCGTACACCGCGTCGTCCGGATCGGTGATCGCCGGACGGTGATAGGCCAGCATCACCTGCGGCTGGGCGGGGTCTTCGAGGGCGACGCTCTTGGCCGCGGTCTGCGGCGGCTCGACGGTGCGCAGCGGCGGCGCCGGCGGGCGCGCCGGGATGCGCCCGAAGTAACGGTCGAGCAGCGGCACCAGGGTCTCGGGATGGACGTCGCCGACGATCGCCGTGACCAGGTTGGCCGGCACGTAATGGGCGCGGAAGAAAGCTTCGGCGTCGGTGCGGGTGATGGCTTCGAGATCGCTCATGTAGCCGATCGTCGGCTGGTGGTAGGGATGGGCGGCGAAGGCGGTCTCGACCAGCGTCTCGGAGAGCCGGCCCAGCGGCTCGCCGTCGATGCGCATGCGGCGCTCTTCCTGCACCACGTCGCGCTCCTCGTAGAACTCCCGGAACACCGGATGCCAGAAGCGCTCCGACTCGACGTAGGCGAAGAGCTCGATCTCGTTGGCCGGCAGCGAGTAGAAGTACTCGGTCTGGTCGGCGCCCGTCGAGGCGTTGAC
>WNFI01088489.1_pt1 | contig 12530 bp, 10 predicted proteins | sample 5400471 | NCBI WGS metagenome assembly WNFI01 (sample SAMN13153348, study PRJNA577476) | soil metagenome | isolation source: 100 cm saprolite on Douglas fir-dominated hillslope | place: USA:California | collected 2013-09-17 | reverse complement strand
ATGGGCACGTTGATCGGGGCCGACCTGCTCAACCTCGGCAGGATTCAAGGACTCGGCGCACCGGTGGCCTCGATCGGCGGAGCCGGCACTTTCGACGGCATCTTTCTGACCGCAATCCTCGCGGTGCTGATCGCGGGCCTATCTCCCGCCCTCCCCCGCGGAAGATTGGAATGCCCGGCGCTAGACAAACCACAAGCGCGAATAAAAGCCCGCAATCGCGAACAAGACCGAGGGCGCCTGTTCTGAGACATTTGCCCGTCATGCCCATGCGAGCGTCGCAAGCGCATTAGGCAGCGGCGACGCACGTGATCTGGAGCAGTCTCATGTTCAAGGCCGAATCCGGTTCTTCCCGCTCCTCGTCCGCAACTGCGACGAGCGCGCCGTCAGGGCGACGCGGCGCTCAAACCCACCACCGATCTCGCCGACGTGTTCGATTGCGAAATCGTCATCACCATGTTGCCGGACGACGCGGCCGTGCGCGAGGTCGCGCTCGGGCGCGAGGAGATCAAGGGACTGATCGCCGGCCTGGCGCCGGGCGCGATCCATCTCTCCATGAGCACGATCAGCACCGCGGCCGCCTCGCAAGTGGCGGCTGCGCACGCCAGCTGTGGACAGGGCTACGTCGCAGCGCCGGTGTTCGGCAATCCGGACGCCGCCAAAGCCCGCCAACTCTTCGTCGTCGCCGCCGGCGCCCCGGCCGACGTCGAGCGCTGCCAGCCGCTGTTGGACCAGCTCGGGCAAGAAACCTTCGTCGTCGGCACCGATCCCGCACATGCAAACCTCATCAAGCTCATGGGCAACATGCTGACCGCAACCGCGCTAGAGATGTTGGGAGAGACCGCGGCACTGCTGCGCAAACGCGGCCTCGACCCCGGCCGCTTCGTCAAGCTCATGACCAGCACGATGTTCGGCGGCCGCGTGCACCGGATCTACGGCAACAGAATTGCAGCGCAGGACTATGCAGCCGGCTTCGCGGTGCCATTAGCGCTCAAGGACGTGCGCCTCGCGCTGGCGGAGGCGGAAAGCGCGGCAGTGCCGATGCCCTCGGTCAGTGTGGTGCGAGACCGAATGCTGACCGCCATTGCGCGCGGCTACGCGGAGCTCGACTGGACTGCGCTCGGCCTCATCGCCGCCGAAGAGGCGGGTGCGTCAATGTCGCGTGCCGCGGCGCCTTGAGCGAAGGCACCCGGTCTGCCGCAAGATCAAGGCAAGGTCGGTCAATTTGCGGCAATGCGTCTCAAGCTCGAATCCCTTCCCTGACTACATCTTCGACGTTCGCGCGGGGCGCGCGTGCGCGCGGCCATCGTCGGATGTCTGGGACGTGTTCTTCGCCCTGAATGCTGCTCTCGAGGAGACTATCACAATGAGCGAATTGCCCGCTTCCACCGCGGACAAAGCCGTCCCGCTCCGGCCCGTGACCGGGACTTTCCTTTCGCGACGCGACGTGCTCGCGGCCGCAGCCGCCGGCGGCGCGGTGCTTGCAGCCGGTCCGGCGCATGCCGCCACCTTTGGCAATCCCGACGAGCCGCCGGAAGGCGCCATCAACAGCACCCCGGGCGCTCTCAGCGATCCGGGGCCGCAGAATCCGAAGCTGCAGTCGCAATTCCCCAATGCGGTCAATCCGCCGCCGACGGATGTCGGCGACATGCCGCAGTTCTGGGCCTCCTTCAACAACGCCCACAAACGCATCCAGAGCGGCGGCTGGGCGCGTGAGGTCACCCAGGCCGATTTCCCGATTTCGACTGCCGTATCCGGCGTGAACATGCGGCTCGGTCCGGGCGGCATCCGCGAGCTGCATTGGCATCAATCGGCGGAATGGGCCTATATGACCAACGGGCACTGCCGCATCACGGTGCTGGACGCGGAAGGCCGCGCTTATGTGCAGGACGTGAGCGAAGGCGATCTCTGCCGCCCGAGGTTCTCGCGCTCAACTTCGGCGTTCCCGCCGACACGTTCAAATCGATCCCGCTGCACGACCTCTGGATCTTCCAGGGCAAGGAGCCGGGACCGCTCGCGGCCGACGAGGCCGCGGTGCGCTCCGGCGGCGTGCCGCCTAACCCGTTCACCTTCTCGCTCGCGAGCGCGACGCCTCTTCGCAGCAATCAAAGCGGCAACGTGCGTATCGCCGACAGCAGGACGTTCAAAGTGTCGACCACGATCGCCGCGGCGCTGGAGACGATCAAGCCGGGCGGCATCCGCGAGATGCACTGGCACCCGAACGCGGATGAATGGCAGTACTGGGTCAAAGGCCAAGGGCGCATGACCGTGTTCAACACTGGCCCACAGGCATTGACGATGGACTTCCGCGCCGGCGATCTCGCCGTGGTCAAAAAGAGTTACGGCCATTACGTCCAGAACACCGGTACGACAGACGCGCAGTTCCTTGCGATATTCAAGACCTCCGAGTACCAGGAGGTCTCGCTCACGGACTGGCTGACGCACACGCCGCCCGAGCTCGTCGCGCAACATCTCAATGTCGACGCGTCGGTCGTGCGGCGATTCCCGAACAAGCCGCCGGGATTTATGCCGGCCTGATCAGCGGAGCTTTCTGATCGAGCGGAGCGCGAGCTGTGGTTTCCTTCATCGCGGGCCTGGCTGATCATTGCCGCGAACGCGCCGTGGTTCTTCGATCAGTTAGATTCGTGCGGCATCCGATAGGGAGCGGACTGAGTCTGTGGCGTGAGTGCTTCAGTGGAGCACGGTCGAAGGCCGCACCTGTGCGATCGCGATTTGGACCGCCCGCTGCACCTTCTGGAAGGCGCGGGCTTCGATCTGCCGCACGCGCTCGCGCGAGATGCCGAACTCGGCCGCAAGATCGTGCAGCGTGATCGGCTCCTCGGCGAGCCGGCGCGCCTCGAAGATGCGTCGCTCGCGTTTGTTGAGCACCGACAGCGCTTCGCCCAGCGCTTTCCTGCGGTTCTCGGATTGCTCGCTGTCGGCAAGTTGCGCTTCCTGGTCAGAACCCTCCTCGACCAACCAGTCCTGCCATTCGCCTGAGTCGCCATCATCGCGCAGCTGCGCATTGAGCGAGACGTCGCCGCCGAGGCGCCGGTTCATCTCGACGACGTCCTGCTCGGTGACGCCGAGGCGCTGCGCGATCAGCTTGACCTGATCGGGATGCATGTCGCCTTCCTCGACCGCCGCGATGCGGCTCTTTGCCTTGCGCAGGTTGAAGAAGAGCTTTTTCTGGTTGGCGGTCGTGCCCATCTTCACGAGCGACCACGAGCGCAGGACGTACTCGTGGATCGCCGCTTTGATCCACCACATGGCATAGGTGGCGAAGCGAAAGCCCTGCTCCGGATCGAAGCGCTTGGCCGCCTGCATCAGCCCGAGATTGCCCTCCGAGATGAGCTCGGAGACCGGCAGCCCGTAGCCGCGATAGCCCACGGCAATCTTGACCACCAGACGCAGGTGGCTGGTGACGAGCGCGTGCGCGGCGTCGGAGTCGCCGTGCTCGCGCCAGCGCCTGGCCAGCGCACTTTCTTCCTCGGCTTGCAGCATCGGGAAGCGGCGAATTTCTTCCAGATACCGGGTCGTACCGCCCGAAACGAGAGTTGCGCCTTCCATCATGGACCTCCATTCACGCGCCGGCAGCGGCCTCATGCCAAAGCGCGCCGATACTCGGTCGGCGTGATCCCGGTCGTGTGCCGAAACGCCGCCGAGAATGAGCTCGTCTCGCTGAAGCCGAGCTCGAGCGCGATCTCCGTCACCGACGATACTCTATCCGCGAGCAGTGTCTTGGCACGCTCGATGCGTCGATTGATGTGGTAACGGTGCGGTGGAATGCCGAAGGATTGCTTGAACGCGCGGCAGAAATAATAGGAGCTCAGGTGGACGAGCTTCGCCAGCGCGGTGAGCGGTATCGGCTCGTCGAGATGCTCTTCGATATAAGCGGTGACGATGCGCTGCTGCCACACCGCAAGGCTGCCGCGCGCCGGCGGCAGGCGGCGGCGCGTCTGGGCATGGCTGCGCAGGAGCTCATGCGCGACCACGACCCCAAGCGCTTGAGAATAGCTGTCGAGTTCCGAGCCATCCTCGATGGCTGTGGCGAGCTTGACCGCGGTCTCCCACAGCGCGTTGTTTTCGAAGAACAGACGGGGCGTGAGCGGACCCGTGTTCGCATCGGCATGGATCGGCATCTTGGCGGGATCGAAATATAAGCAGATGACGCGACTGCGCACGCGCGGGCGCTGCCACTCGCGATAGTCGTGCCCGGCGGGAACGAAGGTGAGCTTGCGTCTGAGAGTTCGCAGAGTCGAAGGCGACAGATCACCGACAACCGTCTCGCCCTCGTCGCGAACGCCTTCTTCGTAGATGAGCAGCAAATGGCACGCGTTCCGGAACCGAAATTCGACCTTGTCGTGGGTGGCCGACTGAATGATCTCGACTTTGATGCCGTCCCATGCGCGCGCGCGGCGGCTGACGACATCAGCTGGAGTGATCTCGATTGCGCGGCTACTTACATCGCCGATCTCGGCAACAGGCAGCTGCCGCGCTCGGCCGTTGTTCGGCTGAACGCGTTTCTCGAAGCGGCTGTCGCTCCGCAGGAGCTTTACCCCTGATCCGGGCCGCGAACCGTCGAAGGCGCGGGCGTAAGCTTCGTCGAAGTTGACATGCCGTGCAGCGTTGGAAGCTTGCGAGTAAGTCAACATGGCGTTGCACCCTTTCTGTGGGGCCGGCCCCTGCCCTCGCCTGCGATTAGGTCACTTGTCCCCCAATCTCTCAATCGTACGCAGGTTGATGCGGCTCACTCAGTGGTTTTGTCCGCACATACTCGCGTTCTGTCGCTGTCATACTTTAGTTGCCCCGCGCATACTTTGGTTTAGGGTCTCAATAGCCAGCGCGATTTGCGGCGGACCTCATAGGAATTGTGCCTTGCGCGAACTGACTCGCAGACGGCAAAGGCGGCCGATTGCAGCAATTCCGCGCAAGCACATGCGGGAGGTGATAAGATATTCCGGACTTCCCTCGCGGGACGACCGGCGAGAGTGATGTCCCATGAGCCAGGCGGGAGCGATAGGAGCAACTCACCCGCTCCGTTTCAGCGCGGCTTTGATTCATGCCGCGAGAGCCGCGGGGCCACCGCTGCTCTTTGGGCTGCGCCTGTGGGCCTCGGTCTGCCTCGCGCTTTACGTCGCGTTCTGGCTCGAGCTCGACAACGCCTATTGGGCCGGCACCTCGGCGGGGATCGTGTGTCATCCACATCTCGGCGCTTCGCTGCGCAAGGGCTGGTTCCGTATGATCGGCACCTTGGTGGGCGGGGTCGCGATTGTGGTGCTCACGGCCTTCTTCCCGCAGGACCGTGCCGCGTTTCTCATCGGTCTTGCGTTGTGGGGCGCGGCCTGCGCGCTCGTCGCCACGCTCCTGCGCAATTTCGCGGCCTACGCGGCGGCGCTGGCAGGCTATACCGCCGCCATCATCGCCAGCGATCAGCTCGGCGCGACGGGCGGACCCAACGGGGACGCGTTCATGCTCGCGATCACCCGCGTCAGCGAGATTTGGATCGGCATCGTATGCGCCGGGATCGTGCTCGCCGGGACCGATTTCGGCGGTGCACAGCGGCGGCTTGCAGCGATTTTCGCGGCAGTGTCGGCCGAAATCGCCGCTCGTTTCGGCTCCAACTTGGCGCTGGCAGGGTCGGCGCCGTCCGACACGCAACAGCCGTTTCGACGCGAGCTCATCCGAAAGGTCGTTGCACTCGACCCCGTGATCGACGAGGCGATCGGAGAGTCCTCGACGCTGCGCTATCATTCGCCGGTGCTGCAGTCGGCGATTAACGGCCTATTGGCTGCGATCACCGCATGGCGCAACGTCGCGATACGGCTCACGCGACTGCCGACTCACGCGGCCCGGGAGGAGGCCGATGCCGTGCTGCGCCATATTCCTCAACCGTTGCGGTCCGTTCCCCCGCAGGGTGAGCAATCACCTTGGATGGCCGACCCCGCCGCCATGCGAGGCCTCTGTAGCGCGGCGGTTCGGGCGCTGATCGCAGTGCCGGCCGGTGCGCCCTCACTGCGGCTCCTCGCCGACCAGAGTGCGAGGGTTCTGGTCGGCCTGATGGATGCTCTCGAGGCACTCGCGTTGCTGACCGGCAATCCCGTCCGCGCCGACCCTCGCGGACACGTAAGGCTCCACGTGCCCGACTGGTGGCCTGCTTTCGTCAACGCCGGGCGCGCATTCGTGGTCATCGGCGCGATGGAGCTTTTCTGGATTATTACCGCATGGCCGAACGGTGCTTTCGCCATCACGTTTACGGCCATTGTCGTCACGCTGCTCGCGCCGCGAGCCGATGAGGCCTACGCACTTGCTTTGCGTTTCGTGGTGGGCGTCGGCATTGGGACGGCCGGCGCCGCGATCGTCGAATTTGCGGCCTTGCCGAAGGTTGAGACCTTCCTCGGCTTCGCCATCGTCATTGGGCTCTTCCTCATCCCTGTCGGTGCGGGGGTCGCCCAACCCTGGCAAACAGCGGTATTTATTGGCGCGACCTACAATTTCCTGCCGCTGCTCGCTCCCACGAACCAGATGACCTACGACACCGTCCAATTCTATAACGCCGCGCTGGGGATCGTTGCAGGATCGGCCGCAGGCGCGCTGTCATATCGAATATTGCCGCCGCTCTCGCCCGCCTTTCGGACGCGCCGCCTGCTCATGCTGACTTTGCGCGACCTGCGCCGCATCGTGACGGACCCTGTGCCGCCGCTGCGGGAGGAGTGGGAAGGCCGCATGTACAGCCGTATCGCGGTATTGCCGGACGCCGCCGAGCCGCTGCAGCGGGCGCAAATCGTGACCGCGCTGTCGGTTGGGAGCGAAATCCTCGAGCTTCGTCGCATGGCGCCGCAACTCGGCGCCCACTCCGAGCTCAACGCGGCGCTCGCGGGCTTGGCGCAAGGAGATGTCGACGGCGCAACCGCACGGCTCGACGCGCTCGATCGCCGTCTCGCCGCCTTGCCGGACACCCATCCGCAGATTTCGCTTGCGTTGCGGGCGCGCGCCCTCATTCTCGTCATCTCCGATGCCCTCATCCAGCACCGCGCTTACTTCGAGGAAGGAGCACCCGCTTGAAGTTCATGGAGATCGACCTGCTCGGGGTCTATGTCGCGCCGATCTCGTTGCTGATTATCGCGGCGTGGTTTGCTACAATCGGGTTGCGCCGGATCGCGGACCGTTTCGACTTGCTGAGCCAGGTCTGGCATCCGGCGCTGTTCATGTTCGCCGTGTACGTCATTGTGTTATCGTCGATGGTGCTCGTCATCGCCCGCTGAGATTTGCCATGTCCGATGCTGACGCCAAATCGGAGCGCGGGAAGAGTGCCGATCTTCGCGTCGTCAGCGCCCCCCAGCCGGCGGCGCGCGCCATGCGGAGGATACGGATCCGAATTGTTCCGTTTTTGATTACGCTCGCCGCGACCGGACTTGCCGCAGCGTTCGGCTGGGCGACATGGAACGCCTATATGGAGACGCCCTGGACCCGCGACGGGACCGTGCGTGTCTATACCGTCACCATGGCTCCTGAGGTCGCCGGCCGCATCGTCGAGCTGCCGGTCGCCGACAATCAGTTCGTTGCCAAGGGCGAGCTGTTGATGGTGATCGATCCGACGAACTACCAGATTGCAGTCGAACTCGCGGACGCGGCGGTGCAGCAGGCACAAGCCAACGTCCAGAACGTGGACGCGCAGATCGACGTGCAGCAGGCGCAAGTGAGCGCGAACCAGGCGCAAGTGGAGCAGGCGAAGGCATCGCTGGTGTTCGCGCAGCAACAGGCGGTGCGTTACGGGGAGTTGGCGGAAAAAGGCTACGGCCCCGTTCAGAGCGCCCAGCAATTCAGCGCTGAGCAGAGAGAAAAGCAGGCGGCGGTGGAGAGCGCGGAAGCAACGCTCAAATTGGCAGAACGGCAGGTCGAAGCGTTGAGGGTCCAGCGCGCCAGCGCCGAGGCGAGCCTTGCGCAAGCCAAGGCCCAGGGCGAGCAGGCCAAGGTCAATCTCCGGCGCACGCAAATCCGCTCGCCGGTCAACGGTTGGGTGACCAACCTGTTGACGCAACTCGGCGATTACGCGACCGTGGGACAGGACAAGATCAGCGTCGTCGACGCGGATTCCTTCTGGGTCGATGGCTACTTCACCGAGACCGCTTTGGGGTCCATTCGCGAGGGCGATCCGGCGAAGGTCAAGCTCATGGGCTATAACCAGATCGTGCGCGGCCACGTCGGCAGCATCGCGCGCGGCATCAACGTCCCCAATGCGCAAGCCGGCCCGCAAGGACTTGCGACCGTGAACCCGATCTTCACGTGGGTGCGTCTGGCACAACGCATCCCGGTGCGGGTCCATATCGATCACGTGCCCGAGGGCGTAATTCTGGCGGCCGGCCAGACGGCGACCGTGGAGATCGAGCATCGCGCGCGGCCGTCGCATCCGCAATCCCCAGGGCGGTGAGTATTCCAGCGGAAAAAGTTGCCACCCAGCAGCCACGGGCGAGCGGAAAGCCTTCTGGATTGCGGCGATCGACGCACGAGCGCCCATTTTGCAGCAATTCCGGGCAAGCAAATCGGCAGGCGATCGAATATGTCTGGGGCGAGTTAGCTCCGTAACCCGTGGAGAGCTTCATGAGGGCGTTCATCGCTGCTTTCGCATTGATCGCGCTGATTGCCAGCCCGGCATTCGCTCGGACTGCCGCGCGGCCGTCCACTGAAACCTACTGGATTTTCAAGACTGATCAGCAGCGCTGTCAGTCGGGCCAAACCGACTTCTGTCACTGGCGGGGATACCCGCTGTGGCAATGGTATAGCGGCGCCTAAAGCGTGGCGCGTTCAGATCAGACTCATTCGTTCCTTCACTCTGCGTAGACCGGACGATAGGCGTGAGCGCGGATGAGCGCGCCGACATCGTCCGGCCGCGGCACGCGCGCGAGCCCCTGATCGAAGATATTCGTCGCAATGCGTTCCGCGACGTGGAGCGATGCGTTGAGGGAGCGATGCGTTGAGGGTATGCCTCTGCGGCGGGTAGATGAGCCCCATCGAGAGATGCCGACTGCCGGAATTCAACGGGCGCCTTAACTTCCGGTCTTCGCCACGAAGGAATCCTTGGCGCCGGGCTTGAGCACCACGTAGGCGCGCCGCCATGGCTGGTCGTCGATCAGGCGCCATTTGTGGCCCTTGCCGATGTGGTCGATGGCCACCAGCACATCGCCCGGTCGGAGGATGAACGTCTCGCCGTCGGGGGTGGCGAATTCAAGCGTTCCCGACAGCGTGATCACGAATTGCGGCTCCGGGTCGGGGTGCCAATCATACGAGGAATGCGCCGGCGTCTCCTTGAAATGGATGGCGACCACATCGGTGCGATCCTTTTCGTCGATCGTGCCTTCAAGCACATGCGATGCATTGTCGGGTCCGGTGTACAGTTTGAATGCTCGTACCATTCGATGCTCCTCGCTGAGGGTTTCGGGAAGCCGTGCTGTCTCCCGCATCAGATCAAGGTTCAGACGTTTTCCAGGTGCAGCACGGCGGCAGTGCCCGCGCGTATGCGCCGGGACAGTGCAGCATCCTCGATCAGAGATTCGCCATAGGACGGGATCATCTCTTTCAGCTTGGGAAGCCAGTGGTTGGCCGTCAGTTCGTCCTTGAAGCATTTCTCCAGCACGCCGATCGCGATGAACACCGCCGTCGATGCGCCGGGCGATGCCCCCAACAACGCCACCAGCGAACGATCGGCTGCCGCAACCAGTTCGGTGCCGAACTCGAGAAATCCGCCGCGTTTGGGATCCGGCTTGATGATCTGCACGCGCTGTCCCGCCACTTCAAGTTTCCAGTCCTCCCGCTTGGCGCGCGGATAGTATTCCTGCAGCGCAGCGAAACGGTGATGCGCCGTCTGCAGAACCTGGCCGATCAGGTACTTGGTCAGATCGAAGTTGTCGCGAGCAACCGCCAGCAGCGGTCCGATATTGGCCGGCCGGATCGACTCGAACAGATCCATGAGCGAGCCGTGTTTGAGGAATTTGGTGGAAAAGCCCGCATAAGGGCCGAACAGGATCGAGTGCTTGCCGCCAATGACCCGCGTGTCGAGGTGGGGAACCGACATCGGCGGCGAACCGACCGACGCCTTGCCATAGACCTTGGCGTGGTGGCGCTTGTTGACCTCGGGGTCATCGCAGCGGAGCCAGATGCCGCTGACCGGAAATCCGCCGTAGCCTCTGCCTTCCGGGATGCCTGATTTCTGCAGCAGCGGCAGCGCGCCGCCGCCTGCACCGAGATAGACGAACTTGGCCGTCGTCGAGTGTTTTTCACCGCTCGTCGTATCTTTCGTCTCGAGGCGCCAGCGCCCGTCACGCTCGCGGCTGAGGCCGGTGACGCGATGCGAGTAATGGATCGCAAATCCCTTCGTGCCTGCGAGGTAGCGGACGAGGCTGCGGGTGAGCGATCCATAGTCGACGTCGGCGCCGCTGATGATCCGCGTGGCGGCCACCTGCTCGTCGCTGGCGCGGCCCTCCATCACCAGCGGGACCCACTCGCTCAGTTTCTTTTTGTCCTCCGTATATTCCATGCCGTGATACAAATGATGAGCGCTCATCGCTGCGAAGCGCTTCTTGAGGAAGGCAACGTTGTCCGGCCCGTGCACGAAGCTCATGTGCGGGACTGGATGAATGAACGATTGCGGATCCGCAATCGCCCCCTTCGTTACCAGGTAGGACCAGAGCTGCCGCGATAGATCGAACTCCACGTTGACGTCCAGCGCCTTGGAGATGTCGATGCTGCCATCGCTGCGCTCCGGGGTGTAGTTGAGCTCGCAATTGGCTGCGTGGCCGGTGCCTGCGTTGTTCCAGGCGTCCGAGCTCTCGAGCGCCGCGCCGTCGAGCGTCTCGACCATCGTGATATTGAGCGCCGGCTCGAGTTCCTTCAGAAAGACGCCGAGTGTGGCGCTCATGATGCCGGCGCCCACCAGGATGACATCCGGCTCGCCGGCTCGATTCCCAATCATGGGCTCCATAAAGACAGATATCGCGCTTGTAGAACCTTGCGGTCCGAAGGATGATATTGCCTTCCTTCTTTCGTCAAGACGACAAAGAGAAAGCAGGTTGGTCAGCAGCCGGGGCGAGGTATTCTCGGTACCGCCGGTTTACCCGACGCGCGTGCCAACGGAAGACCGGTGGCTGCAGGAAACGCGCGCAAAATCGCGCGCTAGGCCGGGAAGACCGCAAGGGCTCTGTCGTCCGAGAGTCTACAAAGGTGCGCCGCATGGCGTTTGCACGACGCAACGCCGACTTGCCGGCAAACTGCGGGCCAGGAGGCATGCAGGCGCCGCGCATGCGGCGCTCGGCAACCGACGGCAAAATCATCTTCACGGGCGCAACAACGATCAAGCGCAGGATATTCGTCCGTCCCATGGTGCCGGCCGGCGCAAGCCGACCCAGCCGATTCAGCCTCCGAGCACCACAGGCCACATGATCAATTAGATGCGCACGCTGTTGAGGCAGGACATTTCAACGCGGCCGGGCGGCGTCGAGGAGATTGACCTCGCCTTTCCATAACTTAAGTTTGCACCGAAGGAGCAATCCCATGGCCGACACCAGAAAAGAGAGCGACAGCCTCGGCGTGGTCGAGGTGCCGGCGGATAAGCTGTTACAAATTGATCGTTCAGGCCTGCGACGAGATCCTCGCCGGCAAGCACCATGACATGTTTCCCCTGCATGTTTGGATGACGGGCAGCGGCACTCAGTTCAACATGAACGTCAACGAGGTGATCTCCAACCGCTGCAGCCAGCTCGCCGGCACGCCGCTCGGCAGCAAGGCACCGGTTCATCCCAACGATCACGTCAACATGGCACAGTCGTCGAACGATTCGTTCCCGTCGGCCATGTATATCGCGGCGGCTGTCAACGTGAAGCAACGCCTCGCTCCCGCGGTCGCCGCGCTCCGCGATGCGATCAGCGCCAAGGCACAGGCCTGGGATGACATCATTAAGATCGGGCGCACGCACATGCAGGACGCCACCCCGCTAACATTGGGCCAGGAATGGTCCGGCTATGCGGGGATGTTGTCGGACGATTTGGAACGGATCGAAGCGGCCTTGCAAGGGGTGTACCGCTTGGCATTGGGCGGCACGGCTGTGGGAACGGGCATCAACTCGGCGCCGGGCTTTGCCGAAGCGGTGGCGGCCGAGATCGCCAAACTCACCGGGCTGCCGTTCGTGACCGCGCCCAACAAGTTCACGGTGCAGGGCTCCCACGACGCGCTGGTTCAATTGTCCGGAACGCTCCGCACGCTCGCGGTGTCGCTGTACAAGATCGCCAACGACATTCGCCTACTGTCGTGCGGACCGCGCGCCGGATTTGCGGAACTATCGATTCCGGAGAACGAGCCAGGTTCCTCGATCATGCCGGGGAAGGTCAATCCGACCCAGTGCGAAGCGCTCACCATGATCGCCGTGCAGGTGATGGCCAACGATGTCGCGGTGGGCTTTGGCGGCGCCGGCGGCTACCTCGAAATGAATGTCTACAAGCCGCTAATCATCTTCAACATTACCCACTCCATCACCCTCATGA
>WNFI01029886.1_pt1 | contig 12530 bp, 7 predicted proteins | sample 5400471 | NCBI WGS metagenome assembly WNFI01 (sample SAMN13153348, study PRJNA577476) | soil metagenome | isolation source: 100 cm saprolite on Douglas fir-dominated hillslope | place: USA:California | collected 2013-09-17 | reverse complement strand
TCATCATCTCGGCCAAGCACGGCCAGTCCCCGACCAATCCCAACGACCTGGCCCGCGTCCCGGACGGACCAATCATCGCCGCGGTTAACGCCGCCTGGACGGCCGCTCACCCGGGAGCCGGGAACCTGATTGTCTTCTCGACTGATGACGATGGCATGCTGCTCTGGCTGAGCAATCGCTCACAAGCGGCAGTTAACTTCGTGAGGCGGTACCTGCTGACCCATTCGGCAGCCGGCAACAACATCAGCGGCAACCCGATCACGGTCTCGAGGTCCGGGCTGAAGAAGGTGTATGCCGGGGCACGCGCCGCGGCCTTCATGGGCGTCTCGGTCGCTGATCCGCGCCATCCCGACGTTATCGGCATCGCTCAGCACGGCGTCGTCTACACCGGCGGGAAAGCTAAAATCGCCGAGCACGGCGGCGGCGACCGCCAGGATCGCAACGTGCCGATCCTGGTAGTGCTGCCCGGCCTGCGCCACGGGCACGTTTTTGGCGCTTCGGTCGAGACAACGCAGATTGCGCCGACGATCCTCACCCTGCTGGGCCTCAACCCGATCGCTCTGCAGGCTGTGCAGATCGAGCACACCCGGGTGCTGCCAGGCGTGCGTATCCACGCGCACTGACGCAGCGCAGCCCCTCGCGGCGGCCCCGGCCCAGCTGGCCGGGGCCGCCGCTGTCAGCCATCCCAGAATGTGATCGCTAAGGTTCTGGTATGGATCGTGACGGCCCGGTCCGGCTGACTCAGTACGCCCGCGGCGGCGGATGTGCCTGCAAGATCCCGCCGGGCGAGCTCGAGGAGGCCGTGGCCAGGCTGATACCAGCGCAGCAGCCGGCTGACGTGCTCATCGGCGTCGAGCACGGGGATGACGCGGCCGTCGTGCGAATCAGCGGGGACCGCGCGGTCGTGGCGACCGCTGACTTCTTCACGCCGGTGGTTGATGATGCCTACACCTTCGGCCAGATCGCGGCCGCGAACGCGCTCTCTGACGTCTACGCGGTCGGCGGCGAGCCACTGGTCGCGCTCAACCTGCTCGGCTGGCCGCGCGATCTGCTGAGCGCGGACCTGGCGGCGGAGGTGCTGCGCGGCGGCCTCGACATCGCCGCCGCGGCCGGCTGTCACGTCGCAGGCGGGCACAGCATCGACGACCCGGAACCCAAGTACGGCATGGCCGTGACCGGGCTGGCCAATCCCAGCGCGCTGCTTCGCATCGACGCGGGCGCCGCCGGGCTGCCGCTATCGCTGACCAAGCCCATCGGCAGCGGCGTGCTGAACGCGCGGCACAAAGCCACCGGCGAGGTGTTCCCCGCTGCCGTGGCCGTCATGACCGCTCTCAACGACTGCGCCAGCCGTCAGGCGCTCGCCGCTGGCATCCGCTGCGCCACCGATGTCACCGGCTTCGGCCTGCTGGGCCATATGTTCAAGCTGGCCAGGGCTAGCGGCGTGACCGCGGTCGTGGACAGCGCCGCCGTCCCGGTGATCGAAGGCTCCCGCGAGGCGCTGGCGGCCGGATACGTGCCCGGTGGCAGCCGGCGCAACCTGGACTGGGTGGCGCCGCACGCCGACTTCGGCGCCCTGACCGAGGAACAGCTGCTCATGCTCGCCGACGCGCAGACATCGGGCGGCCTGCTGCTGGCCGGCGAGATCCCCGGCGCGACCGTCATCGGCGAGCTGGTACCGCGAGCAGGACCGGCGCTGCAGCTCAGGTAGCCGGCGCCTGGAAAACCCGTAGGATCGATGGCGTGACTTACGCGGGGGTGGTGCTGGCCGGCGGCCGGTCCTCGCGGATGGGAACGTCCAAGGCCGCACTTGAATGGCACGGCTCAACGCTGCTTCGTCAGACAGTGGGCATCATCTCGCGAGTGACCGGGGGGCCGGTCATCGTGGTTCGCGCCCCTGGTCAGGTCCTTCCGGCGCTGCCCGCGCAGATCGAGGTGGTGGACGATCCGCGCGAGGGCAAGGGACCGGTCCAAGGACTGGCCACCGGGCTGACCGCCATCGCGGGGCGCGCCGAGATCGCGTTCGTCAGCTCCACGGACTTGCCTTTCCTGCACCCCGCCTTCATCCGGCGGGTGATCCGCGCGGCGGAGCAGGAGGGCGCCGATGTCGGGCTGCCTGTGGCGCGGGGGTATCCGCAGCCGCTGGCCGCGTCGTATCGCGCGAGCTTGGCGCCGGTCGCAGAGCGCCTCGTCGCTCAGGACCGGCTTCGGCCTGCCTTCCTGTTCGAGGACTGCGTGGTCGCCCGACTGGACGAGGCCGCGCTGCGCGCCGATCCGGTGCTGGCAGCGCTTGATCCCGGCCTAGACTCGGTCGTCAACATCAACGAGCCTGCCGAGTATCAGGCGGCGCGCGCGCGGCCGGCGCCGCAGGTGACGGTCCAACGATTCGGTGCGCTGGCTAACGATCATCGCGGCCCGCAGCCGGTCCGGGCGGCTACCGTCGCCGGCGCGGCAGCCGCCGTCGGCCTAGCGCTTAACGGGCACGTGGTGGCTGCTCTCAACGGAGATCAGATCACCAGGGACGGCCAGACACCGCTGGCCACCGGTGACACGGTGTTCTTCCTATCAGCCGACGCAGGCGGCTGATCCAAGTGGTGGCGGGCGGCTACTTCGGACGGGCGCTGGTGGTGGACGTCAGCACCGGTTCCGCCGACGTGCTTGCGCTGCCCGATGATCTGCTGCGCGCCTATGTCGGCGGTGCCGGACTCGGTGCCTGGCTGCTGCACCAGCTGTGCCCACCAGGCATCGACCCGCTAGCCGGGCCCGCACCGCTTGCATTCGTCTTCTCGCCGCTTGTCGGCACGCCGCTGACGACGAGCGCCAAATTCGCCGTCGTGGCCAAATCACCGCTGACCGGCATGCTGACCGACGCGCTGGCCTCCAGTCAGTTCGCGATCGCCGGAAAGCTCACCGGCTACGACGCCATTGTGGTGCGCGGTGCGTGCACGCACCCGTCCGCGCTGCTCGTCGACGGCGACGGCGTCCGGCTCATCGATGCTGCTGAGCTGTGGGGGCTGCCGGCCGCAGGGGCTGAGGCGCAGCTACGGGAGCAACTGGGCCGGAGCTGGCGAGTGGCCGCGATCGGCCCCGCGGGCGAGCGCGGCGTCCGGTACGCGACGATCTCCCACGACGGACGCCACGCCGGCCGGGGCGGACTAGGCGCGGTGATGGGCGCGAAGCGGCTCAAGGCGATCGCGGTGCGCGCGTGCACCAAGGTCGCTTCTGCCGACCCGCAGGCCGTGCTCGCTGCCGCCCGGGACCTGCGGGCGCGCTCGTTCGGGCCAGCCACCGCTAAGTACCGCGAGCTCGGCACGCTAGGCAACCTGCTCGCGTTCAATGCCATTGCCACCCTGCCCACCCGCAACTTCCAGGCCGCGACGTTCGCCGAGGCCCCACGGCTAGCCGCTGAGGACCTGGCCGAAATGCGCCAGGTCGCGCGCAAGAGCTGCGCATCGTGCACGATCGGCTGCGAGCACATCTACTCGGCTCGGGGCGGCAAGCAAATGCGGGTTGAGTATGAGAACGTTTTCGCGCTCGGCCCGATGTGCGGGGTCGGTGATCCTGACGCGGTGCTCGCCGCCAGCGCGCGCTGCGACGACCTGGGGCTCGACACGATTTCCGCGGGCGGCACGATCGCGTGGGCGATGGAATGCGCCGAGCGCGGCCTGATCGACGCGCCGTGGCTACGGTTCGGCGACGCGGACGCGGTGCTGCGGGCGCTGGCGGAGATCGGCGCAAGGACAGGGCTCGGCGAGCTGCTCGCCGAGGGCTCGAGGCAGGCGGCGCAGCACGTCGGCGGCGGCTCGGAGGCCTTCGCGCCGCACGTCAAGGGCATGGAGATGCCAGGCTACGAGCCGCGCACGCTGCAGGCCATGGCCCTCGGCCTGGCGGTGAACGCCAGAGGCGCTGACCACAACAGGTCTGGTGCGTACGAGGCCGACCTATCTGGTGAGCTCGACCGGCTCGCGGGCGGCCCGGCGCACGTGGTCGCAGCGATCGAGACCGAGGATCGGGCAGCGGTGATGGACTCGCTGATCTTGTGCAAGTTCCTGCGCGGGGTCTTCACCGAGCCCTTCGATGAGTGGGCAGGATTGCTGTCAGCGGTCACCGGCTGGGATGTCGACGCTACTGAGCTGCGGCAGACGGCGCGGCGGATCGTGCTGGCCAAGCGCGTGTTCAACATCAGGGAGGGCTGGCGCCCGGAGGACGACTGGCTGCCTCAGCGGCTGCTGGCCGAGCCGCTCGAACTCGGGTCGGGCCGGGTCGCTGAGCTGACGGCGGAGCGCTTGCGCTCAATGATCGCCGGCTACTACGCGGCCCGAGGGCTTGATAACCAGGGCTACCCCGACCCGGCGGACCTGCCCGACCTTCGTTTGATGTGAACTCGCCCCAGGGACGGATACTGACATCATGGCTATTCCCGTTCAGGCCAGGACCGAGACCGTGACGCTCACCATCGACGGGCGCGAGATCACTGCGGCCGGAGGCGCCACGATCTGGGCCGCGGCCAGGGCAGCCGGAATCGACATCCCGGTCCTATGCCACGACGAACGCTACGATCCGGTCGGCGTCTGCCGGATGTGCGTGGTCGATGTGGGCGCGCCAGCCTACGCCGCCTCCTGCGTGCGCGCCTGCGAGAACGGCATGGACGTGCGGACCGGCTACGGTGTCACCCGCGAAGACGGCCTGCCAGTTGCTGCTGGCCGGGGCACGGACCTTTCCAACCCGGTCATCGCCGTGGACCACGACGCCTGCATCCTGTGCGATCGCTGCGTGCGTGCCTGCGACGATATTCAGGGCAACGACGTCATCGGCCGCAGCGGCAAGGGCTACGGAACCCGGATCGCGTTTGACCTGAACGACCCGATGGGAGCCTCGTCGTGCGTCACGTGCGGCGAGTGCGTCGCCGCCTGCCCCACCGGCGCGCTGACCAACAAACCGATCCATGACGTGCCGATCCGGCCGCGCAGCGACCTAGATGCGGTCGACACTGTGTGCCCGTACTGCGGCGTCGGCTGCGCCTTGACCTACTTCGTGGACCGCGAGCGCGGCGCCATCTCCTTCGCCGAGGGCAGGGAGCAACCCGGATCGCAGAGCAGGCTGTGCGTCAAGGGCCGATACGGATGGGACTACGCGGCGTCGGCGCAGCGGCTCACCAAGCCGCTCATCCGGCGCGCGGAGTCGTACCCCAAGGGCGCGCTATCCGCGGACGTCCGGGGCGACGCCGATGGGGAGCGCGGCAAGCCGGACGAGCGGGCCGGCGGCCGGCGGCGCGGCGGGCGAGACGCCGACGGCAAGCGGCGGAAGCCCGGTGGGCTGGTCGATTACGACGAGGTGCTGCCGCACTTCAGGGAGGCTACCTGGGAAGAGGCGCTCGACCTGGTGGCCAGCCGGCTGACCGAGATTCACGCCCGCAGCGGTCCTAGCGCAATCGCGGGCTTCGGATCGGCGAAATGCTCCAACGAGGAGGCCTACCTATTCCAGAAACTGATCAGGACCGGCTTCCACACGAACAACGTCGACCATTGCACGCGGCTTTGCCACGCTTCAAGCGTCGCGGCACTCTTCGAGGGCATCGGCTCTGGGGCGGTCTCGACTACCTACGGCGACGTGCTCAACGCCGACGTGGCCATCATCACCGGCAGCAATGCGCCAGCCAACCATCCGGTCGCGTCATCCTTCTTCAAGCAAGCCCGCCGCCAGGGCACCACGATCATCTGCATCGACCCCCGCGCCGACAAGATGGCCGATCACGCTGATATCTTCTGCCAGATCAAGCCGGGCACCGACGTCGCTTTCTACAACGGCATCTTGCACGAGGTGATCAGGCTCGGCTTGGCTGACGCTGACTTCATCTCCCGCCGGACCACCAATTACGACGCCCTCGCCCGGACCGTCAAGGACTACCCGCCCGAGCGGGCCGAGCAGATTACCGGCGTGAGCGCCGGAATCATCCGGCAGGTCGCCCGGGTGTGGGGTGAGGCCGGCGCCGGCGTGATCTTCTGGGGGATGGGGATCTCCCAGCACACAACGGGTACCGACAATGCCCGCTGCCTCATCGCGATGTGCGCGATCACCGGGAACATCGGCAAGCCTGGTAGCGGCCTGCATCCGCTGCGCGGCCAGAACAACGTGCAGGGCGCCTCCGACATGGGCCTGATACCGATGTTCTATCCCGACTACAAGAAGGCGGACGACCCGGCCGTGCGGGAAATGTTCGAGCGGGCGTGGGGTACCACCGACCTGGATCCCAACCGCGGGCTAACGGTCACCGAGATCATCGGCTCCGTGCTTAAGGGCGGAGTGCGCGGCATGTACATGCTGGGCGAGAACCCGTTCTTGTCCGACCCCAACATCAACAAGGTCCGGAAGGCCTTGTCGGCGCTGGAATTCCTCGTCGTTCAGGATATCTTCCTCACCGAGACCGCCGAGTTCGCCGACGTCATCCTGCCCGCCTCCTCCTACCTCGAAAAGGACGGCACCTACACCAACACCGACCGCCGCGTGCAGCGCGGGCGCAAGGTACTCGAACTGCCCGGCGAGGCGAGGGTGGACTGGAAGGTCATCCAGGAAATCGCCAACCGGCTCGGTCTCGGCTGGACCTACTCTTCGCCGCGCCAGATCTTCGACGAGATGGTCTCGGTCATTCCGAGCTACGCCAATCTCAGCTACGACAACCTCGGGCCGAGCGGCAAGCTGTACCCGAATGCTGATCCGGAGCACAGCGACGGGACCGTCGTCATGTTCGGCGAGCGATTCAATACCGATGACGGGCTGGCCCACCTCGTTCCTGCGGAGTGGCTTCCTGCCAAGGAACTACCGAACCAGGAGTACCCGTTCGTACTCAACACCGGACGGCTTCTCCAGCACTGGCACACCGGCTCGATGACCAGGCGCTCCTACGCTCTTGATGCCATCGCACCCGAAGCCCAGGTGTACCTGAACCCGGACGACGCCGCCGGGCTCGGCCTCGCCGATGGCGAGATGGCCAGGGTGAGCTCGCGCCGCGGCAGCATCGTGCTCGCCGTCCGCGTCTCGCATCGTGAGGCCCGTGGCAACTGCTTCATCCCGTTCCACTTCCGTGAGGCGGCCGCCAACTTGCTGACCATCGACGAGATCGACCCGTTCGGCAAGATCCCCGAGTTCAAGTTCTGCGCCGTGCGGATCGAGGCTGCCGACTCGGCTGGCGGGCCGGCTGCGAGCGAAGGGCTAGACCGCTAATGGCGAAGGGCGCGGGCCGGGTGCCAGGGGTCGAGGCTAGGGCCGGCAAATTCGCCGGCCCGAGCCTGATCCCGGCCCTGCACGCCATCCAAGAGCGGGTCGGCTGGCTGCCCCGCGAGGAACTTGAGGCACTTGCCCGGGATGTGCGCAGGCCGCTGTACGAGATCGAAGGGCTGATCTCGTTCTACCCCCATTTCAGAACCGAGCCGCCGAAGGCAGTGGCCCTGCACGCCTGCCATGACCTGTCCTGCTGGCTGCATGGGGCCGACGAGCGGATTGCCGCGCTCAGGGAACGCCACGGGCGCGACACGGACGTCGAGTTCGTCGAGGTGTCCTGCCTCGGCCGGTGCGATACCGCGCCGGCGATTAGCGTCAACGAGCGCCCCGGCGCAGCTGACGACGCCGACGCGCTGGTCGCCACGGCGCGAGAAGGCCAACTGCCGCCCGCCGCCATTCGCAGCTACGCGGCCGGACGGAGGTGGCTCAACGACCCGTATCCAACTGCAGCCGAACGATACGGGGTCCTGCGCGCGGTGCTGGCCAGGGAACTTGACCCTGCGGAGATCATCGCGGCCTTGCGGGACTCGGGACTACGTGGGATGGGCGGCGCTGGCTTCCCGGCGGGCCGGAAGTGGGACCTGGTCGCGGCACAGGTCGCGACGCCGAAACACGTGATCTGCAATGCTGATGAGTCGGAGCCTGGGACGTTCAAGGACCGGCAGATCCTGGCCGAGGAACCGCACCTCGTTCTTGAGGGCACGCTGCTTGGGATGCTCGCAGTCGGGGCGGAGGAAGGCTGGATCTTCATCCGGCACGAATACGGGCCCGAAGAGGCGATGATCCGACAGGAACTCGAATCGCTCCGGGCAGCAGGGCTGGTGGGACCGGATGCTGGCGGCTCCGGGCGCCGGCTATCGGTCGAGGTTTTCACTTCGCCAGGGGGTTACATACTGGGCGAGGAGTCCGCCCTGATCGAGTGCATGGAGGGCCATCGCGGAGAACCGCGCAACAAGCCACCGTTCCCCGGCGTGCACGGGCTGCACGGCCAGCCCACGCTCATGAACTCCGTGGAGACATTCGCCCACGTCCCCGTTATCGCGAAGCGCGGCGCCGATTGGTGGCACGAGCAGGGGGTAGGCGACCACTCCGGCGTGAAGTTCTTCGCGGTGTCCGGCCATGTTGAGCGCCCGGGCGTCTATTGCGTGCCGATGGGGAGTACCGCCAGGCAGTTGCTCGAGCTGGCCGGCGGGGTGGCTGGCGGCAGGCCACTCGGCGCGATCCAGCCGGGCGGCGCTTCGTCGAACTTCCTCGGCCCTGGCCAGCTCGACGTGCCGCTCGATTTCGGCACGCTGGCCACGGCCGGTTCGATGCTCGGATCGGGTGCGCTCGTGGTGCTTGCCGAAGGCACGGACCTGCTGGCAGCGGCCACGAACGTGCTGCGGTTCTTCCGTAATGAGTCATGCGGCAAGTGCGTTCCGTGCCGCGTCGGCTCCGCTAAGGCGCATCACCTTCTCACCGACCTGCTCACCGCCGGCGGTGGCCCAGGTGACGTGGACGGGCAGATTCAGCAGCTGGAAGAAACAATGCGCAGGACCTCGATCTGCGGGCTTGGCCAGGTAGCGCTGGGTCCGGTGATGAGCGTCGCCAGGCTGACCCGCGCCGCCGGGGTCGCGCCAGCGACACCCGGCCCAGGGCCGTCGGCGACCGACGGGCACCGCGCTCTGGAGGGCGAGGGGACCCGCGACGGAACCTGACGAGGCCGCGCGTGCTTCGCGGGAATTCTTTACTACCCGGACGGTCGCCGAAGCTCTGGCCGGGTTCCGCCCCAGGCGGCGCACGCCAATCGAGACGATACCGCTCGGCGAAGCCCTGCACCGGGTTCCCGCGGCGCCAGTGACAGCACCCCACGCGCTACCTGGCTTCGCCCGAGCGACCGTGGATGGCTATGCCGTGCGTGCGGCGGACACCTACGGCGTCTCCGACGGCCTGCCCGGCTATCTCCAGCTGACCGGCGCCGTGCTGATGGGCTCGGAACTAGATGTCGCCGTCGAAGCGGGGACGGCGGTGAGCATGCCAACCGGTGGTGTGCTGCCCACCGGAGCGGACGCCGTAGTCATGATCGAGTACACCCAGCTGGCCATGTCCGGCACTATCGAGGTGGTCAGGCCCGTCGCGCCGGGAGAAGGCATCGTGCGTGCCGACGAGGACGCGGCAGTCGGAGACGAGCTCGTCACGCCCGGTCGGCCACTGCGGCCACAGGACCTCGGCATGCTGGCGGCGGCCGGCGTCACCAAGGTGGCGGCTCATGCGCGCCCGCGCGTGACGGTCTTCTCTACCGGCGATGAGGTCGTGCCTCCGGGAACCGCCACGCTGCGGCCCGGCCAGGTGCGCGATGCGACGGCGGTCGCGCTGGCCGCGATGGTGGCCGAAGCCGGTGGCGCGGCCACCTACGCCGGCATCGTGCCCGATGATCCGCAGGTTCTGGAGGCCGCGTTGCGGGCTGCACTCGCGACCAGCGACCTGATCGTGATCTCGGCCGGCTCTTCGGTCGGCGCGCGCGACGAGACAGCCGATGTCGTTCGCCGTCTTGGCCAGCCAGGGATCTGGTGCCACGGAATCGCCATCCGGCCAGGCAAGCCCACGCTGCTCGCCGAATGCGCCGACGTGCCGGTCGTTGGCTTGCCCGGAAATCCCCGATCCGCACTCGTTGTCTTCCGGCTGCTCGGTGTTCCCCTGGTCCGGCTGATCGGCGGATGCACCGTCCCGGCGCTCGAGCCGACCGTCCGCGCACGGCTGGCACGCGATCTACCGTCGGCCACCGGACGCCTGGATGTCGTGCAGGTCCGCGTCCGTGACGGAGTCGCGACCCCGATCTTCGGGCTTTCGGCGCTGCTGTCAGTGCTCACCGCGGCCGATGGGTACGTGATCGTTCCCGATGAGGCAACCGGACTTGACCTGGGCACCGAGGTCGAAGTAACCCTGTATCACTGACGAGCACGGGCCCGGCGGCCAACCTGGATCGCTGAGAACAGCGATCCGGTGGCCAACCTGTATCGTTGACGCATTCCATGAATAGCAGTCCATTTATTCGCGATGTCCCGGCGGCCCGCGCCATGGATGCATGGCATAGCGCGCTGGAGGCGGCCGGCTGCCCGGCCAGGTTGCCGTCCGTGCTGGTACGGGTTCAGGACGCCGCGGGCATGGTTACCGCCGGACCGATCTGGGCCAAGCGGTCCTCGCCGCCATTTGATGCGGCCGGGATGGACGGCATCGCGGTACTCGCGGCTGACACCCTCGGTGCCAGCGAGACCACGCCGCTATACCTGGGACCCGGCGCGTACGACGTGGTGGACACTGGCGACCCGATGCCCGACGGGCGAGACGCGGTCGTGATGCGCGAGCACGTGCACTATGTCAGCGATACTGCCGAACTGCGCGTCGCCGTGCCGCCTTACCAGCACGTGCGCTCGATCGGCGAGGACGTCAGCACTGCCGAGCTATTGCTTCCTGAAGGGCACCGGCTGCGAGCCGCCGACGTTGCGGCCGCCGCAGCCGCAGGAGCCACGCACCTGCTGGTTCGGCGCCGTCCGGTGGTCGGCATCTTGCCCACGGGCGACGAGGTGCGGCCGATCGGCGAAGACGTGGGCCCTGGCGAGATCATCGACACCAATTCGCTCATGCTTGCCACGCAGGCACGCGAGCTTGGATGCGAGGCGCGCTGCCTGCCGATCGAACCTGACAATCCGGCCGGCCTCGCCCGCGCGGTCAGCGCCGCCGTTTCCGGCTGCGACCTGCTCATTGTGGTCGCCGGATCGAGTGCGGGCCGAGACGACTACACGGCGCGGGTGGTGGCTGAGCTTGGCACGCTCGCCGTGCACGGTGTCGCCGTCCGGCCAGGGCACCCGGTTGTGCTCGGAGTCGTCAACCGCACTCCAGTTCTCGGTGCACCGGGCTATCCGGTATCGGCCGCCCTCACCTTCGAAATCTTCGCCGCGCCGCTGCTCGCCGACCTTGAGGGAGCGCCGCCGCGCAAGCGGCCCCGCACGACGGCGCGCCTTGCCAGAAAGCTCGCCTCACCGCTGGGCATGGACGACTGGGTCCGGGTGCGACTGGGGAAAGTGCGCGGCGTTGATGAGATCTCCCCCACCATCGTCGCTATCGGCTCGCCCGATCTCGTCCTTGCCCTTGCCGCCTCTGCGCTGCGAGCCGACGATCCGATGGTCACCCTCGCATCGTCGAACGTGGGCTCTCTAGGAGGTCTGGTGGCGCTGCGCGACGGGCTGTGTCACATCGCCGGATCCCACCTATTGGATCCGGCCACCGGGGAATACACGCTCCCCTATATCGACCAGATCCTGGCGGCCGGCGACGTAGGCGTCGTCCGGCTTGTGCACCGCGAACAAGGCCTCATCGTCGCCGCAGGCAATCCACTCGGCCTGACCGGGATCGGTGATCTGACCCGCGCGGGCGTTCGCTACGTCAACCGGCAGCGCGGCGCCGGCACGCGCGTGCTGCTCGACCACGAGCTCGGCCAGCGCGGGATCAGCCCCGACGCCATCGGCGGCTACGCGCGCGAGGAGCCGACCCACCTGGCCGTTGCCGCGGCGATCGCGGCGGGCCGCGGCGACGCAGGCCTGGGGATCATGGCGGCCGCGCGTGCCTTTGGCCTGGATTTCGTGCCGGTCACCAGAGAGCCGTACGACCTCGTAGTCGCCGCCGATGCCATGGACAGCGCACTGCTGGCGCCGCTGTGGTCGCTACTGCGATCCGACCGATTCCAGGCAGCGGTCTGCGAACTGGGCGGATACACCACCAAGGAAATGGGCCTGCGTATCCGGTGATCCGCGCGTGAGCGCTGCGGCCACGACGGCTTAGCCGGCTGCCTGCCTGACCGCCCGCTGCTGCGCCCTTTCCTGACGGTCCATTTCCTCGTCAGCGCGGCCCTGGTGGATGGCCGCGTAGATGCGATCCCGCAGCAGGTTGGCCTCGGCATCGGTGAGCGTCCGGTCCAGCCGGCGCAGCACGACCCGGATCAGCAGGTTGCGCTGCCACGATTGCAGCCCCAGCCGGGCCCGGGCGGCCGACGGCAGGTCGCCGGGTGCCGCTGACGACAGCATGCGCACGTCCTCCACGGCGTCCGCATCAGCACCGAGCGCTTCCCTGATCTTGTCCCCCAGTGTTTCGGCATCTTCGGCAGGGTCGACTGCCACCGACAGGTCGCGGCGGACCGAGGGCTGGCGGGACACCGGCCGGTACCGCGCCAGGTCCTGCATCTGGACCGATACCTGCGGGTCCGCCGACCGCAGCAGCCG
>WNFI01362930.1_pt1 | contig 12531 bp, 10 predicted proteins | sample 5400471 | NCBI WGS metagenome assembly WNFI01 (sample SAMN13153348, study PRJNA577476) | soil metagenome | isolation source: 100 cm saprolite on Douglas fir-dominated hillslope | place: USA:California | collected 2013-09-17 | reverse complement strand
TGGGACGCCGTCCACGCGCCGGTCCCCGATCCTCAGGTAGCAGGACTGCGGAACCACCCGGCTGAACTCGAACGGCTCCAGCGTGGGCGCAAGGCCGACTCGGTGCAACTCCGCCGCAAGCCATTGCGCCGCGGTGAGATCCGCTTCAGTTCCGGTACGGTGGTTTCCTTGCGTGTCGTAGATCTGTATCCAAGCCGCGAGCCGCTCTTCCAGCGCCTCGTTCTGTGACGCGACGATGCGCTGCGCCTCCTCGGCGCGCGCAGCCCACCCCCATGGGAGCGCTCCACCGCTCGCGATAAGAAATCGACGTCTATTCATGTAGCGGTGCCTCGGCTCTTACGTCCGCTTCGGGTCGGAAACAGACATTGTATCTATGCCGCCTTCGACCGAAGGAGGCGATCCATGGAAGCGCTCGCGTTACCGGCCCCGCACAGTACATCCCCTGGAACAAAGGCAGGCTTGTTGGCTAAAGCCTCCGCTCAAGCTCAAAGAGGTATGGGCAATCCGCATTCCCCTGCGGTTCTCCCAACGTATCCGCGATCTTTCGAGGGCATCTCTGTGCGTTCTACTCTCTGTGCTACCGGATATTCATCTCCTTGCGCTTGCAGAAGTAGAGCTGGCGCATCGCGATGGTTTCCAAGAGGCTCTCTTCTGAGCCGAACAGCGAATATGCGTTCACGTTTGCATACTCAAGGCGCTGCAATACGGTCGGCCTTTCCGATCCGGGGAGGGTGAATTTGGTCAGTTCATCCTGATCGGGATCGTTCGCATCAAAAACGTCATCGTGTCGTGCGAATCGAATATCGCCATCGGAAATGGTGCAGATCGTGTACTGACTCTGTTGCTGGAAGTGTCGTGGATGGTGCGGGCTGATACGCCGAAACCCTTGATGCCTGGTTTGTTGGCGGAGCCACCCTTGTGGCCTTGGGTGAACTCGCACGCGCCTTCCACGGTAAGAGGTCAGGCGCAACGGAGGATGTAGAGCCTACCGCGCGAGCGAGGCGGATACGCGATATATCGCCTCGATCATCGTCCATCAATCTCCAGGGACATCTGCGGCTCGCCGCAAGTGCGAAGTTTTCAGTATGCAGCTAGAAGCCCCACATGATGACGGTGATCGAAGCGCCGTCAAGTCGGGGGGACTTTGACCCCTGCATGAGGATCTAGGCGAAGAAATCCTGTCAGCAGAAAACCGCGCGCGGGCGCGTGAGAAGCGCGCGGTTCAGCGCGCTTGGGCCGAGCCTCCTAACAGGGAGGAAAACGCTTTCCCTTATACTCGCGTCAGCATGAAGAAAAGATCAACGATACGCGACGTCGCGTCGGCGGCCGGCGTTTCCATTGCGACCGTGTCGAAATTCGTCAACGCCACGCAGCGCTTCTCGGCCGATGTCGAGCGCAAGATACGCGCGGCCATCGAGTCGCATGGCTACCAGTCGAATCCGCTGGCACGCAGCATGATCACCGGCAAGACTGGTGCGGTCGGCGTCGCGATCCTCGACATTAGCAATCCGCATTTCACCAGCTTGATGAAGGGCGCGAATCGCGTCGCCCTGGAGCGGGGCTATAGCGTTTTGTTCGTCGATTCCGAGGAGAGCCAGTCGCGCGAGTACGAGCTGTTGAAGACCTTGAGCCAGCGGGTCGACGGCATCCTGATCGCTTCCCGCATATCGGACGCGCAAATCGCGCGCATCCAAGCGTTCGGCAAGCCGATCGTCTTTCTCGGGCGTGTGGCTTCCGCCGGTATCCCGAGTCTCGGCGGCGATGGTCGCCTCGGCGGCTCGATGCTCGGAGAGCTGCTCGTGAAGCAGGGCCATAAGCGCATCGCCTACCTCGGCTTCGCTCCCGCGCAACCCGACCGCAATCGCATGCGCGGCCTGGGCGAATACCTGCGGAAGCATCGGCTGGATCTCGTCCGATTCGAGGCGCGCGCCCCGGTGTCCGCGGAAGGCGAGCGGGTCTGCTCGGCGATCATGCTGAGCAAAGGACGTCCCGACGCCCTGGTCTGCTACAACGACCTGCTCGCGCTGGGGTTCATGCAGGAGGCACGCGTTCTCGGATTCGACGTGCCCCGGGACCTCTCCGTCGCCGGCTTCGACAACATCGTCTTCGGCCGCTTCACATCGCCAGGTCTCACGACCGTTGATTTGCAGAGCGAGCGTATGGGCGAGGAAGGCATTCGCATGCTTCTGCGTGCCATCGCCGGCGAGCCGGCCGGCGAGACGGGCGCCGTGGGTGGCCATCTCGTGCTTGCTCCGCGCCTCGTGGTGCGGGAATCGACGGCAGAGCGCAACTCAAGCCGCAGGCGCGCGAAATAGGGCTCATATTCCGTCGAGCACGGCGCGGCGGCGTTCTCGGTACTCTTCCTTGGAGATCAAGCCGTCGGCCTTCAACCGGTTCAATAATTCCAGGCGTTGCTTGACGTCCCGGTAGCGCGCCTGCTCCGCGTCGCCGCCGGCGGGAGCGGGGTTCGCCGCGGCGGCCGGTGCGCGGCCGCTTGACGCCTCGAATTCGCGGTCAAATACGACCCAATCCGCACGCTTGCCAGCCAGATGCCCCATTGTCGAGGCCGGCACAATTCTCCAGACGGGATCGAACCGGGCGGCGCGTCGCCCGGGCTCGAAAGCGGGCGGGGTAAAACCAAGCTCGCTGCTCTCGTAGCGCTCGTGAACCAGGCCAAAAATAATATTCAGGCTGCCTTCGCGAACGAATACCCGCGCCGTGGTCACCCGGCTCGGCGAAACATTTCCGAGCGCGCCATTTTTCCCGATCGTTGCGAAGACTACGTCTTGTGCCGGTGTGGCCTTGCCAAGTGCGGAAGCCAGCGGCACGGCAATTTTCTTCAGCTGCTCCTCGGTGAAGAGCGCGACCGGATCGGGCGAGATGGTGCGGGCCACCTTGAGAGAGGCGAGCGCCTGACGGAGTTGATCGTAGGTTAGGGCGTAAGGATGGTCGTTTGCCGGAGCGTTCGGCTCCCGGTCATCGAGCCGCATGAACTCCGCGCGCGGCTCGGCCTGTGCGCTGCCCGCAACCCCTAGCAACGCCGCGAGGGTCAGCCCGACAGCAGCGGTACAACGGAAGACGGTCATATCGTTTCCCTTGATTCCGCGTTCGGCGGCTCGTGGTTGATTTGCAGAGGCTTTCGTTAAACGTTTTCTAGCACTATAGCGCGTTGACCCGACCTGCGGCAATCAGCCCACGTCGTGTGCGCTTGACATCGGGCAGAGTTGTCAGACAACATACATCAGAGAAAACGTTTTCCAAACTAGAGGAGGGGAAATGCAACGAAGCGCATGCGCAGTCGCGCTGGCCGCCGTGTTCGCCTCGCTCGCTGCGCCGGCAGCGGCCGGCGAAGTAGCGGTCTACGGCATCGCCGACGTCACGTTAGAGCGCGTCAAGTCCACGGGGCAAACGTCCGGCCCGCAGATCGATTGGCGCAACCGAGTGAGCTCCAACAGCTCGTACATCGGATTCAGGGGTCAGACGGAGCTCTCCGGGCAACGTGCATTCTTCCAGGCCGAATACGGCACCAACTACGACGCCCAGGGTGACGGCGCGGCCGGTACCAACCAGTTCAGCTATCGCGACATATTCCTGGGCCTGGGCGGCAATTGGGGCGAGGTGAAAGCGGGCCAATTGACGTTGCCCATCCGCGCTATCAGCGGCAAGACCAACTACAACCCGGGCAGCACGTCGATCTCGGAGACGATCAACCTGGTGACGTCGATCAACGGCACGAATGCCGGCTTCCACTCCCGCAAGCAGAACGCACTCCAGTACACGACCCCGGTCGTTCTCAATGGCTTTAGCGCCGCGCTTGCCTATGGCGCCAACGAGGAGAGGGTCACGGGCACGAGCGCCAAGAATCCGCGGACGTATGGCCTCGGCCTCTATTACGAGGGCCCCGGGATGCTGAGCGTTTACTACGCATACGAGCAAAGGTCCGATTCGCTCACCGTCGCGAGCCCGGCGGTCAGCCCGCCGAGCAAGGGTACGGACAACCGCCTGGTCTTCCGCTTGAACTTCGGGCAGGGAACCCGGGTGCTCGCCGGATTCGATTGGCAAAAGGTCGACGGCACGTATGGCACCGGCGCGACCGCCGGCACGGGATCGGTCGGGCGCAACGCGTGGGCGGTGGCCGCCTCCCAGACGTTCCGTCAGCACGAGTTCATCCTCGAGTATGCGCAGGCGAAAGCGTTGAAATGCGATGGCGCGGCGGCACTTGTCGCAAACTCCTCGTGTGTCACGACGGGCCTGGGCACCGTGCAAGACACCGGCGCCAGGCAAGTCGGCTTCGTCTATCACTACTGGTGGACCAAGGACCTGATGATCCAGGCGTATGTCACCCAGATCAGGAATGACGCGCGGGGGTCTTATGAGTTCGACGTGAACCCCGCGCGGAACAGCGCCTTGCAGACGGGCACTCAGACCGGAGCCTCGCCGACCGGCATGGGTATCGGCATGCGCTATTCCTTCTAGCGGAGGTCTGTCGATGAGGACGGCGCGGATTCTGCTCGCCGCCTGGAGCGTCTGCCTCGCTGCACCGTTGCAGGCTGCGGAGCAGCTCCAGGTCTGGATCCGCGCTTCCACGGAATCGCGCCGGACCTACGACGCGATCGCTGCCGCATTCAGGGCAAAGACCGGTGTCGGCATTGAGTATTTCAATGCGATCACCGACTTCGAGCAGCGTCTGGCACGCGCGGCGGCGGGCGGCAGCCTGCCGGATGTCGTTTTCGACGATGCGGCCTACCTCGGACAGTTCGTGGCCATGGGCATCGTTGCGGAGGTCGACCGCGGCCGCTTGAAGGGCGCGGCCGATATCTTGAACCTCGCCTGGGAAAGCGCGCAGGCGAGCGATGGCAAGTACTACGGCGTGCCAACCTCCGCCCAGGCTTTCGCGCTCTTCATCCGAAAGGACTGGCGTACCAAACTGGGACTGCCAGTTCCAAAGACCTGGGGGGATCTGGAGGCGCTCGCGCGCGCTTTCGTCGAGCGCGACCCCGACGGCAACGGCAAGAACGATACCTACGGCTTCGTCCTGCCGGCTTCGACGACCCGAGGTTACGCGAGCTGGTTTCTCTCGAGCTTCATCTGGCAGGCCGGCGACGACATGGTTCGGCCGGTCAACGGGGGATTCAGGGCGGCGCTCGGCAAGCCCACCGGCCAAGCGATTGCCTTCATGCGCTCGATGGTCTGCAACAAGCTCACCCAGCCGGGGGCGATCAACGCGACCACCGCGGATGCGATCCCGGCATTTCGCTCCGGACAAGCGGGGATCTTCTTCACCGGTCCCTATCACCTCGCGGTGTTCGACAAAGAGCCCGGCAAGGACCGCTACGAGGTCGTCGCGGCGCCGACCGGTCCGAAAGACGCCACGGTGCTTGCGGAAGGCACCACCGCCTACGTCATGAAAGCCAGTCCGAAAAAAGCGCGGGCCCTCGCGTTCATCGAATTCGTCATTTCACGCGAGGGGCAGGAGCTCGGCATGACCGGAGCGGGTGGGCAGCCGGTCGTCCGACTGCCGGTGAACAAGAAGGTGAATGTGCGCGAGGTGTACCGCGACGAACGCTGGGATCTCATCAACGAGCTTTACACCAAGAAAGGCCGTTACGTGCCGCACGTGCCAAACTGGCAGCCCATCCGCCAGTTGACCGCTGAGGGATTCAATCGCGCTCTTGCGAGCTGCAACTCAAACATCGACCAGGAGCTCGCCGGGCTGAGCGAAAAAGTGAATGCGGAGCTCGCGAAGCAGAACGCGCTCGCGAGATAGCGTTCTGTTCAGCTTCAACCCGATGCGACCGCTAATACCCTGGCTGTTCCTCGCGCCGGCGCTGACGGCCTTCGCCTGGTTCAAGTTCATCCCCATGCTGAAGGGCCTCGAGCTCAGCTTCTACAAGGTGAACTTCGGGAGCGAGCACGAGTGGGTCGGATTCGGGAACTTCGCGCGCGCGGCGTCCGACGGCGCCCTCCATGCGGCTGCGTTCAACACGACGCTCTACGTCCTGGTGACCGTGCTCGCCTCGGCTCTCATAGGGTTCCTGCTTGCGCTCGCCCTCGAGGGCCCCGCCCGGCACCTCGCGTTCATCCGCACCGCGATGTTCCTGCCCGCGGTGACCAGCGCCGCGATCCTCGCGGAGGTCTGGCGCATTCTCTTTTTCCCGACCCGGGATGGCGTCGTGAACGCGATGCTCTCGTGGGCAGGGGTCGGCGAGCAGGGCTTTCTCGCCGACCCTGGGCAGGCGCTTGGCACCCTCATGCTCCTGCACATCTGGAAGGCCGTGCCCTACGACACCGTGATCTTCGTGGCCGGGCTCGCCACCATCAATCGCGAGCTCTACGAAGCTGCGGCGCTGGACGGGGCGAATGGGTTCGCACGCCTGCGGCACGTGACGCTTCCCGCGCTACTGCCCACCGTGTCGATCGTCCTGATGCTGGGGTTGATCCGCGGCTTTCGCGTCTTCACGGAGGTTTATGCGACCACGGGAGGCGGGCCGGCGGGCGCCACCGAGATGATCATGACCCACGTGTACAAGATCGGCTTCGATCAGTTCGACTACGGCTACGCGTCGGCGGTGTCGTTCCTGCTCTTCGTCTTCACGATGCTGCTCACGCTCGGCTACCTCGTCTGGCAGCGGAGAATCCTCCGATGAGGGCGAGGCGCGGCGCTGCGGCGCAAGCGGGGCGCTGGCTGGTCTATGGGCTCGTGCTCATCGTTTTCGTCGGTCCGTTCTGGGGCCTGGTGATGACGGCCTTCAACGGGCCGACCGTGCGTCCGGGAACGCTACTGCTGTGGCCGAGCGAGCCGGCGCTCGATCACTTCCGCTTCGCGTTCACGCAGGCTCGCGTCTGGCGCTACCTGCTCAACTCCTGCATCGTCGTGGCGTTCGGCACCTTGCTGCAGGTCTTGGTCAGCGCCCTTGCCGCGTACGCGCTCGCGCGCAAGCGCTTCACCGGTGCCGCGCTCGTGAGCCTCGCCATCCTCTCGACGATGATGCTGCCTGAGGAGGTGATCGCCATCCCGCTGTACCTAGTCCTCGGCGACCTGCCGCTCCTCCACGTGAGCCTGCTCAATTCCTACCTCGGCATGATCTTTCCGCTCGTCGGTTGGGCCTTCTCGATCTTCGTGTTGACCGAGTTCATGCGCGCGATCCCCGTCGAGCTGGAGGAAGCCGCGCGCATCGACGGCGCGAGCGAGCTGCAGGTGTTCTTCTGGATCATCCTGCCGCTCGTCCGGCCGGCGCTCGCCACGGTGACCGTGTTTGGCTTCATCATGATCTGGGATCAGTACCTGCTGCCGCTCATCGTCACGAACCGCGAGCAGCTCTACACCTTGCCCGTCGTGCTGAGCACCCTGCGCTCCGACGAGACGATTCGCCCCAATGTATTCATCGCCATCACGCTGCTCGCGATGCTGCCGAGCATCGCGATGTACCTCGGTCTGCAGAAGGCTTTCAACCGCGGCCTCCTCGCCGGCGCCGTCAAAGGCTGAACCGATTGCGCGCGCTCCTGCTGTGCACCGTGCTCGGCGTGTTTTGCGCAGCCGACGCTCGCGCTCGTCCTTGCGGCGCCGTGCCGGCGCCCGTGCGCGACATCGAGGCCAATCGCTACTACGTCGACGCCGCAGGCACGATTGTCGATCCGGCGCTCAAGGCGAGGAAGGACGTAGCAGTCAAGCCGCTCAAGGATTTCCTGCGCGTCGTGAGCGGGGCCGCAGACCGCTACGTCGCCTCCGGCGACCGCGAAGCGGCGCGTTGTGCTCTCGATGCGCTTCGCTTCTGGGCGCAGGGCGACGCGATGCTCGGCAAGATGTCGAGCCGGCAGGCCGAGTACGAGCGCAACTGGATGCTCGCCGGCGTCGCGATGGCGTACCTCAAGGTGAAGCTCAATGCCGCGGCGGGCGAAAGCAAATCGATCGAGGCATGGCTCGATCGCCTGGCGGGCGAGGTGCGGCGGTTCTTCGACGACCCGGCGCGCGCGCGCAACAACCATTACCACTGGGCGGCGCTCGCGGTCGGCGCCACCGCGGCAGGCACGGGCTTCCAGTCTCATTGGGAGTTCGCTCGGCAGGCCTTTCGCGACGCGGCAATGGCGATTCAGCCGGACGGCACCTTGCCGCTCGAAATGGCCCGGCAAAAGAAGGCGTTGTGGTACCACGAGTTCGCGCTCGCCCCGCTCGTGGTCCTCGCAGAAATCGCGGCGCGTCAGGGCGAGGACTGGTATTCGATCAACGACGGCGCGGTAAGACGCCTTGGCGCCCGGGTCCTCGACGGAATCGCCCACCCGGAGAACTTCGAACAGCGCACCGGCTATCGCCAGGAAGGTTTCGAGCCGGGCGGCCTGGTCGGGGACATCCTCGTCTGGATCGAGTTCTACGGCCGGCGTTTTGGCGATGAAGAGGCGTCCCGTTGGCTGAGTGCGCCGCGCAACTACCCGCAGCTCGGGGGAGACCTTGCTCAGCTCGCGCGACGCTGGATCGGAGACAGGGAATGATCAAGTGGCCCTGGCTGGGAGTCTCGGCGCTCTTATGGGCATCGGAGTCGCCGGGCGAGCGCGCGTATGTTCCACCGCGCGCACAGGACCCGATGAATCAAATCGTCGTCCAGGAGATTCTGCCGACCCTCGATGCCCTGTTCGGCCTGGTCGCGGCGCGCAGCATGGACACGACGATGGACGACGTCCCGGTCTTCAGACCGAGGACCGAATCACAAAGAGACCGCTTCCTGCCCGGCAAGGTGGCGCTCGGGTTTTCCCAGGTGCTGGTGGCGAGGCGCGACGATCCCGCATTCGAAAGGCGCTATCTCGAGAAGTACAAGTCGATCGTGAAGATGATGCTCGCGCCGGACGGGGACCCCGGGAATGCGATGCCGAACGACACCTGGGGCATCTATTACTATGTCGCGGCGATCCACAAGCTGAAGACCGCGGCCCTGCTCGATCGGCCGTCCCCGGCCATCGACTCGCTGGACCTGAGCGTGCTGAGGGAGCAGAACGATTGGCGCAGCTTCGTGTATTACCCGGGCGAGAAGGGTGTCGACCCGAGCCTGTACTACACGCTCAAGGGCTCGCTGCCGACGAACTACTATGGCGTCGCTTTCGGCGTCGCCGCCTTCCGCGAGCTGCTGCAGTGGGACGACAGGAAAGAGGCCCACAGCGACCGGCTGCTCGAAAAGATGGTCTACCACTACGCGAAATACGGTGGTGCGCGCCACTGGTCCGACGAGACCGCCGGGCAGCGGCGCTTCGACCGCTACAGCGTTCTGCTGATTGCCGAGATCGCGCAGCGCTTCATCGCCGCCCGCAGGGAAAAAGAGTTTCTCGGCTATGTCCATCCGGACTTTCCGGATCTGAAGCTGGCAGACGTTCTGCGCCAATCGGTCGAGTTCATACTCCAGCTTGCGAATGTCTCGGGCAACGGTTTCAACTACGGCCGCAGCCTAGGGCCCTATGCGGATACGGCGGCCCTCGAGGTGCTCTCGGCGGCTGCCTATCTCAGCCGCGATGGCTCGAGACCGGGACTCCTGTCATCGGAGGAAACGCAGCGGGCCTACGCGTTCGCCACGCGGGTGACCGCGAAGCTCGCCGATTTCTGGATCGACCGCCGCTGGATCTCCAGCCCGTCCGGAGAGCCCGTGGCGGCGTTCAATCTGTGGACCAAGGGCCGGCGACCCGATGCCTATCGGGGGAAACATCGCATCTTGGGGGACAACCTGAGCCTGCTTTTGCAGGTCATCTATACCAACGACATCTGGAACGCGATCGGATTCAAGGATCAGCGTCCGATGCAGGACGAGAGCTTCAGAAAGGGCCTGAAGCAGCTCGAGCGATACAAGCTGGTCACGTTTTCCAAGGCGCAGCCCGAGCAACCTGCATCGCTACAGTACGACGCCGCGACACTCGTCGTTCGCGATGGGGAACGGGTGTTAAGCCTGCCTCTGGTGAACGGCGGCCCGTCGCTTTACCGCTATAACGCCTATTTCCCGGTTCCGCAGTCGACGTCGATGCTGGATGGGGCGCCCGACCAGGACTGGCCTCAACTGCTTGCGCAATTCACGCTGGACGACGGATCGATTCTCCTGCCCGTTTCATTCTTCAAGGACATAACCGGCAGCGCAGATCGACCGGAAGAGTACCGGCTCACCTACCGCCAGGACTCGCTCTGCAGGGTAAGCGGTGAAACGCCGATCGAGGACGCGCGAATAAGGGTCAAGACGAGCTATCGCTTCGCACCAGGCGAGATCGTGCGCGAAGACTCTTACGCCGTTGCCGAGTCCGTTGGGGTAAGGCACCTCATGATGCAGTTCGCCACGTACTCCGGCGAGCCACAGCTGAACGCGAGGCGCCAAGCCGTACGCTTCGAAAGCGGGGCGATACGCTCGATCGAAGTGGCTGGCCTCGGCATGGCCGTCGTCGATGACGTGTCGCGAAACGAAAGCTACAACACCCCGAATGGTGCATTGAGAACGCGTGTCACTTGGACTGCGGGGCCACTCGTCCTAAGGCCGGAACATCCAATAACGATTACGTGGAAGTTGAGGTATCGGCGCAGCTCGTAGCCGTGTGTAGTGGCGTAGAAAGCGCACGAGCGTCAGTCGGGACTTTAGTGGGGGTTCAACAGTACAGAAGCGGGCGAAACGGTGTTAAGTCACCGGAACGGGCGGCACCGTGGGTTCAAATCCTGCAGGGCGCGCCAACTTCCTCTAGTAACTTCAACCGGCTTGCGGCGTTCATCGCCTCGGGCCGTTTTGTTTCGCGCGCATCATTCTTGAAGTATCGAAGAGGCCTTCGCGGCCTTATCGGCTAATCGACACGCAGCGTCTGCATCCGTACCTGTGTAGACGAATGAGGGGCGAGAATATTTTAGGAAGGCGCCATCTGAATCTAACCGGGGGCCGCACCTTTGTGGGCTGGGCGTTGAGCTGATTCCCAGATCTAGGCTCCGGAATTCCCTGATATCTACAAATAGAATCCCTGTTTCGAATGCACCAATTCTTCAGATACTTGCCCGGGGAAGACCGTGTTTCCGGGAGGAAAAGCCTGGATGATCCGCGGGTGTTTTTGGTTGCGGGCCGAAAATTCCCTGCAATACTCCCCTGTTTCAGGGAATTTAACGGCGGAGACGAGTTCGCTCTAGACTGCCTCCACCGCCACTTCTCTACGCCAAGCGTGGAATTACATTCCACGGCCCATCGATGGGCTTGCTCTGGTGCGCATCACTTCCTCGGCTTGTTCCTTCGTCACCACCTGCACATCGCTCGGCGGCGAGCGGCGCGGGATATTGCTGCCGGTCATGTACTCGTTGTCACCCTTGGTCGTGGAAGCCGGTTCGACGCTGGTGCACGCGGCGAGCGAAGTCAAGAGGCATGCGGCGCATACGGCGTTTCTCATCGGTGCTCCCTGATTTTTTCTCAACGGAAAATACCATAACGAGTCGTTGAGCGCCTCGAGCTCGTCGATTGGTTTCGATGAGGCCGCGCGGCTCGACCTGCGCGGTGCTCTCGACCATGAAGTCGCGCAGGCGCTCCTGCTCGCGCGCTCGGCGCAGCCGCTGACCGATGAATCGGTCCACCGCATCCGCAAGGACCTGAAGCGCGCGCGTGCGGCGCTGCGGCTGCTGCGCGACGCCGTGACCGAGCGGGCCTACGCGAAGGAGAACTTCCTGCTGCGCGACGCGGCACGGCCGCTCGCCGCGGCACGCGACGCCACCATCGTGCTGCAGCAGCTCGATGAGCTCCTGGCGAGCAGGCGGGCCAAGGCTTACCGCGGAACGCTGAGGCGCCTGCGCGGCGAGCTCAGGCGCGAGCGCAAGCACCTGCTGGGCGAGCTGCAATTCAATGCGGCCAAGGGCAGGATCGGCGAGCCGCTCGCCGAGGCGAGGGGACGTGTCGCGCGCTGGCGCCTGCCGCGAGATACCTGGTCGATCGTGCGGCCCGGTCTGCGGCGCGTTTACCGCCGCGGGCGTAAGGCGCTCGAGCTCGCGCGATCCAGCAGGTCAGATCGGGCGCTGCACGAAACGCGCAAGCAGGTGAAGTACCTCGAGGCGGCGATGGAGCTGCTCGAGCCGGCGAAGGCGCGGCGCGCAAAGAAGATCGCAAAGTCGGCCGCCGCGGTGGCGAAGCGCCTTGGCGACGATCACGACATCGCAGTGCTGGAGGGAATGCTCCGCAGGAAGGGCGCGGACCGGGCCCTGCTTGCGCAGCTCGAGCCGCTGCGCCGCAAACTGCAGAAGAAGGCGCTCAAGCGAGCGCGGCGGCTTTACAAGCGTAAGCCCAAGGCTTTCGTTGCCCGGGTGGAGCGCGCCCGCGCTGCGCCTACTTCCACGGCGTGACCGGCGGCACTTCGCAGGGGCCCTCGACCTCCACGGTGCCGAAGTCGGCGGGCGCGGCGATCTCGAGGTACTCCATGTCGGTCGAGTAGTCGAAGAGGAAGTGCCTGATCCCGGGGCGCTGGTGCACGCAGTCGCCGGCCGCGACCAGGGTCGGCTTGTCTTCGTACATGAAGCGCGCCCAGCCTCTGAGCATGATGACGATGTGGAAG
>WNFI01574862.1_pt1 | contig 12532 bp, 12 predicted proteins | sample 5400471 | NCBI WGS metagenome assembly WNFI01 (sample SAMN13153348, study PRJNA577476) | soil metagenome | isolation source: 100 cm saprolite on Douglas fir-dominated hillslope | place: USA:California | collected 2013-09-17 | reverse complement strand
CACGGTGTGCAACAGGGGTTTGTCGAAGTCTTTGTCGATCGCCTGCCGCAAACGGCTGATGTGCACGTCGATCACGTTGGTCTGCGGGTCGAAATGATAGTCCCACACGCCCTCGAGCAGCATGGTGCGCGTCACCACCTGCCCGCTGTGGCGCATCATGAACTCCAGCAATTGGAATTCGCGCGCCGTGAGTTCGATTTTCTTGCCGTTGCGCATGACCCGGCGCGTCATCCGGTCGAGTTCCAGATCCGCCAATTTCAGTCTGGTGTTCGCTTCCGCGCTGCCGTTCTCGCCGCGTCTCGCGAGCGCGTCGATGCGCGCCAGCAATTCCGACATGTGATACGGCTTGGTCAGGTAATCGTCGCCGCCGGCGCGAAGGCCCGTGATGCGATCGTCGACGTCGCCGAGCGCGCTCAATATGAGAACCGGCATCTTGCGCCCCGTCGCGCGCAGCGACTGCACCAAGGCGAGTCCATCCAGCTTCGGCAGCATGCGATCCACTATCGCCAGATCGACGGCGATCGAAGACGCGAGGTGCAACCCCTCGAGACCGTTTCCCGCCACGTCGACCGTGTGTCCTACCTCGCGGAGCGCTTTGGCCAGGTAATCGCGCGCAACTTCGTCATCTTCAACAATCAAGATGTGCATGGCTTGCTATCTTACAGACGTTGGACCCGTGTTTGTCGGCACGATAAACTAAGCCTAAGGTCGCACGGGTTGTCCCAACAAGCTCATCAAAAGGCCGCTTCATTATGCCCGAGACCATCTCTCAAACCAACACATGACCAACGGTTGATGGCTGCGGCACCGAAGAGTTCCCGCGGCACACTGTCCGTAGCGCTGCTGGCGACGTGCTGGGCAATGCCGGTCCTGTCCAAGGAGGAACCCTTGCTGGAGTTTGGACTCGGGGTTGGCGCCGTGGCATTCGAAGACTATCGCGGCTCCAACAGCTCGCACGTCTATCCCCTGCCCATTCCCTATCTCGTATATCACGGCAAGTTTCTAAAATCGGATCGCGAGGGCGTTCGCGGAACTCTGTTCAACCAAGATCGAGTCGAGCTCAATTTGAGCTTCAATGCGACCACACCGGTGCGCAATGATCGGGAACGCGACGGCATGCCGGACCTCAAATCCACGGTGGAGCTGGGGCCCTCGCTGGAATTGCATTTGTTGCGCAGCGACGATGCGCGGATCAAATTCGATCTGCGAATGCCGCTGCGCGCCGCATTCACGGTCGAGTCCTCGCCCCGAATGATCGGCTGGACGTTCACGCCCCGGTTCAATTTGGATGTCGCGGACCCTCTCGGGTTCACCGGTTCTAACCTGGGGTTGCTCACCGGGCCCTTGTTCGCCGACCGCCGCTACAATGATTATTTCTATACGGTCGCGCCTCAGTATGCGACGGTAGCGCGCCCTGTCTACCAGGCGGTCGGCGGCTACGCCGGCACTCAGGTGATCGCGGCCTGGTCGAAACGCTTTCCGCATTTCTGGATGGGTGCCTATATGCGTTATGACACCCTGTCCGGGGCCGCATTCGTCGACAGCCCGCTGGTCCAGCGCAAGAGTTATTGGTCGACGGGATTCGGTATTTCCTGGATGATCCACCGCTCTTCGACCATGGTCGAAGTACCCGATTGAGCACCCGCACCGATGCTGCGCCCCCTGAAAATCATCTATGAGTATTTCGCGCTCTATAGCTCGCTGACGCTGTTGGGGCTCATCTGTCTGACTTGGTCCGTGTTCGCGCTGCCCCTGTATTTCATTCTGCCGCGGCGCATCGGCACCGCGGTCGGGCGGCGCGGCATCATGTCGGGATTTCGCCTCTATGCCTGGTCTCTGTCCGTCACCCGTACCTACCACTTGGATTTGCGCGCCGTCGACACCTTGAGGGGCGGGCCGCCGGTGATCTTGGCGCCCAATCATCCCTGCCTGATCGATGCGCTGCTGATTCTGACGCGCCATCCCAACATCGTCTGCGTCATGAAGTCGGCGCTCATGAGAAATGTGTTTCTCGGATCCGGTTCGCGTCTCGCACGCTACGTGCGCAACGACTCGTCGCGCCAAATGGTCAAGGAGTCGGTGTCCCATCTTCGCGATGGTGGTGTCCTCTTGTTGTTTCCCGAGGGGACCCGCACCACCCGGGCGCCGATCAATTCGTTGGTCGGCAGCGTGGGATTGATTGCGAAGCACGCCAATGTCCCGGTGCAAACCCTGGTGATCGAGACCGATTCGCCCTTCTTGAGCAAGGGTTGGCCGCTGTTCCGGCGGCCTGCCTTGCCCATCACCTACCGGGTAAGGCTGGGCAAGCGCTTTGACCCTCCCACGGACGTTCCCGCGTTCACAGCCGAGCTCGACCGGTACTACAGGCAGGCGCTCGAGGGTGCGTTGCAGTCGCGTTGGCTGGAGTGCAAGTAGACATGGACGCGCGATATGCCTCCCGCACCCCGGCGCGGTCCAGTTCTCACCTGGTGCTCATACCCAGCTACAACCCCGGGCCCAAGGTGTATGCGACCGTGCGCGCCGCTCTCGATCAATGGGCTCCCGTCTGGGTAGTCGTCGACGGCAGCACCGATCAAACCGCGCAAGGCTTATCGGCCATGGCCGAAGCGGAACCCGGCCTGGCTGTGTTCGTCCTTCCGGAGAACCGCGGCAAGGGTGCCGCCGTGCTGTACGGACTTCGCGAGGCGCGAGCATCCGGGTTCACCCACGCATTGACCATGGATTCCGACGGTCAGCACCCTGCCGAACGGATTGGAGGCTTCATGCAGGCGTCGTTGGCAGAGCCCGATGCCATGGTGCTGGGTGTCCCGGTATTCGATGCCAGCGCGCCCGGCTTACGGGTCAAGGGCCGCCAAATCTCGAATTGGTGGGCCAACCTCGAGACCCTGTGGGCCGGCATCCACGACTCCCTCTATGGCTTTCGCGTGTACCCCATCGGCCCTTTGATCGCAGTCATGAGCCGGCAACCCTGGATGCGGCGCTTCGATTTCGACGTCGAGGCCGCGGTGCGCCTGTGCTGGCGCGGCGTCCGGCCCATCAACCTGCCCGCGCCGGTGCGTTACTTTCGTCCCGAGGAAGGGGGTGTTTCACACTTCAATTATGGGCGCGACAACGCCTTGCTGACCTGGATGCACTTTCGGCTATTTTGGGGCTTCGTCGCACGCCTGCCGCTATTGTCGCTGCGGCGCATGCGGCGCATGCGGCGCACGGGTGGCTAGACGGGCAATGAGACGCCGGTGGGTTGCCGCTCCGGCCGGCACCTATATAATGCCCACAACTTTTTAAAGTCCACTTGAAAGCCTAGCCTATGTCCGACAAAGCGTCGCTCATGCAACAGCCGGCGCCCCTGGCCGATGTCGGTCTGCAGCGGGAAATTGCCGGCCTGTTCGTGCAAGCCTTGAACCTCGAGGTCCTGCCGCAGGACATCGATCCTGAGGCCCCCCTGTATGGGGAGGGATTGGGGCTGACCTTCCGTTCCTTGAGGCACCTAGCAGAGTACATTGCGGCACATAGGACCAAGTAGCGATGCGTTGGCGGCGTAGGCTGCAGCTGGCTGCGGTCGTCATATTTCTGGTCGCTTACGCGGGACTATCCCACTACGGCAACTCCGTTGCGAAGACCCACGATTTGGGGGTGGGTCTCGCCTTGGGGCCGGTGCTCGCCTTTGGCCTCCTCCTGCTCTGGCGCTGGACTCACCTGTGGGTGGCCCTGCTGGCGGCGGGAGCGGCAGCGGTGCTCCTGCGTCACTATTGGCCGGTCTTGGAAAAGAACTTCTCCGTGGTCTATCTGTTGCAGGAGGCCGGCTTCTACAGCCTCATGGCGGCCAGTTTCGGTGTGTCCCTGCTGGGGCGCCGCGTAGCGCTGTGCACGCAGCTCGCGGACAAGGTGCATGGGCCGCTCACGCCGCAAGAGGTGCGATACACGCGCCGCGTCACGGCCGCGTGGGCCGTGTTCTTCATCTTGATCACCGGCGCGACGTTCGGGCTATTCCTCTTCGCGCCGCTGCGCATTTGGTCGCTGTTCGCGAATTTCTGCGTGCTGCCGCTGATCGGACTCATGTTCGTGGCCGAGTATGCCGTCAGGCGGCGTGCGCTCCCGCAGGTGCCGCGCCGGGGCATACTCGCCGCCGTGCGGGTTTATTTCGCGAACTCACCCTAAGCTACTCTAAGATGGATACGATCGCGTTACTGTCCCATAGCACACCCTCGGCGGTGATTGCGTACCGATCCGGCGTCCCCGTCACCGCTCAACGCTTCTTGTCCGACGCCAAACACTTGGCGCAGAGCTTGCCCGCCGGCGAGCACGTGCTCAATGTGTGCGCCGATCGATACCGCTTCACGGTGGGTCTCGCGGCTTGTCTCATCACGGGGCGCGTCAGCCTGTTGCCGTCGACGCACACGCCCGAGGTGATCGGGAAACTCGCGAGTTTTGCGCCGGACGCCTTCTGCCTGACCGACGACCGGCTCTGCGATATCGGCCTCCCCAGAGTCCACTATCCCGAGGACTTGCCTGCCAGCGAGGTCGCTTGGGCCGTGCCGGAAATTCCAGTGACTCAGCTCGCGGCCATCGTCTTCACCTCGGGATCGACCGGCACGCCGCTGCCCTACAGGAAAACTTGGGGCCGGCTTGCACGCTGCGTGCGCGACGGCGCCCCCCGCTTAGGAATATCGGACGGCAGACCGCATGCCCTGATCGGCACGGTGCCAGCGCAGCACATGTACGGCTTCGAATCCACGGTGCTGCTGGCCCTCATGAGCGGCAACTCCTTCTCCGCGGAGCGGCCCTTTTACCCCGCCGATATTGCAACCGCCGTGGCGGTGGTGCCCCGGCCGCGTGCGTTGGTGACGACTCCGGTTCACTTGCGCGCCTTGCTGGCATCGGAGATCGATTTGCCGCCCCTGGATCTCGTCGTCTCGGCGACCGCTCCCTTGGACCAGGATCTGGCGCGCTCGGTGGAAACGAAATTTCACGCGGCACTGCTCGAGATCTATGGCTCCACGGAAACCGGGCAGATCGCCATCCGCCGCACTGCCGAGTCGGCCGCCTGGAGGCTGTGGCCGGGAGTTCGATTGAAAGTCTCGAATGACCAGGTGTTCGCGCACGGCGGTCACGTTGAACAATTGACGGCCATGCAGGATGTCATCGAAATTACCGGCGATGACGAATTCCTGCTGCACGGCCGCACGGCTGACTTGGTCAACGTCGCAGGCAAGCGCAGTTCATTCGGCTATTTGAACGCGCAGCTGAATGCCATCCCCGGCGTGACCGACGGCGTCTTCTTCCTGCGCGATGGCGCCACCGGCTCCACCGGCGTGGCGCGCCTGGGCGCGGTCGTGGTCGCTCCCACATTGAGCGTCGCCGCGCTGATCGAGCACCTGCGCCAGCGGATCGATCCCGTGTTCCTGCCGCGCCCGTTGATCTTCGTCGAGCGCTTGCCGCGCAATGCCACCGGCAAGCTGCCGCACCAGGAACTGCAACAGCTGGCAAGCCGTCATCTGCAGACGAATGAAACGCCGTGAAAGACCAACCCGCAGCGACCATGCAGAACTCCATCGAGGTCCCGAGAGATCACCCGTCGTTCGCCGGTCACTTCCCCAAGTTTCCCGTCCTGCCGGGCGCCGCTCTGCTGGATGCGGCGCTCCAAGTCATACAACGCGAGCGGGGTATCGATCTCACGCAGTGGCATATCGCGTCCGTCAAATTCATCGACGTCGTGCGCCCCGGTGATGCACTCCGCTTGGAGCATATCGTCGCGAGCAAGAGCGGGGTGATTCGGTTTACAGTTCGCGTCGCGGACCGGACGGTGGCCACCGGCAGCCTATCGAGCACGGCGCCGGCGGGCGCGGCGCAGCCGGATGCCGTCCGCTCGAGCAGCGGCGCATGACCCCCAAGGCCGCGAACGTCGCGGACCCTCGGCCCAAGGCGGATTGGATCAGGCATCGCGAGCGAGGCAGCATCGCACTGCTCCGCATCATGGCGTTCGTTTCGCTGCACCTGGGTAGAACCTTGAGCCGCATTCCCCTGTATGGAATCGCGATCTATTTCTTCTTATTCGCACCGAGCGCGCGGCGCCATTCTCGACACTACTTGCGCCTCGCGCTCGGCCGGCGCCCAAGCGCGCGCGACCGCTTTCGTCAAATATTGAGCTTTGCCACCACCATCCACGATCGCGTCTATCTCATCAACGAGCAGTTCGGGATATTCAATATCACGCTCGAGGGCGAGGCCCTGATACTTGCGCAAGTAGACAGCGGCCGCGGTGCCTTGCTCATGGGCGCCCACATGGGCAGCTTCGAGGTGATGCACAGCCTCGGCCGTCGGCGGCGCGGAATCAAGGTGGCCATGGCCATGTACGAGGAGAATGCTCGCAAGATCAACGCCATCCTCGCGGCCATCAATCCGCACCTCAAGTCCGATATCGTCTCCTTGGGGCGGATCGACGCCATGCTCAATATTGCCGAACGCCTCGACCGCGGCGCGTTCGTCGGCGTGCTGGGTGATCGCACGCTGGGAGGCGAGCCGGTGCAGGCGGTGACCTTGCTGGGCGAGCGCGCCTACTTGCCCACGGGCCCCATGCGCGCGGCGGCCATTTTGCGCTGCCCGGTGTTCTTCATGGCCGGGCTGTATCGCGGCAAGAACCACTACCATGTGGTATTCGAGCCGGTCGCCGATTTTTCCTCGACTCCCGCCGCGCTCCGCAACGTCACGGTGCGTTCGGCGATCGATCGCTACGCCGCCGTGCTCGATCAGTACTGCCGCAGCGATCCCTATAACTGGTTCAATTTTTACGACTTCTGGCACGCGCAGGGCGGAGTCTCCCGCGCATGATGCGGCGTGCGCTTGGATTGCTCGTGCTGGCAGGGCTCGGCGCTGCGAGCGGTGCCGTCGCCGAGACGAGCTCCGCGCCGCGAACGGCGATGAACGATCTCGACGCTGTGATGGGATTGCTCGCAATGCGCCAGCACGGGCGGGTCGAGTTCATCGAGCAGCAATTTCTGGCCGTCCTCGATCACCCGATCGAATCCTCGGGCGAATTGCGCTACGACGCGCCGGATCATCTGGAGAAGCGCACTCTGCTGCCCCGATCCGAAAACCTGGTGCTCGCCGGCGGCGTATTGACCGTGGAGCGCCGCGGCCGCAAGCATGCGATCGACCTGCACCGATACCCGCAAATCCAGCCATTCGTCGAAAGTATCCGCGCCACCCTGGCGGGCGATCGAAGCGCGCTCGAGCGGGTATTCCACGTGGAATTTGCCGGCGGCGTGGAGCGCTGGAGCCTCGTGCTGGTTCCCGTGGACCCTCAATTGGCGCGAACCGTCAAGCAGGTGCAGATCGACGGGTCGAGAGACCAATTGCACAGAATTGAAATTCGCCAGGCGGATGGTGATCGCTCACTGATGACCCTGCGCGCAGCCGCGGCGCCATGAACTGGCGGCGCGCGAGCTTCCCTAAGCTCTGGCTCTGTTGCGTCGTTCTGGCGTCGGTCATCGTGGCGCGCGCCCGCTACATCACCGACCTGTCGGCGTTCTTGCCCGCATCCCCCACGCCCACGCAACAACTTCTGGTGGACCAGTTGCGCGATGGTCCGGCCTCGCGCCTGATTCTGATTGCGATCGAAGGAGGCGATGCCGATGCCCGGGCACGAGTGTCCGTTGCCATGGCGGGCCGACTGCGCCGCGACCGGCAATTCTCGAGCGTCAACAACGGTGAGCCGGTCACCGCGGAGCGCGACCGCGAGTTTCTGTTTCAGCATCGCTATGTGTTGAGCGACCAGGTGCGCGCGGCGCGATTCTCCGCGTCGGGTCTGCATGCCGCCATTCAGGATACGCTCGACGAGTTGGCATCGCCCGTCGGACTCATGCTCAAGTCACTGTTACCGAACGATCCCACGGGCGAGATGCTGCACATCATCGATCAGCTGGAGCGCACTCCCTCGCCGCCGACGAGCGATGGAGTCTGGGTGTCGCCCGACGGCGCGCGCGCCCTGATGGTGGCGCAGACGGCGGCCGGCGGCTCCGATACCGACGCGCAGGAGCGCGCCATCGAGGCGGTCCGCACGGCATTCGCCGAGGTGCGCGCACCGCCGCCCGCAGCCGGCGCCAGGGCCCTGCAATTGAAATTGAGCGGACCCGGCGTGTTTGCCGTCGGCGCGCGCGCCAAGATCGAGCACGCCGCGATACGTCTGTCGATCGCCAGCAGCATACTGGTCGTGACGCTGTTGTTTGCAGTGTATCGGTCATTGCCGGCGCTCGCGTTGGGATTGGCGCCCGTGGCGAGCGGCGCGGTGATCGGAATCGCCGCCGTCGCGCTGGGTTTCGGCGCCGTCCACGGCATCACCTTAGGGTTCGGCATTACCCTGATCGGCGAGTCGGTGGACTATTCGATTTATTTTTTCGTCCAGTCACGCCGCTCACGGCAGAACGAGGCGGCCGCCTCGAGCTGGCAACGGGCGTGGTGGCCCACGATCCGTTTGGGGATGCTGACCTCGGTGTGCGGCTTTGCTTCGCTTCTGCCCTCCGGTTTTCCCGGGCTCGCGCAACTCGGACTTTACTCGATCAGCGGGCTGGTCGCGGCCGCGCTGGTGACGCGCCATGTCCTGCCCGCGCTGCTGCCGAGCGGATTCGTCATCCGCGATGTCACACCCTTGGGGTCGCGCGTCGCCCGGCTGCTGCTTCGGCCGCGGCAGCTTCGCGGCCTATATCTCGCGGCCCTGAGCCTCGCGCTTGCCGCGTCGGCGCTGGCCATATTGCGTCTGCATCACGATACGCTGTGGAATCGCGAGCTTTCGGCGTTGAGCCCGGTCTCCGAGCAGGATCGGAACGCGGACGCCAAGTTGCGCAGCGACTTGGGCGCCGCGGACGTGCGCGACCTCGTGATCGTCTCCGGCCCAACGCTCGATTCCGCGCTCGCCGGGGCGGAACGTGCGGCCCAGGTGCTGGGGACCTTGGTGGATGCCGGAGTCATCGGCGGTTTCGACAGTCCGGCGAATTACCTCCCGAGTGCGGCGACTCAGCAGGCACGCCGCGACAGCCTCCCCGACCCATCGCAGCTGCGCGACAACTTGCGGCAGGCTACGGCCGGCTTAGGGTTGAGCAGCGACCGCCTGCAGCCGTTTTTACGCGATGTCGACGCCGCGCGTCACGCACCGCCCGTCACCGCGCAAAATCTGCAAGGGACTTCTCTGCGCGCCGGCTTCGACGCGTTGATACTGCACGAGAGGGATCGCTGGAATGCGCTGCTGCCGCTGCACGCCGCCGATTCGGCGCAGACAGTCGACACGGCTCGCCTGAGGTCGGCGCTGCAGGGCGCGGAGCTCAAGGAGACTCGGGTCCTCGATCTCAAACAGGAGTCCGACGCCTTGTATGCCAGCTATTTGTCCGAGGCGATTCATTTGTCGCTGGCGGGCGTGCTGGCGATTCTCGTGCTGCTATTGATTACGCTGCGTTCGCCGCTGCGCGTCGCGCGCGTATTGGTGCCGCTGCTGCTGGCCGTGCTCACGGTGGCCGCGGGTCTCTCGTTGAGCGGGGTGCAGCTCACCATTCTGCACTTGGTGGGCATGCTGCTCATCGTTGCCGTCGGCTCCAACTACGCGTTGTTCTTCGACCGGCAGGCGAGCGTGCACCAGGCCGGCGGCGAATCGCTGACCCTGGCATCGCTGATCATCGCCAACGCCAGCACGGTGATCGGATTCGGTCTGCTGTCCTTCTCGCAAGTCCCGGTGCTGGTGGCTTTGGGGACGACCGTGGCACCAGGCGCATTCCTCGCGCTGCTCTTCGCCGCGGTGCTCGCATCCACCGACCCGCCGCATCCCGACCCGCCGCATCCCGAGATGTCGCGTGCGTAGTATCTCCGTGCCCGCCCTCTCGACGGCCGTGGCGCCCACGCGCATGGTGTGGTTGCCCGGTGCCTACCATGCCGCGCGGGATTTCTTAGCTGCCGGCTTTGCGGAGGCGGTGCGCCTGCGGCGGATTCCCCTCGATCTCCTATTTGTGGACATGGAATTGGCGCACGTGGGTGATCGCAGCGCGCTGCAACGGTTGCGGTCCGACATCGTGTTGCCGGCGCGCGCGGCGGGCGTATCGATCTGGTTGGGCGGAATCTCCCTCGGCGGCCTGTTTGCGCTGGACTACGCCGCCTCGCATCCTGACGAGCTCGATGGGCTGTGCCTGCTGGCTCCCTACCTCGGCAACCGGATGCTGACCGCCGAAATCGCTCATGCGCCGGGACTTGAGCGATGGCAGCCGGGCGAACTTGCGGAAACCGACGAAGAACGCCGAATATGGCGCTACATCAAGAGCCGCCATGCGGATTCACGGCCGCTGTACCTCGGATTCGGTCAGGGAGACCGCTTTGCGGCGGCGCATGAGCTGCTGGCGGCAACACTGCCGGCCAACTCGGTCGACGTGATTGCCGGCGGTCATGAGTGGTCCACTTGGGTTCGGCTTTGGGAGAATTTCTTGGACTCGCGCTTCACATGAACGGGCAAAACACGCCCCAACAGGATGCCGAGGAGCTCGGCGCTAACGGGCAGGAGGGCGCCGCGCGGCGTTGGTCGCCGCCGCCGCTATTGTATGCGTCCGCCGCCGTGCATCTGGGTGCGGCGGCGGCGCTGCTGGCACGTCCGCGCGTGTGGCCCTGGGCGCTCTGCGCCCTGGCCGCGAATCATGCTGTCCTGGCCGCAGCCGGGCTTTGGCCGCGCAGCCAGCTGCTGGGGCCCAACTGGATCCGCCTGCCCGCGCAAGACGGCACGGCGGCGCGCGTTGCCATCACCATCGACGACGGCCCGGACCCCGATGTCACTCCGCAAGTTCTATCGCAACTCGCCGCGCACCGTGCGCTCGCCACCTTCTTTTGCGTGGGTGCTCGTGTCGAGCGTCATGCGGACCTCGCGCGGGAAATCGTGAGCCGCGGTCATGCCATCGAGAATCACAGCCAACGACACCGGCACAACTTTTCCTTGCTGGGACCCGGGGGCATGAGCGCGGAGATTTCGCGCGCCCAGGACAGCATCCTCAGAGTGACCGGCTCGAGGCCGCGGTTCTTTCGCGCGCCCGCGGGGCTGCGCAATCCGTTTCTCGACCCCGTGCTCGCCCGCCTGCAGTTGCGCCTGGCCAGTTGGACGCGCCGCGGCTTCGACACCGTCAATGCGAACGCGGATGTCGTGTATCGGCGGCTGGCGAATCCGTTGCAGGACGGCGACATCTTGCTGCTGCACGATGGCAATGCGGCACGCGGCCGCGACGGCAAGCCGGTGATCCTCGACGTGCTGCCGCGGTTGCTCGACGACTTGGCGTCGAAACAGCTGCGGCCCGTCACCTTGCGCTCTGCGTTGTAAGCTATCGCAATGAGACCGCTTCTCTTCAAGAACTTCACCGCGACCAGTTGCATCGGCAAAGGCGTGGCGGCGACCCTCGCGAGCCTGCTCGAGCAGCGCAGCGGTCTCAAGAACTGTGAATTCGAGACCGTGGATATCGAGACCCACATTGGCGAAGTACCCGGCGTCGACGATGCGCGGCTGCCGGACCATTTGTACAAGTTCGAGTGCCGAAACAATCGGCTCGCCGAGCTGGCCCTGCAAGAGGACGGCTTCTTCGATGCCGTGCAGCAAGCGGCGGAGCGGTGGGGCCGACGGCGCGTCGGTGTGTTCCTGGGAACCAGCACGGCGGGCATTCTGCAGACCGAGCTCGCGTATCGCGAGCGCGATCCCGTCAGCGGCGCGCTGCCGCCGAGCTTCGAGTACGGTTCGACTCACAACTCGTTTTCCGTGGCCGATTACCTTCGTCGGCGATGCCGGTTGGAAGGGCCGGCCGTCGCGGTTTCCTGCGCATGCGCGTCCAGTGCCAAGGTATTCGGCTCTGCGCGGCGGATGATCGAAGCGGGACTCATCGATGCGGCTCTGGTGGGCGGAGTGGATTCGCTGTGTCTGACCACTCTGTATGGCTTTCACTCCCTGCAGCTCTCGTCGCCGACGCCGTGTCGCCCCTTCGATGTCGCGCGCGATGGCATCTCCATCGGCGAGGCGGCGGCATTCGTGCTTCTCGAGCGTGTGCCGGCCGACCTGGACGGCGACTCCGTGCTGCTGCTCGGCATCGGCGAATCGAGCGATGCCTATCATATGTCGGCACCGCACCCCGAGGGTCTCGGTGCGCGCCGCGCGATGCAAGCCGCGCTCGCGGCCGCGGCGCTCGAACCCGGCGACATCGATTACATCAATTTGCACGGTACCGGAACACCCAGCAACGATCGCTCCGAAAGTCAGGCGGTCACCAGCATCTTCGGCCCGACCACGCCTTGCAGTTCGACCAAGGGCGCCACCGGTCACACTCTGGGCGCAGCGGGTGCGCTCGAGGCCGTGATCAGCGCCCTTGCCGTCCAGAATGGGTTGATGCCGGGCGGGGTTCACACGAACAAGATCGATCCGACTCTGACGGCACACTACATCAGGGACAATCGCCGCGCCCCGGTGGCGCGCGTGCTCTCCAATTCATTTGGTTTCGGGGGCACGAACTGCAGCCTGATTCTGGGTCGAGCA
>WNFI01675547.1_pt1 | contig 12533 bp, 12 predicted proteins | sample 5400471 | NCBI WGS metagenome assembly WNFI01 (sample SAMN13153348, study PRJNA577476) | soil metagenome | isolation source: 100 cm saprolite on Douglas fir-dominated hillslope | place: USA:California | collected 2013-09-17 | reverse complement strand
CAGAACCATCTCAATACGCTCGAGCGCAAGGGATACATCCACCGCGACCCGTCCAAGTCACGCGCCCTCGAGCTGGTCGAGAAGGACCCGCTACCAGCCTCCCTGCCAAACAACATCGTGAGCCTCCCGATCATCGGCCAGGCGGCAGCCGGTACACCGATCCTGGCCGAGAGCAACGTCGAGGACCGCGTCGAGGTTGCCAGCGGCCTGTTCGGTGATGACTCCTTTCTGCTCCGGGTTCGTGGCGACAGCATGATCGACGAGGGCATCATGGACGGCGACCTGGTTGCCGTCAGACCGGGGCACGAGGCCAAGAACGGCGCCGTTGTCGTGGCCAGGCTGGAGCATCCTGAAACCGGCGAGTCGGAGGCGACCGTCAAGCGGCTCTACCGCGAGCCCTCCGGCTATCGCCTGGAGCCCGCCAACCCTGCCTACCAGCCTATCCGGGTGCCCGATCTCACGGTTGAAGGGGTCGTGGTAGGAGTGCTGCGGGTCAACCCGCGCGGGCTTTAGCGAACTCGGCAAACCGCGAGGCGAGGTTGCCCGGCACCTCCGCCGCGATCAGGATCCCCTCTTCGACGTAGTCCAGCTTTAGCACCCGGCCGTGCTGCCGCAGCTCAGACTCGACGCCGGCGTGGTCGTAGGGCACCAGTAGGTGGAGCTCAACCAGGTTGAGCCGCGTTTGGCGCTCGATCGCCTCCAGCATGCTGGGCAGCCCGGCACCGGTGCGGGCAGAGATGGCCACCACCTCTTCATATGGGGACCAGTCGCCGCGACGGCGGATCATCGCAACCGTCCCCGGATCCAGCAGGTCGCACTTGTTGAAAGCCAGGACCAGCGGCTTGTCCATGGAATCGAGGTCCTCGAGCACCTCGTTGGTGGCTTCGAAGTGGTCTCGCATGGCGGGGTGGCTGGCATCAAGCACGTGCAGGATCAGGTCCGCCTCGGTGACCTCTTCGAGGGTGGCCCGAAAAGCCGCGATCAGGTCGGTAGGGAGTTTCTGGATGAAGCCGACGGTGTCCGTCAGCAGCACCCGACGGCCGTCTGCCAACTCGACCGCGCGTGTGGTCGGATCGAGCGTCGCAAAGAGCTGGTCGGCTTCGAGCACGCCGGCCCCGGTGAGGGCGTTCATCAGGGTGCTCTTGCCGGAGTTGGTGTAGCCGACCACCGCCACCACGGGAACCTCCGCACGGCGTCTCGCCTGGCGGTGCAGGCCGCGGGATTTCTCGAGCTTTGTGATCTCGGCCTTGAGCTGGCTGATCCGGTGGCGGATCCGGCGACGGTCGACCTCCAGCTTTTGCTCGCCCGGACCGCGGGTGCCAATGCCGCCACCGAGTCGGGAAAGGTTCCGGCCGCCGGCTAGTCGCGGCAACAGGTGGCGCAGCTGTGCGGCCTCGACCTGCAGACGGCCCTCGCGGGAACGGGCGTGCCGGGCAAAGATATCCAGGATCAGCTCGGTGCGATCCAGGACCTTCATGTTCATCGCGTCTTCCAGGTTGCGCTGCTGCCGCGGGGCCAGCTCATCGTTGGTTATCACGGTGGTGAAGTCGAGGTCGCCCTTGAGACTTTTCAGCTCATCGACCTTGCCTTTGCCGAAGATGGTCGTCGGGTTGGGTCGCTCCAGGTGCTGGACGTCAATACAAATTCGTCCAGGCCTGGCATGTCAGCTCCCGGGCCGGTTCTCCCAGCCCATCCGCCGGGTCAGAAGGTCAGTTTGCCGAGCCGTTCGAGAGCCTCGTCGAGCCTGTCGTCCGGGACCGTCAGCGACAACCGGAAGTAGCCCTCGCCATGCTCCCCGAATCCGTTGCCAGGGGTGACGTTCACCCCTGCCTGGTCCAGCACGTGCTCGGCAAAGGAGACCGAGGTATAGCCGTCGGGGACCGGCAACCAGAGGTAGAAAGTCGCATCGGGGGCCACGGCGTCGCGCCAGCCCAGGCCCCGGAGAACCGCAAGCGTTCGGGTCTGCCTGGCCTCGTAGGTCGCGTTGAGGGCATGGTTGTCGGGACCTTCGAGCGCGGCTATGCCCGCGCGCTGCACGACCGGGAAGATGCCCGAGTCGATGTTGGTCTTGACCCGTCCCAAAAGGCGCAGGACAGCCTCGTTCCCGACCGCCATACCGATCCTCCATCCGGTCATGTTGAAGGTCTTCGACAGAGAGTGGAACTCGATGGCGACCTCCTTGGCGCCGGGGATCTCGAGGACGCTGGGCGCGCTGTATCCGCGAAAGGTGACCTCGGAGTATGGGAAGTCGTGGCACAGCACGATGCCGTTGCGGCGGCAGAACTCCAGCGCCGCCTCGTAGAAGGCCCTCGGCGCGGTCGCGGCAGTCGGGTTGTTGGGATAGTTGAGCCAGAGGATCCGTGCCCGCTCCGCCACCGCGGCGGGCACGGACTCGAGGTCGGGCAGCCATCCGTTCTCGGCTTTCAGCGGCAGGATGTACGGCTCGCCATCCGCCATCACGGTTCCGGTGAGGTAGACGGGGTACCCCGGGCTAGGTACCAGCACGATATCGCCAGGATTCACCAGCGCGAAGGGCAGGTGTGAGATGCCGTCCTTGGAGCCCAGGGTCGGCAGGATTTCGCTGTCGGGGTCAAGGTCGACGTTGAACCGCCGTTGATACCACCCTGCGACGGCCTGGCGTAACGCGGGCATCCCGAAGTAGGAAGCGTAGCGCTGGTTCTCGACGTGAGGCAGCGCCTCGCGGGCGGCGTTCACGATGTGTTCGGGGGTCGGCGTGTCCGGGTCACCGATGTCGAGGGCGATCACATCCACCCCGGCGGCGCGCTTGGCCGCGACCTTCTTGTCGATCTCGGCGAAAAGGTACGGGGGAATGCGTGACATCCGCTGGGCCGCCAGCCCCTCGCGGAGTTGCCTCACCAGGGAAGCTCGCCCGTGAAGCTGGTCTCTGCGGGCCCGGTCAGAAGAACGTTTTCGCCCGGCCGCCAGGACACCCTGAGCCGTCCCCCGGGCACGTCGATGTCCACGTCGGCGGCAGTCTGTCTGACCATCTGGCTGGCGACGGCAACAGCGCAAGCCCCAGTTCCGCAGGCCATCGTCTCCCCCACTCCACGCTCCCAGACCCTCATCCTTAGGTGGTCAGAGTCGATCACCTCAACGATCTCGAAATTGGTCCGGTTTGGAAACGCCGGGTGGTGCTCTACCTCAGGACCCAGGCGTTCCAGCGGGAAGTCGGTGACGCTGTCCACGAATACTCCAGGACCTCGGTCGTGATGCGGCCGGCGCCGGTCTCCCACGAAAGGGTCCAGGACTCGGTGGCGCCGATGTCGAGAGCGAACTTTGCCATGCACCGGATGCCATTGCCGCACATCTCTCCGGTGCTGCCATCGGCGTTGTGATAGCGCATCCGGAAGTCGGCGTCATGGCTCACCTCGAGCGCCAGGAGTCCGTCGGCGCCAACCCCGCGCCGGCGGTCACATGCCGCAATAGCCAGTGCGGTCCAATCGACCGCCCCAAGGGCGCGCCCATCGACGACAACGAAATCGTTCGCCGCGCCCTGCATTTTGTGAAAAATCATCTCTGTTCGATCAATTCGGATAAGGCTTCAACGATATCCGACCCCGTGAACCGCGTCACATCGAGCCACCGCACCTCGGGGTCGGCGCCAAACCATGTCAGCTGGCGCTTGGCGTAGTTGCGGGTCCGCCGGGCGATGGCTCCGCGAGCCGCCTCTAGCGGCATCAGCCCAGCCGCCACGTCGACCAGCTCGCGCACTCCGATGCTGCTCAGCGCGGCGCGGCTCGGGTCTTTCCCGCCCTCGCTCAGCGCCCGGACCTCGTGCAGCCACCCGGAAGCGAGCATGCGATCGACGCGCTCGTCGATCCATCGGTACAGGGATGCGCGAGGCGCGGTCAGGCCGATCTTGAACGCCGCGATCGGGTCCGCGGCTTCAGTGGCGACACGGTCCTTGCGCCGTCTGATCATCGCCAACTCCATCGCGCGCACGACCCTGACCGGGTTGGCGGTGTCGATCTGCGCGGCGGTCGCCGGTTCGATCGCTGCCAGACGGTCGACCAGCGCATTCAAGTCGACCCGCGCTTGGTCCTCAAACGTTTGCCGCAGGTCTGCGTCGGCGGGGTGGCCGCCGAGGTCAAAGCCGTTCAGTAGCGCCTTGAGGTAAAGCCCTGTGCCCGCCGTCAGCACCGCCGGCCGTGACTCGACGCGAAGCGACTCGACGATCGGCCGCGCCATAGCGACGTACGCCGCCGCATCGACCCGCTGGCCGGGCTCCATCACACCTACCAGGTGACACCGAATGCCTTGCAGCTCCGCCGCCGTCGGAGCGTTGCTGCAGATCCCCAGCCCCCGGTAGACCTGCCTTGAATCGACGGAGACGATCTCGCCCCCATGGCGCTGGCAAAACTCCACCGCAACACGCGTCTTCCCGACCGCGGTCGGTCCGACGATAGCCACGGGAACTCCCGGCATCAGGATGGTTAGCTGCGACGAAACTCGCGGCGTAGCTGGTTGTCGGTGATCTCCAGGAGCGTTGGTCGCCCGTGCGGGCAGGTGATCCCGGGGTCGGCGACCTCGAGCGCCCGCAGTACGGCCTCCATCTCCTCGCGGCTGAGCCGCTGGCCGAACTTGATGGCCGACTGGCAGGCGACCGTGTACATGGCGCGCTCCAGTCGGCGTGCCTGGTCAGCCTCGGGCCCCTCGGTGACGAGGCTGTCTATGACGTCGAGGACGATCCGGTCGAGGTGGCGCGACGGCAACGCTGGGTCGTGGCCGACCAGGCGCGCGGCGCCACCGCCGAAGTCTTCGATGTCGAGCCCGGCGGCCGCGAGGTCGGCGCGGCAGTCGTCGAGGCAGGCGGACTGCGCCGGGGAGAGGTGCAGCAGAGCCGGAACCAGCATCGGCTGGCGGGTGTCGCCGCCGGCGCTGCGAGCGGCGACCAAGCGGTTGAAGAGAACGCGCTCGTGTGCCGCGTGCTGATCCACCAGGACCAAGCCGCTCGGACCCTCCGCGACGATGTAGCTGTCCAAGACCTGCCCGACCAGGCGGAAGGGTCCCCGCAGGATCGCTGCCGGGCTGCCCTCGGGGGTGACCTCCAGCAGCATTGGCTCGCCGACCCCGGCACCGAAGCCGGTGGCCGCCCTCGCAGGCGCCCTTATTCCGAGGCCACCGAGCCATCCAGGCTCCGCGCTTGCAGGCGCCAAAGCCGTGTCGCCGGGTGCGATCCTGGGCGTCTCGACGACGGAGCCATACCCCGTAGCACCTTCACGGAGCTCGGATCCTCCGGACAGCAGACCGCTGCCGGCGTAGGCGGCGCTCCGACTCAGCGCCACCAGGCAGCTCTCCTGGATCGTCCCAAAAACCGCGCGCGCGGCGCGGAAACGAACCTCGCGCTTGGTTGGATGAACGTTGACGTCCACCGACTCCGCCGCCAGCGTAAGCGATAGCGCACCCACCGGGAAAAGGCCCGTGCCGGCCAGGCCCCGATACGCCTGCTCCACCGCGAAGGCCAGGTTACGGCTGACCACAGGACGGCCGTTGACCGACAGGTACAGGTGCTCCCGGCTCCGCCGCAGCCCGGACGGCTCGCTGATCATCCCGCTCACCACGACGCCGTCGCGCTCGCCTCTTACCTCGAGCAGATCAGAGGTTCCTCTGAGCACCGAGCGCAACACCCGCGCCGCATCACCGTCGCCCGCGGTCTCCAGGCTTCGACGCCCCTCGATGCTGACGCTGAAGGCGATGTCCGGGTGGCAAACCGCCAGTCCCACCAGCACCTTGACCACTGCCGACGCCTCTGTCGCCGGCCGCTTGAGGAAGGCCCGCCGGGCCGGCGTGTTCTCGAACAGCCCGGTGACCTCCACCCTTGTGCCCCGAACCGGGGGCGCAGCCGTCAGCTCACCGAGCACCCCCCACTCTGCCCGCAACGCGGCTCCCTCGGCGGCGTCGACCGGCGTGCTGCGGAGCTCGACCCGGGAAACAGCCGCGATGCTTGCCAGCGCCTCGCCTCGGAATCCCAACGACTCGATGCGCGACAGCTCCGCGATGCTGGAGAGCTTGGACGTGGCGTGACGCATGAAGGCAAGCGCCAGCTCCGAGGCCCCAATCCCCGCGCCGTCGTCGGCGACAAGGATCCGGTCCACCCCGGCGCCGTCAATCTCGATGGTGACGCGCGTTGCCCCGGCATCGATGCTGTTCTCGACCAGCTCCTTGACCACCGAAGCGGGGCGCTCGACCACCTCACCGGCGGCTATTGCATCCGCGACCGTCTGGTCGAGCCGCTGGATGCTCAACTGGTGCGAATCACGGCCGGCCGGCGGCCTCGCCCGAATCCCGGCCCAGGGACTTGAGGCGTGCCAGCTGGTTGAGCGCCTCGAGCGGACTGAGGCTCTCGATCTCGATGCCGGCAAGCTCGGTCACCAACGGATGAGGCACATCGATCGGAAGGCTCAGCTGGTCTCTCGTGCCCGTGGCGCCGACCAACGGCTTCGACTGCTCCAAGCCGACGAGGAGCTCCCTTGCCCTCGCCGTCACCACCGTGGGGAGCCCGGCAATTTCAGCCACGTGGATGCCATAGCTGCGGTCCGCCCCGCCCGGCACGATCCGGTGCAGGAACGTGACCCGGCCGCCGTCCTCGCTGACCTCGACGCGGTGATTGCGCAGCGCGGGGAGCCGCTCTGCCAGGGCCGTCAGCTCGTGGAAATGGGTGGCGAACAGGGTCTTGCAGCCAAGCCGGGGAGCGTCATGGATGTGCTCGACTACAGCCTGAGCGATGCTGATGCCGTCATAGGTGCTGGTGCCGCGCCCGATCTCATCGATGACCAGCAGGCTCCGGTTGGTGGCGTGGTTGAGGATGTTGGCGGTCTCGACCATCTCAACCATGAAGGTCGACAGCCCGCTGGCGATGGCGTCGTGGGCACCGACGCGGGTGAAGACGCGATCGACGACGCCGACGCGAGCCTCATCCGCGGGCACGAAGCTGCCCGCCTGGGCCAGGACCACGAGGATTCCGCACTGTCTCAGGTAGGTGCTTTTTCCGGCCATGTTCGGCCCCGTCAAGAGGAGCACCCGTCCGTCCTCGTCAAGGCTCAGGTCGTTGGGCACGAAGTTCCCAGGACCCAACGCCGCCTCCACCAGCGGATGCCGCCCGCCCCGTATCGCGATGGCATATCCGTCGAAGACATCGGGGCGTGTCCAGCCATGCTCGACAGCGGCGGCCGCCAGGCTGTGCAGGGCGTCGAGATCACCGATCGCCTCCGCTGAGCGCAGCAGCCCGGGCGCCGAACGCGTGACCACCGCGCAAAGCTCGACGAAGACCTCTCGCTCGCGGGCGAAGATCGCCTGCTCACCGTTGAGGACCACGCTCTCCTTCTCTTTGAGCTCAGGCGTGATGTATCGCTCGGCACCAGCCAGGGTCTGCTTCCGCTGGTAGCTGTCGGGGACCGGCAGGCGGTTGGCGTTGCTTATTTCGAGGTAATAACCGAAGACCCGATTGAAACCGACCTTGACGCCCTTGATGCCGGTGGTGTCGCGCTCGCGTTGCTCCAGCGCGGCAATCCAGGCCTGGGCGTCGCGGATCGACGACCGCAGCTCATCCAGGCGCGCGTCGTAGCCGGGCCGGATGATGCCGCCTTCTGTGTTGGTGGGCGGCAGAGTCGGCTCCAGCGCCGACTCCAGGTGGCTGCCCAGGTCCAGCTCCGGCCGGATTGACTCCCTCGGCCCTGCGAGCACGTCGCCACTCACAGCCAGCAGCGTCTCGGACAGCTCGGCCAGAGCCGGCAGCGAATCGCGGATCGCACCCAGGTCCCTGGGCATCGCCCTGCCCTGCGCGGTGCGGGTCGTCAGGCGCTCCAGATCGCGAACCCGCTTGAGCGCGCCGGAGATGGCGCGACTGAGGCCGTCGTCGTGTACCAGCGCCGAGACTGCAGCCAGCCTGCCATCAATCGCCTCGACGTCGATCAACGGCGACAGCAGCCACTGACGCAGGCGCCGGGCACCCATCGGTGACCGGGTGCGATCGATTTGGTCCAGGAGACCGCGTCCACCGCCGCCCAGGTTGTCCACGAGCTCCAAGTTGGCGATGGTCGCAGCGTCCAGGTGCATGGTTGTCCCGACCCGCGTGCGGCGCAGACGGATGACATCTTTGGGCAGCTGCAGGTGGTTACGCGTCAGGTAGTCCAGGGCCGCACCGAGGGCGCCGAGGGCCGGGCCCAGGTCGTCACAGTCGAAACCGACCAGGCTTGCCACACCAATGGCCTCCAGCGTCCGCTGCCGGCCCCGGTTGGCCTCGAAGTGCCAGCCCTCGAGAGGGCTGAGGTTCCATGCCTCACCGGCGCCCGAGCGAAAAGCCGCGACAGCGGTCTCCGCCTCCTCGGCGACGAGCACCTCAGATGGCGCGATGCGCGCCAGCACCTCGCCGAGCACGTTGAGCCGGCTCACCGGGAACTCGGTCAGCTCGACCCGGCCGGTCGAGACTTCCAGCAACGCGAGTCCAATCTGGTCCTCGTTCCAGGCCAGCGAGACGAGCGGGTTTTCCCTGGCGGGGTCCAGCAACGCTCCCTCGACTATGGTTCCGGGTGTTAGTACGCGGACCACCTCGCGCCGCACCAAGCCCTTGGCCGCCGACGCCTCCTCGACCTGGTCGCAGACCGCGACCTTGTACCCCCCCGTGAGCAGCCGCCCTATGTATCCCTCCGCGGCATGCTGGGGGAACCCCGCCATGGGGTGGCGACCTGCGCGCCCGAAGTCGCGGGAGGTCAGCGTGATGCCGAGCACCTGGTGAGCCACATCGGCGTCCTCCTGGAAGGTCTCGAAGAAGTCGCCCAATCGAAACAACAGGACCGCGTCAGGGTAGTCGCGCTTCGCCGCCAGGTACTGCTCCAGGACCGGGCTCTGGGCCTTGGCGGTTGCAGATACGGCCCTGGCGGCCTCAGCCTTGCCCGAAGCTGAAAGGTCTGTCGTGGCGCCGTCATCGGCGGTTGTCGACACCTGTTCCCCGACCAGACCCTGACCCATCCGGGCAAGCTTATCCGGCGCCGCCGGGATGCCCTCGGCTATCGAGCTTCGATCAGCAGCCGGATGCCGGTGCGCTCCTCGCCGTCAATCGAAATGTCGATGAACGACGGGATGCACACCAGGTCGATGCCGCCGGGCGCGACATAACCTCGCGAGATGGCGATCGCCTTCACCGCCTGGTTGATTGCGCCGGCGCCGATCGCCTGCACCTCCACGCGGGATTGCGTCCTCACCACGCCGGCGATTGCTCCTGCGACGGCAACGGGTTTGGATGTTGCTGAGACTTTGAGGATTTCCAATGTCTGCATCGTTTCAGTCGGCGGATGAGACATCGACAGTGTGGTCCACCCTCTCGATTGACTCAGCCCGGCCAGTGGTGACGCTTATCCTAACCACAACCGAATTGAATGTCACCATGCCGGAGCCCACTTTGAAGCGTTGTGGGATGCCCGTCAGGAAGCGTCGCAGCGAGCCCTCGGCCTCCATTCCGATGACCGAATCGCGCGGCCCGACCATTCCGAGGTCGCTGACGTAGGCCATACCCCGCGGCATGACCCTCTGGTCAGCCGTGGGTGTGTGGGTGTGGGTGCCCCACAAAAGGCTCACCTTGCCGTCGAGATATTGCGCCATCGCCTGCTTCTCACTGGTGGCTTCGGCGTGGATGTCGACCATCCTCACCGCGATATCCTGGGTCGCGCTCAGGAACCCGTCGATGGCACGAAACGGTGAGTCGATCGGCGGCATGAAGACGAGGCCTTGGACGTTGGCTATCGCCACCTGACCGCGCTCACCGAGGTCGTGGACGAGATGGCCCTTGCCCGGCGTGCCCGGCGGGTAGTTGAGCGGCCGCAGGATCGGCAGGTCGTCGAGCGCGCTGAGGATCTCCTTCTGATCCCATATGTGGTTGCCGCTGGTTATGACATCGATGCCGGAGCTGATGAGCTCGCGAGCGTCGCTGACGGCCAGGCCGAAACCGCCTGAAGCGTTCTCGCCGTTGGCCACGACCAGGTCGATCTCGTGCTCGCGTCGCAGCTGCGGAATCAGCTTGGTTGCAGCACGCCGGCCCGGCCGGCCAATAAGGTCGCCGACGGCCAGTACGTTGATGGTGTCGCTCATGTCCGACACATGGTACGGGTCTCATGGGATTTGCTCCCGGAGTCAGGGTAAAAAAGAAGAGGGTGAGTCTTGCGGCTCACCCTCTTTGGTTACCTCGCGTACTCAATCACGCGAGTTTCACGAATCACAGTCACCTTGATCTGCCCGGGATACGTCAACTCTGCCTCGATGCGTTTGACAATGTCGCGCGCCATCACCTGGGCGGTGGGGTCGTCGATCTGCAGTGGTCGAACGATGATTCTAATCTCCCGGCCCGCCTGGACGGCGTACGAGCGTTCGACTCCTGGGAACGAGTTGGCGATGCCTTCCAGCTTCTCCAGTCTCTTGATGTAGTTGCTCAGCGTTTCGCGTCGCGCGCCCGGGCGCGCCGCTGAGATGGAGTCGGCGGCGATGACGAGCATCGCCTCAAGCGTGGCTGGCTCTTCGTCGTAGTGATGAGCTTTGACAGCATGCACAACCCCGGACGACCGGCCCAGTCGGGCCAGCATCTCGCCGCCGATGATGGCGTGGGGTCCCTCGACCTCGTGGTCGACGGCCTTGCCCAGGTCATGGAGAAGGCCGGCTTCGGTGGCGATAGCCCGTTGCTCGGGGGTGCAGCCGATCTCGGCCGCCATGGTGGCGCATAGCGCGGCCACCTCCTTGGAGTGGCTCAGGACAACCTGGCCATAGCTGGTGCGGAAACGCAAACAGCCAAGCAGTCGCACCAACTCGGGGTGCGCGTCCTGGACGCCGATCTCGAACAAGGCTTCCTCGCCTTCACGCCTGATTTGAGCTTCGACCTGGTCGCGGGCCTTGCCCACCACCTCCTCGATGCGGGAGGGGTGAATACGACCGTCGGTCAGGAGCTGCTCCAGGGCATTGCGGGCGATCTCTCGCCGGACTGGGTCAAAGCCCGAGATCATCACCGTCTCCGGGGTGTCGTCGATGATCAGGTCGACTCCGGTGGCCAGCTCGAGGGCGCGGATGTTGCGCCCTTCCCGGCCGATGATTCGACTCCCGGATTCGATGGGCCACTTCCTGGGACAGGTCTCGCTCCAGGCTGGAAAGAAGATTAGTACGAGCCTGGTCGCGACTCATTCCTGAGACGCTCTCAAGTTCGCTCTTCAGCCGCGCCTCTCTTTCGAGAAGCAGGTCTCGCAGTCGCTCCTGCTCGGCTTCGGCGGCCTTTATCGCTTCCTGTCGATGTTCGAGCTCATCAAGGCGCGCAAGAATCGATTCCTCGCGCTGCTGCGCTCGTCGCTCGAGTTCCAGGATCTCGTTTTGACGCTCACGTGATTCACCTTCAGCTGCGGATCGGATTTGGTGAGCCTCCTCCTTGGCGGTCAGGACGATCTCCTTCGCCGTGGTCTCGGCTTTGGCGAGGGCATTGCCAGCCGACTCCCGCGCGACGCGCAGGTCAGCTTGGGCCCTGGTTCGGACCAGTGTCAGCGCCGCGATGGCGCCGAGGCCCACTCCCCCCACCACACCGGCCGCAAGTCCAATCAGGACTGACAGCGTCATGGTTAGTGTCACCTCGCTTTTATTCGATTTTGAACGTGCCTAGAGTCAAGGGCGCCGCACTCCCGATTGGGGCGGCAGCCCGGGTTTTCTAAGTCGTTGAAGGTTAAGAGTTTAGAGGACGACTATCGACCAAGGACCGATCCAGGGCTCTTCGGGCGACGCCCGGGGTGAATCCCCGACGCATCAGGCCACTGATGACGTGCTCACGCTGTCGGACGGTCGGTTCGTCAGCATGGCGGCGTACCAAGCGGACCGCGAGCTCAGTGGCACGGTCAACCTCGGCGCCGGCGTCGACGCCAGCCAGGATCTCGTCGATCAGCTCTGGATCGATGCCTTTATGGTGCAGCTCGGACGCGATCACTTTGACGCCGCGTCCCTGGCGCTGCCGCTTCTGCACCAGGGCATCGGCGTAGGCGCCGTCGTTGACGTAACCGAGCGCCTCCATTCGCGCCGACGCCGCCACCACCACGCTCGGCGAGTAGCCCTCTCGCTTGAGCTTCTGGGTTAGGCCGAAGCGCGTCTGAGAGGCGGCGTTGAGCACCCTTATGGCCTTCTCAACGGCCGCCTCGACATCGTTTCGATCAATCGCCTGCGGCGACATGAGGGGAGCTTCGCCTACTTGGATGTCGCCGCGGCGGCCTGCCCTTTGGGCTCCTTCCTCGTCGACGAGTGTTCATCAGCCTTGCCGGCCCCGCTATCTACGGCAGGCCCCGTGGCACCATACCCGCTCTCGGCGCCGTCGGCAGCTGTCGGGGCCTCGGCGACCGCAGTCACCTCGGGCTTGGGCGCCTGCTGGATGGCCAATCGCTCGCGCAGCGTGGCAACGATCTGGTCGGTGACATCCGGGTGCGCTCGCAGGAAGTCGCGCACGTTCTCCCGACCTTGTCCCAGGCGCTCCTCACCATACGAGAACCATGCCCCCTGCTTGT
>WNFI01169609.1_pt1 | contig 12533 bp, 12 predicted proteins | sample 5400471 | NCBI WGS metagenome assembly WNFI01 (sample SAMN13153348, study PRJNA577476) | soil metagenome | isolation source: 100 cm saprolite on Douglas fir-dominated hillslope | place: USA:California | collected 2013-09-17 | reverse complement strand
CATTGAAGCGGCGCACTTTGACGGCCCGACGGGATTGAACGGCGATTTCCGCAATATCGCGGCGAAAGAAAAAAATGACGGCCAACAGGGCAGCCATCTGCATCGCTGCTGAAAAAGCTGAGCCGGGGTCGGGCCAACCAAGCATGGCTGGTACAATCCGCATATGAGCGGTGGACGAGATCGGAAGCAACTCACTGATGCCTTGTACCAGCCCCAAGACCGCAACCTTGGCATAGCTCAACCCGACGAAATTGGTATTCACACCAGCTGCGCACGTACCAGCCACTTTCATCGACTCCCCTTGATAAGCGGCAAAGCGCTAATCAAACTACGCGAGGAGCTTGAGTGACAAATCAGCAATGATCCGTCGCGAGGCTCGAAAACGACCTGTCAGCCTCTTGGCTCATCCTCAAAAGCCCGCAGTCACCTTGACCAGGATCTTGCGATGCGGCTGAAACAAATGGTGCTGCCGGTGAGGATTGAACTCACGACCTCAGCCTTACCAAGGATGCGCTCTACCACTGAGCTACGGCAGCAATTTGTTCGGAAGGGCGCGCCTATGGCGGGAGCCCCCACGCCCGTCAACCCGCTTGCGGGAGCGGAGCGCGGAGGCCATGTGGCGCAGATGGACTCCAAAGACAAGGAGCGGCAGGAACGGCTGGCGGCGGCGCTCCGCGAGAACCTGCGCCGGCGCAAGGCCCAAGTGCGTGCTCAAGAGCAGAGCGAAGCTTCAAAAGAAGATTAGACTTAGGTTGGGCGCCTTATGCGTCCCGATCCCTCATCTTCTTTTCGCCAAGAGCGCTTTCAATACCGCTGGCAACCGCATCACCAAGCCAGATGACGGTGCCAAGAAGAATGACGGCAAGCGCGAGTTGAAGAGCGTTGATCACGAATCGTCTCCGTGATTTCCTTTTATACACAATGCATTAAACTGACAATTAACTGCTCGTGTCCAAGCTGTCACATTCCGGGACGAAACTTAGCGCGGCCGATTGGTCGTCCCTTTCCCCGGAGTAACGAACAGGGCCACTACCGGCTGTGTTGCGTCGGCCGTGTGCCACGCCCCGCGCGGATTAATTGCATAGTCGCCAGGGCCAAGCTCGACCGAGTGTCTCGTCCCGTCCAAAAGCTCCTGCTGCAAGGTCATGTGACCTTGGAGGACACAGACCACTTCTTCGCCCTGGGGGTGCATTTCCCAACTGGTCCAGCTCTCTTCGAAACGAAACAGGCTGATCAGCCGACCCTCGTCATGATCATCTGCGTGGCGCTCGCCATATTCATCATACCATTCAACGCCGGTGAATTGAGGCTCCGAAACCGCTCGGGCGCCGCGGCCAAGATGGATTGGGAAGTCGAAGAGCGACTTTGCTTTCATTGCCCGTGTTCGATCGGAGCGCAGCAAGCCTGGAGCCATTCGAGGTCAGCGCCGGAAAGCGTCGGGCCAATGCGCGCGAGCACGTGCGCGTGGTAGCAATTGAGCCAAATGAGTTCTTCGGCGTCGAGCATCTCGGAGTCGATGAGGCGGCGATCGATGGGAGCAAAAGTCAGGGTCTCAAAGCCCAGCATCTCCTTCTCGGCGCCTTCAATCTCGCGCGGAACGACGAGCACGAGATTTTCGATTCGAATGCCATATTCGCCGGTTTTGTAATAACCGGGCTCGTTCGAAAGGATCATTCCTTCCTGAAGCGGCTCGTCGCCGCCACTCTGTGCGCTTCCAACCGGCGAGATCCGCTGTGGGCCTTCATGGACCGAAAGGAAGCTTCCCACACCGTGACCGGTGCCGTGAGCATAGTCGAGCCCCGCCTCCCACAAGGGTCGACGGGCGAAACTGTCGAGTTGGCTGCCGCGAGTGCCCTTGGGGAAAACGGCGGTAGCGATCGCAATGTGGCCCTTCAGTACGCGAGTGAAGCGGTCGCGCATTTCCTCGGTCGGTTTACCGATTGCGATAGTTCGAGTGATATCGGTCGTACCATCGACATATTGGCCGCCCGAATCGATCAGGTAGAGCGTGCCGCTCTCGAGCTTACGATTGGTTTTCTCGCTCGAGCGGTAATGGACGATTGCGCCATTAGGCCCGGCGCCTGAAATGCTATCGAACGAAAGATCACGAAGCTCAGGGTTCTCCCGGCGGAGCGCCTCGAGCTGATCGGATGCCTTCAATTCATCAAGCTCTCCCTTTGGCGCTTCCTCCTCGACCCAGTGGAGAAAACGGGCGATGACAGCGCCGTCGCGTTCCTGCGCTGCCTTCTGGCCGACAATTTCCGCGGGATTCTTGATCGCCTTTGGAAGAATCGTCGGATCGCGTAGCGGCAAAATCCTGGCGCCCGCCTTTTCCAGCGCCTCGAAGATTGCGGCGACCGCGCGCTCGGGGTCGACCACGACGGTTTTGCCCTTCAATTCGGAAAGCGCGCTTTCGAACGCCGAGCGCTCATTGAGGCGAACTCCATTGCCGAGGTGCTGACGAACCTCGGGCCCGATTTTCTCTGAGGCGACGAACAGGTCGGCAGTGCCGTCCGAATGAACCAGCGCATAAGCGAGTGCGACGGGCGTATGGGTCACGTCCTGACCACGAATGTTGAACGCCCAGGCGATCGAATCGAGCGCGGACAGGACTGCCGTATCGGCATGGTGCTTCCCGAGCCAGTCACCGATCTCAGTGCGCTTTTCGGCGGCAGACTTGCCCGCATATTGATCGGGCTGGACGACCAAATGTGCCTTCGATGCTTCCGGCCGATCCTTCCAGATTTCGTCGATGGAGTTACGCTCGACCGGGACGAGCTCAGCACCTCTTGTGGCAAGGGCCGCTTTTGCCTTCTTCACCCAATCACGAGTGTGAAGCCAGGGGTCGTAGCCGATACGCGCGCCCTTGGACGCATGATCCTCGAGCCATTGGGTGGTGCTCGTCTCAGGCACCGACTGATAGCTCCATTCGGTCGGCGAGACCTGCTGACGAACCTGGAGCGTATAGCGGCCGTGGACGAAAATCGCCGCTTGTTCCGGCAAAACGACAGCCGAGCCTGCTGAGCCTTCAAATCCGGTCAGCCAGGCGAGGCGCTGGGCATAGCTGCCCACATATTCGCTCATATGCTCGTCTGTGAGCGGTACGACAAAACCGTCGAGCTTTTCGATCTTGAGTTGCTCGCGGAGGGCTCTCAGGCGGTCGGCATAGGTGGACATGTTGTCGGATATAGTGCGGTTTGGGGCTGGACGCACGGTCCCCATCTTGCTTTTTGGAAATAGCCATGGACAAACCTGCCAACCTTTCCGCCCCGCCAAGCGCTGAAAAGCGCACCTTCAGCTATGAGCGCCACGGAGTAACCATCGATGATCCATGGCACTGGCTACGCGATCCAAACTATCCCGAGGTCAGCGACCCCGACGTCCTTTCCTATCTCCATTTGGAGAATGATTATTTCGAACAGTGGAAGAAGTAGAATCAGGAACTGATCGACAGCCTGTTTGAAGAGATGAAGGGTCGGATCAAGGAGGACGAGAGCTCGGTCCCGATCCGCGACGGCGAATTTCAATATTGGTGGGCGTTCAACCCCGGCGCGCAGTACCGGACCTGGTATAGAAAGTCCGTGCACGACGGCGAGGAGCAGGTGCTGCTTGACGAACCGGTCGAGGCTGAGGGCCGAGAATATTTCCGGCTTGGAGCATTGGAGATCAGCCCTGACGGCAAGCTTCTGGCCACGCTTGCCGATTATGACGGATCGGAGAGGTTCGAGCTTCGAGTTCGTGATCTTGCGACCGGCAAGGATATCGAGACTGTCACCAAAGTCGGGATCGGAATTCCGGTGTGGACGAGTGACAGCGCCGGTCTCGTTTTTACAGAGGTCAACGACAATTGGCGCAGCTATCGTGCGCGCTATCATCGCCTTGGGCGTCCGCTCGACGAGGATTTGACCCTGTACGAGGAGACCGAGGAGCTCGGCTTCAGCGTCGGAGTCGGTCGCTCGCAGGACAGAAGTACGATCTTCGTCTCAACCGGAGACAATGTGACGAGCGAGGTCCGGTTCGTCTCGTCTGACGACCCAACCTTGCCGCTGAGATTAATTTCAGGCCGGAAGCGGGGCCGGGAATACCATGTCGACGCGGCCCACGGGAAACTCTGGATCCACACCAACGACGAGCATGTGAATTTCCGGCTTGCGGTTGCTGATCCGGAAAGCCCGGAACGTTGGGATTCCGTCATCCCCGGCTCTGACCAGGTCTACCTCACACATGTAACAGCCTATCGCGATCATCTTGCAGTCAGCCGCCGGGTGGGCGGCCTCGACCAGCTCATGCTTCGGACTTACGCGGGCGAAGAGACGCAAATCCCTTTTGAGGAAGCAAGCTTCAGCGCCTTTTTCATCGGCAACCCCGAGTTCGCTCCTTCCGCCTATCGCCTCGGTTATACATCGATGGTGACGCCGACCACCGTCTACGATTATCACCCGCAAGGAGGCACGCTCGAAGTTCTGAAGGTGCAGGAAATCCCGTCAGGCTATGATGCATCGCAATATGCAACCGAGCGACTGATGATTGAGGCCAGGGACGGCGTGAAAGTGCCGGTCTCACTTGTTTATCGGAAGGATTTCTCAAAAGACGGCGACGGCAAGCTGTTCCTTTATGCCTATGGCGCCTACGGCCATGCGATTGCGCCAACCTTCAACACCAACCGAATCAGTCTTCTTGAACGCGGCTGGGCCTGCGCGATTGCCCATATCCGCGGCGGTGATGACCTCGGCTATAAATGGTTCCTCGACGGCAAGCTCGAAAAGCGCACGAACACGTTCAACGATTCTCTTTGGAGCGGCAGTCGCCGACGTGCCGTTCGTCGATGTTTTGAATACAATGCTCGACGACACGCTCCCGCTCACCCCCGGCGAATGGCCTGAATGGGGAAATCCGATCACCGACAAGTCGGCGTTCGACTATATCCTAAGCTATTCGCCCTACGACAATGTCAAAGCGCAGGACTATCCGCCCCTCCTCATCACCGGAGGGCTTACCGATCCGCGCGTTACCTATTGGGAACCCGCCAAATGGGCCGCCAGGCTCCGCTCGATGAAGACCGACCAGAATCTCTTGATGCTCAAGATCAATATGGGTGCCGGCCACGGCGGAAAGTCAGGCCGCTGGGAGAAACTGCACGAGGTTGCCGAGACTTATGGGTTCATCCTGACGCAATTGAAATGATCCGCCCTGCATTCGAGCTCACACTTACAGCCGGCCCCGATCACATCGACGAGCTTGGGCACGTGAATAATGCGGTGTGGGTCCAATGGATTCAGCGTGTTGCGGTAGCGCATTGGGATTTGGTGGCTGATCAGACGCACAAGGACGCTTTTTATTGGGTCGTGGTCAGACACGAGATCGATTATCTTCGAGCCGCCCATCAAGGCGAGGTGATCACGGCCAGAACCTGGGTCGGAGATGCGCCTAAGGGCGCTCGTTTTGAGCGATTCGTCGAGTTTACCGGTCCCCAAGGGAAAACTTGCGTTCGCTCGAGGACCGAATGGGCGATTATCGACAGGGCGCTGGGCAAGCCCGTTCGCGTGCCAAGCGAAGTAATAGCGCCTTTCGTTACGGCGGGGTAAGCAGCCGGTCATGAGCCGCCCCATCCTTTACGAATATTGGCGTTCTTCCGCTTCGTACCGCGTCCGTATCGCTCTCAATTTGAAAGACGTCGATTATGAGAGTCGCCAAATCAGTCTTTTGACAGACGAACAGCGTTCTAGCGAATATCGCGAAATCAATCCGCAGGGCTTTGTCCCAATGCTGGAGATCGACGGGCAACGGCTAACTCAGAGCCTGGCGATCATCAATTATCTCGATCTTCGCTATCCCATGCAGCCGCTCATTCCGGCCTCGGCAGCAGAGCGCGCTCATGTCGTTGCACTCGCTTTGCTTATCGCTTGCGACATCCACCCGCTCAACAATTTGCGCGTCCTTAAATATCTCAAGAACGAACTCGGCCATTCCCAGGACGAGATTGACGCCTGGTATGGGCACTGGATCGCGGAGGGGCTTCCAGCGCTGGAAACCATGGCCGGGCCGCGCTCGGGCAAATTCCTGTTCGGCGACGCACCGACTGGCGCCGATGTCTGCCTTGTACCCCAGCTCTACAACGCGCGGCGCTACAACGTGCCGCTTGATGATTACCCGACCTTGCTGCGCGCCGAGGAGAATGCCAACAAGCTCGAGGGCTTCGCCGCGGCCCACCCCGACCGCCAGCAGGTCCGCATCGACCTTGCAGCCGCCTACCGGATGGTCGCTCATTACGGCTGGGGCGATCTTTTCTTCACGCATCTTTCGGCGCGCATTCCCGGGGCCGAGCATCATTTCTTGCTCAACCCCTACAACCTCATGTTCGAGGAGGTCACAGCGTCGTCTCTTGTGAAGGTCGATGCTCATGGCAACCCGGTTGAGCCGACGCCGTTCATCACCAATCCTGCAGGGTTCACCATCCACTCGGCGATCCACATGGAGCGCGAGGATGCGCATGCCGTAATGCATTTGCACACGCCCGCCGGTCAGGCCGTATCTGCCCACAATGAAGGGCTCCTTCCGTTGACCCAGACCGCAATGCTGATCCGCGGTGACGTTGCCTTCCACGATTATGAAGGCGTGGCGGTGGATCTTAATGAGCGCGAACGTCTGGTTGCCGACCTTGGCGAAAAGAACGCAATGATCCTGCGCAACCATGGCACGCTGGCGATTGGCAAGGATGTCGGCGAATGTTTCATTCGCCTTTATTATCTGGAGCGGGCCTGCCAGGCGCAGGTGATGGCCCTTTCTGCTGGGGAGAAGGTCAACAACCCGCCGCAAGGCTCTCCCGAAATCACCGCGCAGCAGGGCGCCGTTGGATTGCCGCTCGCGGCAAACCTGCTCGCTTGGCCGGCTTTGAAGCGTAAAGCCTACCGGCTCGACCCAAGCTTTTCGACCTAGCCACCTTCATTTCGCGTTGATGAGGACAAGACCGGCGCACAGCGATTGCAAGTCTCAACAGCTTAGGGGTGAGGGGGAAGTTTGAGCGGGAAAGCGGCAAGCATCACTGACTATCGCGCGCTTGCAAGGGCGCGGCTGCCGCATTTCCTGTTCGAATATCTCGACGGCGGTTCCTACGACGAGGTGACGCTTCGGCGAAATGTCGAAGATCTCCATTCCGTCGCGCTGAAGCAGCGGGTGCTTCGGGATGTATCGTTGATCGACCTTTCGACCACGCTATTCGATCAACGCTGGTCCATGCCCGTCGGTTTGGGGCCGGTTGGCCTGTCCGGCCTTTATGCGCGGCGCGGCGAAGTCCAGGCAGCAAAAGCGGCTGCGGCGGCTGGAGTACCGTTCGCGCTTTCAACCTTAAGCGCCTGCTCGATCGGCGAAGTTGCGCATGCTGCACCGCTCTGGTTCCAGCTCTACATTGTTCAAGACCGAGGTTTCGTTAGCGATATGATCGCACGTGCCAAAGAAGCGGGATGCGGCGCCTTGCTCCTGACGGTCGATCTTGCCGTACCTGGAACACGCTACCGGGACTATCGGGCAGGCCTGTCCGGATCGATGCGCGGACCAATAGGCCGCATGTGGCAGGTCGTTCAGCGGCCCCATTGGGCCTGGGACGTCGCCGTTCGCGGCCGACCACTCGCGATGGGCAACCTCGAGCCGCTGCTTGGATCGGGCGCAGCGCTTTCTGATCTCATGGGCTGGGTCGGCCGGAATTTCGACGCGAGCGTCACATGGAAGGACGTCGAATGGGTCCGATCGCAATGGCCTGGCCCCTTGATCATCAAGGGAATTCTGGATCCCGACGACGCGCGAGCAGCGGCCGCGAACGGAGCAAATGGGATTGTCGTATCCAACCATGGAGGTCGTCAGCTCGATGGGGCGCTCTCGAGCGCGCGCGCCCTGCCTCAAATTGCCGATGCTGTTGCCGGAAGCGTTGCAATCCTCGCCGACGGCGGAGTACGCTCCGGCCTTGATGTCGTACGGATGCTTGCGCTCGGCGCGGATTTTGTTCTGCTCGGCCGTGCCTGGGCCTATGCGCTAGCGGCTTGCGGTGAGGCCGGTGTTGCCCACGTCTTGAAGCTCATTGGCGATGAAATGCGGGTGGCGATGGCGCTTACCGCCTGCACAAAGGTTGCCGAGATCGACAAGGAAATCCTCGAACGAAGGGACGATCAGGCGACGTTCTGAAGTCGGCCGCCCTTATCCCTGAATAAAAGCTCGACGTCGGTTGCTGACATGGGTTCTGCGAACAAATAGCCTTGGACCGACGAGCAACCGTGAGCCCGCAGCTCCATCAGCTGAGCGGTTTCCTCGACGCCTTCGGCGGTCGTCTCGATGCCGAGCGCATTCGCAAGCTCAGTGATCGCGTGCACAATCGCCGTCGCGCCTTCCCGGGTCAAAAGGTTCTGGATGAAGCTGCGGTCGATCTTCAACTTGTCAAACGGGAAGCTCTGTAAATAGCTGAGTGACGAATAGCCGGTGCCGAAATCGTCGAGTGCGATCCGAACGCCAAGCGCGCGCAGCGAGTGAAGCAGTCGAAGAGTCGTATCGCCTCCATCGAGGAAGATGGATTCAGTGATCTCAACTTCCAGGCGATTTGGCGCGAGTCCGCTTTCAGCAAGGGCACGAACGATTGTCTCGTTAAGGGTGCCGCGGTGAAATTGTACTGCCGAGACATTGACTGCGACGCGGACATTTTCGGGCCAGTGCGCAGCTCGGGCGGTAGCTTCGCGGATCACCCAGGCTCCGATTGGAACGATCAGGCCTGTATCTTCAGCAACCGGAATAAAATCGGTCGGCAAGACGAGGCCCCGCTTGGGATGGTGCCAGCGAAGTAGCGCTTCGAACGAACAGATGCGATTTTGCTCAAGGTCAAAGAGCGGTTGATAGAGAAGCTCGAACTCGCCGTTTTCGAGCGCAAAACGAAGGTCGCTTTCGACCTGTCTGCGCTCTTGGGCGCGTTCGTTCAAACTTTCCTCAAAGAAGGCATAGCGGCCGCGGCCAGCCTCTTTGGCTCGGTAAAGGGCAAGGTCGGCGTTACGTAGCAGCGTCCCGCTCTCCTCCCCATCCTGAGGCGCTATCGCGATGCCGATACTGGTTGAAGGTACGACTTCATTTCCATCAAGACTGATTGGCTGCGTCATCTCGTCAAGGATCTCGCGAGCGAGACGGTCGATTGCATCGCGATCGTCGCCGATCGTCTGAAGCACTATGAATTCGTCGCCACCAAGACGGGCGACGAAATGTCCGCGGGCCGCTCGCTGCACTCGGTGGGCGGCTTCGATGAGCAAGGCGTCGCCCGCAGGATGGCCGAGCGTGTCGTTGATCACCTTGAACTGGTCGAGGTCGAGACAGTGGAGCGCAAACAGGCTGCCATTGCCTTTTGAAGCGCGCAACAAATGTTCAAGCTGCTGTTGGAACATTGTGCGATTGGGAAGGCCTGTCAGCACGTCGTTGAAGGCAAGTTGGGTGATCCGCTGCTCGCGCTCGACGATCTTCCCGACCATTTCGTTGAAGCTTTCCGCAAGGCGGGCAAGCTCGTCTTCGCCGCGAACGCGCACCTCGACATGTTCTCCCGCCGCAAGGCGGCCAGCAGCCTCGTCGAGACGCGCCAGCGGCTGCGTAATTCGTCCAGCTGCCCTCCATGTGGCCAAGCCGACGAGCAGAAGCCCGAGCAAAGTCATGGCTCCAAGCGCCACTTGAAGCTTTCGCGCATCGGCTAACGCTTCGGCCTTTGGATAGGCAAGAAGGAGAATTGCGTGCTCATGATCCGAGAAGGAGGGCAATGGCTTTGCCAGCGCAATCGACTTAGTGCCGCCAAGTGCCATTTCGAACGCGGCCGCCTGTGCAACATGCGATTGCGCCAGCGCTGCTGTATCAGCATTGAGCGCGGACAAGCTGCCCGATGCCGACGACCAGCGACCTTGGTTGTAGACGAGGACAGCCGCATGCAGCGGGATTGCAGAGAGCCGTTCAAGGCCGCGCATCTCGCGCTCGTCGAGATCGGCTGCGAACACCACCCAACCGATCAGGGTCGGAGCCATGATTGGGGCAGCGACAAGCTGACGCGGGCGGCCGGCGAGGACCGAGACTCCAGCTAGACGACCGTCGTCGAGGGGCTCGAACAGGGCTTTGGATTGGCTAGCAGGAACTGCAGGATCAATCGACGAAACCCGGCCGCCGGCAGTCACGATGAACGCACTTTTTACCTTGAGACGTTCTGCGGCATTGCGAAGTGCAGACTGCATCGTCGCCTCATCCCCGCTTGCTACGGCCGCCCGGAAACCAAAATCGCGGGACAAAAGCTGAGCCGCATTCTGAAGTTCGTGCGCGCGCTCTTGCCACAGCCGGTCGTACACCGCGCCACTCGATTGCAGTTGGCCCTGGACCTCGTGCGAGGCGGATCCGGCAATTAAGCTCGACAGCGCGGCCGTAACTGCGAGCATCGCTGCAGCGAACAGCAGTGCAAACTGGACGGTGAGGCGCGCACTCAACGAGCGGAATGGGCGCATTTATCAATAATCCTGCATCGGCATTGGCGGCGGCACGCGAAGCCGGACCTGGAAGGAGGCGCCGCGCTGCGTGGGAGCGACCTTTTGTTCCATCTCGTTTCCAGGAGCCCGCAGATAGGGGTGCCAGACCGTGAGCCGACCCGGTGCGTTGGGCGCATCGCCGAAGCGAGCAACTCCTTGCGCATCGGTCCGTGCCGTCCAAAAACTGTCGGTGACAACGATGAATGCGCTCATTTGGTCATGAATGTTGCAACCGAGCGCCACTACTCCAGGCTTGTCAAAATGGACGGTGCGCGACTGGTCCTTTGCAAAGAGCTTCAATTCAAACTTCTTTGCCGCCGAGAAAGAGTAGACGTGGTGCTTCGTCGGATCGAGATTCGGGAACGATACGTCCGCTCCGACCGGAACGATCGTCAAGAAGGGGCGAAATTGGAGGTTCTGCTGGGAGATGACGAAGCGACCGCCAGAATGCGGCGCGCGCGCCGCATTACCAGCCGGATAGAGCCTCACTACGGCACCAGCAACGGGTCGACCGGAGGCGTCGACGACGCGCACACCTAAGGGAGCAGCGGCAAGCGGCGTCGCCGCGCCGGCGACCAATACGCCGACCGGAGACGTGGAGCAACTCTAAAAGCCCCGTGAAATGCTTCCAATTGTGCTTGGCAGCGAGCATCGCAGCCCACCCCTTATCGTCATATTCTCGGCGGACGTCGCTACCGCGATTACGCGTATCAAACGCATCAATTCGGGCTGTCACACCGATTGTACCGAAGGGACGGGTCAGCAGCACAAAGGCCGAACGGAAACGATTGTCGATCCAGCGGCGACCGGCGACGGCAAAGCCCATCTGGGTCCTCCCCTCGAGCGCCTGCGCCTTTAATTCGGTCTTGCCGCCAAGGCTTGCGACAAGCCCGACATGATTGAAAACCGTACGCCACCCCCATTCCATGTCGCTGTTCACGTCCTCAGGATTGGCGCGATTGTCGTAGCGCAGCAGCTCCAACCGGACGGGGATCGGCAAGGTCCAGCCGAGCTTCGCATAATAACCTGGATGTCGCACCAAGCCATGATGGAAGTTGAGCAGCGGATGCGTGAAAGGCGCCTGGTAGAAGGAGACCGGCACTTCAAGCGGTGGGAGAGGCTGGCGGTGAAAAGCGAGCGTTGTCCGATCATGAAGGGACCAGCCGCGAAAGGTCAAAAGCGTTCCGGACGTGTCGTTCGCTGTCATCAGAGCCACGGTGGCGCGCAGCTTGTGTTCGCCGAGGCTGAAACCAACAGTCGCTTCGGCAGCGAGCGGCTTAACTTCTTCGCCGATCCAGCTGTTGATCGCCGATGGCGTGATTGAGTCTTTCACGTGCCAATCAGCGCCTTCATGTTCGAGGCTGATGGGCGGCCACATCAGGCCTGCCCGGGCCAGGAAAGTGACATTGCTCGACCGCATCGGGCGGAAGGTCAGATAGGCCTGGCTGAGCCCGGCCTCGGTGCGCTGTCCTCCCTCGGCCATGCCGACAATTGTTGCTCCGAGCGACCAGGTAAATTGCGGCTTCCACACGAGCGCCGCGTTTCCAAGCTGCGGCTCAACCTTGAGTTCGCCGTTGCTTCCCGAGCGCAACTTACCAAAGCCGTGCTCGACCCAGCTCTTTTCGCCATCGATCGCTACGAGCCGAACGTCACCGCTAATTTCGAAGGAACTCGGAGTGAAAAGCTTAAGGTCGGACTGAGCGCTCGCCTGCGTCGTCCATAGGACGCCGAACGCGCAGCCCAGCGGCAGTGCGCCCGTTTTTCGCAGGCATTGAGCAAAACAGCCCATGCGCTGAACGCTAAGCGAAGTTGGTTAAAATAATGGCTAGAATTTGCTCGGCTTGACCACGAGCCTATGCGGCCAACGGTCACGAGGAAACGCAGCGCACCGTTGCTCCTGATCGCAGCGGATAGATGGTCGGGGAGAGAGGATCCGAACCTCCGGCCCCTGCCTCCCGAAGACAGTGCTCTACCAGGCTGAGCTACTCCCCGACCGGAACCCGCTTGCATGCG
>WNFI01177976.1_pt1 | contig 12534 bp, 8 predicted proteins | sample 5400471 | NCBI WGS metagenome assembly WNFI01 (sample SAMN13153348, study PRJNA577476) | soil metagenome | isolation source: 100 cm saprolite on Douglas fir-dominated hillslope | place: USA:California | collected 2013-09-17 | reverse complement strand
GATGCGGGACGCGCCCCGAAAAGCGCGCAAGTCCTGGCACAGTCCAATACCCGGCGGCGCTTCGTTTGGTGCGTTCACAAAGATTGCCTGTATTAAATCGGGAATCGTTCTTGTGGCAATTCTGCTGTGCGTTTCCGTGTGTGGATGTCGTTCAGCGCCTGCGTCTGGCTCCTCTTTCCAGAAAACCGCGTTGGCGGTGACCAACCATCCCGTCGAGCATTTCAGCACCTGGCAAAAGATCAACCCGGTCTGGTGGTTGGGGAACGTCAACGACCCGGTCGCCCCGGAGCATTATCGTCCCGGCAAATGCTGCCGCAATCTAACGTGGTATTTGCGCAACCCTTTTCACAACTTCACTTTCTTCGTTATTGGCGTCGCGGATAAACCGTTCACGAGAGCGGGCCGGTGTCCCGACGAGGTGTTCAACCCGAAGGGCGGCTGGAACTGGGCCGTGTGCCGCTATAAATGCCTGATGCTTCCGTTCATTTCCTATATTCGGGGCGGGTTCAAGATCTACTGCGGCTGGCGGGCGAACGGAAATTTCGGCATGAAGCTCAACCTGGCGGGGCAGAAGATTGCCAAAACCCCGCCACCGGCACCGTAGCGCAGGCGCCCCACCTGCGAATCAGCCAGGCGATCTCTTGGTGTCGTGACGTGGGTCTGGCGGCGAGACGCCGCCAAAGCTCGCAGGCGAGACGGCTGCGCTTCGCCCAATAGCTTCCCCGGATCGGCCGGCGCCGCGTTGGACGAGCAGCCCTAAATGGGCGATATTCGAGCAACCATGAAACCCAGCTACACGCATGGCGTTTCGACGCGTCCGCTCATAGGCAAGACCATCGGCGAGTTGTTCAATGAGGTGACGGTCGAGTTCGCCGACAACGAGGCACTCGTTTCGACATTCGAGAACCAGCGGCTGACCTACCGGGCCTTTCGTATGGAAGTGGATCGAGTGGCTCGGGCTTTGCTGGCGCTTGGAATCGCCAAAGGCGAGCACGTCGGCATCTGGTCCACCAATTGCGTCTCATGGGTGCTCGCGCAGTTCGCGACGGCGAAAATCGGCGCCGTCCTGGTTACCATCAATCCCGCATATCGCCTGCACGAGTTGGAGTTCGCCCTGCGCCAGTCCGAGTGCAATGTTCTCATCAGCGGCGAGGGATTCAAAGACGCGTGTTACCGGGAAATGCTACTCACCTTGATCCCTGAGTTGGCTACTGCGACCGCGCCGGAGGACCTTCACTCATTCAAGTTTCCGCATTTGCGCCGCCTCATCTCGTTGGCCGCAAAACCAGGGATGTCGAGCTGGCAGGAGATTCTGTCACGAGCCGATCAGGTTGCGCCCGGGCAGCTCGCCGCGCGACAGGCCGAGCTGGATTTCGACGACGTCATCAACATCCAGTACACCTCGGGCACTACCGGATTTCCCAAAGGCGCGATGCTGACGCATCACAATATTCTCAACAACGGCTTTTGGATCGGCGAGCGGATGCGATTGACTCATCGTGACCGGTTGTGCATCCCGGTGCCGTTTTACCATTGCTTCGGGATGGTGCTGGCCAACCTGGCTTGTGTGACGCATGGCGCGACCATGATTTTGCCGGCGCCGCATTTCAGCCCTCTGCACACGCTGGAAGCCGTTGAACGGGAGCGCTGCACCGCCTTGCACGGTGTGCCCACTATGTTCATCGCGGAGCTGGAGCATCCGCGCTTTCGCGAGTTCGATTACTCTTCGCTACGCACCGGCATCATGGCCGGTGCGCCCTGCCCGGTGGAAGTGATGAAACGTGTCATCCATGAGATGCACTGCCGCGAGATCACCATTGCCTGCGGCCAGACCGAGAGCTCTCCCGTGTGCAACATGACCGAGGTAGATGATCTGATCGAACTGCGCGTCGGCAGCGTGGGCAAGGTCATGCCCCACCAGGAGCAAAAGATCGTGGAGCCGGCAACGGGCCGCATCCTCCCGCAGGGAGAGGAGGGCGAACTCTGCTATCGCGGCTATCAGGTCATGAGAGGCTACTACAACAACCGGGATGCGACACACGAGGCCATTGACCAGGCAGGCTGGCTTCACAGCGGGGATGTCGCCCGGATGAATGAAGAAGGCTACGTGACCATCACGGGTCGTTTGAAAGACATGATCTGCCGCGGCGGCGAGAAAATCTTTCCTCGCGAGGTCGAGGAATTTCTATTCACGCATCCGAAGATCAGCGAAGTGGCTGTCGTTGGTGTTCCTGACTCCTATTATGGCGAGCAGGTCATGGCGTGGGTAAACCTCAAGCCCGGCCTGAGTATGAACGCCGATGAGCTGCGTTCCTTCTGCCACGGCCAAATCATGGGCTACAAAATCCCGCACCATGTGAAATTTGTGGATGATTTTCCGAAGACCGTTACCGGCAAGGTGCAGAAGTTTCGCATGAGGGAGATGAGCATCGCAGAACTAGGGCTGGGACCGGATGTGAAAAAAGCGGCGTGAGTCTTCACATGAGCGCTTGACAAAAGTCGGCAGGCCTTGACCGACGTTAGCCGACGATCAGACAGGTGGGCTTGAGAGTGCGCTCTGAATCCGCTGTGCGGATAGAAAGCGAGTGACGAGCAACCAAAAATGGATCGAACCCACCCCTGGCTGTTCGCTGGACAGAGGTTGCTGCGTCTGGTATTTCGCCCCGCGTGCAAACCGCTGAAGCAAAACCCCCGTCACTTTTGCCTTTAATCGTGCTGCTGGGCGGGCTGATTGTCGCCTTTCATCTTGGCAACGCGCTCGTTGGCAAGTCGCTTTTCCGCGCCCAGCACCTGGGCACTGCGCTCGAGTACGCGCGCGGCCCGATCAATTTACTGCGGCCGGTCATCGTCGGATTCGATGCCACCGGCGCTCCGTCGGCGCTGGAGCCGCCGCTCTGGCAAGCAGCGGCGGCCCTGGCGTTCAAGGCCACCGGTTCGACGTGGTACGGGTGGGCCAATCTGGTTTCGCTCATCCTCTTTGCGACGGGTCTTTGGCCGTTCTGGCGGTTGGCCCGGCATTATGTCGGCGAACGGGCGGCTGCCTGGAGCGTGGTTTTCTTCCTGTCGCAGCCTCTGGTTGTCACTTGGGCTGGGATGGCCTCCACTGACGGGTTTTGCCTGGCCTTGACTCTTTGGTTCCTGTTTTTCGCCGATCAAATGATTCGCACGGGCCGGGCGGGCTGGTGGTGGCCCACGGCCTTTCTGGCTGGTCTTGGAGCCGTCTCCAAAGCGCCTTTCTTCATGGCCGCAGGGTTGTTCAGCCTTTTCATATTGCTGGCCGCCGGCCGCCGGCGCTGGCAGCTTTGGATCCTGCTGGCCGGCGCCGGCGCGGTGGCCCTTGCGGCATTCTTCGCCTGGAACCGCTACACCGACTCGCTCATGGCCCAAGCCCTGTACCCCTATCTGGACCTGAGGGTTTCCCACAATTCCGCTGCCGCTGCATGGTATTTTGGCGACATGCACTTTCGGTTAAGCCCGGGCGCATGGATCAAAGGTGGATGGCGCTTTCTGCACGCCACCCTGGGCAGCATGCCCCTGGTCGCGCTGCTCATCGCCGCTCTAATGCTGCCGGGCAATCGGCTGCCCAAACTGTGGTTGCTGGCCACTTTCCTCACTACTCTGGTCTTCACGTCTGTGGTCCTGATCCATTGGCATTACTACCTCATGTGCTGCCCCGCGGTTGCCATGCTCTGCGGCGCGACGCTCGCGCGCTGGGAAGACTCCTGGACGCAGCTTATGCCGAAGCGCTGCATAAGTTTGGCCCTGGCGGGGCTGGTGCTGGTTCTTTCAGCAATTGATGGGGTCATCGCCACCAAAATCGCCATCTACTACGACCCCTTCCCCGCAGAGATGGCCTCCCTGATCCGCCAATCCACCAGCCCGCAGGACAAGCTCCTTGTCTATGGCGCGGACTGGGGTGGGCAGGAATTATTCCGTGCTGAACGTAAGGGCTTCTGCGTCCTGAACCTGGAAACGCCCACGAGCTCCTCGACGGTGAAGGGACTATACGATATTCTGGCAAGCGATGAGGACTTGCACAGATTGAAAGCCCTCGGCTACAACAAACTGGTGTTATTGAGCGAATCGCCGGTGCGGTTCGCGGCCACTGCCATCAATCCCACCAGCAAACGGCGGCGCATTTACTATCCCCCAGTCATCTCGAGAACCGTAGATGCCTGGCCGGTCGTTTACCGATCGGATGATCTCTTGATCAAAGAAATCCCGTGAATTATTTGCTTTTGAGCAGCCGAGCTTTTCTGTCATCCGGCAGCGGGGTCTGAGAAAGCCAATACTCGGCGGCTTTTGGGTCAACTTGCAACCACTGGCGGGCGACGTTCTCGATGGCGTTATTGCGCTGGTTGGGATCTTCGATTTTCGCCGCCAACGGAGCGGCCAGATCGGGGAATTGCCAGGAAGTCTGGTTGACGAACGACTCCATCGCTCGCTCAGTCGCCTTGCCCGCCGGCAGCGTGCCCAGCCATTGGGCTGCGGCCGCCGGGTCGCTGTTGGCCCAGGAACTTACAATACTCTGAACCGCACTGTCGTGGGTGCTCCCTTCCGGAAAACCCGTCACCCAGGCCGCGGCCGCTTTCGGGTCCGTGTTGGCCCACTGCGATGCCACCGACATCGCAGCCCGGTTTTGTCCCTCGCCGGTCGGCAGGGACGAGACGAAGTTGGCGGCGTCTTCCGGCGAGTTTTGCGCCATACCCGAGGCCAGGCCCGAGAGGAATGAATTGCGCCCCTCGCCATCGGGCAATTGGTTGGCCCACTGTATCGCGGCCTTGGCATCCGTGGAGGCCATGGAGCTGGCGACGCTGCTGAGAAAGCCGTTCTGCTCCGCGCCTGCCGGCAGGGTTTGGCCAAAGGCCAAGGCTCCTTGAGGATCGCTTTGCGCCCATTGCGGGCCGAGACTGCTCAAGGCATTTTGTTTGCTACGGCCCTCGGGCAGTTGATTCACCCACGCTTCCGCTGCACTGAGGTCCGATTGCGACCATTGGCCGGCGACGCTGCTGATGAAATTATCCCGCTCGCGGCTGGGTGGCAGCGAACTGGCAAAGTCCGCCGCCGCTTTGGGGTCGGCCTGGGCCAGTTGCCAGGAGACGTTTTGCAGGGCGTTGCGTTTAGCAGAACCTTCCGGCAAGGTGGTAATCCAGTCCATCGCGGCTTTCGGGTCGGTATTGGCCAGGCTGTTGGCGAGCTGGCTGATAGCGTTCATCTGGGCATTGCCAGGCGGCATAGCGGATACGAAAGCCGCGGCGGTCTTAGGGTCCTGCCAGGCCAGCATCCCAACGATGTTCTGGGCAATACGACTTCGTTCGGCGCCGGAAGAAAGCCCTTGCACGTAGTCCAGCGCCGCCGAGGCATCCTGCTGCGCCCATTGGCCGACGATACCACCGAGCGTGTTGTTCTTGCTGTTGCCTGCCGGAAGATTCTGAGCGAAGGCCAGCGCCGCTTTTGGGTCCTCTTGCGCCCAAGAGTAGCTGATGCTGGCCATCGCGCGCTGTTTGTCCGGCCCTTCGGGCAACTGCTGAGCCCAGGCCAGCGCACCGCTAAGGTCATTCGCCGCCCAGGTCGAAACCGCGGAACTGATCGTGCTGCGTTTGTCATTGCCATTAGGCAAGGTGTTGGCCCATGTCAGGGCCGCTTGCGGGTCGCGGGTCGCCCAATTCGAGACGATGGCTTGGAACGCCTGACTGCGTTGTTGCCCGCCCGGCAGTTCCAGCGCTTTGGCCGCCGCCGCCGCCGGGTCTCGATCCGCCCACGCGCTGAAGATGGAATAAATATTTCCCGATTGGTTCCTGTTCTGGCCAGTCAATTGGAGCAAGTCCAGCGCGGCCTGTGGGTTCGAGCTGGTCAGCGCGCTAATGACGGTGCTGGCCGCCTGGTTCCGGAGCTGTCCAGCGGGCAGTTGCTGCACCCACGCCGCGGCAGCCAGCGGCTCCTTCTCCGCCCAGCCTCGCGCTACGGACGCGATGGCCTGGTCGCGCGCCGATTTGTTGGGAATCGCGTTTGCATACGCCATCGCCGAGGTCGGATCACTCTCCGCCCAGCGCGAAAGCAGGGCTGAGCGCAATCCATCGCGAACGTATTTTGAGGGGTTCTTTTCTGCGAATGCGAGCGCCTGGGAAACTTCACCGGGATCCAGTGTGTCCAGCAAAGCCATGAGCCGCTGCCATTCGCGGGAGTTGCGCCTGTCAGCATCTTTGAAGGCTTGGAGCCTGCCTTCAAGTTCGGTCAGCGACAGCCGGGCCTCCGAGGTCCCGCTCCTTTCGGCTGTTCCCGTTTGCGACTCTGCCCCTTTGCGCCGTACTGGTGGCAACGCCAGGGACTTGTCCGCCACCCTCTCATCCGATTGGGCCGACGTCGTGCCGGAGCCAGGCCCGGGAGCTGAGCGATGATGCCGCCCCATCCAATAGCCCGAGACCATCGCTCCAGCCGCAATGAGCGCGAGCGTGATGAATCCTTTAGTGCTCATTTGGTCAGGATAAGACCCGAGAACTTAGCCCGCCGCAAGAACCAATAACAGGGCGACATAACCGCGGAAAGCGTATGGAGTGCGCGGAGCTTGCTCCCGCTTTTGGAGAACCCTGAGCGTCCGAGCGTGTGAAATAGTGCGAAAGCGCCAGCATACTGGACGCACTCCAAACGCTTCGCGCAATTCGGTCGCCGTTCTGCGCTCTTTGCGTTCTTCGCGATTGCCTTATATCGAAAAGTCCGGGGGGTTGAGCGGTGCCTGCTGAAGTTTGCGCCAGCGTTCGCAGAGTTCTGCAATGGTTACTCGCTCGGCGATTTTCACCACCGCTTCGCGCACTTCAGCCATGACGCTGCGAATGGCGCACCTGGACTCATCCGGGCAAGAGCACTTCTCGTAGAACCGCTCGCTCACGCAGCTCACTGGCGCGAGCGCCCCTTCGATATGCCGGACTATCGAGGCCAGAGTGATCTCTTCGGGCTTCCGCGCCAAACGATAGCCGCCGGCAACCCCGCGCTTGCTCCGCACTACGCCGGCACTCTTTAAGTCGTTGAGAATCTGCTCGAGAAATCGCTTGGGGATGTTTTGCTGTTCCGAGATGGCTTGAATTCGAACGACGTCCTCGCTGTAGTTTAGCCCAAGAACAAGCAAAGCTCGTAAAGCATATTCACCGCGTAGTGAAAGTTTCATTGCCAAGCCATTGTGCAATGTACATCGGAAATGTCAAGAATGCCTTTATTTGTGATTAAACTCAAATAAACGGTGTATTTTGAAAAATAGTGAATAAATATGATAATCTCTATTGACATAATGTAGATTAGTCATATTCTAGGGTCACATTTGGACAAACCAGGATGCGGAATGAAGGCGGCAAACGCAGAAAGAAACAAAGCACCCGAGGGTAACGATTGGATCGAGCTGGTTGGCCAGCAGGTCGCTTCCTTGCGCCTTGGGGTAGTGGCGATTACCGTTCATGGGTCCAAGGTTGTTCAAATCGGGAAGCCCGAGAAGCTCCGGTTATCTCAAAAAGACCAAACCGGCGAGCAGAAAAACAAAGGCGCCAAAATGCAAACTCGGACAGAGTGACCGGATAAACCGATAATAGCCCAAGGTTTGAGCGTTGGGAACCAGCGCCCGATGTCGCCCTAGCCCCGAAGGGACGACTGAGGGAACACAGGGTTTCAGCCGTCCCTTCGGGACTCACAGATTTGTGCGGTCCGCTGCCCAACGTTGAAACGTTGGGCTATTGTCGTCCATCCCTCCGGGATGAAAACGAACTCCGAGTGGCAACGGGCTTCAAACCTTCTGTACCCGGGCCTTCAGGATTGGAAGCGGCTGCATTGCGCTGCCGAATCCCTGAATTGCTTGCGACCGCTGCTTTTGCAGTTCTGTTGGTCGCGACGAATTCTCATGCGCAAGACACAAACGCTCCAGTGCTGCCCGCTGCGACGGCGCTGGAGCAGGGCGAGGCGGATCGGAAGGCGGAAATCGCCCTCATTCGGCAGCTTCAAAAGCGTGTCGAAGAGTTGGAGCAGAAGGTGAAGGATCTCGACAGCGGCCGGAAGGAAGCGCAACAAGCAGGGGAAGCGGCGTCTAAACAACGCATCGAAGAATTGGAGCAAAAGCTCAAAGCTGTCGAGAGCAATCAGAAGACCGCCGAGCAAGCGGCCGAGACGCAATCGAAGCAGCGCGCTGAGGAGTTGGACCAAAAGGTTAAAATCCTTGAGCGTAACCGCGAACTTGATCAGGAAGCGGCGGAAGCGAAGGCAAAAGAAGCGCCAAAAATTTCCATCGGGACTGGCGGGTTTTCTCTGGCATCGGCCAATGGGGATTTCGCGTTGCAGTTGAAGGGCGTGTTGCAAGTTGATTCGCGCTCCTTTTTCAAGGACGGCGGGATCGTCGGAAACGATACCCTGCTCATCCGCCGGGCGCGGCCCATCCTCCAGGGCACTCTTTTCCGGGATTTCGATTTCCTATTCGTTCCCGACTTCGCCCCCAGCACGCCGACCATCTTCGACGCTTACCTGAATTACCGTTACAGCCCGGAACTTCAGTTGCAGGGCGGCAAAATGAAATCGCCAATCGGCCTGGAGGTGCTGATGGCGGACGTGGACCTGCTATTTAATGAGCGGTCGCTGGTGACGGACCTGATGCCCGGCCGCGACATCGGATTCGATTTGCACGGCGATCTGTTCGGTGGCGTGGTGAGTTATGCGGCGGGCATTTTCAATGGAATAGGTGACACGCGCAATTCCAGCAATACTGATTTCGAAGATGACAAAGCGTTCGAAGGGCGCTTGTTCTTCCAGCCCTTCAAGAAACTGTCGGTTCCCGCGCTGCAAGGTTTTGGTTTCGGAGTGGGCGGCAGCTATGAAGACATGCAGGCGACCAACATCACCGGGTTGCCCTCGACCACTGGCGGGACGCTCCCGGGATACACCACCGACGGGCAGCAGCAGTTTTTCTCGTACAATCCGACCAACGGGGCAGTGGTGGCTGCAGGCCAGCATTGGAGGCTCTCACCGCAAGCGAATTACTACTACGGCCCGTTCGGGTTGATGGCTGAGTATGCCATTTCCGATCAACAAGTGACCAAGACGGGGTCCAAGCCGCCCTCCACTCACCTGGAGAACACCGGCTGGGAGATCACCGGCTCGTGGGTGCTCACTGGTGAGGATGCTGCCTACAAAGGCGGCGTGGCCCCGCGGCACCCATTTAACCCGCGCGAAGGCAATTGGGGCGCGCTTCAACTGGTAGGCCGGTACGCGCGACTCGACATTGATCACGCTGCGTTTCCCACCTACTCCAATCCAAAAACTTCCGCCCGCGAGGCGGCGGAGTGGTCCGTTGGCTTGAACTGGTACTTGAACCGGAGCATCCTGCTCAAGACCAGTTTCTCGCACACCTTTTTCCAAGGCGGTGGCGGCGCAGGAACCAGCCCGCCGGCAACCGTTACGCGGCAGGATGAAAACGTGCTGTTTACCAGGCTGCAACTGGCGTTTTGAGGAATGGGATGCTGGAATGACAAGTAAACACAGGTGAAGGATTATGGTAAAAACAAGAATTGAACATTTATTAGCTAAACCGCGCAACTACCTCCCCCTCACCCCGGCCCTATCCTCCTCGGTGGGGGAGAGGGAGAACCTCAGCCTGCAATTGTGCAGCGGACGATTCCCCTTCTCTTCCTCGGCGCAAGAGGGAGAGGGTGTCACCGCACATTCCAACTACCGCAAATTCCCCCTCTCCACCGCCAACGGGGAGAGGGCCGGGGTGAGGGCGCCTGAGTGTAACTGGGCGAGTTGTGGCGCCTTGCGCCTATTCATGGTTTCCTGCTTGGCACTGCTGCTATCCTTGGGCTGCTCGCCGGGCAAGGACATCACGTTGCTGAATGCCTCATACGATCCCACGCGTGAGTTGTATCAAGACATCAACACCAACTTCGCCAAGTACTGGGCCGCCAAATCCGAGGACAAGCTCACCATCCAGCTCTCGAATGCCGGTTCAGGCAAGCAGGCCCGCGCGGTCATTGACGGCTTGCCTGCCGACGTGGTGACACTCGCGCTGGCGTATGACATTGATGCCATCGCCACCAAGAGCAAGCTGCTGCCGTTGGACTGGCAGAAGCGGCTGCCCAACAACAGCACTCCATACACCTCGACGATTGTCTTCCTGGTGCGCAAAGGGAATCCGAAAAACATCAAGGATTGGGACGACCTGGTGCGGCCAGGCATTTCGGTGGTGACACCCAACCCGAAGACCTCCGGGGGCGCGCGCTGGAGTTACCTCGCAGCCTGGGGATACGCGCTCAGGAAAAACAACGACGACGTGAAGAAGACGCGGGAGTTCGTGGCGGCGCTTTTCAAGAACGTGCCCGTGTTGGACACTGGCGCGCGCGGCGCGACCACGACGTTTGTGAAAAGCGGCATCGGTGACGTGCTCGTCGCCTGGGAAAACGAGGCGCTTCTTTCTATCAAAGTAATTGGCAAGGACCGATTCGAGTTGGTGGCTCCGTCGGTGAGCATCCTGGCCGAACCGCCTGTGGCGGTGGTGGACCAGGTGGCCAAACGTCATGGCACCGAAACCGTCGCCAGGGCCTATCTTGAGTATCTTTACACGCCCGAAGGCCAGGACATCGTGGCCCGGCACTATTACCGTCCGCGCCTCGAATCTGTCGCCAACAAATACTCGGACAACTTCCCGAAACTAACTTTGTTCAGCATTGATGAGGTCTTCGGAGGCTGGCAGAAAGCCCAGAAAACCCACTTCGACGACGGAGGCGTTTTCGATCAGATACAACAAGCCAACCGATGACCTCGCACAAATCAGACAAAGATTACGCCTTCCCTCAGGCACTGGAATCGGGTAGCAGGTTCATGGGGCAGGACAAAGGGCGAGACGAAACCCGCGGTAGGCACTGGCCTCAGCGGGCGGGTTCTTCGCGCGATTGGCGGAGCGTTCGTCGCGCGGGCCGCTGCCAAAACTACCGCCGCGGTTAACCCGATCCGTGCCGGTCGCCGGGCCAACTGGATTGGTCAAGCTGCCGCCGGGATAGGCCCCGTACCAATCGCGGCACCACTGCCATAGATTTCCGGTCATGTCATAAAGACCCCAGGAATTAGGAAGTTTTTGCGCGACAGGACGCGGGCCTCCCATGCGGCCCGAAACATCAAAACCTTTGCCGGAGTAGCCGTCCGGACTATTGGCGCTATACCAGGCGATGTTGTCCAACACCGGCGCGCTCCGGCCCTGGACGACCAGTGGTCCAGCGTAGGAGGCATCCGTTGTGCCCGCTTGACATGCGTATTCCCACTGCGCTTCGGTGGGGAGATTAAACGCATATCCCTCCGGCAAGCATCCGGTGGCGCGCGCGCGCTCATTCAATTTTTTGCAAAACTCCGTCGCATCCTTCCAACTGACGAAATACATGGGCAAGTGGTCGTCCTCGTTGGCAAGGTATTGGCCGGGATCGGCGTCACGAGAGAATCCCATGAATTCTCTCACGGTCTGTCTTTTGCCGCCGAGATCGAAAAGGGTGTCGTCATGGAGCATTTTGCTTAACTGCGCGCGCACGTCCAGTCCCATCACACTTTTCCATTGTCCGATGGTGACCAATGTCTTGCCCAGCCAAAAGCCATCGGTGATAGCCGTCCGGGTCTCCGGGCTTTCATCCGATTTGCGCCCTGGCTCCGATGCCGGGCTGCCCATGGTGAAAATGCCTGGCGGAATCCACGCCATCTCGCAGTTCACATCGCCGGACAAAGGGAGTTTCCAGGGCCGCCCCGCCACCGGGCCGGGCGCTGAATCTCTCGCGCCGCGCGACACGCAGCCACCGCCCAGAACCAGGATGGCGGAGACTCCCGCCGTGATGGCCATCGGCATTCTCACTGTGTTCACGATTATGAATGCGCGGCTAGCCCACATACTTCATGCCCCTATTGAAATGCCGGCAGACTATAGCCGCCGAGGTGAGGAGGCGGACCTTCCCGGGCCTCAAGATTGTCCGCCTCACGTCGGCGGCTACAGCGTCTGTGAAACATGCCGATCAGCCATCACCTTTCCACCATGACCTCGTACCAGGTGGTGACAGGTTCGCCGACGGGAATCTCCCATCCGGCCTCAGTCTTTGTGGCAGCAATCGGATCACCGATAGGCCGGCCCGAGCCGTCAAGGGCTCTGGCCGAAACTTTTGTGGCCCGCTTCAGGTTTCGCAGAGTGATCGTGCCAATCACCGGTTCGATTAAGGTGGGAGATCGCCCTTGCTCCGTCAGATGGTTGCGCCGGGCATCCCATTGCATGCCGCTGTTTTCAACGCGCGCGCAAGCTGTCAGGAGCAATTTGCCGGCGCTGGAAATTGGCCTGGGTTCGAGGGAATTGACTAGGATGGCGCTGAAGTCGTTTTTGACATCAGCGGCCAGATTTGACACAGGGATTTTGTTCGCTTTGACAAAGCCGACCAGACCCTGGGAACGCGGACTGTCAATCGTCACTAGACCGGTTTGATTGGTGCTGGTACGCCAAACGAGTTGTCCTGTATCGCTTTTGAACGGACTGAGGCGGTCGGG
>WNFI01073525.1_pt1 | contig 12534 bp, 9 predicted proteins | sample 5400471 | NCBI WGS metagenome assembly WNFI01 (sample SAMN13153348, study PRJNA577476) | soil metagenome | isolation source: 100 cm saprolite on Douglas fir-dominated hillslope | place: USA:California | collected 2013-09-17 | reverse complement strand
CTTGCCGTGCATTCGGGACAGTTCGCGGCCCTTCATCAGATTAATTCCTGCGAAGGGTTGCACGAGCGATCATGACATGGATATGATGTATTTAAATGAACGAGGACTGTGTAGTGGAGGTGATCGATCCGCCGGTGGCGGTCGCGGACCGGGACCTGTCGGCGGCGACGCTCCCGCAGGCGGTCCGGTTGCTCGTCCTCGACACTCATCGGCTGTTCCGCGAGTGCCTGGCCGCGGCGCTGCGCGACGACGGCGGCTTCGCGGGGGTGGCGGTGGCGGACGCGGAGCGCTCGGCGCTGGCCGGGCTTGCCGCGTCGGGGCCGGTGGACGTCCTGGTATTGGGCAGCGGCGACGCGGCGCGCCTCCGGGAGCTGCTGCGGGAGGCGCGGGCGCTCTTGCCCGAGGCCAAGATCCTGGTGCTGGGGGCCGAGGACGGGCAGGAGGAAGCGCTGGGCCTGCTGGGCGAGGGCGCGAAGGGCTACCTGTTCCACGACCAGTCGCTCGCCGAGCTGCGCGAGGCGATCCTGCGCGTGGCCGCGGGGGCGACGGTCTGCACGCCGCGCATCGCTCACCTGCTCTTCACGCACCTGGCCGAGCTGGGCCGCGAACGGCGGCGCGACGAGCAGCTCGAGTTCCTCGAGCTGACGGCGCGCGAGCTCGAGATCTTGCGCTTGATCGCCGAAGGCCTCAAGAATCAAGAGATCGCCGAGCGCCTGTACCTCTCCGTGCACACGGTCAAGAACCACGTGCACAACATCCTCGATCGCCTGGGCGTGAAGAGCCGCTGGAGCGCGGTGACGCACGCCTGCGACAAGGGTTGGCTGCAGCCCCGCCGCCGCTTCCCCGCCTGATCGCTGCCGGCCGCCAGGCCACCTTTTTGAATCCCGCGGTCTATGCCGCCGGCCGCGGAGTTGGCGCCAGAATGTCGTTCGACAAGGCATTTTCCGAGCTCGGTGCGCGAGCTCGCAGCCCCTTCATGACGCCACCCATCGGAGTGTTCATCGTCAGCCGCAATCGGCTCTTCGCCGACTCGCTGGTGTCGCTGCTGGGCAAGCGCGACGAGCTGCGGGTGGTCGGCTTGGCGCCCGACGCCGAGCAGATGCTGGACGGCGCCGAGGTCCTGCTGTTCGACGCCGCGGGCGACGGCGCCGAGAACGGCGATGCGCTGGCGCGGCTGCGCGGCGCCTGCGAGCGCGGCGCCGGCTGCAAGGCGATCGTCTTGGGATTGCCCGGCGCCGGCGAGCAGCTGATCGATTTCATCGAGGCCGGGGCCCTGGGCTATGCGCTCCAGGGGTCTTCGCCGGACGAGCTGGTGGAGGCGATCCGCGCGGTGCACGCCGGCCGCAGCCGGTGCTCGCCCGAGGTGGCGGCGGCGGTGGTGGTGCGGATCGCGGAGCTCGAGCGCCGGCGCGTCAGGATCGACCGCCGCGAGCGCGAGCCGCTCACCGCGCGCGAGCGCGAGGTGCTCCGGTGGATGGCCACCGGGCGCTGCAACAAGGAGATCGGCGGCCGCCTGCGGATCTCGGTGCAGACGGTGAAGAACCACGTCCACAGCATCCTGGCCAAGCTCGGCGCCCGGCGGCGCCGCGAGGCGCTGCGGGTGGCGTACGAGATCGGGGTGCTCGGCGAATGGGGCGATCCCGGAGATGGCGGCTGAGTGGCCTCCGGCGGGCGGCGTCCGGGCCGGCAGGCCGGGACCCGGGCGAGGCGGCGCGGAGCATGACGGAGCGTGTAACGGTGGCGCCGATCGATACGCCTGTGGAGATGGATCTATTTTCACTCCCGCTGATCATGGCCGAGGGCCGAGCGGATCTCTAACCTCCAACCTGGACCCATCGCATCCTTCGTGGCGAGGAGGTAATCATGACCGTGGCAGACGTCAGGAGCAGGATCAAGCAGATCATCGGCAGCATCGCCGGTATCGATCCTCAGCGCATCGGCGACGACGCGACGCTGCGCGGCGAGCTCAACCTGGACTCGCTGTCGCTGCTGGAGATCGGCGTCGACGTCGATCTCGCTTTCCATCTCAACCTGCCCGACGAGAGCTACAAGGAGATCGACAGCCTGCCGGCGATGGTGGAGCTGGTGATGCGCCGTCAGGCCGAGCTGGGCGGCGCCGGGAACCAGGCGCAAGAGGCGCTGGCGGGATGACGCTGCGCATCGCCGTGACCGGGCTCGGCGCGGTGACGCCGGTCGGCGCCGGCTGGGAGGAGATGTGGGCGAACCTGCTCGCCGGGAGGCTGGCGTTCGCGCCGGTCGAGTCGTTCGACACCAGCGCCTTCAACGTCCACCTGGGGGCCGAGGTCCGGGGCTTCTCGCCCGCGCCCTACGTCCGCACCCTCGATCCCGAACGGCTGGGGCGTGCCTCGCTGCTGGCGATCGCCGCCGCGCGCCTGGCGCTGGCCGACGCCGGTTTCGGGCCGGCCGGCGGCGGTTGCGGGCCGGATGCGGCCGGCCTTGGGCCGGATGCAGCAAACGAGTTGCCCGGCCTGGCGGGGATCGATCCTGCGCGGGCCGGCGTCGCCATGGGCACGACCTCCGGCGAGCCGCTCGAGGTGGAGAGCTTCGACGACCGCTACCTCGCCGGCGAGCTCGACCAGGTGGGCGAGGAGTTCATGCTGCGCTATCCCTGCCACATGATCGCCGCGCACCTGGCGCGGGAGCTGGGTTTCGCCGGCGACAACACGATGATCCCGGCGGCCTGCGCGGCGGGCAACTACGCGCTCGCCCATGCCGTCGACGTGCTGCGCGGCGGCCGCGCCGACCTGATGCTGGCCGGCGGCGCCGACGCGTTCTCGCGCATCACCTACAGCGGTTTCGCCCGTCTCGGGGCCATCGCGCCGGAGCGCTGCCAGCCGTTCGACCGGCGGCGCAAGGGGATGATTCCGGGCGAGGGGGCGGCGGTGCTGGTGCTCGAGCCGCTCGCCGCGGCGCGCCGCCGCGGGGCGCGCGTCTACGCCGAGGTGGCGGGTTACGGGCTGTCGTGCGATGCTCACCACATGACCGCCGCCCATCCCGAAGGCGAGGGGGCGATGCGGGCGATGCGGCGCGCCCTCGCGGATGCCGGCGTGGCACCCGGGCAGGTGAGCTACATCAGCGCCCACGGCACCGGCACGCCGACCAACGACCGCCTGGAAGCGCTGGCGGTCGGCCGGGTCTTCGGCGCCGGCCCGACGGTGCCGATCAGCTCGGTCAAATCGATGATCGGCCATACCATGGGGGCGGCCTCGGCGATCGAGGCGGCGGTGTGCGCGCTGGCGGTGGCCACCGATCAGATCCCGCCGACCATGGGGCTCGAAGAGCCCGAGGGCGATCTCGACTACGTGCCGAACGCGGCGCGGCGGGTGCGCGTCGAGGTGGCGATGAACAACGCTTACGCCTTCGGCGGCAACAACGCCTCGACCATCTTCAGGAAGTGCGAGGCGTAGCCCCGGCCGGCGGCGCGAGCGGGCGGCGCGATCGAATCATGGCTGCTCAATCCTCGAACCGGCCGCCGCGGCGCAGGGTGGTGGTCACCGGCACCGGCGTGGTCTCGCCGCTCGGCGACTCGCCGGCGGAGCTGCACCGCGCGCTGGCCGCCGGCGCGCTCGCCCGCAAGCCGATCGAGCTGTTCGCGACCGAGGGCATCGGCTGTCACGAGGCCGGCGAGATCCGGCCCTTCGACCCGCAGAGCTACGTCGGCGAGCGCAACCTGCGCCCGCTCGACCGCACCTCGCGGCTGCTCGTCGTGGCGGCGCAGCTGGCGCTGGCAGACAGCGGCTGGAAACCGGCCGCGGCGGCCGCGGCGGCGGCGGACATGGCGGGAGAGGCGGCAACCGCGGCGAGCGCGGCGAGCACGGCGAGCGGCGAGGCGGCACCCACCGGCGGCGAGCCGGGGCAGGAAGCGGAGGTGGGCCTGGTCCTCGGCACCACCTTTTGCAGCATCCGCACCATCGCCGAGTTCGACCGGCGGGCGCTGCGCCTCGGCCCGGCGCATGCCAGCCCGCTCGATTTCGCCAACAGCGTGATCAACGCCGCCGCCGGCCAGGCGGCGATCTGGCATCGGCTGCGCGGCGTCAACTCGACGCTGGCGGCGGGCGAGGCCTCGGGGCTGCTGGCCATCGCCCAGGCGGTCGAGCTGCTGCGCGCCGGCCGGGCGGCGGCGGTCCTGGCGGGCGGCGCCGAAGAGCTGTGCTTCGAGTCGTTCTTCGGCATGTACCGGGCCGGCCGCCTGTGCGGGTCGCCCGCCAGGACCGGCGCGAGGCGCGAGCCCGGCGGCGAGGGCAAGGCCCCCTTGGCGACGGCGCCGGCGCGGGGCGTCGAGCGGCCGGTGCCCTTCGACGCGCTGCGCAACGGCTTCAGCCTGTCGGAGGGCGCGGCGCTGTTGATGCTCGAGGACGCCGCGGCGGCGGCGGCGCGCGGCGCGGTGGTGCGAGCCGAGGTGTTGGGGTGGGGGACCGCGTTCGCGATCCCTCGGGGCGGCGAGGGTGCGGTGTCTGCCGGGGCCGCTGCCGCGGGCTCGCCGGATGCCGCTGTCGCGGCGTCTCCCGGCGCCGCCGCCGCGGCGGGCTCCGGCGGCGCCGGCGTGGGCGCCGGCGCCGGCGGGGTCGCCGCCCTGGCGGAAGCGGTGGCGCGGGCGGTGCGGCTGGCCCTGGCGGACGCCGGCACCCGGCCGGACGAGATCGGCTGCGTCTCCGCCTCGGCCAGCGGCAGCCTGGAGGTCGATCGGGCGGAAGCGCTCGGACTGGCGGCGGCCCTGGGCGAACGGGCGGCGGCGGTGCCCGTGACCGCGATCAAGGCGATGCTGGGCGAAGGGCTGGGAGTGTCCGCCGCCTGGCAGGCGCTCGATCTGGTGGAGACGTTGGGCGATGGCGTGCTGCCCGGCATCGCCGGCCTCGAGCGGCTCGAGAGCGGCCTGGCGCTGGCGGGTGCCGCCGCCGCCACCCGCCACCTGGCGCGGCAGGAACGGCGGCGGGCGCTGGTGACCGCGGTCGGCGCCGACGGCCATTGCGCCGCCCTCGTGCTGGGGAGCCCGGAGGCCGGCGCGTGAGCGAAAAGAAGGACAGGAGCGGCCGCGGCGAGCTGAAGACCTTTCCGTCGGCAGCGGGCCGCCCCGATCCGCGGCCGGACTCTCCGGTGGGCAACCCCCACCGAACGGAGAGCACCCCGGTGGCTCGCCCGGCCCGGCCGAAGCCGGCGGCCGTAGCCGGCTCGGACCGGCCGGAGACCGGTCCGGCGGGGCGCTCCGATGCGCTGGCCACCCCGGCGGTCCGCCCGCTCCCGGGCGGCGCCGCCAAGCCGGAGCCTGCCGAGCTGGTGCCGCGCCTGGTCGACCAGGGCTATGGCGCCCGCGACGTCGCATCGCGGCGGCGCTGGGTGGAGCGGCGGACGGGCGCGCGCCTCGAGCACGTCGGACGCTGCTCGGTGCCGGGCGAGGCGATGCGCGGCAACATCGAGAACCCGATCGGCGCGGCGCAGGTGCCGCTGGGCGTGGCCGGGCCGCTGGCGGTCGACGGCGAGCACGCGCGCGGCGTCTTCTACGTGCCGCTGGCCACCACCGAAGGGGTGCTGGTGCGTTCCTACGAGCGCGGCATGACGGCGTTGACGCGGGCCGGCGGGGCGGTCACGCGGCTCTATGGCGACGAGAACCGCGTGGCGCCGATCTTCCTGTTCGACGGCGTCGCCGAGGCGCGCGGCTTCTGCCTGCAGCTCGACGAGCTGCTCCCCGAGGTGCGGGCGGCGGCCGAATCGACCACCCGGCACGGCCGCCTGCTGCGGCTCGAGGCGCGGCCGCTGGGCCGCGCCGTGATGGTCAACTTCTGCTACTCGACCGGCGACGCCCACGGCATGAACATGATCGCCAAGGCGACGGACAAGGCCTGCCGCCTGCTGCTCGAACGCACCGCGGCGCGGCGTTACACCGTCTTCAGCGGCATGGATTCCGAGAAGCGGGCGAGCGGCGCCCTGTTCGCCGGCGGCAAGGGCAAGAAGGTGCCCGCCTGCCGGCCCGCCTGGTGCGCGCCTACCTGCACACCACGCCGGCCGAGATGCGCGAGCTCTGGCAGCACACGGTGCTGGGTCACCTGCAGGCCGGCGCCCTCGGCTACAACGGCCACTACGCCAACGGCCTCGCGGCGCTGTTCATCGCCTGCGGCCAGGACGTCGCCAACGTCGCCAACTCGGCGGTGGGCATCACCTATTTCGAGGTGACCGGGGGCGGCGACCTGTACGCCAGCGTGACGCTGCCGTCCTTGACGGTGGCCACGGTGGGCGGCGGCACCGGCCGCGGCACCGCCCGCGAATGCCTGGAGATGCTCGGCTGCGCCGGCCCCGGCGGGGCGCCGAAGCTGGCGGAGATCGCCGGCGCGATGCTGCTCGCCGGCGAGCTGTCGATGGGCGCGGCGCTGGCCAGCGGCGAGTTCGTCGAGGCGCACGAGCTGTACGGCCGCAACCGGCCGCCGGAGCCGGCCGGTTGACGGCGCCGGCGGTCGCCCACGGTCGACGGCGACCGGGTGGACGTGGACGTGGACGTACAGCGCCGATTGCAAGGTCATCTGGGAGACGATGGGGTTGACCCTGGCCCGCCAGCTGCTGCTGCGCTCCGACAAGCAGGTGATGCTGATCGATCGGCGGGCGCTGCCGCCGGTCAAGCAGAAGGTGGGCGAGGCGACGGTGCAGATGAGCGGCTACTACTACGCGCGGGTGCTGGAGATGGAGGAGCACCTGCTGTGCGAACATTACATGAAATATAATTTACGTTTCTATTGGCGGCATTCCGCCGGCGGCGGGCGCTACGAGGACCTCGACCAGTCCTACATCCGCGGCCTGTCGAACATCGTGACCTACCAGCTCGACCGCAACGTCTTCGAGGCGGAGTTGCTGCGCGTCAACCTGCTGTCGCCGCGCTTCGAGCTGCACGCGCCGGCCGGCGACCTCGAGGTCGAGTTGGCGGACACCGCGGCGGCCGGCGAGGACCCCGCCCCGCATAGCTTCCGCTTCCGGTCGGGCGAGCAGGTGATCGCGGGACGCGCGGGCTGGGTGGTGGACGCCTCGGGGCGCGGCCGTGTCCTGGCGCGGCGCCGCGGCCTGGCCACGCCGAGCCCGATCCGGCACGGTTCGACGTTCTGCTGGGTGGACGGCCTGGTCGACATCGAGCGCCTTACCGATCTCGACGCGCCGCAGGTGCGCAAGCGGCGCGACCGCGCGGCGCTCGGCCACGTGCCGGCGATGCTCGCCACCAATCACTTTTGCGGCGAGGGCTACTGGTTCTGGACCATCCCGCTGCACGGCAAGACCAGCCTCGGCCTGGTCTACGACCGCAGCCTGGTGCCGCGCCAGGAGGTGGCGACGCCGGAGACGATGATCGCCTGGGTGTGCCGGCAGTACCCGATGTTCGCGCGCGACCTGCCGCACCGCCGCATCGTCGACTGGAGCGGCTTCACCGATTTTGCGCTCGACAGCACGCAGACCCTGTCGCCCTCGCGCTGGGCGATGGTCGGCGAGGCCTGCCGCTTCTCGGACCCGCTCTACAGCCCCGGCGGCGACCTCATCTCGGTCTACAACACGCTGATCACCGACGCCATCCTGACCGCCGACCGGGCGCAGCTGGCGTCGAAGGTGCGGCTCTACGAGGAGCTGGCGCGGGCGGTCTACGACGCCTACCTGCCGAGCTTCGCGGTGAGCTACGAGGTGCTCGGCGACCAGGAGACCTTCACCCTGCGCTACGTCTGGGAGTTGACGGTCTACTTCTCGTTCTTCGTCTTCCCGTTCATCAACGACCTGTTCACCGACCGGCAGTTCATCCCCTTTTTCCTGCGCAACTTCTCGCGCCTGGGACCGACGAACCGCAACCTGCACGCCTTCTGGGTCGGCTATTACCGCTGGAAGAAAACCTCGCTGGAGCCGGTGAGCGCGGGGCCGCCGCGTCATTTCGACTTCTACCAGTTCACCCACCTGCGCGCCGCCGAGGCATGCTTCTACCAGGTCGGGCTGAGCGCCGAGGAGGCGAAGCCGGTGCTCGCCGACCAGCTCGAGAACCTGGAAGACCTGGCGCGCTTCAACGTGGCCCACGTCAGCTCGGTGGTGACCGGCGACGAGCGGGCGCTGTCGCAGGAGTTCGTGGACGGCATCGACCTGCGGCGGCTGGAGTTCGATCCGGCGGCGATGGCGGCACGGGTGGCCGGGATCGCCGCCGGGGCGGCGCCGGCCAGGTGGCGGCTGCAGCCGGCGGCGATGGAGCGCTTCCGGCAGGCGCGGCGAGCGGCGCCGGCGGAGGCAGTGGAGGGGGCAGAGGGCGAGCTGACAGAGGGCGAGGCGGCGGCGCCGCGGGCGCCGGCCGAAGATGGCGGTACCGCCGCCGCCGCCGTGACCATGGCCGCCGCCGCGGCGTGGCTGCGGGGCACCTGCTACTGGAACGGCCCCGCCCGCTTCCAGCGCGGCGGCCTGCGCTACCGCCACTGGCTGGACGGCGACGGCATGGTGACCGCGCTGAGCTTCGCGGGCGACGGCCGCGTCCATTGCGCCAACCGGTTCGTGCGCAGCGCCAAGTGGATCGCCGAAGAGGACGCCGGGCGGGCGCTGTTCCGCACCTTCGGCACCACCTTCGCCGGCGACCGGCTGGCGCGCGGCATCGCCCTCGAATCGCCGGTCAACGTCAGCGTCATCCCCTTCGCCGGCCGGCTCTTCGCCTGCGGCGAGCAGGGGCAGCCCTGGGAGCTCGACCCCGTGACCCTGGCGACGCGCGGCCCCTGCACCTTCGGCGGCGCGCTGAACCCGGTGAGCCCGTTCGCCGCCCACGCCAAGGTCGACGCGGCGAACGGCGAGCTCCACAACTTCGGCCTCTCTTACGCCAGCCAGCATCCCTGCCTTCATCTGTACCGCTTCGACGCCGCGGGCGGCCTGCTGGCGCGGCGGCGGGTGGCGCTCGAGCGGCCGGTCTCGATGCACGACTTCTGCCTGGCGCCCCGGCATGCGGTCTTCCACTCCGGCCCCTACCACCTCGACCTGCAAGCCCTGACGGCCGCCGGCGGCAGCGTCCTCCAGGCCCTGCGATGGCAGCCCGAGCACGGCAGCGAGCTGCTGATCGTGCCGCACGGCGGCGGCAGGGCCGGAGCCGCGGGGTGGGAAGTCGAAGGAGAGGTGGTGCGGGTGCCGGTGGGCCGGGGCTACTGCCTGCACGGCGCCGGCGCCGGCGAGGACGAGTCGGGCCGGCTGGTCGTGGACCTGCTGGAGCTCGAGCGGCCGGTCTACGACCAGTACGAGACGCTGCCGGACCTGTTCACGACCGTCGGCCCGGGACGGCCCGTGCGGCTGATCGTGGACCTCGAACGGCGGCAGGTGGTCGAGCGCCTGGAGCTCGATTACGACCGGGCGCCGGACTTCCCGGTGGCCGTGCCGAGGCAGGGCGCGAAGGCGGCGGACGACGTCTGGATGCTCGGCATGTCGGCGGCCGGCCGCCAGGGGCGGAAGTTCTTCGACCAGCTGGTGCACGGCGACTGGCGCCGCGGGCACGGCGCGGCGCCGGCCGTGTGGCAGGCGCCGCGCGGCCAGTACCTGGCCGGCGAGCCCGCTCTGGCCCTGGACCCCGCGGCGCCGGCCGACGACCCGGCGGGCGCGGCGCTGATCTGCCCGCTGTTCGACGCCGCCCGCGGCGAGAGCCGCTACCTGGTCTTCGACGCCATGGACGTCGCGGCCGGACCGCGCGCCGAGGTGCGTCTCGAGACGCCGCTGCCGACCGCCTTCCACGCGGCCTTCGTGCCGGCGGGGCCCGGGCCGGAGCCGCCGGAGTCGCCGGAGTCGCCTGGGTTGCTGGACCCATTCTAATCCCGTGGACTCATGGCGTGCTGGCGCAACCCTCCGGTAACCTGATCAGATGGGCACCTACCTGGCCGGTGAGGAGCGTTTGAGCGCTGCCCGCAGGCACGCGGCGGCCGGAGTTGCCGGGGCGGCGCGATGAAGCGCCTCTTCCGCGGCCTGCGGCGCGCGCCGGACGCGCACTACGACGCGGTCATCATCGGCTCCGGCATCGGCGGCCTGATCACCGCCAACCTCCTGGCGCGCGACGGCGCCCGGGTCCTGCTGCTCGAGCAGCACTACATGGCGGGCGGCTACTGCAGCACGTTCCGGCGCGGCGGCTACACCTTCGACGCCGCCACCCACTTCTACCCGCTGCTCGGCAACCCCGAGACGCTGACCGGGCGCCTGCTCGCCGCGCTCGGGGTCGAGACCGGCTGGGTGAAGATGGACCCGGTCGACACCTTCCACCTGCCGGACGGCTCGCGCTTCGCCGTGCCCGCCGACTTCGCCGCCTACCTGGCGAAGCTCCACGCCGAGTTCCCGCACGAATCGGCGGCGCTCGACGCCTTCTTCGCCGAGGTGCGCGAGACCTACCTGCTCGGCCTGCTCGAGTACTTCCGCGGCCGCGAGACGGCCCGCCTGGCGCCCTACCGCGACCTCACCGTGCGGCAGGCGCTCGACCGCCGCTTCGCCGACCGCAAGCTCAAGCTGCTGCTCACCGCCGACTGCCCGCACTGGGGCTCGCCCCCGGGCCGCACGTCGTTCGTCTTCGACTCCATGCTGCGGCTGTCGTACTTCCTCGGCAACTACTACCCGAAGGGCGGATCGCAGGCCTTCGCCGACGAGCTGGCGCGCTGCTTCGAGGCGCGCGGCGGGCACATCCTGATGAGCACGCTGGCGCGGCGGATCGTGGTCGAGCGCGGCGCGGCGCGCGGCGTCGCCGTCGAGACGCTGCGCGGACCGGTGCGCTTCCAGGGCACCGTGCGCTGCGGCGCGGTGGTCTCCAACGCCGACCTGCTCGGCACGCTCGGCGGCCTGGTCGGCGCCGAGCATCTGCCACCGGGCACCCTGGAGCGGCTGGGGCGGCTGCGGCCGACGTTCCCCTGCTGGCTCACCCACATCGGGCTCGCCGGCGTGCCGGCCGAGGCGCTGGAGCGGGCGCAAGGCTATTATTGGGACTCCTGGGAGATGGATCGCGTCGGGCGCGACGCCCTGCGCTTCAAGATCTTCGTCCCGACGCTCTACGAACCGGCGATGGCGCCGCCGGGAGGCCAGGTGCTGATCGTCCAGAAAGTGCAGGAGCTGGACTACGCGGCTGTCGCCGATTGGCCGGAGCACAAACGGCAGGTGGAGAGCTTCGTCTTCGGGCACCTGTCGCGGCTCATCCCCGGCATCGAGGACAAGATCGTGGTCCGCACCAGCGCCTCGGCGCAGACCTCCCACCGCTTCACCCTCAACCACCACGGCGCCATGCTGGGCTGGGAGATGTCGCCGGACCAGCTGGGCGCCGGCCGGCCCGATCTCGCGAGCCCGGTCCGCAACCTGTTCCTGACCGGCCACTGGGCGCGCCCGGGCGGCGGCATCACGCCGGTGATCGTCTCGGCGCAGCAGGCGGCGCAGGCGGTGGCGCGCGCCCTCGCCAGCCGCGAGTGGCCGCCGCAGGCGGCGGCGGTCGCTCTCGCCGATTCCCAGGCGCCGGCGGCGGTCGAGCCGGACCGGCGGCCGATCGAGGAGATTTCCATGAACGCAGCGCGGCTCGAGCGGGCGAAAGCCTGAACCTCATGACGGCAAACCCTCGCTGGCTCTTCGCAGGCCCCGACGACGAGGTCAGCCGGCGCATCGCGGCGCGGCTGGGGATGTCGGCGATGGCCGGCGCGGCTTCCGGTGTCGCCGGCGGGCCGGCGGCCGGCGGCAACCGCTTCCTGGTGGCCGGGGCGGCTCGCGATGCCGGCGCGGCCTACGCGGCGGCCCTCGGTGGCTCCGGCCACCAGGAAGCGGCTGCCTGGGAGGCCGTCATCTACCGCCCGCCGCGGCGGGACGGCTCGCCGAGCCTGCCGGACCTGGCCGACGCCGGTGCCTTCTTCTCCGCCTTCGGGGCGGTCTTCGCCGGCGACCTCAGGGAAGTGTCGGTCTCGCCAAGGGGCGAGCCGACCGGGCGCCCGGCGCCGCGCCTGGTCCTGGTGTCGAGCGCCGCGGCGGTCAGCCCGAGCCATCACCATGCCGGCTACGTCGCCGAGTCGGCGCGCCCACCGGGGCACGATCCGACCGCCCGCGCCTGGCTCGACCTCGAGGCGCTCGCGGCGGCGCACCTGGGAGGACCCGGATCGCCGGCAGCCACCGAGCTGATCGTGCTGCGCCCGGCCGCGGTGGCGGCGCGCGACGGCGAGGACGAGCTCTGCCGGGCGTTGCGCGGCCGCGCCGCGGTCGTGCCGGCCGGCTTCGACCCGTCCGTGCAGCTGCTGAGCCCCGACGACCTCGCCGCGGCGGTCGAGTGCGCGCTGCTGCGCGGCGCCAGAAAGCCGGGGATCTATCACGTCGTGCCGGCCGGCGCCCTACCGGTGCGCGCGGCGCTGCGCCTCGCCGAGGTGCGGCGGCTGCCGCTGGGCCTGACCGCCCGCGGCGGCCGGCTCGACCGGCTGCGCCACGGCTCGACGGTGTCCGGCGCCAAGATCGAGCGCGAGCTCGGTTTCACGCCGCGCTCGAGCAGCGCCGCGGCAGTCCTCGCCGAGCTCGGCCGGCGGGGAAGCCGCGGGGAAAACG